>Ga0207797_1002200_pt1 | contig 13645 bp, 12 predicted proteins | sample PRCRCaboRojoPR_6_FD_187275 | JGI IMG/M metagenome (GOLD analysis project Ga0207797, IMG submission 187275) | Marine sediment microbial community from Cabo Rojo, Puerto Rico - PR CR 10% Liquid 1 (SPAdes) | ecosystem: Environmental > Aquatic > Marine > Coastal > Sediment | place: Cabo Rojo, Puerto... | reverse complement strand
CGAGGCGGTCGGCCAGGTGACCGCCTCGAGCCAGGTGCCGTGCCGAGCCAGCCCAACGACCCTCAACCAGCCGCGCAACAGAACATAGTAGAGCGGCGGATGATGATCGACAGTCCTCACCCAGTGCACCATCTCGCCCAGGGGATGACGGGCGAGCCAAATGCTAAAGGCCTCGTCGATCCAGAGTCCCTCGCTCCCGATCTGAAACAGCCGTAGGAGGAGCCCCGCGCCCATCATCAGCACCAGTAGCGATAGGTGGAGAGGCCAGATCTGCGGACCAGAGGCGGCAGATCGCGCCCTCGCTGAGCGTGAGCCCATCAACGTTCTCGCTTTCTCAAACGGCCCCTGGTCGCCGGTCAAAGACTGACGGCCAGCGCTCGAATGGTGACCCACTTGTTGGGCTCGTCCAGTGCTCCCACGTCGGCCCACAGCTTGCCCGGAACCCGCTCCAGGGGCCAGGCGCCGTCGGGCCGCCTCTTCGGCGCCAGCCAGGATCTGGCAGGGGCGAGACGTGGATCGTCGCCGTATCCAGCATCGACGAGCACCGCCATCCACTGAAGCAGATCCGCTCCCTCAGTAAGCGGGAAGGTGAGACGAGACCAGATCGTCTCGCCGTCCCGTCGATCTGGCGATGCATCGAGGAGGAAAGCCGCGGCCTCTCGGCTCACCAGTTCCAGTCCGCCATAGCGTCGGTTGGGTGGCACAGCGTTCGCCGCCCACAGCACCTTGACCGCTCCCTGAGTTGGCGACTCCCTACCGACGCCCCTCGACTCCAGCCCATGGGTCTCTATCTCCCCTGCCAGCCAGGACCAGGCCCGCTCCACCGCCGTCGCCTCGCCGTAGCCCAACCTCTCCAGGGCCCAAAGCAGACTGCCGTTCAGGCCCATCGGCACGTCGCCCGGCTCCTTGCTGGCACGAAATGCGCCATCCTCCCGCTGATTAGCCTCAAAGAGATGATCCACAGCGCGATCGACGGCCGGGCAGCGCGGCATACCCAGCTGAGCCAGAATGAGGATCTGCCAGAGGGTGGCTCGATAACGAGGGCTGCAGCCAATGCCGGGATGCATCCAGTACCCCTGCGGGTATTGGGCAAGAAGAATGTCACGCGCCGGGGCGGCCTGGGGGATAGCCGCGCGACTATCCCGCACCTCCTGCGTCTCTTCGCTGCGATCGAGAATCTTGGTCAGTGTTAGATAGCGGGCCGAGGGGTTGTTGAACTCAAGGAGCCACGCCAGCGTCTTGTTGCGCAGGGCCACCTCGGCTAGGTGAGGAACCATTCGGCGATACGATAGCCCCAGAGGAGCGTGATCATCGCCCCGGCGACCAGGAACGGTCCATAGGGGATGTGATCGCGGAGACTACGGATTCCGGTGATCAGGAGAAGGAAGCTGATCGCCGCGCCGACGAGGATCGTCAGCACAATCGCCTCAATCACTAGGGGATACCCGGTGATGATCCCCACAAAGGCCGCCAGCTTGACGTCACCCCATCCCAGCGCCCCGGCGCCGAAGACGGCGTGCCCGATCAGGGCGGCAACGAAGAAGAAGATCAACCCGATACCGCCCCCAATCAGCGCACTCCACCACGTCACATCCGGCACAAAGAAGCTGGCCACCAGACCGAGCACCATAGCCGGATAGGTCACGACATTCAGGATCAGACGATGCTCCAGGTCCGTGATAAGGACGAGAGCGAATACCGCGCTGTAGAGCCCGTAGAACACCAACTTGCTTGAAGGGCCAAAGGCGACCCAGAGATAGCCATAGACGAGCCCCAGGCCAATCTCGATCAATGGGCGGCGAAGCCGGACGGGCGCACCGCACGATGAACACTGGGGACGTCCGATGACGTAGGCCAGCACGCCAAGCCACTGCCACCAGGGCCGTTCGCGACTGCAGTAGGGGCAATGGGGCTCGGTCACGGCGTCACGTCTCGGCAGGTCAGATCCCAGCTGATTGAGCACGCCGCCCACTAAGATCCCGACCAGGAAGAAAACCAGGGCTATCCACATAGCAGTCCCCCTTGAGACAAAGACAGAGCCCGGTACCAGTACGAAGCGTCAGTCAGCCTCGGCCTCGCGACAAAGCTGGACGCCACGGAGCGCGTTCTCATCCTCCGGGTTGATCTGCAGCGCGGCGTCGAAGAACGGGTATGCCTTCTCACACTCATCTAGGAAGAAATGAGCCAGTCCCAACGTGTAGAAATAGTCGATGCGGGGTCCCTCGACCCAAACAGCTTCGAACTGCGCCTCGACGCTTCCCTCGTCGAGCTTGAGAGGGCCGGTACTAAGTGGATGACCAGAGAGGGTTCTGACTCCCTGGAACCACCCGACGTAGACGCGATCGTATCTGGTGGCGGGCATAGCCTCAAGGGTCACCGTGTAGACACCTGTCCGTGTGTCCAGGATAACGCTCCCCTGCGCGCCCTGCCAGCCATCCTCTACGGTCAAAGGGCTAAGCGAGGCTCGGAGGACATCGGTGTTATCGAACGACGTGGGCTCGAAGTCGCCGTTCATGACCACCTCCGAGGAGGGTTGGATCAGCCCGCCCTGGCGGCTCTCAAGCGACACAACGAAACCACGCGCCTGTCGCCGGGCCCGCCAGGCATCGAGCATGATCGCTCGCTGAAGGTTGGGGATCGCATCCTCATAATTCCGACGGCTCCAGTACGTGAAGGCCAGGTACCCGAACGCCGAGCCAAAGCGTGGATCGACCTCCGTCGCCGTCTGGAGGTACTCTTGAGCCGTGGTGGGATCACCCCGGTCGTAGTAGGCCCGACCTAACCGGTAGTAGGCCTCAGCGCTCCGCGGATCGACCTCAGCCGCCTTCTCGAAGCTCTCCAGCGCCGCGTCGGGGTTGCCCAGAGCCATGTAGTTCTTCCCCACCGCGATGTGCAAGTAGGCCAGGTTGGGATGGATCGCCAACGCCCGCCTGTACGACTCCAGGGCCCGCGTGTAGTTGCCCTGGACCTCCATCACGTAACCGTAATTACGGTGAGCATCGACGCTCTTGTCATTCAAGGCCACAGCCGTCTCAGCGTTCTCTGTCGCGTCAACCCAGTTCCCGTCGTCAGCATAAGCCTCGGCCAGATACGAATAGGCATCGGCGCAATCTGGAGCGAGCTCAATGGCGCGCTGACAGGCCTCAATGGCCTGATCAACCTCGCCGTGCCAGTCGTAGGTCATCCCCAGGACAGCCCAGGCGCGCGCGTTCTCCGGCGCCTTGTCCACCGCTGCCTCGGCGCGCTGTACAGCCTCGACAGTGCGCCCCTCTAGAGCCAGCAACCTCGCCAGGGAGATGTAGGGCCCCACCGGGGCGGGATTCAGCTCGATAGCCCGCTCATAGGTGGTGATTGCCCCTTTCAGGTCGCCCTCCCAGTAGAGGCTCTCTGCTTCGAAAACGTATGACGACGCCGTCCGCGTCGGTGTCGGGGTAGGGACGAAGGCCGGCTCAACACGCTCTTGCTTGACCTGGATCAGAATGTAGATACCGACACCGATCAGAATCAGAAGGACTAAGACGCGCCAGGGAGAAGAACGGCGTCTTTTCGGTCGAGATCCCAAGTACATAAAGTGTCTCTCTAGATGCCGGCTAATCATAACACGTCCAAGGGTGCAGTCAAGGTTGTCGCATGTGGCGCTTGTGGTAGAATCGGCACGAAGTTGCAGTCCCTAGCGGCTTCTTGTCCCGCGAGCCTGTCTCGGCGGGCCCCCGATCCCAAGGAAGAGGAGGTCTTCTGTGCGTAATCTGATGGTCACCGGTGGTGCCGGCTTCATCGGCTCCAACTTCACCCGCGCCCTGCTCAGGAAGTACCCGGACTATCGCGTCGTGGTCTACGATAAACTGACCTATGCCGGTAATCTGGATAACCTCAAGGACGTGGCGGAGGCGTTCGGCGCTCGCTACGCCTTCGTCCGCGGTGACATCTGCGACGCCGACACGGTACAGGAGACGATCCAGGAACACGATGTGGACACGATCGTCAACTTCGCTGCCGAGACCCACGTCGACCGCTCCATCATGGAACCCGACGCCTTCATCAGGACCGATGTGTATGGGACGTACACCCTCCTGGAGGCGGCCCGTGCATTCGAGCTGGAGCGCTACCACCAGGTCAGCACCGACGAGGTCTACGGGCACGTGCCACAGGGCTCCTCAAAAGAGACGGATCCTATCGCCCCCCGCAGCCCCTATGCCGCCAGCAAGGCCAGCGGCGATATGATGGTCAACGCCTACCACGTCACGTACGATCTTCCGGTCACCATCACCCGCGGGGCGAACAACATCGGCCCCTACCAGTACCCCGAGAAAGTGGTCCCCCTCTTCACCACCAACGCCATCGACGATCAGCCGTTGCCCCTCTATGGCGACGGCCTCCAGGTGCGCGATTACCACTACGTGCTCGACCACTGCGAGGCCATCGACATCGTTCTGCACGAGGGCGAGATGGGCGCCGTCTACAACGTCGGCACCGGGACGGAGATGCCCAACATCGAGATGACGCGACTCATTCTCGGGCTGCTCGATAAGCCGGAGAGCCTGATCCAGCCGGTGCGCGACCGCGCGGGGCACGACCGCCGTTACTCCCTCGACGTGAGCAAGATCCGGGCGCTGGGCTGGGAGCCGGCCCATACCTGCGAGGAGGCCATCGCCAAGACCGTGCGCTGGTACGTGGAGAACGAGTGGTGGTGGCGGCCGATCAAGAGTGGTGAGCACTATCAGCAATACTATCGGCGGCAGTACGAAGGGCGCGAGGTCAATGAGGACTGAGCAACGGGCAATGGGCAATGGCCAGTGGCCAATGAACAATGATCAATGACCGACCCTGACCGCATCGCTTACTTCCTGCTGAAGGAGGTCACCCAGGCCATCGGCGAATTCGAACTGATCGCCGATGGTGACCGCGTCGCCGTGGCAGTTTCCGGGGGGAAGGACAGCCGAGCGATGCTCGATCTCCTGCTCCGGCACCGCCGCAAGGTGCCCTACGACTACGACCTCCTGGCCCTCCACGTCGATGGCAGCGCAGCGGGACTGCCGGACTTGCGACCCGAGCTAGAGCCCTGGTTTCGGCAGCTCGACGTTGACTACCGCTTCGTTCCCCTAGACCTACCGCCCGACGAGCCACTGCCACTGGACTGCTTCCGCTGCTCGTGGATCCGCCGCAAGACCTTGTTCACCGCCAGTGTGGCCAACGACTGTCGCCAGGTAGCGTTTGGCCACCACGCGGACGATGCCGCGGTGACCACGCTGATGAATCTGATGTTCAACGGGCGTCTGGAGACGATGGAGCCGCGGGTCGTCTTTTTCGACGGCGCGGTGACCGTCATCCGCCCTCTGATCGCCCTTCCCGAGAAAGAGCTGATCCGCTATGCAAAGGCGAGTGGGTATCCCGATCGTCCACCCTGCCCCGAGGGCTCAGCGTCCAACCGGGCAGAGGTGGAGGCCTTCCTCCGTCAGTTCGGCCCGCAGCAGGAGCAGATTCGCACCAATCTCTGGCGCTCCGCCCGCGAGGCGATGGGTTTCTAGCCGGAGCGGGGGAAGCTTCAGCCTCTCACTCACCTTCCAAGAAGCAGAGGACACCGTCGACGATGCCCTGGGCCACCCGATCGGGGTGGTTCGTGAGCAGATCACGGTCGAGCCACATGAACCCGGTCTCGATGATCGCCCCTGGGGTGCGTCCATCGATGGTGTAGAACGTGTGGTAGCCTGTCATATGGCCTGTGATGCTGTTTTCGTGAAAGGGCAACCCAGTGCGTTCGGCGTATGCCTGGGTCAGACAGCGGACCAGTCGGTCCTCCTCCTCGGGCACAAAGCTATCGACGACGCTGGCCACCTTGAACCCGGTAGGCGGAGGTGTGGCGTTAGGAAGGTACTGACAGGAGTCAGCGTGAATAGAGACCAGGGCATCGGCCAGGTAGCCTGGGAGCATGTCGTCATACTCTTCGAGCAGATCCACCCGGTAGCCCAGCCCACGGAGGGACTGAACGACGAGCCGGGCCACCTCCAGATTGACCTCAACCTCGGTCAGCCCATCAGAGCAGGACGCGCCATCGTCGTTTCCCCAATGACCGGCGACGATGCCCACACGCGGCACGGCCGGCGTCGAGGGGCTCTCGCCGGGCGTCTCGTCGTCGGCCGAGGCGGTGGACGGCGAGGAAGCCTGCGGCTCATCGGTAGGCGTGTCCGAGGCAGTGGGGGACGATGAAGCCCCCTGGGAGACAGCTTCGGGGGTAGGAGAAGGGGTTACGGAGCTCCCCGTCGCCATGGCCCCTTGTGACCCACGAATCATGGCGATGATGGCCGTCACACAGGTAATGATCACAATGGCACGTGATATGCTAGGACCTGCGCCGCCGGCGCCCTTGTAGACGATTGATGCGTGCTCGCTCCTTCGAGTAGCCATCCCGCTCCTCCTTAGCCTACATCCTCACCTTCCATGGTGGCCCTTCGGCTCATGACTCCACGCTGCCAGCCACGAAACACAGGCTTAGCGACCATGGTACGCCAAATGGGCCGCGACGTCAATTGCCGCGCGCACGTCACCGACTTGCACTCTCCAGGAGTTGTGCTATAATCCTCTCTGTCGAGCGGGCGTAGTTCAATTGGTGGAACGTTTCCTTGCCAAGGAAAAGGTTACGGGTTCGAATCCCGTCGCCCGCTTTGTAGATAGGCATTAGCATTTGGACCAAACCCAAGAGGCCAGACGAGGGACACACCTCCGCCTCTTGGTTTTTTGTTTCCTAGAAGGGTCTTATGTCTGCGAGCAGAGCGTCGATCCTCGCTCTCATACCAGCCTGGAACGAAGGTGCTCGTGTCGGGTCAGTCGTTGCGGAGACCCGCAAGCATCTGCCGGTCCTGGTGGTGGACGACGGATCTCTAGATCACACGGCTGCCGCGGCTGAGGAGGCCGGAGCCACCGTGATCAGCCACAGCCGGAATCGGGGCAAAGGCGTCGCGTTGACGACCGGCTTTGACTGGGGACTGTCGCGGGGCTATGAGGGCATCCTGACCCTCGACGCCGACGGGCAGCATGACGCCGCTGATATCCCCTCGTTTCTAGATGCCTACCAGAACAACGAGGGGGAGCTGATTATCGGAAAAAGGGACTTCACGGCCATGCCCTTTCCACGTGGCTACACCAATCCCTTTGGATCCTGGCTACTCTCATTAGCCCTGGAAGAGCACATCCCAGATAATCAAAGCGGGTTCCGGCTGCATGACAGAAGCCTGCTGGAGGTGCTCGATCTGACCACCACCGGCTTCGAACTGGAGGTGGAGGTGATCATTCAGGCGGTGTGCCAGGGTATGCGCATCGGCTGGGTCGAGATACGGACCATCTACGGCATCGACAAGAGAAGCTACTTCCACCCGCTGAAGGACTCGGCCCGCTTTCTTGGCATGGTCTGGCGCGCGTGGCGCCGACGCTGCCGCGCCTCCAATCAGTAACTACCATCCTTCATCCCTCTCCCTTGGGGGAGATGTCCAGGTCAGCGCAGCCGCCCCGTGAGGGAGACTGCTCCTCCCAGTACGCGACCAAGCGCTGGATGCGGATCCGCTGCGCCTCTAGCCACCGACCAGGACCCAGAATACGACGTCCCATCTCCGGCGGCGCATCCGCCAATCGTCGCAAGGTGCCCTCCTCCACCAGAGAATGGAAAAAGTCAAGAAAACGCTCCTCCAGGGCCTCGTCGCTGAAAGGCTCCCCTCGCCGATAGGTCTCCTGGGCCAGCTGTTCCACGAAATCAGAGGTGTGCTCGATCATCACCTCGACCGGCTCCAGCACGATCCCCCAGGCGTAGATCGGGTCGAGCGGCATCGAACTCAGCTCCATCGGAGACGGTCCGTCCTTCGCGACCTCAGCCTGCGCATCGCTTGCCACGCTCGCCCTCTCTCGCTCTCCATGCCGTTGGGTCGCCCTGTCCATCCTGTGCCTCCCCGATCCGGTCACCAACTACTCACCGCGAACGTCGCCTCCAACAGAGACCTCCGCTCCTCCGTCGTCATCGGCCGCGGCCGGGCATAGTCCTCCAGCATCGCCGTCAGCAGCTCGGTGCTGATGTACCGTCCATCGTAGAAGACGTGTCGATCCAAGAACTCCTGGCGGTACTCCAGACGCTGCATCTGATCAAAGAACAAGTTCCCGAGCCCGTAGTGAATGAAGGCCCCGGCGTGGAAATCGAACCCCTGGGGCCAATGGGCCTGGCTGCCGCTGACGATGACCGCCCCCGCCTCGGCCACCGCGCGAAAATCGGCCTGCTGACGCGTAGTGGGATGATACTGGTTGACCTCCCAATACTGGAAGGTCACGATGGGAAGGATCCCCCGCTCGCGCAGGTCGCGCACCTGGGAGACCAGCAGATCGTAGTCGCACGAGGCCGCACCCGGACGCTCAGCGGTGGCCCAAGCATAGGACGGCCCGATCGGATTGCAGCCCAGAAAACCAAACGTATGCACGCCGTGGGTCACCGTCAGGGGCTGCCTTGCCTCTTCCAGGGTCCACCCGCCGCCAAAGAAAGGTAGATCCCGCTCCTGATAGAGCTCCAGCGAGTTCTCCATGGCGCTGACCCCCCAATCGAGGAGATGATTGCCCGTCAGTTCGAGGACATCAGTGTCCACGTGCTCCAGCAGCCCGAAGTAGTCAGGATCGGAGCAGAACACCATAGTCGATTCCGCTCTCGGCGTCGGGCAATCCTCGGCGAAGGAGACCTCGTTGCTGATATGCGTGATGTCCGGCTCGATCAGCCACGCCTCCACATCTCGGGCGGGATAGGTGACGCCCTCCCGCTCCATCGTTCTGGCGGTGCCCCGGGTGAGGGCTGTGACTCCCGTCATCATCACCACCGTCATCCTCTCTGGATCGCGATTGGTGTCCCCATCCGGCAGCAGGGGGAGCGCATCAGGACGGGTCCCACTCCCCAGATAGAGGGAGGTCGCCAGCGGATAGCTGTTCAGATCCAGGTTTCGATCCAGAGGGGACATATCCTCGACGCGCAGCACCTTCCACCGCGGATCCAGATCGTCGAACGGGACCACGGCCCAGGCGTCGCGCTCCAACGTCTCACTCAGGACCTTAGATGGCTCGAGGATCTGCACGTCGCCCGCAGGCGGGCCCCCTGGCAGAGCTCTCTGGGCTTCGGCAGAGACGAGCAGTGGATGCTGGACGAACGGACCGGTCGCCTCCTCCGTCCAGGTCGCCTCCAGGTCCGCCGCTGAGACGCCGTCCTCCAGCGTGAAGAAGGGAGCCACCAGGGCGTAGACACGGGTCGCAAAGCGTCGACTGTGCGGAAGCTCCTCCTCCTGCACCTGAACGTCCGCAAGCATTGGATCCTCGATCCAGGCGAAGTGCTCAGGATCATGATCCACAGCTTCGCGGAATCGGTCGCACACGTCCTCGGGCACCGCGTCCCCACAGCCCGCCGTCACCGGCCAGGCGGGCGTTGGCGTCGGTGAGGGAATCGGCGTCGGCGTGGGTGACGGTGGGCGCGGCGTGCGGGTTGGCGTCGGCGTGACGTCCGGGTCGCTCACTGTGCTGCAAGCCACGAAGAGCGCCGAGATCAAGCCAAGCCCGGTCAGAATCACCAGCCAGAACGCGCGGGGGGCCGGGCGCCCGTCTGATGGAGAGGTGGTTGTCATCAGCGGGTCAGGAGGACCTCATCACCTACTCGAAAGGAGAACTGTAGTGAGCCCACACCCACGTACTGGAGGATCCCGAACCGATGTAGAGCGTCTCTCGTCCCTCCGGCATGGGCGGATCGGCCCAGTGGAAGAACCACTCAGCATCGCGAGGTGCCAGGTTCACACAGCCGTGGCTGCGGAGGAAACCAAAGGCATCGTGCCAGAAGGCAGCGTGGATGGAGTACCCCTGGTGGAAGTAGAGCGTCCAAGGGACGTCCTCAATGTAGTACCACGTCGGGCTCCCATCCTCCACGTCCGGGTTGCTCATCTTGCCCTCGCGCACCTTGTAGTGGACGCGATACAAGCCCGTCGGGGTCGACGTGGCCGTTCTGCCGCTTGAGGTCAACGAGGCATAGACCATACGGGAGCCCTCGTAAGCGGCAATGGTCTGCTCGAAGAGATCGATCTCGATCCACTTCTCGCCTGGGCCGACCTCCGGCGGCGGCGGATCGACGTCTACGCGCGAAACGTTGCTTTGCTCAACCCACTGATCGTGTCCGACCAGATACCAGATCTGATCGCCACTCCGACGCTCCTCGGCGAAAAGGGTCACTCTCTGATAGCGCTGGAGGGGTGGCACAGACCCGTTCACCGCTCCCTGAGGCACCACCGAAGGCTCCGTCCAGCGGTTGATCCAGGCGAAGGGATGCTGGGGCTGCTCCTGGAGATAGACGCCCTGGAACTTCGAGGGACTGGCAAAACCAAGCGCACCAGCAGGGACGAACTCCTCTCTGTTGATCTGGTACCATCGCTGCCCCTCGAACTCGACCATGCCGTCGACGCTGACCCACCAGTCGCCGGAGAGCATCGTACGCACAGGAGGCAACCCCTGTGCGGCCTCCATCGGATGACGATAGACGTTCATCGGCAGCTTATTGACGTGCGCATATGTATGCGGCAACAGATCATCGTCCTCGTCCACAGGAAGCTCCTGAGCCGGCAGTTCGGGGAGCTGATCCGGCAGTCTGATAGAGGCGATGCGATACTCGGTCGTGCCGGGACCGTGCGAAGGACACAGGGAACGGTCCTGCCAGATGACGGTGGGGACGCAGACGTAGCGGGCATAGGCAGCGTGTCTCGGCATTCCCGGATCATAAGCCGTGGAAGCCGCGGCGGGCTGGGCCCTGAGCGCCAACAAGAGGGCCAACAGACCAAGAGCAATCACTAGGGAGCGACGCATGCCGATTCTCCGTAACGTGAGTCAAATGAGAACACGATTCCAGTGAGGAGGTATCTTACCACGATTTCTACCGGGCGTCTAGATACGCCCCGCTATTCGCCGTGAAGCTTACGCTCCAGGCGCGACAGACGATGGCGCAGCTCGTCCAAGGTGTCGTCGCGACGCATCCCCCTGCGCCAGCCCTCAACGTCCTTCAATGCTGCCCTCGTCCAGGCTGCCGCCCGCCTCAAATCCTCCACGTACCATTCGAAGTACTTCGCCAACTCAACGTGGGCCAGGACGCCGGTCGTCTCCTGGCTCGACTCGAGAGCCAGCTGCTGCCAGAAGGCGAAAGCCTCCCGGCGCCGGTCGTCCCGTTTGAGGAGGTAGGCCAGGTCGCGCAGCACTCGAGTGCGCAGCTTCGAACCGGGATCCCTGGCTAGTTGAATGGCCGTGCGGAAGGCCCGTTCGGCGTCCGCCCCTCTTCCCTCGTCGGCGTACCAACGGCCTAGAGCGTAGAACTCCGCCCCACCCAGCCCGCGGTCTCCATCGCCCTCCTCCCTCTGCCAGGGGTCCCCATAGGTGCGGCAGAGACGCGCGGCCAGCGTCACCATGCTCAGGATATCGACCTTGTTGTGGTAGAGCACGCGCTCCATGTCGCGAGCGTCGCCGGTGCGCAGGTAGTTGCGATAGAGGAAGGGAATGACGCCACTGGGGACATCAGCCTGCTGGCGGCGCACACCCAGCACCTTCCGCTCCAAAGAGGTGAGAGCACAGGATGAGAGCGCATAGCGCCACAACCTCCGCGCCGGATGGAGAAGATCGACGTGGACCTTCTCCCGCAGCGGCGGCGGCGTGCGGGCCAGGATGAAGCGATTCTCGATGATGGGCACGTCAAAGGCCCGACCGTTGAAGGAGACCAAGGCCTCGAACGTAGGGAAACGCTCCATCAGCGCCTCCACCATCGCTGGCTCATCACCGGGGTCCCGAAGGAAGTACTGCTCCAGTCGGAACTGCTCCTCCTCGAAGAAGCCCAGCCCGACGATGAAGGCCATCGTCCCTGTGCCACCGGAAAGCCCTGTCGTCTCTGTGTCGAGGAAACAGACGCGCCGCAAGTCCACGTCGCCCACGCGCTCGTCCCGCTCCACCTGGGCGACCGACTGGGAGGACAGTTTGAGGAATGACGAGAGAGGTAGATCGCCGTGGGCATGATGGAGAGGGTAGGAAGCCTCGGCGACGAAGCATTGGCCGCGGGCCGTGGTATGGAATCGACCTGTGACGAGATCCTCGATGGCAGTGGAAGGGCGCGACTCCTGGGTCTGCAGCTTCCGGACCCCTTTCACCACACCGAGTTCACGCAGCCGGCGTCTCAGATCGTCACGCATCACCTAATCCGCATCGTCTATGCATGCCGGGGGCTCGGATCGCCCCGTCGGAAGAACAGCGGACCTCTTCAGCGAGCGAGACAGGGCCCCTCCAGACCTACAGCCGCACGCGGCTGGACGTTAGAGCGGATAGGCACCCTCCAGACGCAGCAGCATCTCCTTCACGTCGAGGCCGGATCCGAACCCCGTCAGGGCCCCGCCGGCTCCGATCACTCTGTGACACGGAATCACGATGGGCAACGGGTTGGCTCCTACGGCGCCGCCCACAGCTCGAGAGGCCTTAGGCTTTCCGACCAACTGCGCGATGTCGCCATACGTGGCCGTGGCTCCGTAGGGGATGCGCACCACCTGGCTCCAGACCGCCCTCTGGAAGGACGTGCCGCGCACGTCCAGCGGCAGGTCGAAGGCACGTCGAGAGCCGGAGAAGTACTCGTGCAGCTGCGACGTGGCGAACGCGATGGACTCCGGCTCCTCGCGCGGCTCGCGCGGGCCGACGTGCTCCGAAAGCCAGCTGAAGAAGGCGCCAGATTGTCCCCTCCCCAGGGAGACCTTGCACAGCCCTGTCTGGGTCGACGCCACCCAAACCGTACCGATCCGAGATTCCAATCGAGCGTAAGCGATCTCTTCCACCATATATCCCTCCAACCATCCTGCTACTCAGCGCAGGCCCAGTCCTTCACTGGTCAGCTGCAAGCTGAAGGATGGGCTCCATTCCCTGGCCTAGAGAAGCGACGCAAGATCCGAGACGCGCTCTAGCACGACGTCTGCTCTAACTCGCTCCAATTCCCTTCGCTCACCAAAGCCACAGGTGACCGCTACGGCTCTGGCCCCGGCCCTACGGGCACTCTTGACGTCCACTGTCGTGTCACCTACCATCACACACCGCTCCACGGGAACGCCCAGCCGTTCCGCCGCCCGATGAATGGGGGCAGGATGAGGTTTCAGCCGCCAAGTGTCCTCCCTCGTCACGATAATCTCGAAGGTGTCACATAGGCTATGCTGAACCAGAAAAGCTCCGGCGTCCTCTCGACCTCGCGTCGTGACAATGGCCAGCAGATAGCGCTCCCGGAGATGATCCAGCATAGTCCGGGCACCCTCCATCAAGCGGTAGTCCGGTTCCTCAGCAGCGCCGCGCAGGCTGCCCAGCCAGCGCCATATTCCCAGCAGGGGAGCATCGAGCCCCAGCGTGTCCAGCACGGTCATCAATCCGTTGATCGGTGTCTCGGCCAGCATCACCAATCGCCGTGCAACGCGATAGACCCGAGGCCGCCCCAGGCGCTGAAGTCGAAGCGCCAGATTCTCCACCATCTGATCGTCCGTATCCATCAGCGTCCCGTCCAGATCGAACAGGACGGCGTCAACGGCGGACGGATTGAGAGCGCCCTCCCCGGGATCACCCATAGTGTAGAAACTATACATTGACAGTC
>Ga0207797_1002199_pt1 | contig 13647 bp, 10 predicted proteins | sample PRCRCaboRojoPR_6_FD_187275 | JGI IMG/M metagenome (GOLD analysis project Ga0207797, IMG submission 187275) | Marine sediment microbial community from Cabo Rojo, Puerto Rico - PR CR 10% Liquid 1 (SPAdes) | ecosystem: Environmental > Aquatic > Marine > Coastal > Sediment | place: Cabo Rojo, Puerto... | reverse complement strand
TCCTCCGCGACCTCGACGTAGGGGCCGGGGAGACGGTCTTTACCCTGCTCGGGCGCGTGCCGTACCTCTACATCGCGGCGCTGGGGACGCTCAAGAACGGGAGCGTGTACTGTCCGCTCTTTTCGGCGTTCGGCCCGGAGCCGGTCTACCAGCGGCTCAGCCGGGGGGACGCCGCGGTCGTCGTCACGACCGAGCGGCTCTACGAGAAGCGCATCGCCCCCCTCTGGGACCGCCTCCCGCAGCTCCGGCACGTGCTCCTGGTCGACACGCAGGAGGACCGGGACGACGCGAGCGTGAGGGCGCTGCCCCGGCGAATGCGGGCGGCCTCGGGGTCCTTCACCATTCCCGCCACGGATCCGGAGGACCGCGCGCTGCTGCACTTTACGAGCGGCACGACGGGGATGCCCAAGGGCGCCCTCCACGTGCACGAGGCCGTGGTCACGCACTCCGTCACGGGCAAGTACGTCCTGGACCTGCACCCGGACGACGTCTTCTGGTGCACGGCCGATCCGGGCTGGGTGACCGGCACGTCCTACGGCCTCATCGCCCCCCTCGTCCGCGGGGTCACCAACGTCGTCGTCGAGGGCGACTTCGACCCGGAGCGCTGGTACCACGTCCTGGAGACGCAGAAGGTGACGGTGTGGTACACCGCCCCGACGGCCATTCGGATGCTCATGCGCGTCGGCGGGACCCCCAAGGAGGAGTACGACCTGAGCCGCCTCCGCCTGGTGTACAGCGTGGGGGAGCCCCTGAACCCGGAGGCGGTCGTGTGGGGACGGGAGGCGCTGGGCCTGCCCATCCACGACAACTGGTGGCAGACGGAGACGGGGGGCATCATGATTGCCAATGTCCCGGCCCTCGACATTCGTCCGGGCTCGATGGGGCGCCCCCTGCCGGGCGTGGAGGCCGAAATCGTGAAGAAGGTAGACGATCACGTGGAAGTCCTGCCGCCGGGCGAAGAGGGCGAGCTGGCCCTCCGTAAAGGATGGCCCTCGATGTTTCGGGGCTACCTGTACGACGAGGAGCGCTACCAGAAGTGCTTCGCGGACGACTGGTACCTCACCGGCGACCTTGCCCGGAAAGACGAGGACGGCTACTTCTGGTTCGTTGGGCGGGCCGACGACATCATCAAGACCTCGGGCCACATGGTGAGTCCCTTCGAGGTCGAAAGTGTGCTCATGGAGCACGAGGCCGTCGCCGAGGCCGGCGTCATCGGCGTCCCCGACGAGGTGAGCGGACAGCTGGTGAAGGCGTTCGTGGCCCTGAATCCCGGCTACGAGCCCAGCGACGAGCTGCGGAAGACGCTTCTCGGATTCGCGCGCACCAAGCTGGGGGCGGCTGTCGCGCCCAAATCGATCGACTTCAAGGACGACCTTCCGAAGACCAAGAGCGGAAAAATTATGCGCCGGCTTCTCCGGGCCCGTGAGCTCGGAGAACCGGAAGGCGACCTATCCACCCTCGAAACAGCCTCATAATCAAATGGACGTACCCGGATTCTCCTCCCCAAACCAGAGCGTGCTCGCCCGCAGCAAGAACGTCATCGCTCGAACCGTCGGGCGCCTCACCGGAGCGCGACGCCGCTCCTCCCGCGAACGTCTGCCCGAGTCTCTGGCCCGCCTGGGGACTGGACTCGCGGCGACGGCCGCCACCGTCGGCGCCTACCGCTACGTCTTTCAGCCCTGGCATCAAACCTGGGGCGCGACGGAAATTGAGGTGGAAAAGTCGCTTCCGGGCGACGGGCTCGTGCCGAATCCCTCGTACGAGACCACCCGTGCCCTCACCATCGACGCGCCCCCCGAGGCCGTCTGGCCGTGGGTCGTGCAGATGGGACAGGGCCGTGGCGGGTTTTACAGCTACGAATGGCTCGAAAACCTCTTCGGGCTCGACATCCACAACACCGACCAGATCGTGCCCGAGTGGCAGGACCTGGAGCCCGGAGACACTGTGCGTCTGGCGCCGCCGGACCAGTACGAGGACCGGGCGAAGATGCGCGTCGTCCATCTCGAACCGAACCGGGCCCTCGTGTTCGGGCCGGTCGTGGACTCCGCCGAGGACTTTGAGGCCGCGGCCCGCACCGGAGCGGGGACGTGGGCCTTTGTCCTGGAGCCGATGAACCGGGGGAAGACCCGGCTCCTCGTCCGCACCCGAAGTCGCCCCTGGCGGGCGCCCCGGCCTGTATTCTTCGCCTACGACCCCGCCCACTTTCTGATGGAGCGCAAGATGATGCTCGGCATCAAACGCCGGGCCGAGTCGAACCCGAAGGGCGAGGTCCTGCCGCCCCGCGAGGACGGACAGCAGGTCCGAAAATCTGCAGAGATGCGCCCATAAGGTCATTCACCCCCGAACGACCGATGGAAAACGAACAGACGACTGACGGACAGCCCCCCTCGGTGCCCCACGAACACGCCCGGCACCTGCTCCACCAGATGCTGCGCATCCGGCGGCTTGAAGAGCGGGCGGCCGAACTCTACACCGAGGAAAAGATCCGGGGCTTCCTGCACCTCTACATCGGAGAAGAGGCCGTGGCCGTCGGCGTAATGGAAGCGACGCGTCCCGAGGATGCAATTGTCGCGACGTACCGGGAGCACGGCCACGCGCTGGTGCGGGGCATGTCGGCCGAGTCGATCATGGCCGAGATGTACGGCAAGCAGGAGGGCTGCTCGCGGGGCCGGGGTGGGTCGATGCACCTGTTCGACCGCGACCTCCGCTTCTACGGGGGCAATGCCATCGTCGGCGGCGGCCTGCCCCTGTCCGTGGGACTGGCGATGGCGAAGAAGATGCAGGAGCAGCCCGGCATCGTCGTCTGCTTCTTCGGAGAGGGGGCCATTGCCGAGGGCGAGTTTCACGAGTCGATGAACTTGGCCGAGCTCTGGCAGCTCCCTGTGCTCTTCGTGTGCGAAAACAACCTGTACGCGATGGGGACGGCCCTCGACTTGTCCGAGTCGCAAACCGACCTCACCGAGAAGGCCGAGAGCTACAACATCCCGTCGACCGCCGTGGACGGCATGGACGTGCTGGCCGTGGAGGAGGTCGCAAAAAACGCAGCTGACGACGTGCGAGCCGGGAATGGGCCGCATTTTCTGGAATGCCAGACGTATCGCTTCCGGGCGCACTCGATGTTCGACCCCGAGCTCTACCGCGAAAAAACGGAGGTGGAGGAATGGAAGAAGCGAGATCCCATCTCCACGTTCTTCGAGCGCATGAAGACACACGACCTGCTCGACGAGGCCGACCGCGACGAGCTGGAGCAGGCGGTCGCGCAGGAGATCGACGAGGCCGTGACCTTTGCCGAAGAGGGAACCTGGGAGCCGGTCGAGGACCTCATGCGCTTCGTCTACAGCGAGCCCGACCCCGCCGTCGTTGGCTCCGACGGCCAGTCTTCCTCATCCACGCCCTGACCCGTCATGGCCCACCTCCTGGTTCTCTACGGCACGAGCGAAGGCCAGACTCGCAAGATCGCCAAGTTTATTGCGGACACACTCCGCGACCGGGCCCACACGGTGGACTTGGTGGCTGCGTCCGAGGTGGAGGACTCACTCTCGGCCGACGCGTACGACGGCGTTATTGTTGGGGCCTCGGTGCACAGCGGGCAGCATCAAGCCGCGGTCTCAACCTTCGTAACAAACCACCGGAGTGTCCTGAACCGACGCCCCTCCGCGTTCTTCTCGGTAAGTCTCGCCGTCCTGGACGAGGACCACCACGAAGAGGCCGAGCGGTACGTGAGCAATTTCCTCGACGAGACGGGGTGGGCGCCGGACGAGATGGCGACGGTGGCGGGGGCCCTGCGCTACACGAAGTACGGCGTTATCAAGCGCTTCATCATGAAGCAGATCAGCAAAAGCAGCGGCCGCCCCACTGATACCTCTCGGGATTTTGAGTTTACCGATTGGGACCAGGTGGCCCGGTTCGTCGACCGCTTCCTGCAGCACGTCGAGTCGCCCGACGCAGAGCGCACCCCGTCGTCCCAATCGACCTCCCCATCATGAGTACCGATACCGCCACGACCACTGAAATGACCTATCGCGAGGCCGTGCGCGAGGCCATTCGCGACGCGATGGAGGCGGACGAGCGCGTCTTCCTGATGGGCGAGGACGTGGGGCGGTACGGCGGCTGCTTTGCCGTGAGCAAGGGATTGCTGGAGGAGTTCGGGCCGGAGCGCATCCGCGATACGCCGCTCTCGGAATCGGCGTTCGTGGGAGCCGGAATTGGGGCGGCGCTGGGCGGCATGCGGCCCATCGTCGAGATCATGACGGTCAACTTCAGCCTGCTCGCCCTCGACCAGATCCTGAACACGGCCGCGACCTTCCTGCACATGTCCGGCGGCCAGTTTAACGTGCCGGTGGTCATCCGCATGGCCACGGGCGGGGGCAACCAGTTGGCGGCCCAGCACTCGCACAGCCTGGAAGGGTGGTACGCACACATCCCGGGCCTGAAGGTGCTTGCTCCTGCCACGATCGAGGACGCACGGGGCATGCTTCCCACGGCCCTCGACGATCCCGATCCGGTCCTCATTTTCGAAGGTTCCTCGCTCTACAACCGCGAGGGCACCCTGCCCGCCGACGCCGGCCCGGTGGACATCGAGACGGCCAGGGTCCGACGCGAGGGCGACGACATTACCCTCATCACGTACGGCACCAGCCTGCACAAGGCCCTCGCGGCGGCAGACACGCTGGCCGACGACGGGGTCGATCTGGAGGTCATCGACCTGCGGGTGCTCCGGCCGCTCGACGAGGCGACCTTTCTGGAGTCGGTGGCGAAGACGCACCGGGCCATCATCGTCGACGAGGGGTGGCGAAGCGGAAGCCTCTCGGCGGAGGTCAACACCCGAATTACGGAAGGGGCCTTTTACGAATTGGACGCGCCGGTCGCGCGCATCTGCAGCGCCGAGGTCCCAATGCCCTACGCGCGCCACCTGGAGCAGGCCGCCCTGCCCCAAACCGAGACCATCGTACACACCGCAACAGACATGATGGAGACCTATGGGTGAGTTTCGCATGCCCAGCATGGGCGCCGACATGGAGGCGGCGACGCTCGTGGAGTGGACGGTGGAACCGGGCGACCGTGTGCAGCGCGGCGACATTATCGCGGAGATCGAGACGGAGAAGGGCAACATCGACGTCGAGGTCTTCGAGGACGGCGTGGTCGAGGAGATCCTCGTCGAGCCCGGCGAGAAGCTGCCCGTGGGGATGCTCCTGGCTCGCATCCGGGGCGAGGAGGACGAAGAAGAACCCCCCGAAGCAGCGCCGTCGGCGGAGGATGGCGAGGGACCTGCGCGCGCAGCCGAACCCGCCCCCTCGACGGCACCGCCCCACGAGAAATCCCCGACGGCGCCGCCCAGACGGCACGTTCGCGCCTCTCCTCTGGCCCGACGCGTGGCCGCCGATCTGGGCGTCGACCTATCGCAGGTGACGGGCAGCGGCCCGCAGGGCGCCATCCAACGGATTGACGTGGAACGCGCCGCCCAGGAGCAGGCCCCGGGCGAAGCGCCGACGTTCCCCGAAAAGGCGCCATCCGAGGAGCCCCCCAGAGGGGAAGCGCCCACGGAGAAAGCCTCTGCGGAGGAGGCCCCCGAGGAAGGGGCGACCGCCGAGGAGGCGGAGGTGCCGTACCCCGAACGCATGCGCCAGGCCATCGCAAAGGCGATGGCGCGGTCGAACAGCGAGATTCCGCACTACTACCTAGAGACGCCGATCAGCATGCAGCGCGCCCTCCAGTGGCTGGAGTCGGAAAATGAAGAGCGATCGGTGAAAGAACGTCTGCTTCCCGTCGTCCTTCTCTTCCGAGCTGTAATTCGGGCGCTCGATGACGTCCCGGCCCTGAACGGATACTGGCGCAACGACCGTCACGAGCCGCAGGAGGCGATTCACCTCGGCGTGGCCGTCTCGCTCCGGCAGGGCGGACTGGTGATTCCGTCCATCCGCAACGCCGACCAAAAAACCCTGGACGAGCTCATGACGGCCCTCGACGACCTGATTACGCGGGCCCGTTCGGGACGCCTCCGGAGCTCCGAGCTCATCGAGTCCACAATCACGGTCACGAACCTGGGCGACCTCGGCGTGGAGACAGTCCACGGAATGATCTATCCGCCGCAGGTGGCCCTCGTCGGCTTCGGCAAAATCACCGAGCGGCCCTGGGCCGAGGATGGCATGCTGGGCGTGCGCCCCGTCGTAACCGCCACGTTGGCCGGCGACCATCGAGCCACGGACGGACGGCAGGGCGCCAAATTCCTCGACGCAATCAATGACCATCTCCAAGCCCCCGAGTCCCTATGACCGACGCTGAAATTACGGCGGCCATGAAGACCGTGCTTTCCAACATCGCCCCTGAGGCCGACCTCGATCGGGTAGGTCCCGACGAGAACCTGCGCGAGGAGCTGGAGCTTGACTCGATGGATGCTCTGCACGTGCTCGTGGGGCTCAGCGAGGAACTGGGCGTCGAGATCCCCGCGAAAGACTACGGTCGCCTCACCACCAAGGCCGCCATCGTCCGGTATCTCCAGGAGCGGTCCCCTGAGGACCGCGTGGAGGGATGAGCACGAGAGCCACTTCAGTATGGCCTCCGACGTCTTCAGGGGACCCGTTCGGCTCTCGTACTGGACCGGAAAGGGGGATCGAGGGAGGCTTTTCGCCGACGGCTTCTTCGATCGGCGATCCCGCAGCTTGGCTCAATACCCCCAACCGATAGCGATCCCCACGGCCGTCACGACGGCCAGGAGAAGCTGCAGGGGGACCCCGACCCGGAGGAAATCTACGAACTGGTATCCTCCTTGATTGAAGACCATGAGATTGGTCTGGTACCCCACCGGCGTCATCAGGGAGTCGCTTGCGGAAAAGACGACGAGGAGCACGAAGGCAAAGGGATCGGCCCCCGTTTGCAGTGCCACGTCAATCGCCACCGGAAGCATCAGCACCACGCTGCCGAGATTGGTGATGAATTCCGTGATCACAGCCGTCAGCAGGTAGAACAGGGCCGCAAAGAGCACCATCGGAACCAGGTCCGCGAGGGGAACGATGATCGAGGCAAGATACGCGGCCCCTCCGGTCTGATCGAGGGCAAGGCCCAGCGGAATGATGCCTGCAAGCAGAAAAATTACGTTCCAGTCGACGGCGTCGTAGATCTCACTGGGCTGGAGACATCCCGTAAGGACCATGGCCACCATTCCTCCCAGGGCGGTAATCGCAATCGGGAGGAGGTCCACGGCGGCCAGGAGAACCACGGCAACAACGATGCCGAGCGCAACTGGGGTTTTCCCCGTCCGAAATTCCGGGGGAGCAATTTCTTGTGTCACCACGAAGTTTCGGTTGGTACTGAGCTGACGGACAGCCTCCTCGGTCGCCTGTACCAGGAGCGTGTCTCCCCCCCGCAGGCGGAGGGAGGAGAGTGCCCGATTTTGGAGGCGTCCGCTCCGGCGTACGGCCAGCACAGTCGCATCGTAGCGTTGCCTGAATCGAACGCTCGCGAGCGATTCCCCGGTGAGCGCCGCGTTCGGAAGGACGACCACCTCAACCAGCTGCTCGGATGGGGCTTCGGTGTCGGTCTCCGCCGCCTCGGACGGCGACTCGGCCGCAAACTCCAGCCGTCGCCGCTCGACGAATTCCATCAGGGTGTCTCGATCGGCGCGGACCCGAAGCACGTCGCCCACCCGGAATCGCCGGTGCGCGTACGGCCCCGGCAGGACTCGGCGGTCGCGAATGATTTGCCAGATCAGCACGTCTTCGTCCCCCGCCGCAAACGCGTCCCGGGCCGTCGTATCCACGAGAGAGGAGTCCTCGGTGACGACCAGTTCGGACATATAGTCGGCGAGTTCGAACCGGTCGATAAGCGTACCTCCGGGCTTCACGCGTTCGGGAAGCAGAACGCGGCCCAGTGTGAGCAGGTACACGCTGCCGGTGAGGAGCACAAGCCCCCCGAGAGCGGTGAACTCGAACATTCCAATGGGGCCCCGATCCAGCAACTGGTCGGTCAAGTCGCTCGCGACGAGGCTGGAGGAGGTCCCGATCACGGTGAGCATACCCCCCAGCATGGCCGCGTAGGACAGCGGAATGAGGAGCTTCGACACCGACGTTCCCGTGCGCTCGGCCAGGTCGGTTACGACGGGAATGAGCATGGCGACGATCGGCGTGTTGTTGACGAAGCCCGCCGTGCTGCCGGCCATGCCGATGGTCGCCGCAATCTGCTTTCCCTCGCTCGTGCCCGTCAGACGGGCCACTGCGCGTCCGAGCCGACGAAGAAGGCCCGTTCGCCGCACGCCCTCGCTCAGGATAAACATGGCGAGAATGGTGAGCGTGGCCGGATTGGCGAAGCCCGAGAGACCTTGTGCGGGCGTGACCTGTGTCCAGGGCTCCAGCACCACCAACAGCACCATGATCAAGATCGCCGCGACGTCAACGGGCACGATCTCGGTCATGAAAAGAATGAGCGCCAGTGCCGTGAGGAGATAAACGACGATCATGTCGGAAGAATCACTTCGGAACCAGAACGGAGAAACCGTCCCCGGTTTTTTGGAAAGAGTCGCCTTGCGAGAACGGGCCCGGGGCCCCGTAGACGACCTCGGGCTTGGCACTTCGGGACTTCTGTATCCAGTCCCTATTTTAGCACGTCCGTGTCGATCCCCGAAAAATCGCGCCCCAATGCGTTACCATGGACGCCTGGTTTGCCCTCCCCTACGGCCCCCTCATCATCTTTGCCATGCGCGTCGTCGACGTCTCGATGGGCAGCGTGCGGATTCTCCTCATGGTGCGCGGGTGGCGCAAGGTCGCCGCTGCCGTGAGTTTTTTCGAGGTGATCGTGTGGATTCTGGCGGTGGGGAACGCCATGCAGCACCTGACGTCGCCGTACCATCTGGCCGGCTACGCGGGCGGCTTTGCGACGGGGACCTACGTCGGCGTGTCGGTCGTGCACCTCCTCGCCCTCGGGCAGGTCGTGGTCCGCGCCATCATTCCCAATGAGGAGGGAGGGACCACGGCCCGAACGCTCCGCGACAACGGGTTTGCCGTGACCGAGATCGAGGGGCAAGGGCGCGACGGGCCGGTCGACATTGTCAACGTGGTCGTGGGACGGCGGCATGCGTCGCGGGTCGCCGAGGTCATTGAGTCGACGGCCCCGCAGTCCTTCATCACGGTCGAGGAGGTACGCACGACCCGGCGTGGCATGCTCCAGCCGGTCGCGGCGGAGGGGCGGCAGCAGGTGCGGAAGTGACCTGCGCGTCATGCTTGTCTACGGTGCCACAAGGAAGGGGCCCGGCAGGGCGCGGAGCGTGCGGAGCATCCGCTCGACGGCGGGGCGGAGGAGGGCGCTGGGCACCACGAGAAGGCTGTGGCCCTCGGTGGGAAGGACTCGGGCCAGCCGGGGGAGGACGAAGGCCGTAAGGGGGCGAACCGACACGCCCACGCCGTACGTCTCGGATAGATCGCGGGCGCGATCGACCGTCTCGTGCGCCCGTTCCTCATTCATTGCCAGGAGAGTGACGGCGGTCCGTCCCAGTCGCCCGGCCATCTGCCCCGCCATGCGCAGGGCGCGCTCGCCCTCGGGCGTGGGCTCGAACACGACCGCGACGCTGGGAGGGGACAGGAGGTGCATGGGCCGAATGACCAATACCGGATGCGTGCCACCCCTGATCAGCGATTCGAGGAGCGAATCCATCCCCTCGGTTCTGTGGGCCGACTCGCCAATCACGATCAAGTCGCCCTCCACCGACGTCGACCGCACCGTGTCCACCGCTGTGCCGGTTGCGACCTGGAGGCGTCCCTGAGTTCCCGTCTCGTGGGCCACTTTGAGAAGGATCGCTTCTGCCCACCGCACCTGTGCCTGAAATTGGCGTTCGGCGTCCTCGGAGCTGCACGACACGATCGTGGCGGGCAGGCGCTTCACCTCCCGGGCGAACGGCACGGCAGCCCCCCGGACGACGGCCTCGTCCTTAAGGAGCAGGCCCAGGATTTCTGCCCGGAGCTGTCCGGCGAGCCGCGTGACCGCTCGTAGCACTTCCCCGCTCGTCGTCGAGGACGGAAGGGGAAGGAGTACGCGTCGGAAGTCGGTGGGCTCAGGTGACGCTTTGGTCTTGTCCATCGTGACTCATCTGAAATTCGGCCCGCTCTTCGGCAAACTGTTCGAGACGATGTGCGACGCGCTCGTTAATCGAGCCCGCCGGATAGGTGCCCTCGTCCTGCCGCTCGCCCATTTCCAGTCCAGTGAGCCGCTCCATGCCCTGATCGATCGTCTCGATGGGGTAGATGTGAAACTGGCCCTTCCGGACGGCCTCCCGCACCTCCGCGCGGAGCATGAGGTCCTTCACGTTGGCATGGGGGATGAGCACGCCTTGCTCCCCCGTAAGGCCCCGCGCCTGACAAATGTCGAAATAGCCCTCAATCTTCTCGTTGACCCCGCCGATGGGCTGCACCTTTCCGTGCTGGTTGACCGAGCCGGTCACGGCCAGCGACTGCCGGAGCGGCACCTCGCCGATGGCCGAGAGCAGGGCGTAGAGTTCGGCGGAGGAGGCGCTGTCCCCTTCCACCCCGCTGTACGACTGCTCGAACACGAGCGTGGCTGTGAGCGAGAGGGGCTCCTCCGTGGCGTACCGCGCCCCGAGGAAGCCGGAGAGAATCATCACGCCCTTCGAGTGGATGGGCCCGCCGAGCTCCACCTCCCGCTCGATGTCCACCACCTTGCCGGTGCCCAGTTGCACGCGGGCGGTAATGCGGGTGGGGCGACCGAACGTGTCGCGCCCGATCTGGAGCACCGACAGACCGTTGATCTGGCCGACCGCTGTGCCTGTCGTGTCGATGAAGAGCGTCTCGTCGAGGATGCGCTCCTGCGTCCGCTCCCGGAGCCGGCCGGCCCGCTGGCGGCGCGCGTCGAGCGCCCGCTTAATGTCGGGCCCCGTGATGGCGTCTCGACCGTCCTCGCCGGCCCAGAAGTCGGCCTCCCGGGCAATCTCGCGCATCATGTCGATCTCCATCGACAATTTCGACGCCTTACTGGCCAGGCGGGCGCTGTGCTCGATGAGTCGGGCGAGCGCCTCGGGCTGGAGGGGCCGCAGATCGGCGCGCTCCGAAAGGCGCCGGAGGAGTTGGGCGTACCGCTGCTCGGATTCATCGGTGCGGTCGATTTCGTCCTCGAAGTCCGCCTCGATGCGAAACAGCTCGTCGAACTCGGGGTCGAGGGCCTGCAGCACGTAATAGAGCCAGCGGTCGCCCACCAGCACCACCTTCACATCGAGCGGAATCGGCTCTGGATCGAGCGACACGGTGCTCACCAGCCCGATCTCTTCGTACGGGGACTGGATGCGGATCTCGCCGGCCCGGAGGGTGCGCTTGAGTGCCTCCCACGCAAAGGGCTGCTGGAGGACGCGGCGTGCATCGAGCATGAGGTAGCCCCCGTTCGCGCGGTGGAGCGCCCCGGCCCGCAGGAGCCGGAAATCGGTGACCAGGACGCCATTCTCGATCCGGTTTTCCGACCGGCCCATCAGCTGGCGGAGCGAGGGGCGGTCTTCGTAGACGACGGGCGCGCCGTTCGTGTCGTCGTGGCTGACCAGCGTGTTGACCGTGTACCGTTGCAGCCCTCCCCGCAGGGACTCCTGCAACGGAGCGGCCATGCCCAGCACCTGGGGGAGAAGGGCGTTTACGTTGTCCACGATGTCCGCCTCCACGGCGTCGAGGTAGGACTGGACGTCCGCGTGCGCCTCATAGGTGGCACGCAGGTCACGGATCAGGTCCTCGACGGCGTAGCGCGCCACGTCGCGGTTGAGGTCGCGGACGCGCTCGCTCATTTCGCGCTGTCGGGAGGGCACGCCGCGGAGGATGTGGAGGAGCTCTTCCTGAAGCTCTTCGACCGCCGCCTTCAGGCGCTTCTGCTCCTCCTCGGGCAGTTTGCTGATTTCGTCCGGGGACAGCACATTGCCGTCGCGGACGGGGACGAAGAGAAACCCGGTGGGCGTGTGGAGGAGGGCGAGCCCCTTCTCCTCGGCCTTGTCACTGAGTGCGGAAAGGGCCTGCTGGTGCTCCTGGTGAAATTCGTCGACGATGAGCTGGCGGCGGGTCTGGTACTCCTCGCTCTCGAAGGCCGCAGCGAGGCCCGTCTGCAGGTCCTCCACGAACTGCTCCATGTCCGCCTGCAGCGCCGGTCCCTGTCCGGCCGGCAGGCGCAGCACCTGCGGCTCATTGGGCTGGTCGAAGTTGAAGACGTAGCACCAGTCCGACGGCGGCTCCTTGTCCACTGCTTTCTGTTCCAGCAATCGTCGCACGAGCGACGCCTTGTCCGTTTCCGAAGGGCCAAGGGCGAATACATTGTATCCCTGGGCGGACATGCCGACGCCCACGCGCAGAGCCTCCGCCGCGCGGTCCTGCCCGAACATGAGGTCGATCTGGTCGATCGCCCCGTCGGTCAGTCGTTCGGGGTCGCAGGCCCGGTACAGAGCGTCCGGTGCCAGACCGTGGTCTGTATCCGATTCGGTCATCTCGTTTGCGTCTGGGGCTCCTTCGGTCGGTGCAAGTTCTCCGTTGAGGTCGAATGCCGTCCTCTGTGACGGCACCCGGCACTTTTGCAAGATCGGAGAAACCGAGCACGCCCCCGTTCTCCGTTGGCGCCGGCTGATCAGAGGGGTTTTCCCATCGGAGGGTCCGAAGAGTTCGCACGAGCGCGTGGGGCATCCTCGTACGTCCCCGGTGGGGCCCGTCTCCGTGTCGACAAGGCGGCCCGCCGGACAAAAAATCTCGGTCTTCGTTGACGGAGTTTTTCCTACAACAGGAACCAGAACCCTCCTATAGGGAGGTCGGTCATCGGCTGTCACTTCGAGCACTGTTTATAGATATATTGTCGATCCGTAGCACCCATCCACGAATCGAGTGATCTTTGAGGAGTGCTCCGGTGACCCATCGAGCGGCGCAGCCCTCTCGGTTTTTGCATCGCGCGGATCGCCGGTCGCCCTGGAGCCATGACACAGCATCTGCTATGGAATCGACGGCCCTCCGTGACACAGTCCTTTCTCTGCTCGACGGGGACACCGCGCCCTGGGCTTCGATCTACATGCCCGTGCGGCGGCCCTGGAATGAGGAAAAAGCGAATCGCCTCCAATTCCGAAATTTGCTGGAGCAGGTGCAGGACCGGGCCCCAGAACCGGGCCTTGCCCCGACCGACGTGGAATCGATGCTCGCCCCCGTGGTCGATCTTCCCGAAGAGGCGTCCTTCTGGGAGGGAGATCTGGACGGAATCGCGCTGTTTCTCGCCCGCGACGACCACACAACCCTCCGTCTCCCCTTCGCCCCCTCGTCCGTTGCAGTGATCGATGAGCGGATTCACGTGCGGCCCCTCTGGCGCCACCTCGAACCGGACGGCCCCTTTTTTGTCCTCGGCCTCTCGGCCGGTGGCGCGGCTCTCTTCCGGGCGTCGCGATACGAGATCCAGGAGGTGGCCCTGGAGGGCCCCACGACGCTCGACGAGGTGCTGCAGTTCGACGAGCACGAGCGCTCGCTTCAGTTTCATACGGGCACCTCCTCGGGATCGGGCGAGGGCGGCGGCCGATCGGCCATGTTCTTTGGGCACGAGGACGCCGGGGACAAGCGGTACGTGAAGGAGGGACTGCTGCGGTTTTTCCGGACGCTCGACAATCAGGTGCGCGACGTGCTCGAGGAGGTGCCCACGCCACCGCCCCTG
>Ga0207797_1002198_pt1 | contig 13648 bp, 12 predicted proteins | sample PRCRCaboRojoPR_6_FD_187275 | JGI IMG/M metagenome (GOLD analysis project Ga0207797, IMG submission 187275) | Marine sediment microbial community from Cabo Rojo, Puerto Rico - PR CR 10% Liquid 1 (SPAdes) | ecosystem: Environmental > Aquatic > Marine > Coastal > Sediment | place: Cabo Rojo, Puerto... | reverse complement strand
CCCCTTCGCTGGATCCGAAGATCGCTCCTTCGCCGCCTTCGAAATCCTCGGCCCCCTGCCAGTTAACCCCGAAGCTCAGAGTTGAGTCGGCGCTGACCTCGATGATGGCCGCCTCGACATAGACCTGCTTGCGCGGCGAGTCGAGCTTCTCGATGATGGGCATCAGAGTTTCGAGCTCCGATGGCTCGGCAATGATGACCAGGCTGTTCGAGGGCTTGTCCGCCACAATGGAGACATTTTTGGATATCAGGCTGGCCCCTTTCTCGCTCCCCTGCTGGCCAGCCAGGTTGCTGAGCACCTTGGCCAGCTCCTCGGCCTGGGCGTTTTCCAGGGAAACAACCTGAATGTTGCTCAAATCCTCAGGGGTGGGCTGATCGATCTGCTCGACCAGCTGGAGGATCTGCTGCATTGTGTCCGGCTTGGCCAGGATGATCAGGGAGTTGGTCCGCTCCTCGGGAACGAGCTTGATCTCACCGGACTTGAGCTGCTCCTGGCCCTCCCGGCCGGCTCCGAGGAGCTGGGTCAGCTTGTCGGCTAGCTGGGAGGCCGTGGCGTGCGTAAGGTGTGCTAGTCGAATGTCCCCCTTGAAGGATTTGACGTCGATCTCCTCGACGATCTTGAGCAGCCGCTGCACGTTCGAGGCATAGTCGGTCAGAATCAAGGTGTCCGTGGGGTCGTAGGCAACGAGCAGCCCCTGCTTGCTGACCATGGGCGTGAGGATTTTGCGCAGCTGGGCTGAGGAGGCGTGGTCTAAAGGTATGATCTGGGTGATGACCTCATCGTCGGCTTTGGGTTGGTACTCCAGGCGAGAACGGGTGGGCACGCTTTTTTGCCTCGACTCCACAGTGCGGACGATCTTGGTCACTTTGCCCGAGCGCACCGTGGTGTAGCCTTTGACCTCCAGGACGGACTGGAAGATCTTGTAAGCCTCGTCCACGCTGACCGGGGTGGGCGACAGGATGGTCACCGTGCCCTGGACCTTGTCGTCGATGACGAAGTTCCGGCCGGTCAGCTTGCTCATGAACTTGATGAAGACTTTGATGTCCACGTGATCGAAGTCCATGCTTACTTTCCCGTTGGTTTCCCGGGCTTGGGCCGGAGCTGAGTCAAGCCAGACGACCATCGAAATGGCCATGATCAAGAGCGCGATGATCAGGCCAGGGAGCAGCCGGCTGCGTGGTGCATTGACCTTCAAGGGCATGGACGAGTTCCGTTCTCCAAGGCGTTGTCAACTGAAGCCAGTCGGCGCGTAGACATGCCGACCGGCTTCAGTTGAGGGAGTACTCAATATCCACAGTATTCCCATTGCGCAGGATTTGTAAAGAGGCTTGATCCGTATTGGTCAGCTCTTCGCGGAAGGCCATGAGCTGGTTCGGCGATTCAATGCGGTCGCCGTTTAAGCTGACAATGACATCCCCATCCTGCAGACCGAGCTTGTCAAAGGCGCTTCCCGGCTGGATGTTTTTGAGCTGGTACCCGGCCGGACGGCCATCCTGCATGTAGGGTACAATCTGGGCCTGTTGCATGAAGCCCTGCAGGTTGGAGAGCGACTTCTGAACGAAATCCTTGTCGATGTCCACATACATTGTATCCGGAGCTTCTTCGGCAGCGCTTTGCTCAGCGGGGCTTACCTTGGTCTGCATGAGGTTCCGTGCGCTGTAATCAATGGAGAGCATCTGCTCCTGGTTGTCTCGTTGAATGATGACGTTGTTGCGCAGTATTCGGGTGATGCGGGCCTCTTCCAAGCGATCGCCCTCCTGCAGGAGCAGCTGCTCTCTCTTGCGCTTGTCCGTAATGACGGCGAAGTTCTCTCCGTTCTCGTTGACGATGGTGCCGACCAGGACATAATTCTGCAAGTTCTTTGCCAAGGGAATTCTTTCCAGCACCATATCGTCGGTCTGCTCTTTCTCGGCTGTTTCCCGGGGATCTCCGCCGAAGATGTTCCTGGATAGGATGTCTTCAGTGCTCGGTGGCGAGTCTATTGTTTCCCTGTCGCCGAGGTTTGGCGTCTTGGGCTTCACCCTTGCAACCAGCGGAGGAACAGCCTCCGGGAGGAGCCAGTACTCAAGCCACGTCGTGAAGGCTGAGGTCAGAAAAAAGACGCATAAAGCCACAACAGCCAGGGTGCGCACGTAGGGTATGCTTGTGGTGGAATGGGCTGTCCAGAGCTTGTTCAGGGCGGCTTTCATTTGTTGAACGTAATCCTGGGCTGCGCAGCTCTGCCGCGGATGCTGAAGTTGGGTGAGGAGGAAGGCAGCATACGCCCGGCCAGGGAGTACAACTCGGGCTCGGCCTTGGTGAAGCGCAGACTGCCGCTGATATCCACAACGGCCCTGGAAGGTTGAGGGGCGAGCCTGACTGATCCGCTGCCCGTTGCCTCAAGCCCTTTGGCGGTGAGCTCAGCCCGATCAAGGGACAGCAGGCCATTGGTCAGGCTCCATTCTGTTTCGCCTCTGATGTTTTCCAGGGAAAGCTCCATGCCGTTTGGATGGCGTATTTGTGCTAGGGCCTGCTTAATGCGCAGCAGGCCTGTGCCGGATTCAGGCCTGAGTCTGCCGAACGGCCCGGAGAGAGTCATGGTTCCTTCGATTGTTCCCTGGGCGCTGCTCAGGTTTGGGGCAAAAGGGCTGAGCGGCAGCTTCCCGATATGTACATTCCTAAAGTCCATGTCCAGAGCATATCGCTCTGGCCAGACAAGGGGGCTGAACTGCATCATCCCTTCGGCTTTGCCCTGGAAGCAGTGCATGGACCAATCGGCTTGGAGCCTTCCGGCAAGAAGGGAAAGGACTTTCGGGCGGACCCAGCCGTTTCGGAAGATAAGGGGTGCCCGGCTCCTGTTTAAGGCTGGCGAGATGTGCAGCGAGTCAAAGCGAAGGCCCAAGGGGAAAGCATAGGAAAGATTCTTCAAGTCTATCGGGCTGCTCAGGGTGCTGGCCGCTTCGGCTTCGATTCGGCGTTCTAAGGCTCTGTAAGGGAAGGTCCAGATGAAGAAGATCAGAAAGCAGATCAGTCCAAAGACGAGAAAGATGACCAATCGCCCGAAGCGGCTGAATATCAGATGCCGAAGCCGAGATACGGTGAGTGGAAGCTGAAGTCTCATAGCCCTCATTCAAATGCGGCCAGAAGCAGGTCAACTCTGAGCTCCCCAGGGTTGTTCCGCGGAGAGCGCACAGTCAAGCGTTTGACATGGATTCGGGCCTCAGCATACTCAATGTGTTTGAGAAAATCGATCAGCGGCGCCAGGCGGATTTTTTCCAGGCGGATCTGGACCTGGCGCTCCACAAGGCCTTGCGGCGACTCCTCGGTGCTCGGCCGCATATAGGCGATATGCTCCTTGATGCCGTCCCGGCCGGCCTGATTCTCGACAAAGGAGAACAAGCTGAAGTCGTTGGGTTGTCTGCTTCCAGTCCCTCGGCCTTGAGCCGAGCGCTTAGCCTGCTGGTACTCGCTTTTCAGCTCGGCCAGCGTGCCGAGGAGCCGCCTGGTCTCAGCCTGCCTCCTCTGGAGCTCGCTTTTGTACTCGTAAGCCGGGAGCACAACCCAGACCAGCACAGCCACCAGCACAAGCAGGCCGGCTAGGCCGAAAAGGAGCGTCCTCCTTGATTGGGCTTCGAGGGATTGGATGAGCTCGGTCAATGCGTTCATTTTCGGACTCGGCTCAGGAAAGCTGCAGACGCAGGCTGAAGGTGACACCTTCGTCCCGGGAGTCCACATTGGCACCGATGATTTCAACGCTGCTGAAGATGTCCACCTGGCTCAGGGCACTTTGCAGGGAGTCAACGGTCTTGTAGTCCCTGGCCAAGCCGTTTATGCGCAGGCCATTGGCGTCAAAGGACAAAAGGGTGGCTTGGAAATCGGCATCCCTGGGAACATGACGGCTGATCAGGCTCAAAAGCTCCGTGGCCTGTATTTTGGGCAGGCCTTCGGTCTGCGGACCGCTTTGCAGCTCCCGAACTCTGGTGCGGAGAACACTGGCGTACTGCATCGGCCGAAGGTCAGGCGGGGCCTCTGGGGCAACCGAACGGAAGGTCTCCTCCAGGCGCTGGTTCAATCGCTTCAAGGCCTTGTGCTCCAGATAGATGGCGCTGCCCAGGGAGAGAGACCAGGTCAGGAGGATGAGCCCCAGGGAAACGGCCATGGGGCGACTGAAGCGGCGCCAGGCGGGCAGGGCCCGGCGGCCGGAACGCTCTGGAGGGAGCAGGTCGAAGCCAGGCCGTCCCTTCCTGCCCTGCAGGCAGAGGGAGGCGCTCAAGGCCTGGAGCGGCGGGTCCTCCACCGTGACTCGGACATCCCACGGCAGGCTGGCCAGGGCTTTGACCTCGGAGCCAGTAGTTTGATGCAGGGCTTTGATCAGCTCGGGCGCGGCAGCGCCGCCTCCGAGGACAGTCAGCTTCGGCGGCGTCCCGGCAGCTTCAGCTAGGACAGCGCGCCGGATCTGCCGGACCAGCTCGTTCAGCTTGCGGCTGAAGGAGCTCTCGTTCTCCTCGCTCGACTGGCTTCCCGCTCCAGGGCCAACGCCATTTTCCGGGTAGAGCCTCTTCAAACCGGATGAAATGGAGGTGAGCGCCACAAGGCGGCCTTCATGCAAGCGGACCAGGTTGGTTTTGCTCCACCCGATGTCCAGGAGCATTTCGTCCTCATCGGGCTGCTCGGCCACCTCGAGAGCCAGACCGGCCAAAGGCGCCAGGTCCAGCTCGATTCGGTCAAGGGCAATGCCGGCTTGGTCAAAGGCGTGCAGCCACTCTGACAGCGCCGCCCTGGGGTACATGGCGGCCAGGATTCGGCTCGATCCGCTTTCCGCCCCATCCAGGTGCAGAAAGCCCCAGTGATAGGCCTCCATATCAACCGAGATCCGGCTCTCCAGCTCAAAGGGCAGGACCTCTCGGATCTTTGTGGTTTGGGTAAAGGGGAAGCTGAGGGGAATGAGCAAGGCCTGTCGGCTGTTCAGGCAGAGAACCGTTCGGGAGGCGGACAGGCCCATAACATCAATGGCCTGGCGAATCCCCTCGGCAACGCTTTCGGCAGAGGCATTCCGATCCCTGGAGAGGCGCTCCTGGCCGATGAGGCTGGCCTTTTTGCCGGACAGCTCCATCAGAGTCAGCTTAATCTGGGCCGTGCCGAGATCTATTCCCAGAATCGTTCGAGGCATGGCTTTTCCTCAGTGGACTTCCCGCCAGAGCGTTTTCAAGCTGCTGCGGCCCTGGCCATCGCGCTGCACAACAGCAAACAGGGCCTTGCTTTTCCGGCCGGTTCCAGCCTTGACGGTTACCGCATAGACATGGCTCGTGGTAGCGACCACCCTGCTGGGCAGCTGAATGTCATTGAAGCCGGCCATGCGGTTCCTGTACCAGTCCTTTTCGCCGAGAAACTCGAAGTGCTCCTTGTCCCGGCGGTAGCTGACAGCACTTTCGGCAAAATCGGCCGCCGTCTCCGGGCTGACGGTCGGCAGGACCATGGCGGCCAGAAGGAGCGGAGGGGCGGTGTTGATGTTGATCTTGCCTGGGTTGTGCACGCTCAGGAGGCTCATGAGTCCGGGGCGCTCGCGGTCTCCGGCCAGGAGCTCCCGTGAGATGCCCCGGATTTTGGCCAGCTCGGCCAAGGCTTTCATGTCGGCATTCGGGCAGGCATATCCCTTGCCTTCGGCCCTATAGGTGGCCGACTCGGCGCCAAACTCCCCGGTGGGCAGATCGTCGGGGTCCAGCCAGTCCAAAAGGGACTGCACAATGGTCTCCGCCTTTGTCTCTTCCAAGGAGTACGGAGGGTAGCGCAAGAGCCTGTTCAGGATGTTTCTGTACTCGGGGTTGATGGTTCCTGTGTCCCCGATAAGGCTGTTCACCGGGAACTTCCCCCTTTCGTCCTCAATGCTGCCGTTGACTTCCCCGGAGGTAAGCTCCGGCGGCGAATGCTCTGTTTGATCGAAAAAGCCGGCCCAGGCTTCGCCGTAATGATCCGATCGTTGACCGTTCTCCGTGCTCGCGTCGAGAGAGAGGAGGTACTTGGCAAAGGCCAGTCCGGAGTTGGCCAAGGACCGTTCCTGAACTGAGCTTCTGAAGATTCGTGCGCTGGCGCTTTCCAAGCGGGCCAGGCGGAGGCACTCTACAGCACTGACCACCAGCACGCTGATCAGTAAAAGGACGATGACCAGAACCGATCCCTGCTCGGCTTTCTCAATCTTTGGAATCGACGGCCTCCTCTCAGGCTACCAGGTTGATTGCCTCGCCGGAATGGACCAGGCAGGCTCAGGCGTATCGCTGCTCCAAAATACCTTGCCGCATGGCATGGGGATCGGCAAGATCCCTTTGCGCTGAAGGGAATGAGAGCAGTCAGCCAGGCCTTTCCCGGGCTCCGAAGCTATAAGGGAAAAACAGCATCGCATGCCGAGCGTTCCGATACAACTGCTCTGGACTCGCCTTGCCGCTTTAAAAGCTTGAGACGGGCGTCCTACTTGTTCACTCGGTAGTGGCATCCCTGGCTCTTGGTGTTGCGCAGGGCGGCCCGGGTGATGATCATGGCCGCCTGACATCCGTGAAAGAGGTCGATGAGCGGCTTGCTGATCGGGGTGTTGCGATAGAACTCATAGAGCCTCTTGTTCAGGTTCTGCAGATCCTCGTTGGCCCGCTTCAGCCTTGAGGTGGTCCGAACGATGCCGACGTAGTTCCACATGGTGTGCTTCAGGTTTGCCCAGTCCTGAGCAATGAGGGCAGGGTCCTCGTTGTCCTCATTGCCGGGGTTGGCCCAGTCGGGCATGCTGTGCATGAGCTTGCGGCTCAAGGCGTTTCTGGCCTTGGTTCGCTTAAGGATTGAACGGGCCGCGCTCTTGCCCCAGAGCAGGCCCTCCAGAAGCGAGGTGCTGGCCAGCCGGTTGGCGCCGTGGACCCCTGTACAGCTGCATTCCCCCACGGCATAGAGCCGGTTGAGGGTTGTTCTGCCTTCCAAGTCCACAAGCACGCCGCCGCAGGAGAAATGGGCCGCCGGAACCACTGGAATGGGGTCGGTATTGATGTCCACGCCAATCTCCAGACACTTTTCGGAGATGGTCGGGAAGCGCTTCTTCAGATCCTGGGAGACATAGTTAGCTGCATCCAGGTAGACAAAGTCGTCCCCTGTTTTGAGCATCTCTTCGACTATGGCCCGGGTGACCACGTCGCGCGGCGCCAGATCGCCCCTGGGATCGTACTCCTTCATGAAGGGCGTGCCGTCCATCCGGATGAACTTGGCCCCTTCGCCGCGCACGGCCTCGGATATGAGGAACTGCTGTCCGCCACGCTGAAAGAGGGTCGTGGGATGGAACTGGATGAACTCGGTATTCATGACCTTGGCCCCGCTGCGGTAGGCCATGGTCAGACCGGAGCCGATGGATGACCGCGAGTTCGTCGTATGCAGGAAGATCTGCCCCAGACCGCCCGTGGCCAGAATGGTGACGTCGGACATGACGGTTTCCACAGAGCCGGTGTGCTGGTTGAAGATGTAGGCGCCGACGCATTGATTGTTCAGCTGATAGTGGAACTCCAGTCGGGTGGACTGGTGATGGGTGGTCAGAAGGTCTATGGCCGTTCGGCGGTTGAGGATGTTAATATTGTCTTTCTCCTGTACGGCTCGAATGAGCCCATCCATGATGGTCCGGCCGGTATAGTCGGCACAGTAAAGAATGCGGTTGAGCCTGTGCCCTCCCTCCCTGGTCAGCATCAAGCTTCCGGCTTCGTCACGGGAAAAAGGGATCTGCAGTTTGTCGAGGAGCAGCTCCCGAACGACCTCAGGGCCTTTTTCCGCCAGGAACTGAACGGCTCGGCGGTAGTTGCAGTTGCCTCCGGCGGTGAGGATGTCCTTGCGCAAGGCTTGGGGGCTGTCGTTCTCTCCTTGATAGACGATGCCGCCTTGGGCATATGGGGTGTTTCCAGAATCAAGCCCAGGCCCGGAGGTAATTAAGGTGACCTCCATGCCCTGCTCGGCAAGCTCCAGGGCGGTGGTGCAACCGGCAATGCCCGATCCGATGATCAGCACTTGGGTCTTATAGCGTCCGGTCTCCTGATACATGGCCTTCAGCTTTGCTCCTTCAGTGTGCGATGCAGTGGGAAAAGGCTCGATAGGCCAGCTGCCCTCCATGGAACCGAAGGCTGGAGCCTGTGATTCTCAAGCCGTTTCATGCATTGACAAGGCCACTCGAGCTCTGCTCAGCGTCCCTGGGCCTGGGGCCGCACTGCAGCGGTCATCCGCTCTCCTGCAGGACCTTCAAGCTCAAGTCGGCGTTTCTGGCCGAGTTCGTAATGCAGCCTACCGAGATGAAGTCGGCCCCCAGCCGGCCCAGCTCCGCGACGCTCTCCAGCGAAACGCCGCCGCTTATTTCGGTTTCCAGGCCTGAAGGAATGCGCTGCAAAGCCTTTCGTATGCCAGCTGGGTCCATGTTGTCCAGCATGATGCGCTGCACAGCGCAGGAGACGGCCTGGTCGACCTCCTCCAGGGTCCGGCATTCCACCTCGATGGGCGGACAGGGGTCGTAGCAGCGGCGCAAGCGCTCGACTGCAGGGGCGATGCCGCCGCCTCGGTCGACATGATTGTCCTTGAGCATGAGCATGTCGCTCAGGTTCAGTCGATGGTTTAGGCCTCCAGCTGCCTGAACGGCGTATTTCTCTGGATACCGCAGACCGGGCAGGGTTTTTCGAGTGTCCAAAAGACGGGTTGCGCTTCCCTGCAGACGGTCCAGAAACTCCCGGGTGATCTCGGCCACCCCTGAAAGGTGGCAGATGAAGTTGAGCAGGACCCGCTCAGCCTTCAGGACAGTCTGCGCCGGACCGGCAATCTCGGCCACAACCGTTCCCGAGACGACAGCCGAGGCCTCCGGGACCAGGTAGTCAACCTGCCAGGCGGAGAGATCCGGGTGAAGCCTGGAAAGGATCACCTCGATCATGGGCAGGCCTACGACCATGGTATCCTCTTTGGCCAGAAGCCGGGCCTGGAGCCGGTCATCCTGGTGGAAGACGGCCTGGGAGGTCAGATCCGGGCCGTCCTCGTCCAGGGCCAGGTCAACCGTCCGAAACAGGAAATCTCGGGCCTGACCCTGAAAAAACTCGGAAAAGGACTGGGGTTTGATCATGATGAAGGCTTAGCAGTCTGTTGATAAAGGCACATTTGCTTCGTTGCTGCGAAAAATTCAGACCTTCCCATATGGCAGAATACGCTTCAGTCCCGAATTTTTCTGGCAGCTTACAGCTGTACCTTTCTGAACAGCCTGTTGTGAATCGATTTTTCAATACCCAGTTAGGGGATTTCAATGCTCTGGCCCGGCTCCATGGCAATGAGCCTGGTATCGGCCTTGACGGCGTCAAGCTCCCGCCGGAATTTCTCCACGGACTGCTCCAGGATGGGAAAAGAGCCCCAATGCATGGGGACTACTGCCGAGCTCTTCAGCATGGTGCAGGCCAGGGCGGCCTGCTTCGGGTCCATGGTGAACACTCCGCCGATGGGCAGCAGGGCCAGGTCGATGTCGTAGAGGTCGCCGAAGATCTGCATGCTGGAGAATATCCCGGTATCACCGGCATGATAGACAGAGCGGCCGTCCTCCAGGGTGATGATATAGCCCACTGGCGAGCCGCTGCCCGAGGAATGGAATGCCTGGACCATGGTGGCATGAATGCCTTTAAACTCGACAGTTCCGCCGATATTGAAGCCGATGCCGTTAACGATCTGGTTTTCCGGGATACCCTGCTGGCCGAGCTTTACCGCCGTCTCCACCACGGCCATGATGTGGGCGCCGGTGTTTTTGCAAATATCCACGGTTTGGCCGATATGGTCGTCGTGATCATGGGTCACGAGAACCAGATCGACCTGGGAACAGGCGTCTGAGCCTGTGCAGGCCGACGGGTTGCCTTCGAACCAGGGATCGATGAGCATGGACAGATTCGGGGTGGTGATCTGGAAGTTGGCGTGTCCGTGCCAAGTCAGTATGTTTCCGGACATGATGCACCTCCTTGTTTTTCTCGTGTCTCCTGCGATAACCGCAGTGTCCGCACTGCTATCCCTGCACAAGCTTTTGTCGATGCCCCATCTGGAAGCAGCCAAAGCTGACATCCCTGCCATGGAGGCACCTCCAAGACCCCCGGAGCGGCTAAGCCGCTCAAGGGTCCGAAGGGCCTGTACAGCTCTATTATGGAGGCGATGCGGCGTGCGGTGGGAGCTCAAGCTCTCCCCAGCGGGGGGAGAGCCCGTGCTCAAGCCCCAAATGGTCGAGGATGCGGCCGGCCACATGCTTTGTGAGATCGTCGATGTTCTGGGGTCGGTGATAGAAACCGGGGCAGGCCGGCAGAATTGTTGCCCCGGCCTTGGCTGCAGCCAGCAAATTTTCCAAGTGAACGACGCTGAGCGGTGTTTCCCTGGGAACGAGGATGAGCGTGCGTTTCTCCTTGAGGCAGACGTCGGCAGCCCTGTGGATCAGGTTCGTGGCCAGCCCTCTCCCGATGGCAGCCACCGAAGCCATGGAGCAGGGGCAGACAACCATGCCGCCGTGCAGCCAGGACCCGCTGGCCGGCGGCGAGCCGATATCCTTCTCGCTGTAAACGGCATGGGCGTGGCGATGCAGAAGGTCCAGCCCGGCTTCGCATTCGAGCTCGAGGACCTTTTGTGCAGCTTCTGAGACGATGACATGCGTTTTCGCCTCGCCATTTCGGTTCAAGGCCTCGAGAAGAGTCAGCGCATACGGCATGCCGCTGGCGCCGGTCACAGCCAGGATGTAGCGCTTCATTTGAGCATATCCAATGTTCCAGTGGAAATGGCTGTATGGTACCCGAGGCCGGGCCGCTTGACAAGTAACTCGAGCCGGCTTACAAAGTCTCATGCCCTGGCCGGAAGGACCATTCCCTTGTGGAATACGTGCCGCGTCCCCCAAACGCGCATAGAAGCAATGCAGGAGCTCGACGCGGCACTTTGGCTAGACAGGAGCCTGGCCCGCACCGATAAGGGGCATCTGCGATCCGGAAACTGCGTTTTCCGGCAAAGCGATCCTCCACGAAATACGCTCATTGGTATTTCGTGGCCATCACGCAAGAGACAAGCGGGCAATTAGCTCAGTCGGATAGAGCGCCAGCCTCCGGAGCTGGAGGCCGCAGGTTCGAATCCTGCATTGCCCACCATCAATTGCTCTTTGAGCGAGGGCAGCCGGGCAACCGGCTGCTTTTTTTTTCCGGACTCCGACCGTACGAGGGTCAGGCTCATTTTGTCCATTCACCCAGCATAGAGCCCACTGCGTTCCCAAGCCGCGATGTTTCGAGGTCCGGTGGTTGCCCATCTCCATCGGAAAACCCGACGGAAGCAGGCTGAAAGCCTCATTTCAATGGCGTAACGCCAGGAGAAGGCCATGGCCAAGGACATCACCAAGACGTTCATTCAGCGTAAACACGAGGTCGACGAGCCCGACAAGACAGCCGTCTATACCAGCGGTGAGGCTGCAGAGGGAGCCCGCTTCAACCTCGAAGAGAGCAACGTCTTTTTCATCGGCCCCCGGGGTAGCGGCAAATCGACCCTGGCCCGCGAGGTGGCCGAACGGCTCGGAGCAGTCTTCTGGGATATCGATGATATGATCGTTCGGGCAGTGGGCGAGAGCATTGCCGAGCATGTCCATAAGCACGGTTGGCCGGACTTTCGGAAGCGCGAGCACGAGCAGCTCCAGTGGATCTGTCGGCATCGGGGACAGGTGGTGGCAACAGGAGGAGGGATCGTGCTCCTACCAGAGAACAGGAGGCTCCTGAAGGAAAACGGTAGGGTCTTCTATCTCATGGTTGATGTGGAAACCCTCCTGAACCGGCTCCAAGCCGACGATGCCGGAGCACAGCGACCAGCCTTGCATGAGGAGGCCGGCTCACTGCGCGAAGAGGTCAGCCTGGTCATTCGCGATCGAGAGCCGTACTACTTCGAGACCCTGCATTACATCCTCCAGGCGCATAAGACGGTTGACGAGCTGACTGAAGACGTTATGCTCATGCTCGATATGCCAACCGGTTAACATTCTACTGGTCAGGGCAAAAACAGCTTCCTTTTTGCTCGCTGCTCTCAGCTTTGCGGGAAGAGAGTTCCCGCTTGCTTCAAGCGCGAGTCAGGCTTTCGGCTGGCTGTCACTGAGAGCAAAATGCACAGCATTTTCTGCTCTCAGTCATGCTCTTGTGGACGGTTCAGCGGCAGAGAGCGGTCTGGAGAACGACTATGTTCGGCCTTTTGTTTTTTGCAGTGCGTGCTGGCGGACAAGGGAGCTCCTGGAGCCGATGGCCGTTTGGGCCAAGCCTGACCGGCGGATGGCTGCTGACCATTAGCAAGTTCCTGTTCATCGGCTTGGCCCTGGCCGGGATCATCGTTCTGCTGCGCCTGGTTTTTGGTCCTGGAGGCTGGCTTCGGGACAAGGAGCTTGATGAAGAGGCCGAGCGGGACAGGAAGAGTCGGGAGGAGGCCCTGGATATCTTGCGCAAGCGCTTCGCCGCCGGGGAGATCGACGAGGACGAGTTTGTCCGGGGACGCCGGCTGCTGGAGAAGTGATGCTTCCTACCATGGAAAACCCCCTGGCCTGGTTCGAAAGCTATGTTCATGGCTTCCTCGGCTTTGGACCGAGACACGACGCCAACATTGAGCTGAAGCGTGAGCACTCCCGCCGTGTCCTGCAGGAGGCTGAGGGCATTGCCGCCTCTCTGGAGCTGCCCGAGCGTCTTTCCCGAGTGGTCGGGCTGGCAGCCCTGTTCCACGATATTGGCCGTTTCCCACAGTACCTGAGGTACCGATCCTTCGACGACAGACGGACCGTCAATCACGGCCTGCTCGGCTTCAGGACGCTTCGCGTCCAGAAGGTGCTCGAGGGCCTCGCGCCGAAGGACAGGGCAACGGTGTTGCAGGCAGTCTACTGGCACAATCGGCCGCATATTCCGGAGGGCCTGCCCGGCGATCTCGACCTGACAGTCCGAATCCTTCGAGATGCCGACAAGCTGGACATCTACCGGGTCATTCAGGGTCATCTGACAACAGACGGATCCACGGACGAGACGGTGACTCTCGGGTTAGAGGATGAGCCGGATAAGTACACCCCGGTCATTGTGCACAGGATCCTGGCCGGCCGTCGCGTTCACTACGAGCAAATGCGCTGGCTTAACGACTTCGCGTTGCTTCTGTGCAGCTGGGTCTTCGATCTCAACTTCGCCGCGACCAGAAAAGCCCTATGGGAACGCGGCCACATCCCCGCCCTGTGCAGCATCCTGCCTGCCAACCCCGAGCTGAAACGTATGGAGGACATGCTTCTCGACCTGATTCGGCCCGATACCGGGCGGCATTCCTCTGAATGGGCCGTTTGAAGAACCTTTCGACTCCTCGCGTGCTTCAATCTTTCCTTTTGCTTCGCGAGCCCGAATTTCCCCAGGCTCTCCCCCCGCGATGGAACTGGTTGCTTTCCTGTGAAGTTGTTCTGGACTTTGCTTGGAATAAAAAGGTATGCACAAGGAAGTTGACGATTCTGTCCCGTGTGGTGGTTTTGGGTTGCCCTTGTGGGTATGGGCCATTTTCGGATCGGCACAGAATGGGTTTACTAATGGGGGCAAAAAGTAATTTACTTTTTGCACGCTGCTCTCAGCTGCGCGGGAAGTAAATTCCCGCTCGCTTCAAGCGCGAGCCAGGCATTCGCCTG
>Ga0207797_1002197_pt1 | contig 13653 bp, 10 predicted proteins | sample PRCRCaboRojoPR_6_FD_187275 | JGI IMG/M metagenome (GOLD analysis project Ga0207797, IMG submission 187275) | Marine sediment microbial community from Cabo Rojo, Puerto Rico - PR CR 10% Liquid 1 (SPAdes) | ecosystem: Environmental > Aquatic > Marine > Coastal > Sediment | place: Cabo Rojo, Puerto... | reverse complement strand
GAACCCTGCCTCCGTAGACCGCCGTTTCCGTCACAGCCGGTTCTTGATCGATCGTTGCTTTCCCGGGGGGCTTACCGCCCTGTTCAGTCCGCAACATGGTTTCTTCGCAGAAAAGCAAGACAACATGGTGTTGTCCAATGACCGAGTCGACCCGACCTTAGAAATTCCCATTTTTTCTCTGTACGGACAAACGCGACGACCTACGGCGGCCATGCTGGACCTGGTCGATGTCCTCCTCGTGGATCTTCAGGACGTGGGGACGCGGGTCTACACATTTGTCTACACGATGGCCTTGTGCATGGAAGCGGCGGCCGTCCACGGCAAAAAGGTCATTGTCCTGGATCGTCCCAATCCGTTGGGGGGAACCAGGATCGAGGGAAATCTGGTCCAGGCCGACCTGACATCCTTTGTGGGTATGTACCCCATACCCATGCGACATGGGCTGACGATCGGGGAGCTGGCGCTCATGTTCAATGCCCATTTCGGCATCGGCTGTGAACTAGAGGTAATCCGAATGGGGGGCTGGAGGCGGGACATGAACTTCGAAGACACGGGCCTGCCGTGGATTGCACCCTCGCCGAATCTCCCTACGCCCGCTGCAGCCAGGGTATATCCCGGCCAAGTGATCTGGGAGGGCACGAATGTGTCCGAGGGCCGGGGAACAACCCAGCCCTTTGAAATCTTCGGCGCCCCCTTTTTGGACCCGGAGCGGATCGAAGAGATCCTCGAGGCCGGCGATTTTTCCGGGGTTCACCTCCGGCCGGTCGCCTTTGAGCCGACATCGAATAAGTGGCAGGGGTCTCTCTGCTACGGGTTTCAGCTCCACATTCTCAATCCGGACATGTATCAACCGTATCGGGCAAGCCTGGCGCTCCTCAAAGCCGTCTACCAGCTGTACGCGGAGGAGATGGACTGGAAGGCCCCGCCTTATGAATTCGAGTATGAAAAACTGCCTTTTGATCTGATTACGGGAGACCGGTCGGTGCGGGAAACCATCGAACAGACGGGGTCCCTGCATACGTTGCGGAAAGACTGGGAAAAGGATCTGGCGGCCTTCGAAGATGTGCGGAAACGGGTCTTCCTGTACCCGTAAAACCCGGTAGCTTCACAAACCAACGGCCACGTAAAAAAGCCCCCCGGAAACAACTGCGGGGGGGCTTTCACATATTTTTTCTGAGGGCTTACAATCCTACGGAAATAGGCGACCGCTATTTCTTGGATTTCTTTTCACCCTTTTCACCCTTCAGCTCTTCAACCTCTTTCTTGAGGTCCTCGACCTCCTTCTTGTACGTCTCCACTTCACTCGATTCAGACCCACCAAAGCTTTCTTCCTTGCTCTTCCAGGTATCCTTTACTTCATCGAAGCCCAGGTAAATCGCCAAAGCACCGCCGCAAAGAAGGGCGAAGGGGATAGCCCCTGCCAGCAGCTGCAAGAAGGGTTTAAACCAAACTGCCAGACCAATAATGCCGAGTACCGCCGCGGCAGCACCACCAATCAACGTTTTCATGTTACGCCATCCTCCTTCTATTTGTGTCTTCTATTTATGTATATATACGATCTTTGCGTCTATGGGATTTACAAACTCCGGCCTGTGTACCATAAGGGACGACTCAAATCAAGACAAAAATCCGGCTCACCCCTTTTTTCTGTCAAAGAGAGAAATGACCTTCCCCTGATTTTCCTTGCCCTCTTCCCTTGCGCCTTCCGACCCGGGCGCTTTTTCTTCCCGTCTACGCCTGGTTGAGGGAGCCTCCACCTTTTCCAAACGGACCTTTACGCCGTTCATGGTAAACGGCTCGCCATTCAGATACGCCTCCCGCAAGATCCAGACGACCTCTACCACCGGCGTTTGGAGCAACAACAACTTCACCTCGTACCAATCCGGCTTCTTGTCCGCCCATATGTCCTCGATCCGGGCGAAGGTGGCTGGGCTTTCTTCCTGATAGATGAGGACAAGGTCTCCTATCGTCGCCATAACGCCATCTTTTACCATATTATTTTCGTTTTGACACGTCCTAAATTTGTGTTACTTATCTCCTGAGTCTCGCGAAATTGTTATAATATCGAAAATCCAATGACTTAGCACGGGCCCTTTAACCTTCTGCCCGAAGGTGACGAATACCGCCCATGGGACTGGCACAACGCGTCAAAAAAACGCTCGGCACCTGGATCGACGGGTTCCTGCACGGACATCGCAATCACTATGCCTGTTTCCTTCCCAAGGACTGGGGATTGTTGTCCTTTGCCTCCCTAGTGCTCAAGTCGGTCTTTTCCCAGGTGACCGCAAGCCCGACGGAGACGGCCTCCCTCAAGCGTCTCCAACGAGAGGGCGTTGTGGTATACGCGACCAAGTACAAGAGCAATTTCGAGTACTTATGCTACCACATGAAGTACAAAGATCAGGGCGCCCCATTCCCACAAATCGGCTTCGAATACAACCTGTTGTTATGGCAACGATCGACGCAGATATTGCGAATGGCGCTGGCCCGCCTAGACCGCTTTTTCCGCCGCAAAGGGATGCCGGACCCATACGAGTCGGAGTTCTTCAAGGAACACCTCCTGTCCGGAAAGGCGGGTCTGGTCTCTCTGGTAGATCGGAAAGGCTTTTATCATCGCTTTGTCAAGTCGAGACGCGACCCCTTGAAATACTTGCTGGACCTCCAGAAAGAAACCCCCAAACCGATCTATATCGTCCCCCAGTGGCTTCTCTTCGGCAAGACACCGAGGAAAATGCCCATGAGCATTGTCGACGTCTTTTTCGGGACCGAGGAGAATCCGGGACATCTGCGAAGGTGGATATCGATCTTCTTCAAACCCCAAAAGGCGTTCATCGAGATCTCGCAGCCGTTGAACCTGATCGAGTTTCTTTCTGAACAGGAAAATATCGGGCGGACGCCGGAGCAGATGTCTTTTTCGCTCCGGCAGAGATTATTGGACCAGATGAATCGCCATTTTCAGAGCATTACCGGTCCGCCCCTAAAAACGAGAGAAGAGTTAAAGGAACTAATCCTAAGAAACGAGCGCTTCCGCAAATTTCTGGATCATTATGCCCGGAAAGGGAAGAAAGACCGGGGCGAAATCCACCGAAAGGCGGATGCGGCTTTGGATGAGATCGCCGCGGACTACAGCCCTCGTCTCATTCAGTTTCTCTCTACCATCTTCGGCTGGGTCTGGAAGACCATGTTCGAGGGAATCGCTCTCGACATGGAAGGACTCAGCCGGGTGAAGCGGGCGGCCACTCGAGGCCCCGTGGTTTTTGTTCCCTGTCACAGGAGTCACTTCGATTACCTGATCCTTCCCTACCTGCTCATGATCAACAATATGCCCTGTCCGCACGTGGCTGCGGGCCAGAATCTGGCCTTCTGGCCCGTGGGTACACTGTTTCGAAAGAGCGGCGCCTTTTTTATCCGGCGTTCCTTTCACGGAGCATTGCTCTACGCACGGGTCTTTTCCGAATATGTGACCATGCTCATTAAACAGGGCTTTAACATCGAGTTCTTCATCGAAGGAGGCCGAAGCCGGACGGGAAAGATGATCCTGCCCAAAACGGGTTTTCTTACGATACTCATCGATGCGTACAAAGACGGGGCGACTCAGGACATTATTTTCGCCCCGGTGGCGGTGGGCTACGACCGCTTGTTGGAAGAGAGCGCCCTGGTGAGCGAAGTCGAGGGCAAGAAGAAGCGCCAGGAAAGTCTCCGTCAGCTTGTCGGTATTCGCAAACTCCTCAAGAAACGACACGGCCGGGTATACGTCCAGTTCAGCAACCCCCTGTCGCTGGCCGACCTGACCCGACAACAGGACACACCGCTAAAGGAGATGAGTCACACCGAATATCAGGCCTTGGGGCGAAACCTCGCGCACCGGATCATTAATGCGATAAATGAGATTTCCGTGGTCACCGCGCAAGCCCTGGTGGCCAGCGCCATCTTGAATTATCCCAAGCAGAGCTTTTCGAGGAGTGATCTCTTTGACTACGTGGAGACATACCTGGACTATCTGGTGTTCCAGAACGCACGCTTTTCAGAAAACCTGGACGATACCGCCCACGGCATCGATATGGTCCTGAACGTGTACAGCAATCGAAAGTTCATCGAAAAATACAAGACAAAGGCTCTGCAAGAAAACCATGACACCGAGCCCCGATATGAGGTCATCGAAAATAAACGCCTAAGCCTCGAATATTATAAAAATAATGCCATTCATTATTTTGTTCCCGCCGCCTATGCATCCCTGGCGATCCTTTCGTACGATGCGTTTCAATTCTCCGCCTCCGCCTTGCACGGGGACTACAAGTTCCTGCAGGAGTTCTTTAAATACGAATTTGCTTACAACGTGGACCAAACCCCTGAATATATGGTTCGAAAAACCCTCAAGGCCTTTATCAACGAAGCCATCCTGATGCCGCACCCCACCCTACCGGACACATACAACATTACCTCGCAAGGATTTCGCAAGTTGCTGCTCTTCGCGGCGTTCCTGAAGACCTATTTCGAATCGTACTGGGTCGTCTTGAATGTGCTCAAGCGGTACGGCCGCAGAGAATTGGTCAAGAAACAACGCATGAAAAAGATCGTTTCCTTGGGCAAGCAGTTTTACAGGCAGAAAGAAATCGAACGGAGAGAGGCCCTGTCCAACGTGAATTACGAGAACGGTCTGGCGTTTTTCAACTTCAAAGGCATTCGAGGAAAAGAGGACCGCGAGGGAATCGATTTTTACAGCAAGACCATCAAGGGGTACCTCAAGTGCTTTATGGCGGAGTAGTCAGGGAGTATCCGTTGCCGCCGGCTTTGTGGCCACCAAGAGATGATGGGCGAAAAGGGAGCTGGACACCCGCAGGACGTCTTCGGCCGACACGTGATCGATCATTTCCGGATATCGTTGGTCGTAGTCATGCCCCAGCCCCAGGATTTCATTGACGGCCACACTTCCAGCCTGGGCCGACACGGTTTCCAGACCCATCTTGTGCATCACCACGCAAATGTCTTTGGCCTCTGTGAGCGTTTCTTCTTCCAACGGCGTCTCTTTCAATCTGTTCATCCGTTCCCGGATGATTTCCACAACCTCGTCGAAATTGTCCATCGTGGTTCGGGTCAGGATTCCGAAATAGGCGCCGTCCACACCGAACGCCGGATAGGCGTGGACGTAATAGACCAGGCTGTTGCTTCCCCCGCGAAGTGCCTCGTGCAACCACCCACCGGGATATACAATGCCGGAAATCACGGCGTCGATCACATCCACGACCGGTCGATCCGGATGGTCTAAAGGCAATCCATTGTAGCCCATGAGAATTGCCGCCGACGTCTTTTCATTGGAAACCATGAAACGGGCCTCCTCGCTGATATTGCCCGTCTCGGATTCGATAATGGGCTGTTCCAGGACCCCCGGCTCAAACTCCTGAAAGGCCGCTCGCACCTGCGCCGCCACGCGGTCCGGATCGATGTCTCCGAATACCGCCAAAACGGCGTTGTTGGGCATCACGACGGACTGATAGAAGTCCGTGATGTCTTTTCGGGTAAAGGCGGACACGGCCTCCGCGGTTCCCAAAAGATCGTTGCGATACGGGTGTTTTCGATAATAATGGCGCTTGAAGAGACGAGTCACCTCGGTGGTCCACTTTTCGTCGAGTCGTTTTATCGCCAGCAGGGTCTCACGCCGTTGCTTTTCGATCTCTTCTTCGGGGAATCGGGGGCGACAGACGCAGTCGGCCAGGATGTCCAGACCTACCTCGAAATCTTGTTTCAATACGGAGGCGGAAACGCTCACGGTGTTATGTCCCGAACCGGCATGAATCGAGCCCCCGACATCTTCGATCGCCCGGGCGATGTCCTGTTTACTCCGTGTTTGGGTTCCCTTGGTCAGGAGCCCCGCCATGAAGCGTGACACCCCCGGCCGGTCTTCCGGTTCAAAGCGGAGCCCGCCTCGCGCCATGAACTTGAGCGAAACGATGGGGACATGAGACATCCTTTTTACCAGCAGCGTCATCCCGTTGGGCAGCACCTCTTTTTGGACCGTCGTCTCGTCCGGTTGAATCCCTTCGCGATCCTTCTCTTCGGGGGATGCCGACGCCGGCTTGACCACGGCGAGGGTCATGGCGTCTCGGACAAGATACCTCCGGGCCACTCGGCGGAGATCTTCCCGGCTCACCTGCCGGATTCCGGCCACATATTTTTCGCTGAAGTACGCATCGCCGGCGGCAACCCAATCGGAGACCAACCGGGCGGCCTGGCTGCGCACCGACTCGGAACCGAAGACATGGTCTGCGATTACCTTGGCCTTTGCCCGCTCCAATGCCGCTTCCCCTACCAGGTCTTCCTTGACGTGGGATATCTCCTGTTCCACGACATCCACCGCGTCGTCCAGCTTGTCCCGGGAGAGGCTCATGGAAACCAGGAACTGGCCGGGCGCAAAATAGGGTGTCCAGCTCGAGGCGTTGACGGAAAGCACCAGTTCCCGTTCATCCTTCAAACTCCGATAAAGCGGAGAGGTCCGGCCATCGCCCAGGATGACGGCCAGCAGATCCAGCGCATACAGGTCCGGATCGGTCAGTCGAATGGTTCGAAACCCGAGCATCGCCTGGGTCAACCGGGCCATGGGGAGAGATTGTTCCACACGTCGGAATGAAAGCTGCTCCGGCTCCTCCGGGAGTACGCTGTACGGATTTGCCCCCCGTTCCACGGATCCAGCAAGATCGATGACCGCCTTCAGGGCGGCCCGTTTCTCCACGTTTCCGACAATCGCCAGAACCATATTCTCCGGGACATACCATCGGTCGTAATAGGCCAGAAGCTTGTTTCTGTCTATTTTCCGGAAGCGATCCCGGTGCCCGATGACCGGGTATCGAACCGGGTGGCGGCGATAGGCCGTTTCCACGAAGGAATACCATAACTGCTTGGCGGGGTCATTGTCCCCCATCTGAAACTCCTGCAAGATGACGTTTCTTTCCCGGGCATATTCGCCTTCGTTGAATTCACATTCGGTCACGTAAGAAAGCAACAACCGCAGTGCTTCCCGATAGTGAGAATCCGTGGTGTCAATGAAATAGACCGTCTCGTCATAGCTGGTGTATGCGTTGGCGGCGCCGCCGATAGACCGGAGCCGCTCTTTGATTTCCTCTTCGGTAAACGAAGCCGTCGTACCGCCACAAACCAGGTGTTCCAGGTAATGAGACAGTCCGGCCCCCATATCCTCTCCCTCGAAAATGGACCCGGTCTTGACACGGAGCCGGCAGGACACCACCTCTGAAGCATGCGATTCACGGATGAGGACCGTCAGTCCGTTCTTCAACACCACGAACAGGTCCCCGGACTCGGAAGGAATGACTCGATCCACGCCTTCCCGGTACAGGTCGTCCGGCAAACCGGACACATCTGCAGCCGCTTCCCCGAAAGATCGACCGGAGGAGACGAACCCGATCGACAAGATCGCCAAAAAAGAAATCAGACCGTTGACCACAAACCGTTTTCCGGATGACACACCGATCATATGGATCCTCCAAAAGGTGCATAAAGGGAGACGCTGTTGCATCCCCTTATGATATCATAAGCCAATCGGATCAGCTATTCGTTTCGGCCGTCGGCTTGACACGCTTCCGAGGGGCTGGCATGATGCCTCTGCCATGAGAGCGATGATCCTGGCGGCTGGGCTGGGTACGCGTCTTTTGCCGCTGACTCGAAATAGACCGAAACCCCTTTTTACCCTGGGGAACCGCCCCATACTGGATATCCTGATTACACGACTCCGGGACGCCGGCTTTGACGGAATCCTCGTCAACACCCACCACCTCCATGAAATGATTCATGATTACGTGGCAAGCCGCGACTACGACATCCCGGTTTGGCTCCGTCACGAACCGCAAATCCTGGGGACCGGGGGCGCGATCAAGAATGTAGAAGACTTGTGGGATGACCGCCCGCTCCTGGTCGTCAATGGAGATGTTTTCACCGACATCGATTTCAGAAGGGTTTACGACTCCCACTCGGCCCACGACCACTGGGTCACCATGGTCCTTCACCACCGGCAGCCATTCAACAATGTCCGGGTCGACAGGGAGAATCGGGTGGTCGGATTTCTTCGTAACGATACGGCCTCGCCCGATGCGAGACTGTTGGCCTTTACGGGGATTCACGTCCTGAGCCGGGCGGTCCTCGATTTCATCCCCGAGGATACCTTCACGAGCATCATCGACACCTACGAAAGGCTCATCGAGCAGGGCCACACCATTCGTGGGCTGGTGGTATCCGATCATTACTGGCACGATATCGGGACCCCATCAGGCTATCGGCAGGCGGCGACCGAGGCCGTGGCCCGAAGCACGCTGGCCAAGCTGGCCTCCCGGGAAACCCAGAAACCTCTCGTCTGGACCGACTTGAAAGGAGACGGTTCGGACAGGATCTGGCAGCGGGTCTCCGCCGGAGGCCGCTCGATTGTGCTGGTAAACCACGGCATCTCGCCGGAAGGGCAAATATGCGAGGCAGACGCCTTTTGGTCCATCGGTCGACATTTGGAAGCCAAGGGCATACCGGTACCTCACCTCTATGGGTTTCATCGCCCGTCCGGAGTCATTGCCATGGCCGATCTGGGAGACCTTCACCTGCAGGAGTTGGTGTCCGCCCAAAAGACGGCGTCTCCTCTGTCCATCTACCGGCCGGTGATCGATCTGCTCGTTGACTTGGGAATCAAAGGCAGGGAGGACTTTGACACGGCATGGACCTATCAAACGCCGTACTACGATCGACAGGTCATACGGGAAAAGGAATGTGACTATTTTCTCCGCGAATTCGTAAACGGGCTGATGGGACGCAATGTAGACCCGGAATCGCTTCAAACCGATTTCTCTTACCTGGCGGACCGAGGGCTTTCAGCGACCTATCAGGGACTTCTCCACAGAGATTTTCAGTCCCGAAACATTTTGGTTTATCGAGACAACGCCTATGTCATCGATTATCAGGGCGCCAGACTGGGTCCCCTGGCCTACGATTTGGCGGCATTACTCATCGACCCCTACGTGGGCTTGGATGCGGATGTACAAGACCGGCTTCTGGCGTACTACATCGAACGACTCGGCAGCTACATGTCCGTAGATCCCGGTGCTTTCCGGCACACCTACCGCTACTGCGCCGTCAATCGCAACCTGCAGATCCTGGGGGCGTTTGGATTTCTTACGCGGGTGAAAGGGAAACGCTGGTTTCACGCGTATGTACCGGCAGCCGTCAACAGCCTGAAGTACCATCTGAGCCGAATCGACCCGGAGGCCTGCACCACCCTCAAGGCAATCGTCCAGGACTTTTGACATGGTTCCGCATTCTCCGTTCCGCCCCCCGATTCTCATTCCACCTTCCAGCATCTGACCCAGTGATCTTTCTCCAGCTCCCGAAAGGCGATCTCTTCTTCTCGACACCGTCCTTCCACCAGCGGACATCGACCCTGAAACTTGCATCCCGGCGGGGGGTCGAAGGGGCTCGGCACGTCTCCCGCCAAATACGTCCCGTCGGTTTTCACTCCCCCGCGACCACTCGGTATCGCGGCCAGAAGCGCCAAGGTGTAGGGATGGGACGGCGCGTCGAATATCTTTTCCGCCGGTCCGTATTCCATAACCTGCCCCAGGTACATGACGGCCACATGATCACTGATGTAGCCGACGACGTTCAAGTCATGGGAGATGAAGACGTAGCTCAATCCCAGTTTTTCCTGAAGTTCTCGGAACAAGTTGATGATCTGGGCCTGAATGGACACATCCAGAGCGGATATCGGTTCGTCGCACACAATCAGCGAGGGGGACACGCTCAGTGCACGGGCGATACCGATACGCTGGCGCTGTCCGCCGCTGAACTGATGGGGATACCGGTCCGCCGCCTCCCAGCCGATGCCGACCATTTGAAAAAGCTCTTGGAGTCTCTCCCGCCGTTCTCTCCGATCGTTCAGGCCGATAACGCGTAACCCTTCCTCCACGGTTCCCCGGGCGGTCATTCTGGGATTCAACGATCCGAAGGGATCCTGAAAGACAATCTGCATGCGCCGACGGAGGGCCGTCATCTCGGGCCCCTGGAGGTCCGTGACGTCCCGGCCCTCATAGAAGATCTTCCCCCCGTCCGCTTCCAACAACCGCAAGACCACCCGACCCACCGTAGACTTCCCGCACCCGCTTTCGCCGACCAGCCCGAGCGTTTGTCCTTTATCCACGGCCAAATCGACGCCGTCTACCGCTTTGACCCAGCCGACGATCCTGCCCAAAAAGCCCCGGTGTACGGGAAAATACTTTCTCAGGTTTTCAACGCGTAACAGCATATCCAACCGCCTGTTGGCCTGCTCTCCTTTTTCTGTACCCGGGCCGAATCGGACGTCCGGCCTTCCGCTCCAAACATCTGTCCGGACCACGTAAAATGCATAAGAAAACCCGGGATTTCCTTTACAAACCGTCTATCGCTCCTTATTCATAATAAAGGTGAGCGGTAAGGACAAACAAAATGTCAAATCCAGGAAGACCGCTCACCAAAAAAATGACGACTTGAGAATGGCGTTTCCCCGTCTTTGGACCGAAATTTGCTTGTACGGGATAGAGTAACGCTATTGAAACAAACCAAGGTGTAGACACATGAACAATTCACTGAACAGTCGACCGCAAGCATACACTTCCGAGACTTCGGCGTCCGAGAGCCCGGCGTCAAAGAAGGGAAAAAAGCACTTCACCCAATTCATCTTTCGGGACTGGTGCAAGGCCTGCGGCATCTGCAGCGCCTTTTGTCCAAAGGGCGTCATCGGCAAAAGCGCGACCGGCGAGCCGGTCATCGAACATCCCGACGCCTGCATCGGCTGTCGGTTCTGTGAACTTCACTGCCCGGACTTCGCCATTACCATACGGGAAGACAACGGCAGTCAAGCAACAAACGGGACATGACCAAAAAGAAGAATGGAAATAGGCGCTTGTTGCAGGGCAACGAGGCCATTGTCGAAGGGGCTTTGGCAGCGGGGTGCCGTTTCTTTGCCGGCTATCCGATTACCCCTGCCTCGGAGATCAGCGAGGTCCTGTCGGTGAAACTCCCCGAGATGGGGGGTACCTTTATTCAGATGGAGGATGAAATCGCCAGCATGGGGGCGGTCATCGGCGCCTCCTTGAGCGGGGTAAAGAGTATGACCGCCACCAGCGGACCCGGGTTCTCGTTGATGCAGGAAAATCTCGGTTTTGCCTGCATCGCGGAAGTGCCTTGTGTGGTGGTGGACGTGATGCGAGGCGGACCCAGCACGGGGCTTCCGACCAGTCCCGCCCAGGGAGACGTCATGCAGGCCCGGTGGGGAACCCATGGCGATCACCCCATTATCGTTCTTTCCGTTTCGACGGCGCTCGAGTGCTTCGAAATCACCGTCAAGGCATTCAATCTGGCGGAAAAATACCGGGTTCCCGTCATCGTCCTTGCCGATGAAGTCGTTGCCCACACCCGGGAAACGGTGGCGTTGCCGAACCCCCACGAAATGGAAATCGTGGATCGAACGACACCGAGTATGCCGCCGGAGTGGTATACGCCGTATGCGGAAAACAGCCGAGGCGTACCGCCCATGTCCGCTTTTGGAGACGGCTTTCGTCATCACGTAACCGGGCTGGTCCATGACGTGCGCGGATTTCCCACGCAAACTCCCTATGAAGTCGACGCCTTCATCCGGCGTCTGTTCCGCAAGGTCACCCAGGGGTTCCCTGAAATTCAGATGACCCGGTCCTATCTGCTTGAAGATGCCACGGTGGCGGTCATCGCCTACGGGTCCGTGGCAAGGTCCGCCCAACGGGCCGTCATCGACGCACGAAACCAAGGAATCAAGGCGGGATTGCTCCAACTGACGACCTTGTTTCCTTTTCCCAGACGGATCGTGGAACCGGTTTTGAAACAGTGCGACCTTGTGGTGGTTCCGGAAATGAACATCGGTCAGATCAGCCGGGAGGTCAAGCGGGTGAACCGATTCGGGACCCACGTAGAAAAGTACAACAAAGTCGACGGCCGGCTCATTACCCCGGACGAGATACGGAAGAAATTGGTGCAATAGGAATATGCCGAAAGAAGTCACTAAGCTTATTCACAAATACTTGCGACACGACAAACGGTTCCCCCATGTCTGGTGTCCCGGATGCGGCAACGGGATCGTTCTCGGGGCGCTCATCCGCGCCATCGATCGAATCGGTTTGACGAAAGACGAAATCGTCCTCGCCTCGGGAATCGGCTGTTCCGGCCGGATGAATGTTTATGTCGATTTCAACACCATCCACACCACCCATGGCCGGGCCCTGACCTTTGCCACGGGAATCAAGCTTGCCAAGCCGTCCTTGACGGTGATCTCCGTCATGGGAGACGGTGACGCCACGGCCATCGGCGGGAACCACCTGATCCATGCAGCAAGAAGAAACTTGAATCTTACGGCCATTATCATCAACAATCAGGTCTATGGCATGACCGGCGGGCAGTATTCGCCGACCACTCCCTACGGCGCCTTCGCAAGCACATCGATCCATGGCAATATCGAGCACGCCTTTTCCATAGCGGAACTGACGGCTACCGCCGGAGCCGCTTTCGTCGGCAGAGGCACAGTCTATCACGCCCAATTGCTGGACAAACTGATCGAGAAAGCCATTCAGAAACGGGGGTTCAGTGTGGTGGAAATCATGTCCAACTGCCACATCCAGTACGGGCGAAGAAACCGAATGGGAAACCCTGTACAGATGCTCAAGTGGTTCAAGGAACACGCAGTCACCGTGGAAAAAGCCAAAGACATGACAGCCGAAGCGCTTGAAGACAAGTTTACGATCGGCATCTTGGCGGATCTGGAAAAACCGGTCTATACGGAAGAATATCAAAAGGTGCGCGACCGGAGCCAACCGGAATCGACACCTTGAAAAGAGAGAAAGGCGCACGTCAGGAGCGGAAAGAAATCCATGCTCACCACCGACCGTTATGAAATTCGTTTCAGTGGCTCCGGCGGGCAAGGCATCATTACGGCGGCCATCGTGCTGGCGGAAGCCGTAGCCACCAAGACCAAGAACTACGTCAGTCAAACCCAGAGCTACGGCCCTGAGGCCAGAGGCGGCACCAGCAAGGCGGAAGTGGTCATCAGTCCGTCCCCCATCGACTACCCGAAGGCCATTCAACTGGATCTCCTGCTGGCCATGAACCAGGCCTCCTGCGATGCATATTTCGCGGACCTGAAGCCGGAAGGCCTTCTGGTCACGGACGCATCGCTCGTTGACCAGGTCCCCACCGACCGGAACGTGGCCATCCCCTTCACCGAGATCGCCATTTCCCAGGCGGGCAAAAAGGTCGTGGCCAACATGGCGGCACTGGGCGCAGTCGTCCATCTGACCCAAATCGTTTCCCCCAAGGCCATGGAAAGCGCCCTGCTGGCACGGGTACCCAAGGGCACGGAGGAAATGAACGCCAAAGCCTACCGTGCCGGCGCTCGGGCCGCCAAGAAGTTCGACCTCAGTGCGCTACCACCGACGGTCACGCCGGAAGAGGAAGAACTCTGATCGTTCCGTTACATCGTATCAAAGAACCGCTTCGCTAGGGTCCCTGCGTTTGTATTCGATGCGCGCCGGGTTCGCGTACAAGCCATCACTACAGGGAAGGAAGAAGGTTTATCATGAAGAAGGTATCCTTGCTTGGACTCCTTTT
>Ga0207797_1002196_pt1 | contig 13654 bp, 14 predicted proteins | sample PRCRCaboRojoPR_6_FD_187275 | JGI IMG/M metagenome (GOLD analysis project Ga0207797, IMG submission 187275) | Marine sediment microbial community from Cabo Rojo, Puerto Rico - PR CR 10% Liquid 1 (SPAdes) | ecosystem: Environmental > Aquatic > Marine > Coastal > Sediment | place: Cabo Rojo, Puerto... | reverse complement strand
TGCTGTGGCACCTCCCCGGGACCGAGCGGGCCCGGCCCGCCGGCGACGGGTAGGCGGGGGGAGACGGGAACGCCTACCCTGTCGTCCGGCGTCGCCGGCGGGTGAGGGCGGGCACGCCGTACTTAGCCGTGGGTGTCCACGCACGCCCATGAGCGAGTACGTCGAGCCACACTGGGACCGCGCGGCGCTGCTCACCATCGACGTGCAGAACGACTTCACGCGGCCCGGCGCGCCGGCGGAGATCGAGGGCACCGCCGATGCCGTCCCGGAGATGCGCCGGCTCGCCGAGGCGTTCCGCTCGGCGGGCGCCCCCATCGTCCACGTCGTCCGGCTGTACCGCGCGGACGGCTCGAACGTCGACCGGTGCCGGCGGGCCAGCGTCGAGTCCGGCGCCGCGATCGTCCGGCCGGGGAGCGACGGCGCCGAGCTCGTCGCGGCGCTGAAACCCTCGTCGGACGTCCGTCTCGACCCGGCGACGCTGCTGGAGGGCGGGTTCCAGGCGGTCGGGCGCCGCGAGTGGGTGGCGTACAAGCCACGCTGGAGCGCCTTCTTCCGGACGGGACTGGAGGCGTTCCTCGACGCGCGGTCGGTGGACACCGTCGTCGTCTGTGGCTGCAACTTCCCGAACTGCCCGCGGACGACGCTGTACGGGGCGAGCCAGCGGGACTTCCGGCTGGTGTTCGTCCCCGACGCCACCTCGGGCACCGACGACCGCGGGATCGCGGAGCTGGAGGGGATCGGCGCCACGGTGCTGGAGGCCGCCGAGGCGGTCGAGCGGCTCCCCGGGTGAAAGCTATTACCGGCGCCGCCGAGGGGGCGGCTGTGCCACGAGCCACCGTCTGCCTGTCGTTCGATTTCGACGCCGTCTCCCCGTGGGTGCTCGGCGACGAGCTGAGCCCGACCCAGCTCTCCCGCGGGCTGTTCGGCGCCCGGACGGGCGTCCCCCGAATCCTGCACCTGCTGGAGGAGTACGACGTGCCCGCGACGTTTTTCACCCCCGGGCACACGCTCGACAGTTTCCCCGACCGGAGCCGGGAGATCGTCGAGGCCGGCCACGGCGTCCAGCACCACGGCTGGTCGCACACGCCGCCGTCGGCGTTCGACAGCCGGGCGGCCGAGCGGGCCGACGTCGAGCGCGGCATCGAGAGCATCGAGCGGGTCACCGGCGAGCGCCCGACCGGCTACCGCTCGCCGTCGTGGGACCTCTCGGAGCACACCCTCGACATCCTCCAGGAGCTGGGGTTCGACTGGGACTCCAGCGGGATGGCCACCGACTACACCCCCTACTACCTCCGCGAGGGGTGGGCGGCGCCGGCCGACGACGTTTACGACCCCGGCACCGAGACGGACGTCCTCGAGCTACCGGTCTCCTGGAAGCGCGACGACTACCCCGCGTTCGCCTTCCGCGGCGGCGAGCTGTGGGGGTTCGCCGACCCGGCGAGAGTGGTCGAGAACTGGGCCGCCGAGTTCGACTGGATGTACGACACCGTCGAGGGGGGCGTGTACACGCTCACGATGCACCCGCAGGTGTCCGGCCGGGGGCAGATACTGCCGCACGTCGAGACGCTCATCGAGCACATGCGCTCGAAACCCGGCGTCGCGTTCCGCCGGATGGACGACGTCGCCCGCGAGTTCCGGGGGTAGCCCCTCAGCCGTCGCTCTCGCCGCTCTCGTCGGTCGCCTCCGTCACCTCGTAGCGGACCGTCACCGGCTCGCCGAGGCTGTAGGGGACGCCCTCGCTGTCGACGACCCAGGCCAGCTCCGCGGTCAGCGTGTTGTTCCCGGTGACCGGCGTGTCACCGCGGGCGAAGCCGGGGTCGCTCCGGAGCGACAGCTCGGCGACGGCGAACGTCCCGTTCGGGGAGTCACGCACCTCCAGGGACTGCGTCTCGGCGCCGGAGCTGCCGGTGCCGATGCTGCCGCCACCGGACGCGCTCCCGGTGTCCAGCGTCTCGCTGAGCCCCAGCCGGAGGGCGACCGACGGCCCGCCGGTCCGCTCGGCCTCGACCCGGACCGCGCTGATGCCGGCGTCGGCGCCCGACAGCGTGAGGTTCGTCGTCACCTCGCCGCCGCTGGGCAGTGTCAGCGACTCGTCGGCAGCCGCCAGGCCCACCTCGCGCTGCTCGCGGACGACGACCAGCCGGGTCGTCCCCGACTCGGCCGCGTCGGCGGTGTCCAGCGGCGTCACCGACAGCCGGTACAGCCCGGCCGGCAGCGCGCCCGCGTCGAGGGTGACGTTGCGGTCGCCGCCGGCGGCCATCTCGACGACGCCGTACGGCTGGCCGGCGGCCTCGGTCGTCCCGCCGAACTGCGGGTCGGCCGACAGCGCCGCGTCGAGCGCGTCAACACCGGGGCTGGAGCCGTTCAGCCGGGTCAGGCCCACCCTGGCGGTGAACGCCTCCCGCTCGGAGTCGACCCGGACCTGGACGCCCCGCTCGCCGCGGAACGTCTCGACGACGGTCCGGTTCGCGCCGGGCCGGGTGAACCGCGGGCCGCGACGGTCGCGGACCGGCCGGGTGAACCGGACGCGGTCCTCCTCGAGCTCGAACGCGGCCGCCGAGGCGTTCGTCGTGATGCCCGCGCCCTCGCCGCCGTCGAGCGCCAGCCAGTAGCCGTCGGCCGTCCGCACCGCGTACCGGCCGCTCGGGAGCGTCGCGCTCTCGAACGCGACGCTGCCGGCGCCGTCACCGAGGCGCCGGGTCAGCCGCGGCCGGTCGAACTCCGTGTACTCGTTGGGCAGCCGGTACAGCTCGTAGCTCACGCCGGTCGCGCCGGCGAACTCGAGGTTCTGCCCGCGGTAGGCCGTCGTGTTCGACTCGAGGGCTGTCGCCTCGCGGTCGTCGGGTTCGAGGCCGGGCACCTGCGCCGTGTCGACGGTGCCGACCAGCGTGCGGTTGGGCCGGTCGAACTCGGCGCCGTACAGCTGGACGGTCCCGCCGGTGATCCGGACCGTCGTGGGGTACTGGACCGACGAGAGGCGCTGGGTGCCGACCGAGCCGTCGCTCCCGACGTGGGTGAGCTGGGTTCGGCGGGGGCCGAACTCGGGGCTGGTGGTGTGGACCACGAGCACGCCCGCCTCGGTGGGGACGGCCGTCCGCGGGAACGCCCCGTCCGAGGGGTAGGTCCGGCTCCAGACGGGGACGCCGTCAGCGTCGACCCGCGCGACCCAGGGGTCGTCCTGGCCCAGGCCCCTGACCGACGCGCTGCCAGCGAGCAGCGCCCCGCCGTCGTCCGTGGGGACGACGCCGACGACGCGACGGTCGTGGAACTCGCCGTAGCTCCGGTTGGCCTGGACGCTCCCGTCCGCGCCGACACGGAGCAGCCAGGCCTCGCCGAAGGTCCGCTGGCCGCCGACGAGGTAGTCGCCGTCAGCGACGGCGACCGCCCGGGGGACGCCGCCGGTGTAGCTCCGGTTCCAGTCGACCGCGCCGCCGGCGGTGAGCCGCACCAGCCGGGTGCCCGGCGGGTCGCCCCGGACCGGGCGGGCGAATACGACCCCGTCGCCGTCCGCGGCGAGGAGGTCGCTCCCGCCGGGGGTCCGGTACGCCTCACCCAGCTCCCGGGTCCACTGGACCGCCCCGTCGGGGGACAGCTGGACCATCCGGGCGGTGCCCTGGAGGGGCGTGCCCGGGCGGTCCCGGGCTGGCCCCGCCAGTTCGAGCACGAACACGCCGTCGTCGGTGGCCGCGACCGCCTGGCCGCCACGGCTGTCGTTCGCGCCGCCGAGGGTGCGCTGCCAGGCGACCGACCCGTTGGCCGCCAGCCGGGTCACGGTCAGGTTCGGCGCATCGGACGAGGCGGTGCCGACGAGGTACGTCCCGCCGCCCGGGGCCGGCGTGGTGTCGCCGACGACGCCGACGCCCGGGATCGAGGTGGCGTTGTCCGCCTGCGCCGCCGCGGTCGGCGTTGCGGACCCGCCGGAGGCGGCCGGCTCGGTTGTGGCCGCTCCCGCTGGCGTGCCGGCCAGCGGGGCGACGAGTAACAGTACGACTACCAGTGCGGGGACCAACCGCGATTGCATACGTGCGAGCCGACTGTCGCGTCCGGTTTAACCGCTTTGGACTCTCTCCGCCGACGGCTGGATCAGCTCCCGGACGACCCGCCGGGCCCGTCAGGCTCGGCCGCGTCGTCGCGCCGGAGGGTGCCTCCGACGACCAGCGCCGCGCCGATGATCACGAGGTTCTTCACGATGTACTGTCCCTCGACGGTGAGCTGGTGGGGGAACGTCGCGAACACCACCTCCGGCAGGAGGACGATCGGCAGGAACGTCCCCGGCATCTGCAGGAACAGCAGGGCGATGCCGAGCCTGATCAGCGGGCGGTACAGCAGACACGCGCCGATCAGCACCTCCCAGACGCCCAGCACCGGGACGAACAGCTCCGGCGGGACGACGTACACCGTGCTGGCGACCAGGTCGGCCGCGGGGCTGCCGCCGATCACCTTCAGCGCGCCGAACCAGACGAACACGATCCCGAGCGACACCCGGAGGACTGGAACGCCCAGCCGGTCCATGTGGCCGACGACCGCCCGGTCGATCTCGGCCAGCGACGACCGGGCGGCCCGGAGGCGGTACCGCTGTTCGGACCCTTCCGGTTGACTCATCGCCAGAGGTACGTCGGGCACGGAGATAGCCCTTCCACCCTCGGCCCGGCCCGGCCGCTCAGACCGGCTCCGGGACCCCGCTGTCGGGGAACTGCTCGGCGAGCTCCTTCGTCCCGATTTCGACGTCCCAGCCGTCCAGGGTGGCGTGTCCCCCGGGGTCGACGCCGCGGACCCGGACGCCGTCGTCGGTCCGGGCGACCCGCACGCGGTCGGTGAACTGCACCCGGTTGAACCCCTCGCGGGAGGTCGCGACCTGGCCGAGCGTGCTCTCCAGGGGCGAGAGGTCGGTCGCGTCGACGCCGGAGAACCCCAGGACGAACGTGACGCCCTCGAAACGCTCCCGGAGCCGCCGTGCGGTGTCCTCGGAGACGCTCACGTCCGCCGCCGACCGGACGACGTCGGGGTACGTCGCCGGCTCCCAGCCGACCACGCGGGACCGGCCGTTCGACCACAGCCAGCACAGCTCCGCGACGTACCCCTGGGTCCGGTCGACAACCCAGCGCACGTCGATACCTTTGTACGAGAGGAAGGCCGGCTCCGAGCGGCCGAGCGCGCCCTGGCAGCCGCTCGCGACCCCGAGCGTGGCGAGGCCCGCTGTCGCGGCGAGCACGTCCCGGCGGGAGTGAGTCATGGTTCGCTGACACGACGCTCGGCCACGGGTGGAAATGAACCTGTCGAGTCCCACGGGGATGTACAGTGGCTAGCGGGCGGTCCTGCGGCCTTCAGGAGGGACGGCGGTCCTCGGTAGAGCGTCTACTCCGGGTCGAGCCGTTCGTAGAACGTTCTGGGCTCGACGATATCGATACCACGGAACGACTCCAGATCGAGGAGGTGCTGATCGCCCGAGCCGACGCACTCGACGTTGCCAGCGACGGCGGCTTCGAGGAACTTGTCGTCATCAGGGTCGGCTGCCACCGCGGTGACGTCCTCGTTCGGCTCGACGAACTCGGCGAAATAGCGGACCGTCTCGACCTCCCGCTGGACCTCGTCCTCGTCCAGCCCGAAGCGGTCCGGGTACTTGAGCAGGGTCTCGCGGAACTCGGTGAGCGTCGCGACGGAGACGACGATCTGGTACTCGCTGCTGAACCCCTTCACAACGACCTCGTGGGGGACGCCGGTCGCGATGACACCGGAGATGAGGACGTTCGTGTCGAGGACCGCTCTCATTCCTCAGTGTCCCGGGCCTCGTGCACCAGCTCGTTGACCTCCGCAATCGAGAGGTCGCCCGTCCCGGCTCGCTCCTCGACCCGCCGCTGGAACTCCTCGACAGACGGGAGTTTGAGTTTCTTCAGGACCAGCCCGTAGTCGGTCGGGACGACCATCAACTTCGTCCCCTTCTCGAGCCCGAACTGCTCGCGCAGTCTGCTCGGGATTGTGATCTGTCCCTTCGACGTGACGGTGGTTACCTCGGGCTCGTCGGTGCTCATCGGGGGGTCCTACGTAAGAATTCCTTACGTATCGGATTGAATCCACCGGTCAGAACCGGTCCTCGGCTGGTGTCCTGCTCACAGAGCCTACGCTCGTTGTCACGGCGCCGTACCTCCGGCCCCGGAACCTGCCGGCCTGCGTGCTGATGCACGCTGCCAACGACCTGTTCGCGGTCGTCGTCCTCCCGCTGTTCGTCGCCACCGGCACGGCGTGACCGGCACCGAGACACCGACCGGGGGACGGTCGGCCACGACAGGGGGCCCGACGACGACCTACCTGGGCGGGTAGGTGTCGTGCCAGGGCCGGGCGCGTTCGAGCGCGGCGCTGGCGGCCAGGACGTCCGTGTCCGCGAACCGGTCGCCGACGACCTGGAGCCCGACCGGGAGGCCGTCGTCGGTGAGCCCGGCCGGGACGGACGCCGCGGGGTGGCCGGTGAAGTTGATCGGGTACGTGAGACACCAGCCGATGAGCGGGTCGACCGGCTCGCCGTCGACCTCCGTCGGCCCGACGGTCTGGACGTCCGGGTCCGTCTCGTTCTCGACGGGCGGGACGGCCAGGGTCGGCGTCACCAGCAGGTCGTACTCGACGAACACGTCCTGGACCGCGTCGTACACCTCGGTCCGGAGGTGCTCGTCGCGCTTGTACTCGACAATCCCGAGCCCCTGGGTGTCCTCCAGCAGCTCCGCGAACTCGGTGCAGAGCTCGTCGCGGTGGTCGCCGAGCAGGTCGAGCCCCTCGGCTTTGAACCCCTCGACGGCGGAGTGGTACAGCATCCCGATCTCCCGGAGCCAGAGCTCGGCCAGCGCCGTCTGGTCGTGGTCCAGCCCGATGTCGACCCGGTCGACGGTGGCGCCGGCCGTCTCGAAGCCGTCGACGGCGTCGTCGACGACCGCCCGGACGCGCTCGTCGACCGGGAACACCCCGAAGTCGGGGCTGTACGCCACGTCGGCGCCGTCGATGCCGCGCCGGACGGCGCCGAGGTAGTCCGGGTTCTCGTCGGGGACGCTGAGCGGGTCCCGGGGGTGGGGGCCGCTCATCACCTCGATCATCAGCGCGGCGTCCTCGACGGTCCGGGTGATCGGTCCCGCGTGGATGGTCGGCGTGTGGGTGAGGAAGGCATCGGGGCGGATGGCCTGCGCGACCCGGCCGAAGGACGGCTTGAAGCCGTACACCCCGCAGAACGACGCCGGGATGCGGACCGAGCCGCCGCCGTCCGAGCCCTGCGCGATCGGCACGATACCGTCCGCGACGGCGGCCGCGCTCCCGCCCGAGGAGCCGCCCGCGTTCCGGTCGAGGTCGAACGGCGTGCTCGTCGGGCCCTGGATCCGGTTGTCGGTGGTCCCCTTGTGGCCGAACTCGGGGGTGTTCGTCTTCCCGACGACGATCGCTCCCGCGGCTTCCAGCCGGTCGACGTACGTGGCCGACTGCTCGGGGACGTACTCCGCGAACGGCTTCGAGCCCATGGTGTTGCGCACGCCGGCCTTGAAGTCGAACAGGTCCTTGACCGCGATCGGGACGCCGTGGAGCGGTCCGAGCTCCGCCCCGGACTCGACGGCCCTCTCGGCCTCGCGGGCCCGCTCGCGAGCCTCGTCGTCGAGCACCGTCACGAACGCGTTCAGGGCCTCGTCGCGCTCGTGGATCCGCTCCAGACACTCCTCGACGGCCGTCACCGGCGACAGGTCACCACGGCGGATGCGGGCTGCCAACTCTGCTGCACTGGCTGTCGTGTCATACGGTGACATGGCACAGCGCGTTACAGCGACGGTGGGTTTCAGTATTGGGGTGGTCGGCTCCCTTCCCGCGGTGACCGGACGGTCGGGACAGCGAACACGCCAAACAACTATTCACTGCCCGTTCGAGGCCCCGGACACCCGAGGCGTCTCACCGATGGCTGACAGCAAGGACCTCCGCGCGGTCGTCGTCGGCAGCGGTCGAACCGGTCTCCGGACAGCGCGCCTGCTCGACGAGCGCGGCCACGACGTCGTCGTCATCGAGCGCAACCCCGAGCGGGTCCAGGCGCTCGTCGACACGCACACCGTGACAATCATCGAGGGCGACGCGACGAACCCGAGCGTTCTCCAGCAGGCGGACCTCGGGGCGGCCGACATCGTCATGGCGATGACCGACACGATGGGGACGAACTTCACCGTCTGCACGCTCGCCGCCGAGATCAACCCCGAGATACGGACCGTCATGCGGTCGGTGTACGAGGACACGACCGGCTACGCGGGGTACGTCGACGACATCGTCGTCCCCGAGCAGGCCGGCGCACGGGCCGCCGTCAACATCGCCGAGAACGGCGTCCAGAGCCTCGAGGGGACGGCCGCACAGGTCGAACTGCTGGAGATACGGGTCGCCCCGGGCGCTCCCGTGGCGGGCCAGCGACTCGCCGACGTCGGCCTCCCCGCCGGCTGTGTGGTCATCTCGGACGTCGAGCAGGCACGGATAGCCACCGCCGACACGGAGCTCAGACCGGGACAGACGTACGTCGTCGCGGTCGAGCCCGGTGTCGCCGAGGAGGTCCGCCAGCTGTTCCGCGGGTAGGCCTCCGGGCGACGCCTGACACCCTCGGCTGACGCCGTGGTCCCCCACCGGGGGGTTGTACCCACAGAATCGAGTAGGATCGTCCCGGGCCGATCGAGGACGACGGCGGGTGGGGCGCCCGTCCGGCCGGCTACAGGCGCTCGACGGCACTGCCCAGCGCGTCGACGAATCCGTCGACCTCGCTCTCGGTCATCGGCGTCGAGACCGCACCCATCAGCCCCGGGGACAGCCGGACCCCCTCGTTCAACAGCAGGTGGAACAGCCGCTGTTCCTCCCTCGACGACGAGGCGACCCTCGAGCGGTAGTCGGTGACGGGCTGGTCGCTGAAGTACACGTTGAACAGCGAGCCCGAGCGGTTGACCCGCGCCTCGACAGCGTGCTCGCGGAACACCTCGCGGGCCCGCTCGACCAGCGAGGCGGCGAGCCCGTTGACCCGCTTGACGGCGTCGCGGTCGTACTCCTCCATCGCGGTCAGCCCCGCCCGCATCGTCACGGGGTTGGCGTTGAACGTCCCGCCGTGGGCGATCTCGCCGTGGGCGGTGGGGTCGAACAGCGACATGATATCCTCGCGCCCGCCGACCGCACCCGCGGGGAACCCGCCGCCGATGACCTTCCCCAGCGCGGTGATGTCCGGCTCGACACCGTACCGTTCCTGTGCGCCCCCGTGGGCGATCCGGAACGACACCACCTCGTCGAAGATCAGGGGGACGTCGTGGGCGTCGGTGAACTCCTCGAGCATCGCCACGAACTCCTCGCCGGCGGGGATGACGTTGATCCCCATCAGCGGGTGGATCAGCACGCCCGCGAGGTCGTCGGCGTGTCGCTCGAGCTTCTCACGGGTGGCCGCCACGGAGTTGAACGGCACCACGACCGTGTCCTCGGTGACGGCGGGGTGGACGCCCGCGCTGTCGGGTACGGCCGTCGGGTCCTCGGCCGGCCCGGCCAGGTGGACCGGCGGGGCGACGCTCACCTGCGCCACGTCGTGGGTGCCGTGGTAGATACCCTCGAACTTCGCGATGGTGCTCTCGCCGGTGTACGCCCGGGCGGCACGGACCGCGTGCATCGTCGCCTCGGTGCCCGAGTTGGTGAACCGGACCCGGTCGACGCTCGCGATCCGGTCGGTCAGGTGGGCCGCGAGGTCGATCTCGGAGGGGGTGGGGCCGCCGGGGGCGCTCCCCGACCGCGCCGCCGCCGCTGCCGCCTCGGTGACGCTCTCGGGCGCGTGACCGTGGATGAGCGAGGTGGCGTTGTTGAAGAAGTCGACGTACTCGTTGCCGTCGGCGTCGGTCACCCGACACCCCTCGGCGTCCTCGATGTACAGCGGGTACGGCTCGAAGTGCAGCGTCGTCCGGCTGTTCCCGCCGGGCAGGTGCTCGCGGGCCTCGTGGTGGAGCTCCCGGGAGCGTTCCGTGGCCGTCAGGTACGCCTCCTCGAGATCGGCCGGGATGTCACCGTGGTCGCTGGTCATACCCGCCGTCTCGTGTCCGTCCTTAATGAAGGCAATCCACGTGCGGGGCCGACACCGCTCGACGAACCAGGAACACGGTGCACCCCCTGTCGGGTCGACGGAAGTCGCTCAGAAGACGTGACGCTCCCGACGGAGGACCTCGGACCGACCGTCCCCGCCGGTCGTCACGACGACTTCGTCGCCGCCGGGGGCGACGTCGACGACCAGGTCGGTCCCCGCGCTGGCGGGCGCTCCGGACGCCGTCTCCCCCTCGACGGTCGACCTGACGGTCACCGTCTCGTCCGGGGCTCGCCCGACGGTGACGCGGGAGACCGCCTCGGCGTCGTCACGCTCGGGCTCCTCGACGAACGTGACGTCACCGACGAGACGGTCACTTGGCGGGTACTGCTCCCGGTGGACGGGACGGGTCTCCCCGTCCACGGTCGCTGTCACGACCAGCTCGTCGCCCGACGGGTCGAGCCGGACGTCGAAGTACGAGATGTCCCCCGGCGTGGTGGAGGAGCGCTCGGAGTACCGCTCGCTCGCCCTCGCAGTGAGACGGTCGGCGGTCAGGGAGGGGTCGAAGTACACCCGGGCGCGGTCGGCGTCCGTGTCGAAGCGCACGTCGGTGACGACACGCCCCCCGAACGGCCCCGTGGGGCCACCGGTCGGCTCGACGCCCTGTGCCAGTATGACCCACTCCCGGTCCGCGGTGACTGTGAGGATACGGTACGTCTGCCGACTACCGTCTGCCGTCCTCACGACGGCCTCGACGAGGGTGGGCCGTGCGCCGTCGAGCGCGTCGGCGACGGTCGCGCGCTCGATATCGGCCGCCCCGAGGAGTGGCGTCGACAGGACCGTCTCCGGGGTGACCTCCTGCTGGCGCGTGTCCAGCGTCACGTCCGTGACCTCCCCCTCCAGCGAGAGCAGTTGCTCGGCCGTCTCCGCGTCCACCCGGTCGGTGCGGAACGGGTGGACCGGGTGGAAGTACTGTCGCGCGTCCAGGGGGTTCTCGCTGCGGGTCTCGACGTACGAGCGGACGGTCTCGGTCGGCGAACCGACGACCCCGCCCTCGCTGGTCGTGGTCGTGGGCGGCTGCTCGGTCGTCGTCGTGGTCGTCTCGGGGTCGCCGCCGCCGACGGAACTGGTACAGCCTGCGACGGACGCGAGGCAGGTGAGCGACACACCACTCAGCAGACGTCTGCGGGGCAGGTCGGGGACCATACACGGCGTCGTACTGCCGCCCGGTGTTTCAACCGAAATGCCGTGTTTCTGGGACAGAACTGCTACCGGTCGCGTAGCAGCGGGTCCGTCGTCCCTCGGGCTCCGATGGTCTCGTCCTGGCCGTGCACCCCGGAAGCGGACACCCGGTCCCGGCGCCGGTTCGTCGCGTCGCCGGCTGTTTCCGCCGGGGAAACGCTGCTCCCGGTGGTAACCGTCCCCCGGGCGTCGTCGCTGGTGGAATGGGAGACACGAACCACTCCGACTACTGTGGCGTCGGTATCCGTGGCGTGGCGACCGGTATCGACTCGTTCGTCTGGCTCGCACTGCTGTTCGTCGCCATCTTCGCCGTCGGTGCCGCGACCGGACAGCTCGAGACGGGAACTCAGGGGGTGAACGCTGACTTGACCGGCGACCCCGCGGCCGCGGCCCTGGGACTGTGGTGCGCGCTGGCGTTCGGGTACCACACCGTGTTCGAGTGGCTGTTCGGGAAGACGATCGGCAAGAGGCTGGTGAGGATCCGCGTGACGGACACCGACGGCTCGTCCCTCACTCTCGGGAGGTCACTGATACGGAACCTGCTGCGGCCCGTGGACATGTTGCCCGTCCTGTATCTCGTCGGTGTCGTCGGGATGGTGGTCTCGGACCGCCAGCAGCGCGTCGGCGACCGGCTGGCGGGGACGACGGTCGTCAGGACGTAGTCCGGAACGCGGCGTTCGACCCGTCACGGGGCGACTCGTGGCGTTCTCTCGCGACCCGTCCCGGGCGGTGTCGTCTGGATAGCTAGAGTCGTGTCGCTCGCGGAGTCTGCGTACCGAGAGTCGGCATCCAGTAGGGACGGGGTTCTCCCTGGTAGTATGTCCGCCCACCCTCCAGCGGTCACGTCGAAGCGCTCCCGCGACCAGTCAGCGGCCGACGACCTCACGACGGCCGAGCTGTTCGAGCTCTTCGGTGACGAGTACACCCGGCGCGTGTATGAGGCCGTCACAGAGCGACCACGGGGCGGCCGTGCCGTCGCCGAGGCCGCCGACGTGTCCCGGCCGACGGCGTACCGGCGCCTCAACGAGCTCCGCGACGCGGGTCTCGTCCGCTCGGAGATGGAGATCCGCACGGACGGCCACCACCGCGAGCAGTTCGAGGCCGTCGCAACGTCGGTCTCCGTGCCCCTCGGCGGGATGGACGCGCCCGTCGACGTCGTCGACTGACCGTCGAACGGCGGTTCTCTCCTGTGACGCACTCCACCGAGCAGGTGATCGGCCGGCTCGAAGCTCCCGACGTCGGCTTCCCCCGGTGCACCAGGCCGCCCGGGCGGAACCGACCACGGCACCTGTTCGCGGGCGCGAACCCCTGGCGACCGTTCTACACCGGTGTAGGGGTTCGTTGCCAGGGCACCGACCACACGGGGTTCCGTCGTCCCGGACGAGGGGGCCGGTGTCCCCGAACGGGAACAGCAGCTCCCGGCCGCCGAGACACAACCCGAGCACGGGCAGGGGGCTGTGGCTCGTCAACCGGTCGGTCTCGCAGTCGGGCGGCGACCCGGGGTTCCGGCAGAACGACCCGTCTCGACAGGTCGACGGGGCGAGTGGCCCGGCGCTGGAGCCGACAGAGCCACCCGACGGGGGACCCAGCGGCTCTCGCTCGGCACCGCCCCTCCGACGGCCGGTGACGGCGTTTCGGGGCGAGAAACGGCGCCTGGTCGTTTATCCCCCCGACCGTCCTCGGCACCGGACATGGCAGGACGCACGTCCACAAGCTACCCACGTCGAGCCCTGACGGCAGGTGCCGGCCCCGCCCTGATCACTGCCGGTATCGGCGTGGGTGCAACCGGCATCGCCGGCACGGGTATCGAGTCCGAGACCGAACCGGTCGCCACCGGTGTCGCCCAGGCGGTCGGTCTCGACGCACAGTTCGGTCCGGCCCTGATGCTTCTCGGCGCCGTCCTCGTCATGGTTCTGGCGTTCGTGGTGCCCGGGCTGTTCGAGGACGCTCACTAGCCCGTTCGGGTAGCGGGCCGTCGCCGCTCGCGAGTGTGGCCGCCAGCCACCTCCGGAGCGGTCGGTCTCCCCGCCGGGAACGGCGGGCCGTCCACGGCTGTACCGCTCGCGGGGTCCCCCGCGACTGGTCCCCTCTGTGACCCGTGACCCACTCCCCTCCCGAGGCGAACAGCACGCTCGTGGTCCCGTTTCCGGGGCTCACGGCGCGGTACGGCGCCGTTCGGGCTCTACCTCACCGTGGTACGGTCGGTACCGGTCGGGGCGAGCGGTCGAGGTCGTGAGCGGGGCTGGCGAGTGGACGTTCGCCGCGGGCGGACCCTTTGACCTCCTCCCACGGTTTCAGCCGTGGGATTCCACTCGCGGTGGGCATTCCGCTGATGCCACACCCGGTGGCAACGTTCCCCGTCGCCAGGTACTC
>Ga0207797_1002195_pt1 | contig 13655 bp, 10 predicted proteins | sample PRCRCaboRojoPR_6_FD_187275 | JGI IMG/M metagenome (GOLD analysis project Ga0207797, IMG submission 187275) | Marine sediment microbial community from Cabo Rojo, Puerto Rico - PR CR 10% Liquid 1 (SPAdes) | ecosystem: Environmental > Aquatic > Marine > Coastal > Sediment | place: Cabo Rojo, Puerto... | reverse complement strand
TATGGCGGTGACGGTGGTGCCCAACCGCAATCCCATCCTGTTCACCATCGCCGTGGGCATGGCCTCGGCCCGGGGCTGGCAACGGGTGGCCGCCGCGGTCCACGCCGGCGACCATTTCGTCTACCCCGACTGCCGCCCCGAGTTCGTCACCGCCTTCGACGAGATGGAGGCGAGGGCGCTCGAGGGCATGGGCGAGGTGGCGTTCCATGCCCCCTTCGTGGAATGGTCCAAGGCCGCTATCGTGGCCGAGGGGGCGCGTTTGGGGGTACCCTTCGCCGCAACCTGGTCCTGTTACCGGGGCGATGCCCTCCACTGCGGCCGTTGCGGCACCTGCGTGGAACGCCGGGAGGCCTTTCACCTGGCCGGGGTCGATGACCCCACCGCCTACGCCGATCCCGACTACTGGCAGCAAGCCCTGAACGAGCACGCCTGAGATGTTCACCCTGGCCTTCACCCGCCGCTACAGCATGAGCCACCGGCTGCTGTCCCTGCAGTCGGGCAAGTGCGGCATCCCCCACGGCCACAACGAGTACGTGACGGTGCGGCTGGCGGCGCGCGCGCCGGGCCCGCTGGACGGCGAGGCCAACATGGTCACCCCCTTCCACGCCGCCAAGCGGCGCTGGCACGCCTGGATCGACGAGGCGGTGGACCACACCCTGCAGCTGTCCGCGCGGGATCCCCTGCTCACCTACTTCCGCGAGCAGGAGCCGGAGCAGCTCCACCGCATCCTGGTGACCCCCGGCGACCCCTCCACCGAGGCCCTGGCCGCCTGCTTCATGGCCAAGGTGAGCGCCTTCCTGGCCGACCAGGGCGGCGACCTGGTGTGCTCCGAGGTGCGCATCGAGGAGACCCCCACCAACACCGTGATCTTCGACGGCGACCCGGACGCGGTGCTGCCCACCGACGGCTTCCCGGCCCCCGCCTGGTGGCAGCGCCCCGACGACAGCATCAATGACCTCTGACCCCCTCACTGCCGAGGCCACCAGCCTGCGCCTCAGCGAGATCTTCGGGCCCACGGTGCAGGGCGAGGGCGCCCTGATCGGCCGGCCCACGGTGTTCGTGCGCACCGGCGGCTGCGACTACCGCTGCGCCTGGTGCGACACCCTGTTCGCCGTGCTGCCCGAGCACCGCGACCAGTGGCAGACCTGGGAGGCGACGGCGGTGCTCGACGAGGTGGACCGCCTGGCCGAAGCGCCCATCCTGGTCACCCTGTCGGGCGGCAACCCGGCCCTGCAGGATCTGGGCCCGCTGATCGCGCAGGGCCACGGCCGCGGCCACAGTTTCGCCCTGGAGACCCAGGGCTCGCTGAGCCAGCCCTGGTTCGCCGAGCTGGACCAGCTGACCCTGTCGCCCAAGGGCCCCTCCAGCGGCCACATCACCCCCCTGGGCGAGATCGAGGCCTGTCTGGAGGCCGCCGGCGACGGCCCGGAGACCGTGTTCAAGGTCGTCGTCTTCGACGACGGCGATTTCGACTACGCCCGCGAGCTGGCCGCCAACTACCGGGAGCACCCCTTCTACCTGCAGGTGGGCAACCCGGTGCCCGAGGGCGAGCCCGAGCCCGCTGAGCTCATGCGCCGCTACCGCTGGCTGGTGGGCCGCACCCTGGCCGCGCGCTGGTACGCCGCCACCGTGCTGCCGCAGCTGCACGTGCTGACCTGGGGCAACGCCCGCGGCGTCTAGCCCAGAGCAACGAGGACCCCATGCCCGACCACCACGACCTGCACTACCTCGGCGCCAGCGACGCCGCCCTGCCGGCCAATCCCGAAGAGGCCGAGCTGGAAGCGGTGCCCGACCCGCACGCCGACACCGACTACCTGGTGCGCTTCGCGGTGCCGGAGTTTACCTCGCTGTGCCCGGTGACCGGCCAGCCCGACTTCGCCTACCTGATGATCGACTACGTCCCCGACGGGCTGATCGTGGAGAGCAAGTCGCTCAAGCTGTTTTTGGGCAGCTTCCGCAACCACGGCGCCTTCCACGAGGACTGCACCCTGACCATCGCCAAGCGCATCACCGGCGCCATCGCGCCCAAATGGTTGCGCATCGGCGGCTACTGGTATCCCCGCGGGGGCATCCCCATCGATGTCTTCTACCAGACCGGCGAGCCCCCCGCCGGCCTGTGGATCCCCGAGCAGGGGGTGCCCAACTATCGCGGCCGGGGCTGAGCGGCGGCGCCCTACCGCTCATCGCCCCCAGTCACCGCTCGCCACCGCGCAACCCCCTGCCATCCGACGCAGCCCGGTGCGGGCCGATTTTTCGCGGGCAAACGCCCTGCGTCCCAACGGGAATCGGCTTCAATCGGTTGTCGCCCAATTTGACAAAGGCCCCTCGGCATCGGTAAATAACCCTACAAAAAAGGGGGCGCTGACAGCCACGGGCGACACCCATGCCGGACAACCGAGCCATCAGCCACCTCGCCGACCTGCTCGCCGGGGACGAGATCCAGGGCCTGCGCATCCTGCGCCGAGCGGTCGATGCCGCGCCCGACGGCGTGGTGGTCACCGACAACAACCGGCCCGACAACCCCATCGTCTACGCCAATCCCGCCTTCGGCCGCATCACCGGTTACGACCCCAGCGAGATCCTCGGCCACAATTGCCGCTTCCTGCAGGGGGACCAGCGCGACCAGGCCGCCATCCACCAGATGCGCCAGGCCATCGAGGCCGGCCGCGAGGTCACCGTGCTGCTGCGCAACTACCGCAAGGACGGCTCCCGCTTCTGGAACCGCCTGCACCTCGCCCCCGTTCGCGATCAGCACCAGCGGATCAGTCACTTCATCGGCATCCAGGAGGACGTCACCCGCGAGCGCGAGGAGGAGGCCGCCCGCCAGCAGCTGCTGGAGATCGTCGAGGCCACCCCCGATCTGATCGCGGTCATCGACCCCGACGGCTGCCTGCTCTACCACAATCAGAGCGGTCTGCGCGGCATGGGCCTGTCCCCGGCGACCGCCCAGGTGGGCCAGTCGTTCCAGGGCATGCACCCCGAATGGGCGGTGCGCCGGCTGCGGGAGGAGGGCTTCCCCACCGCCATCCGCGAGGGTTACTGGCAGGGCGAGACCGCCCTGCTGGACGCCGACGGCGGCGAGGTGCCGATTTCCCACATGCTGCTCGCCCACTACGGCGAGCTGGGCGGGGTCAAACGCCTGTCCGCCATCATGCGCGACCTCCGGCGGGCGCCGGAGGAGCCGCCCGAGGTCTCCGGGCAGGCCATGTACAACGAGATCATCCAGGCGGCCCGCGACGGCTTCGAGCGCCTGCGTCAGGAGCGGCCGGCGACATCCTTCCGCAAGCTGCCCATCGATAGCGGCGGCGCCATTCAGTTCCTGGACCCCGATCGCGTCCGCTTCTTCCAGGCCGAGGGCAACTACGCCCTGGCCTTCACCGAATCCGGCCACCATCTGGTCAACCTGTCCCTGGCCGAGCTGGAGCGCCGGCTGGGCGGGGAGGGCTTCGTCCGCAGCCACCGCAGCTACCTGGTGCAGCTCAACCACGTCGCCTCCTTCACCACCCTCGACGGCCAGACCTACCTGGTCATGGACACCCCCCACAGCGACCGCGTGCCGGTCAGCCGCCGCAATCTGGAGAGCGTGCGCAACGCCCTGGGGGTGACCTGACCCCCCTGCACCCACCCACCGCCGCCTATCCCCGCTGACAACCGTTCGTCCCCCGCAGGCCACCGCCTCTCCGTTTCGCCTTGGGCGCCGGAACGCGCCCCCGGATACTCCTTGCCAACGTCCGTACCCCTTCTGCGTGGAGACGCCCAATGCGGTTCAATTCCATTTCCGTTCGCGCCGGCCTCATCGCCGGGGCCATCAGCACCCTGATCATCGGCCTGCTGCTGGTGCTGTACAGCTTCGACCAGTACCAAAAGGCGGAGCACGCCGCCACCAAGGAGGCCCGGGCCCTGGTCATGATGGCCGAGTCCACCCGCGAGCAGGTGGCCGAAAAATGGGAGCAGGGGCTGTTCACCCCGGACAAGATCCGCAACTGGGTAGAAACCGCCAAGACCGAGCAAGCGGGCAAAGAGAAGGCGCTGTCGGCGGTGCCGGTGGTAACCGCCTGGCGGGCCGCCCAGGCCAAGGCGGAGGAGGCCGGCTTCGAGTTCCGCCCCATCCGGGAGGATCCCCGGGATGCCGACCACACGGCGTCGCCCACGGAGATGCGGGCCATCCGCCACTTCCGCCAGAACCCGCAGGCCAGCGAGTACGAGTTCATCGACGAGAAGACCAATACGGTGCGCTATTTCCGGCCGGTCCGCCTGGGCGAGGTGTGCATGAACTGCCACGGCGACCCTGCCCAGTCCCAGGCGCTCTGGGGGCGCTCCGACGGCAAGGACATCCTCGGCTACGCCATGGAGGACAAGGAGGTGGGCGACCTGCACGGCGCCTTCGAGGTAATCATCCCCCTGCATGAGGCCGAGGCCCGCACCATGGCCAGCATCTGGAAGGCCGCCGGGCTGTCCCTGTTGCTGCTGGCGGCCGGCCTGGGCCTTCTGGGCTGGCTGCTGCGCAACTGGGTCACCAAGCCGGTGAACCAGGTAGTCGGCGGGCTGCAAAGCGTCACCGAGAACTGGGACCTGAGCCACCGCCTGCCGGAGAAGGGCCTGTTCGAGGTGGCGGAGCTGGGCCGCTCCTTCAACCGCTTCACCGCCGCCTTGAGCGGCATCTTCCAGGATTGGCGCGGGCGCAGCTCGCAGCTGGCCTCCGCCAACCAGGAGCTGTCCGCCACCGCCGACGAGCTGGGCAGCAGCGCCACCGCCGCCAACCAGCGGGTGGAGGAGGTCAGCCATTCGGCCCAGGAGGTCAATCAGGTGGTGCAGGACGTGGCCAACAACATCCAGGAGGTGTCCCAGTCGGCCTCGGCCAGTTCCGAGCAGACGCGCAACGGCATGCGCTCGGTGGAGCAGGCCTCCGACCGCATCGGCCAGCTGCAGGAATCCAGCAAGCGCGTGGACGAGATCATGGAGAGCATCCAGAACATCGCCAAGCAGACCGACCTGCTGGCGCTGAATGCCGCCATCGAGGCCGCCAATGCCGGCGAGCAGGGCAAGGGCTTCGCGGTGGTGGCCGACGAGGTGCGCAAGCTCGCCGAGCAGACCTCCCACGCCACCACCCAGGTGAGCGACATCGTCTCCGAGCTGCGCAACCAGTCCGATTCCTCGGTGGAGGCCATGAACCAGGTGACCTCGCAGATGAAGGAGGTCATGGACCAGATCCAGAACACCGAGGGCAACGCCAACCAGATCGCCGCCGCGGCCGAGGAGCTGGCCGCCACCATGGGCGAGACCACCGACAACATGGGTGAGATCTCGGGCAACGTGGACCAGGTGGCCTCCAGCGTCAGCCAGCTGGAGTCGGCTGCCCGCGAGCTGGAGGAGCTGGCCACCGGCCTCGATTCGGACCTCAACAAGTTCCGCCTGGAATAGCCGCCATGGCCGATCCGACGGGAGACGCGGCCGCCCCCGCGAACGCCAACCGCTGGGCGGGGGCCTCCTACGAGGCGGCCTTCAACTCCGACCGCCTGGTGGTCGGGGTGACCCCGGAAGCCTTCGTCCAGGCGCTCAATCCGGCCGCCGTCGCGGCCTTCGCCTGGTCGGGCGGGGAGCTCAAGGATCGCCCCCTGGCGTTGATCCTGCCGGTGGGGCCGGCCATCCTCAGCGCCCTGGCCGCGGGGGACGCCTGGGCCGGGACGGGCGGCGGCCGCCCCATCCGGGCGCAAACCCGGACCGGCTCCCCGTTTCTGGTGGCCCTGGAAGGGGTTGTGGACCGGCCGTCGGGCCACCGGCTGCTGGTCTTCACACCCCGCGCCGCCACCCCCCTGATCGAACAGGGCCCGGCGTGACGCCCCCGGGGCGCCGCTTAGCGACAACGCCAAGGACTTTACCCAATGGATCTCGGGCAATGGTGCGCCCTCCTGGAAACCGCCGTCGGCGCGAGCCACGACGCGGTGGTCATCACCGACGCCGAGCTGACCCCCCCGGGGCCACACATCGTCTACGTCAACGACGCCTTCACCCGCCTGACCGGCTATTCGGGGCCGGAGGTGGTCGGCCAGAGCCCGCGCCTGCTCCAAGGCCCGGCCACCGAGCCCGACATGCTGGCCCGGCTACGCGCCGCCCTGGAGGCCGGCGAGGGGTTCACCGGCGAGACCTGGAACTACCGCAAGGACGGCACCGCCTACCGCGTGGAGTGGCGCATTACGCCCGTGGCCCTCGAGGGGGACGCCCCCGACCACCTGGTGGCCGTTCAGCGGGATGTCACCGATCTGCAGCGCGCCCGGGCGGCCCATGAGGACGCCCGCCAGTCGCTGGCCGAGAGCGAGGCCCACTACCGGGCCCTGGTGGAGGGGGGCTCGGACTTCATCCAGCGCTTTTTGCCGGACACCACCATCCTGTTCGCCAACCAGGCCCTGGCCGAGCTGCTGGGAACCAGCCCCGAGGCGCTTGTCGGCCGGGTATGGCTGGACCAGCTGGACCCGGACCAGCGGGCCTGGGCCCGCGAGTACCTCGCCGCCTTCACGCCCGACGACCCCATCGGCCATTTCGAGAGCTCGTTCCGGCTCGCCAGCGGCGAGCGGCGCTGGGTGCGCTGGACCGACCACGCCTTCTTCGACGACGCGGGGCGGGTGACCCATTTCCAGTCCATGGGCCTGGACATCACCGAGCGCAAGTTCCACGAGGCCCGCGCCCGCAACCGCGAGAACCGGCTGCGCGCGCTGATCGAGACCATGGTCGACGGCGTCATCGTCATCGACGGCGGCGGCGTGATCCAGGACTTCAATCCGGCGGCGGAGACCATATTCGGCTACTGGGCCCAGGAGATGGTGGGCGTCAACGTCAAATACCTGATGCCCGAGCCCCATCAGAGCGCCCACGACGGCTACCTGCGCCATTACCAGGAGACCGGGGAGCGGCGCATCATCGGCTACGGCCGCGAGGTGGAGGGGCTGCGCCGGGACGGCACCACCTTCCCCATGGAGCTGTCGGTCAGCGAGACCGAGATCGATGGCGAGGTGATGTTCACCGGCATCGTCCGCGACATCAGCCGCCGCAAGGAGGTGGAGCAGGCGGTCGAGCTGCACAAAGAGCGCCTGCGACGGGGCCAGGAGTTCGCCAACATCGGCACCTGGGAGTGGACCATCCCCACCGGTGAGCTCTTCTGGTCGGAGCGCATCGCACCGCTTTTCGGCTACCCAGAAGGCGAGCTGGCGACCTCCTACGACAACTTCCTGGCGGCCATCCACCCCGACGACCGCCAGGCCGTGGTCGACGCCATTGATGCCAGCATCCACGACGGCGCCCCTTACGACATCGAGCACCGGGTGGTCTGGCCCGACGGCACCGTGCGCTGGCTGCTGGAGCGCGGCGCGGTGCTGTGTGACGACCACGGCGAGGCCTACCAGATGATCGGCGTGGTCCAGGACATCGACGACCGCAAACGGACCGAGCTGGCCCTGGCCGAGCGCGAGGATGCCCTGCGCGAGGCCCAGCAGCTCGCCCACATCGGCAACTGGAAGGTGGATCTCCAAAGCGGCGAGGTGTTCTGGTCCGACGAGGTCTACCGCATTCTCGGTTACCCGCCCGGGGCCTTCGCACCCGGCGTCGAGACCTTCTACACCGCGGTCCACGCCGACGACCGCCCGCGACTCCAGGCCAGCGAGGCCAACGCCCGCCGGGGCGGCCGCCTCGATGTGGTCCACCGGGTGGTGCGCCCGGATGGCGACGTGCGCCACGTCCACGAGCTCGGCGTCGCCGAGCAGGACGCCGAGGGGCGGACCTTGCGGCTCCTGGGCACGGTTCAGGACATCACCGAGCAGGTGGAGGTCGAGGAGCGCCTGGTCCTGTTCCAGAAGATCTTCGAGGCCTCGGACCAGGCCATCGGGGTCACCGACGGCGACGGCCACTTCGTCTACGCCAACGCCGCCCACGAGACCCTCACCGGCTACGCCCAACCGGAGCTGCTGGGCCGCCACTTCAGCGAGCTGGTGGCGGGCGACGGCGAGCGCGCCTACCCGCAGGAGATCCTGACGGCGTTGCGGCAAACCGGGCACTGGTCCGACCTCCTGCCCATCCGCCGCAAGGACGGGTCGCGCTTCACCTCCGCCTCCAACATCGGCGTGATCACCGACGACCAGGGGCGCTTCCAGAACCTGTTCAACCTGTTCTCGGACTTCAGCCAGGAGCTGGCCCGCCGCGACGAGCTCTCCCAGGCCAAGGAGGAGGCCGAGCGGGCCAACCAGGCCAAATCGGAGTTCCTCTCCAGCATGAGCCACGAGCTGCGCACGCCCATGAACGCCATCATCGGCTTCGCCCAGCTGATGCAGTACGACCACGACCTGCCCGCCGACCACGGCGACAACGTCCACGAGATCCTGAAGGCCGGCCAGCACCTGCTGGATCTGATCAACGAGGTGCTCGACCTGGCCAAGGTGGAGGCCGGCCGCATGGAGTTCTCGCTGGAGCCGGTGGCGGTCGAGGCGCTGGTCGACGATGTCCTGCCCATGGTCCAGACCCTGGCCAACAAATTCGGCGTCACCATCGAGCGCGACGCCATGGGCGGCGCCTCGGTGCGGGCCGACCGCGTCCGCCTCAAGCAGGTGCTGTTGAACCTGATCACCAACGCCATCAAGTACAACAGCCACGAGCGCTGGGTGCGCCTCCACCTCCAGCCGCAGGGGGCCGACTCCCTGAGCATCGGCGTCTCCGACACGGGCCCGGGCATCCCCGCAGAACGCCAGAAGGAGCTGTTCGAGCCCTTCAACCGGCTCGAAGCGGAGCATAGCGACACCGAGGGCACCGGCATCGGCCTGTCGTTCAGCCGCCAGGTGGTGGAAAGCATGGAGGGGCGGCTGGAGCTGGACAGCGAGGTGGGCCGCGGCAGCACCTTCTGGGTGACCCTGCCGGCGGAGGCGCCGCCCCGGCTCGAGCCCGAGCAAGCGCCCACCGCCGGGGCGGCCGGGACGTCGGCCACGACGGCGCCCCCGGGCGCCAGCCAGGGAACGGTCCTGTACATCGAGGACAACCCGGCCAACCTCAAGCTGGTCGGGCAGATCCTGGAGCCGTTCCCGGCGGTGGCGATGGTGAGCGCGCACAATCCGGAGACGGGGATCGAGCTCGCGCTGAGCCACAGCCCCGATCTGATCCTCCTGGACATCAATCTCCCCGGCCTCGATGGCTACGAGGTCCTGGAGATCCTGCGGGAGGAGGCGGCCCTGGCCGAGGTGCCGGTGGTGGCGATCACCGCCAACGCCATGGCCCACGATATCGAGCGCGGCCGGCGTGCCGGGTTTGACGATTACCTGACCAAGCCCATCGACGTGAGCCGCTTGCACGAGGTGGTCACCACCCACCTGCAGGCGTCGCAGCCCACCCGCGGGGGCCAGGCGTGACGCCGGCACCGCCGCGAGCGCGCACGCTCCGCCGCCACCGGCCGCTGGCCGCCGCCCCGCTACGCAGGGAGGCCTAGGGCATGCCCGAGATCGTCACCCACAACGAGCCGATCCTCATCGTCGACGACGAACGCGCCAACGTCCTGCTGCTGAAGAAGATCTTCGCCAAGCGCGGGTTCCGGCACATCGTCACCACCACGGACCCCACCGAGACGGCCACCCTGTACCGGCAGCACAGCCCCGGGGTCATCCTGCTGGATATCAGCATGCCGCAGATGGACGGCTTCGAGGTCATGGCCCAGCTGCAGGCGCAGGAGGGTGACGCCCTGGCGCCCATCGTCATCCTCAGCGCCCAGGGCGACCAGGAGGTGCGGGTGCGGGCGCTGCAGGAGGGCGCCCGGGACTACGTCAGCAAGCCGTTCAATCAGGTGGAGCTGCTCACCCGCGTGGAGAACATGCTGGCGTTGCAGGTGGCCGAGCGCCAGCGCCTCCACATCGCCCACCATTTCGATTCGGTCACCGAGCTCCCCAATCGCGACTACAGCCTCACGCTGCTATCCGGGCTGCTGGAGAGCTCGACCACCGAGACCTCGCGCATGGCCCTGGCGGTGCTGGAGGTGGCGTCGTACCAGCGGCTGGTGCAGAGCTTCGGGTACGCCGTGGCGGACGCCTGCCTGCTGACCTGCGTCGAGCGCCTGCAGCAGGCGCTGGCGCCCATCCCGCACCTGATGGGCCGGCTGGAAGGCGGCCGCCTGCTGATCGGCATCCGCGGCGAGCGGGCGCAGAACTACGCCCACCTGGCCGACTGCGCCTGGGACCTGATGGGGGCCCTGGACCATCCGGTGACCCTGGAGGAGATCGAGGTCCGGCCCGAGCCGCGCATGGGCGCGGCCCTGTTCCCGTTCGACGCCGATTCCATCGAGGGCCTGCTGGCCGAGGCCCAGACCGCCCTGGGCCAATCCCGGGACGGCCAGGGGCAGGCCCTGGCTTTCGCCGACTCGTCGGCCAACCAGCGCCTGCGGGCGCGCCTGGAGCTGGAGGCGGGTCTGCTCGACGCCCTGGCCAACGACGAATTCTTCATCGAGTACCAGCCCCAGTACGACCTGGCCGACGGCCGGGTGCTCGGCGCCGAGGCCCTGATCCGTTGGCAGAGCCCGGCCAAGGGCCGGGTCTCGCCCGGCGACTTCATCCCCGCCCTGGAGGAGACGGGGCTGATCCACCAGGCCGGCGAATGGCTGATCCACGAGGTCTTCGCGCAATTGGCGGCGTGGCGCCGGGCCGGCCACCGCCACCTGCAGGTGGCCCTCAACCTGTCGCCGCGCCAGATCGAGGGGGGTCAGCTGGCCGCCAAGCTGGAGGCGGCGACGGTCCGCCACGGCATCCCGCCGCAGGCGGTGGAGCTGGAGGTCACCGAGAGCCTCCTCCTGTCCGGCCAGGAAAGCACGCGCCAGGTCCTGGAGCACCTGGAAAGCATCGGTTTCAGCATCGCCCTCGACGACTTCGGCACGGGCTACAGCGCGCTTTCCTACCTGCACACCTACCCCTTCCACAAGGTCAAGATCGACCGCTCCTTCGTCGACGCCATGGACAAGACGGTCAAGGGCGAGCCGCTGGTGGGCGCGATCGTCCATCTGGCGCGCAATCTGGGCCTGATGACGGTGGCGGAGGGCATCGAGGAGGACGGCCAGGAGGCGAGCCTGCGCGCCATGGGGTGCGAGGTGGGGCAGGGCTTCAAATTCGGCAAGCCCATGGCGGCGGACAGGTTCGCCGCCATGCTCGCCGACCCGCCCAGGGGGCGGGGGTAACCGGCCGGGGCGCCGGTCAGGCCTCCTGCTCGGGCGGCTCGGCCTTGGCGAAGCAGTAGATGGGCAGCGCCAGGGCGACCAGCACCAGGACCAGGGCCAGGGGGAAGGCGACATTGGCGGCGACCACGAACAGCAGCGCCTCGATGATCAGCTGCACCGGGAACTGGCAGAAAACCTTGGGCTGCTTGGGGGCGGGTGGGGCCACGGTACGCTCCTGCGGTTGGTGGTTGGGGTGGTTGGCGGCCCCAATACTCTAGCCGGAGGGCGGGGCGCTGGTCGAGCCCGGCACCGCCACCCGTTCCACCCCGGTGGCCAGGGCACCGTCCCGGCCGAGCCGCAGCCAGCGGTAGCCCGGCGGCCGGTCGTCGGCGGTGGACACCGCCACCCCGGGACGGAACTGGGCGCAGGTGGCCGGGACCCCGAGAAAGGCCGTGCCGTCGCGCACGGTCTCGAACTGCTGGTGGATGTGGCCGAACACCACGGCACGCACCTGCCGGTGGCGCGCCACCGCCGCCAGCAGCTCGGCGCCGTTGACCACGCGCATGGGGTCCAGCCAGGGGCTGTTCACCGCCAGCGGCGGATGGTGCAGGGCCACCAGCGCCGGCATCTGCGGGTGCTCGGCCAGGCTTTGCTCGAGGAAGGCCAGCTCCGCCGGCGGCAGCCAGCCGGTGGGCTCCGGCGGCCGCGCCGAATCCAGCAGCAGCACCTGCCAGCCGCCCGGGAACACGCGCTTGGCGCAGCCCAGCGCCGTGCCCGCGCAGGCCTCGGCCAGCAGGGCCTTGTCCTCGTGGTTGCCGGGCAGGCACAGCACGGGAGCGGTCAGCCCGGCCAGGGCCTCGGCCAGCCGGGCGTAGCTGGTGGCCGTCTCCTCGTGCACCAGGTCGCCGGTGAGCAGGACCAGCTCGGCATCGCCGTGGCGCGCCGCCATGTCGGCCACCACCGCCGCCAGGGCGGCGTCCACGTCCACCCCCTTGAGCCGGCCACCGGGCGCGGCGAACAGGTGGGTGTCGCTGATCTGCAGGATCTTGGTCACCGCCGCTCTCCGTCTGGCCGTCTTGCCCCGGCCGGGGGAAGCTGCTAAACACCCCGCGAATCATCCACCACGCCTTCGGGGAGCCCGTCATGGAGCGCCAAGGGGACTACTACGCCCCGCTCGAGCGCACCTTCGAGCGCATCGCCACGCCCTTCGAGGAATTCATCCACCGCCAGTCCAGCAGCGGCCTGCTGCTGGTGGCGACCACGGTGCTGGCGCTGGCCATCGCCAACAGCGCTGCGGCGCATGCCTACGAGGGCCTGCTGCACACCCACCTGAGCATCACCCTGGGGCCCTGGACGTTGGACCACACCATCCACCACTGGATCAACGACGGCCTCATGAGCCTGTTCTTCTTCCTGGTGGGCCTGGAGATCAAGCGCGAGGTGCTGGTGGGCGAGCTGGCCTCCCTGCGCCGGGCCTCCCTGCCCATCATCGCCGCCATCGGCGGCATGGTGGTGCCGGCGCTGATCTACCTGGCGGTCAACCCGGAGGGCGCGGCGGCCCGCGGCTGGGCCGTGCCCATGGCCACCGACATCGCCTTCGCCGTGGGCATCCTGGTGCTGCTGGGCAACCGCATCCCGCAGGGCCTGATCACCTTCCTGGTGGCCCTGGCCATCGTCGACGACCTGGGCGCGGTGCTGGTGATCGCGCTGTTCTACACCGAGGACATCGCCCTCGGCGCCCTGGCCATGGCCGGCGGCTGGCTGGCGCTGTTGATCGCCTTCAACCTGCTGGGCATCCGCCGCCCCTGGCCCTACTTCCTGGTGGGCGGCCTGATGTGGCTGGCCATGCTGGAATCGGGCGTGCACGCCACCCTGGCCGGCATCCTCACCGCCTGGACCATCCCGGCCCGGGCCAAATTCGACCCCACCACCTTCAGCCGCCAGGTGCGCGAGCTCATGGACCGCTTCGAGCGGCGCGTGCGCCCGGGGCGGACGCTGATCAACAACCCCGACCAGCACGCCCTGGTGCAGACCCTGGAAAACGGCGTGCACATGGTGGAGGCGCCCCTGCAGCGCCTGGAGCACAACCTGCACCTGCCGGTGGCGCTGGGCATCATTCCCGTCTTCGCCCTGGCCAACGCCGGCATCCCGCTGGCCCTGGACGGCCTGGGCGGGGTCCTGGGTCACCCGGTGACGGTGGGCATCATCCTGGGGCTGGTGGTGGGCAAGACGGTGGGCATCGCCGGGGCCGCCATCCTGGCCGAGCGCCTGGGCATCGGCCAGCTGCCGGCGGGGGTGCGCCCGGTCCAGCTGGTTGGGCTGGGCTTGATCGCCGGCATCGGCTTCACCATGTCCATCTTCATCTCCGACCTGGCCTTCCGCGAGGCCGAGACGGTGGTCCTGGCCAAGACGGGCATCCTGGCGGCCTCGCTGCTGGCGGGGACGGCCGGCCTGGCCTGGCTGGCGGCCACCGGGCGCGCGCCGAGCC
>Ga0207797_1002194_pt1 | contig 13657 bp, 9 predicted proteins | sample PRCRCaboRojoPR_6_FD_187275 | JGI IMG/M metagenome (GOLD analysis project Ga0207797, IMG submission 187275) | Marine sediment microbial community from Cabo Rojo, Puerto Rico - PR CR 10% Liquid 1 (SPAdes) | ecosystem: Environmental > Aquatic > Marine > Coastal > Sediment | place: Cabo Rojo, Puerto... | reverse complement strand
CGTCGTGAGCTTCGACCGCAACTGCTCGGCCTCGCGCTTGAGTCGGCGGGTCTGCTCCTGGCGCGCCTGCGACCGGAGGTACCGGTACCGCCCTACCCCCACGACGAGCAACAGGAGGTAGGGCATGAGGGCGTCCAGAAACTCGAGTTCGAGAAGCAGGTCGAGCGGCTCAACGGCGGGGAGGTCGGGCGAGTCTGGAGGCGGCCACAGGGCGAGCAGAGCTACGTTGATGGCCCGGTACGAGATCGTTGCGGACCAGGTAATGGCCACTGCGAGGAGGGCGTGTCCTCCCAAGACCGCGGGCCAGCCCAGGGACTGCGGACGGAGGCGCACGCAGGCCCAGAAGATCGGGAGGGCGATAATGCCCCACAGCACGGGGTTGAGCAGATGCCGCGCCATTGCCCGGTACGTCTCGCCCGACGTGGTGGGCGCGCAGCAGGGCGAGTTGAGGTGACTCAGGAACGAGATGAGGGCCAGCAGCAGGCAGATGCCCTGAATGGCCCCGATCTCGGTCCAGGTAAACCCTGCGTAAGGGAAATCGGGCTCGTCCAGGGCGTCCGGGACCGTCGAGGAAGAGTCCGCTCCGTGGGCGTGTTCGGCACGGGGAGGGCCCGATTCTTCATCTGACACGCCGTTCGACGAAGAAGAGGCCGTGGGCACCGTGCGAAACGAGCCTGTGGAAAGAAAGACGACTGGGTTGGTGAAGAGGCGCCCCGTCTCCCCGGTCGGAGAGGGGCGCTGGGCGTTCATTGTCGGTCACGCAGCCAAGATTCCCAAACGTCGCTGTCGCAATCGTGTGCCCGGGTGGTCGTGCGGGGGGCGGGCCCGCGGTGTCACGAAGTGGGGACGGTCAATCCTCCCTCGGCACCGACGCGCCTGCCTCGGCACGGTGCCGAGACAGGCGCGGAAAGACTGGTGACGAGATGATACGGGGGACGTTGCGGAAGAGCGTCATCCGGCCTTGGCGTACCGGGAGAGGGTCCGCTCCGCGGCGAGACGCACCGCCTCGGGCAGCTCGCTCTGCGTCAGGGTATAGAGCTGGCTCATCGCCTGTCGATACCGCTGCGTCCCCACGTGCTCGGGACCAATCTGGTGCAGGGCCTGGACAGCCATGAGGCGATGATCGCGGTTCGAGTCGCGTTCGATGACGTGGAGAAGGGCCCCGACTGTTCGGGAGAGGTCCGGGTGATCGGGACCGGCGGCGGCCTCAATCACAATCTGAATGTGGGCGGCCCGCATCGACGGCTGTTGTCGAAGCGCTTGGGCAATCTGCCGATCGAAGTGAGGAGACCAGTGGGCGGAGGTGGCCTCTTTCGCGTCCGGGGACGATTGGAGGGGCGCCTGCGCGGACGCCGACGGCGCCAGCATGGGACCCAGGCCGAGTCCAAGGACGAGGAAGAATCCGGCGGCCACCCGGCCCAATTGCGTGGCACGGGAATCGGTGGACGAGTGGCGCGGACTGGATTCGGGGGTGGAGCGGGGGCTCATCAGTGCCCCGAGGGAACGATGGGCGGTAAGGAGCGAGGGAAAGAAGCGCGTCCAGTTCATCATGGGGCTGAGGGGGAGTGTAGGGAAGGAGCGAGTGGCGCAACGACCGCCTGCTCGGCGTCATTGCGGAGTCCTAAATGCCCGTCGTCAGGCAAAGATTTGGAGGAAGAAGCGAGCTGCATATAGCCATAGCGACCCGCATCCACCGCTCCCACTCCGCTCGACTTCCGGAATATGAGAGGCGTTTTCGGAGATGTCCTGCCCCGCAGGCCGCGTCGCCACGATCATCCAGTGGCGATGGTCGCCGCCGTCGCGAAGTGTATCCACCTCGCGAGCAATCTCGAAGCCTGCCCGTGTCAGCTCACGTCGGGCATGGCGCATGCCGAGATCGTGATCGTCCACCTGGCGCTCCCGGTCAGCGTCGACGAGGTCGTCTTCGATCGACTCTTCCATCACGAGCCGTCCGCCGGGCTCCAGAGCTGTCCGCATGTGCCGCAACATGGACGCGTGCGCGGTGAACTCGTGGTACGCATTTCGGACCAGCAGGGCATCGAACGAGCGACGGGGCAGCATCGGATTGGCGTAGACGCTGGAGACCGTCGTGATATTCGCGACATCCCGCGCCTTGATTTCCTCATTGAGCTCCTCAAGGTCGTCCTCGTCGATGTCGACGGCGAAGGCCCGCCCCGAGTTGCCGACGGCCTCGGCCATCTGGAGCGTATACTCGCCCTCGCCACTCCCTACGTCGGCCACCCAGTCGCCGCGCTCAATCTGCATGGCCCCGAGCAACACCTCGGCGTCGCGCGGGGCGTCCTGGCTCCACCCGAGTGGCATTATGGAAGGCGTTACGGAAGCGCCGAGCACAATCAGTGCAACGGACGTCAATGCGAGGGCTCCTGTGCGGAACGACATGGTCGGAAGAGGGCGATTCGAGAGAGCGCGTGCTGCTTAGATGGGGGGCGCTCCGTCCCGATCCAGGAGACAGCGACAGGGGCAGCGGCCTGCATCTGCGCGTAGCGAGTCGCATCCGCCCACCGAGCCGGGCAATACGCTGCTCGTGGCGACGGTGGGCGCCTGCGGGACGAGCATGAGCAACGAGTATATCCTGCGCCCACCCGCGCCCGAACCCATGCTCGCCACTGAGCCGGCATGAGTCTCCGCGGGTTGGCTCCGAGCTCCCGTGGAACGGCTGTTGCGGAAGTGTAGCACAGCGGCACCATTGAGATTCTCCCGTGACTCTAACATTTTGCAAGAGATACTTTCCCTGCGTGACAGAATAGCACAGGGTAGCCCTGCATCCGCGGGGATAGATCCGGTGAAGACGGGGAAGCCCCTTCAGCCGGAGATCCGCGTCTGATACTTTCGCTTTTTCGTCGGTGCACTCCTTCCCTTCGTCTGCACCGTTTCGTATATTGAAACAGGGAGGTACAATCCCGTCTCCCCGCGCTTCTCCATCTCCCACGCACCAACCCCCAACTCCCATGAGCACAATCCGCACCGACGGCATCGACTACGACATCGTGGGCGACGACATGCAACTCGTGGAGGTCGAGCTCGACCCCCAGGAAGGCGTGCGCGCCGAGGCCGGCACCATGATCTACATGGGCGATGGCATCCGCATGCAGACCGACACCGGAGGTGGCCTCTTCAAAGGCTTTAAGCGCATGGTCTCCGGCGAGAGCTTCTTCATCACCACCTTCCTGCACGAAGGACGGGGCAAGAGCCACGTCGCCTTCGCGGCGCCGTACCCGGGCAAGATCATTCCCGTGCAGCTTGACGACTTCGGCGGCGAGTTCCTGTGCCAGAAGGACGCCTTTCTCTGCGCCAATGCGACCGTCGAGATCGAGGTGGCCTTCACGAAGCGCATGGGCGCGGGCCTCTTCGGCGGGGAAGGGTTCATCCTGCAGCGTCTCATGGGGCAGGGCTGGACGTTCATCCACGCGGGCGGCACGGTCGTCAAGCGCGAGCTCGACGCCGGTCAGAAGCTGCGCGTGGACACCGGCTGCCTCGCGGCCTTCTCCAGCAGCGTCGACTACGATATCGAATTCATCGGCGGCTTCAAGAACGCACTCTTCGGCGGGGAGGGCATCTTCCTCACCACACTCACCGGCCCGGGCACCGTCTACCTGCAGAGCCTCCCGTTCAGCCGCCTGGCCGATCGCATCGTGGCCGGACAGTTTTCGAACCGCGGCGAGAGCGAGGGCCCCGCGGGCACCGGCATCCTCGGCGACCTCATCTCCGGCAACTGATCGGTGGGCGGGAGTGCATCGCGGCGTGACATGAACCACCCTCGGCGTGCGGGAGTGTGGATGCGTAGCGGTGAACAATGCCGCCCCCACGCTCCCATGCGCCCACGCCCACCTGCGCCCCGTGGTCAACAACTACTACACCCTCCGTGCCCTCGTCTGCGAGTGGCGGACCGATCTGGAAGAGACGACGGTTCGCGACGTCTACTCACAGAACAAGAACGAGCTGACCGTGGCGTTGGAGGGGATGGAGCAAGACTGGATGGTGCGCGGATCGGTGCAGCGGCCGTTTCTGTATCTCTTCCGCCGCCCCGGGTACCACAAGGCCCGTCGCAACGTCGCCACCCTCTTCGAGAGCGCGGTGGGGAAACCCGTGAGTGACGTGTCTATCGCGAATCGGGACCGGCTCGTCTCCATCGAACTGGAGGACGACAGCCGCATTCTGTGGCAGCTCTTCGGCGCCCGGGCCAACGCCTTCCACCTGGCGCCCGATGACACGATTGTCGCCGCCTTCCAGCGCCACGACGAGCTGGTGGGGACAGAGGCACCGGAGCCCTACCCCGCGCCGATGCCGGACACGTTCGAGGAATTCGAGGACCGCTGGAAGACCAACCGCAACAAAACGCGCCAGGCGGTCCAGTCGGCCGTGTCGCTGTTCGGCGCCGATCTGGCGCGGGAGACGCTGCACCGGGCCGGCGTCACGACGGACGCGCCTGAGGACTGCACGGAGGTCGAGCGCCGCGCGCTCTTCGACGCGTCGATGGCGCTCCGGGAGGTCCTGGGCGACCCTGAGCCAGTCATCTACGGCGAGGGACAGTTCCCGGACGCGTTCTCACTGATCCCGCTGCGCCACCGCGACGAAGACCCCGCCGAGCACTTCGACACGGTAGACGCCGCGGTTTCGGACTTTGTGCGGCGCACGCTGGCGGAGCAGCACTTCCACCGCCTCTACGACCCGCTGGAGGAGGCCCTCGAATCGGCCGCCGAGCACGAGCGCCGCAGCGCCGAGCGGATGATGGAGGAGCTCCAGAGCGAGAGCCGGGCGGGACGCTACGAGCGGTGGGGGCACCTCCTCATGGCCCAGCAGGATCAAGTGCCCGAAGGGGCGGAGGAGGTCGAATTGCCTGATCTGTTCGAAGACGGCGAACCGGTGACGATTCCCGTCGACCCCGCCCAGTCGCCCGTCGAGAACGCCGAGCACTACTACGACCGCGCCCGCCGCACGCGCCGCTCCCGCGAGGAAGCCGAGGCGCGGCTCGACAACACCTTAGAGCGGGCGGACCGCGCCGAGGCACTCCTGGAGGAACTCCGCGCCATCGACACGCTCGACGGCATCAAGCAATTCCGGAACGAGCGCGAGGACGAGTTTGCGCCGTTCGTGTCGCAGAGCGACGCCGATACGGCGCAGTTTCCGTTCCGGCGGTTCGACCTCGGGGACGGCTTTGAGGTGTGGGTGGGCAAGAATGCGCGCCAGAACCATGAGCTCACGTTCCACGCCAGCCAGAAGTACGACCTGTGGCTCCATGCGCGCGGAGTGCCGGGCGCCCATACCGTGCTCCACCTCCCCAACCGCGATGCCGAGCCCGGCAAGCGTCGTATCTACACCGCCGCGGCCATCGCCGCCCACTACAGCCAGTCGAAGGGGAGCGACGTGGTGCCCGTCATGGTTACCGAGCGCAAATACGTCACCAGCCCCAAGGGCGCGGACCCCGGCGTCGTCCGCGTCGACCGCGAGGATGTCGTCATGGTTGAACCGGGCCTTCCGGAATGAGGCGTTGGCGCGTTGGAACGTTGAACGTGAGAACGTTCCAACGTCAAACGTGCCAACGCTAAAACCCCGGTGAGATGCGGAGCCCAAACTCCCACGTCGTGTCGCGGCGCTGGAAGGGGCGCGCGTAGTAGGCCTCCAGCAAGAGGCTGCCCAGGATGTTGAAGCGGGCGGCCACGCCGGTGCTTACCACCGGAATGTTGGTCCGGCTGCTGTTGGTCTCGAAGGTGAAGTCCGGGCCTTGCGCCGCCGTCCACGTCACGCCCGCGTCGACGAAGGGGGCGAGGGTGGTAGGCACGTACGGGAACGGGATGAGACTGAGGCGCTCCGGCCCGAGGAGCGGGATGCGGAACTCGGCGCGCGTCGTGAGGGCGCGGGTTCCGAAGAGGCGGTCGATTTCGGCACACTGCGACACGGTCGGGTCGTCCGAGACGGGGGAACATGCCGCCCCGCCCGACTCCCGAATGCCGTTCGCGATGCTCTGCACGCTGTAGCCGCGCACGAAGCCCTGCCGGTAGGGCTCGCCGATGTACTCGTTGCCGATGCCGAACTCGTTGCTGAAGGACGCCCCGTAGTTCCCGACGTGGAGCGCCTGGAAGGCGAACGTGAACGGCTCCGCGTAGAAGTACCGGCGCACGTCGGCGCGGGTGGTGACGAAGTTTTGCGTGCCGACCGTCGGGGTCACCTCCAGGCGCCACCGACCGCCCTGAAGCGGGCCCGTGAGGCCGTTCGTCGTGAAGTCGCGCACGTACGCCGCACTTGCCGTGCCCAGGTATTTCGGCGTGCGGCCTCCGAATTGATCTTCCAGCGTCTCCTCCGCATCGTCGGGGACGAGGCCCGCCGTGCGCACGTTCGTGCCGAAGCCGTAGCGCGTACTACCGAGCGAAAACTCGAACCGCCGGGTCGGATCCAGCGGGTACGAGGCGTTCGCCGCGGCGGAGGTAATGTACGCCCGCTGCACGATGCTCCCGAGGCCGACGAGGCGTCCGGACTCGTCCCGAAACGGAACCGTGTTCGCGGAAAAGATGAGCGGGGTGTGGCTGAGCGAGCCGCCCCAGTTGAGTTGACCCCGCCGGTTCATGTACGACACCCCACCCCCGATGTCGCGGAAGGTGCCCTGCGCCTGTACCGCCACAGTGAGGCTCCGGTGCCCCAGCATGTCGCCAAATCGAAATCCGATGCCCCCTGAGAGCCCACCGCCGTATGGACCGCCGATGGACGCCCCCACACTCGGTGGCGCGATGGTCTCCAGCGAGAGAGTGGATTCGTAGTCCTCGATCTCGTAGTCCGTCGAGGCCGGCGGGAGCCCCGTCGTTGGGTCGCGGAGGTTTGCCGCCACGAGGCCCGCGTCCTGGGGCGGGGCGGGCGGCAGCACGCCGGCCCGCCCGAGCGTATCGAGCGGGGCCGCGGTCACGTCGTCGGGCGCTTCCGTGGTATCCCCTTCCGTGGGCGGAGGCGGTGGGGTGGGGGCGGCCTGGGCCGTCGCCGCATCTAGGGGCGTGTCCTGCACCGCGTCCGCCGGGCGGCGGAATCCGGTGTAGTTGCCGTCCGCGTAGACGGACAGCATCAGGTCGCCGCTCTGGCGGGCGATGGAGAAGGCTGGGGAAAGGGCCGTGATGCCGCTCACGCCCGTCTTCAGGCGGGTCACGCGGAACCGCTCGCCGCTCGACAGGGCCATGCGGTAGATGTCCTTGAACCCGTCCTGGTCGCTGATGAAGTAGAGGCTCTGCCCGTCCGGCGAAAACTGCGGGTTGTGGTGCAGCGCGTCGCCAAACGGCTCCCGGACCGTCACCTCCCCGCTCGACACGTCGACCAGCCCGAGGTCCATGTTCGACGACGGGTTGAGCGTCTCGAAGTCCGTCTCCGCACGGTCGGTCGTAAAGGCAATTGTCTCGCCGTCCGGCGCCCAGGTGGGCTGGAGGTCCGCGTAGCGGTCATTGGTGAGCTGGCGCACCGACTTCGTCTCCAGGTCGAGCACATAGAGGTCGCTAATGCCGCCGTCGGTGCCCGTGAACGCGAGCTTCTCCCCGTCCGGGGACCACGCCGGGTTCTTCATCGAGGTGACGCCTTTCACCGAGAAGCTCCGCTCGATGTCCTCCTCCAGCACGTTCCAGATCGTGATCTGGTTGTCCCCGTTCTCGTAGCTGACGAACGCGAGGCGACGCCCGTCGGGCGACCACGTGCCCGCCGAGCTTATGAATCGTAGCGCATTGAAGTGCCCGGTGGTGCCGGCTCGGTCGAGCTCCGCGATTACCTCGCCGGTCCGGGCGTCCGCCACGTACAGGTTGAAAGAAAAGAGCTCCCGCTCCGAGATGAACGCCACGTAGCGCCCGTCGGGACTGAGCGAGGGGGAAATATTCACCCGACCACCGTTCGTCTCGGGCGCCAGCACCTTCTGCCCGGCCGAGTCGGGCGGCGTGCGGCCCTCCATGAGGGGGAGGTAGGCGTCGCGGGTCGCCTGGGCCCACTCCGTCGTGAGCGAGTCGGGCGAAACGCTGAACAGCTCCACGTAGGCGGAGTCGAGCCCCACTTGGCCGCCGCGCTTAAAGAGGTCGGTCACAGACTGATCGCCGTACTTGCCACCGATGTAGGCGAGATACGCCTGCCCGTAGCGGTACGGGAAGTACTCGCGCGGATTGGCCAGGTCCTTGAACGAGGGCATGTCCTCGCGCCGCACCGCGTCCCGCATCCACATGGCCGTGTGGGTGTCCTGTCGCCCCACCGAGAGGTACTCCGCCATGCCCTCAATTAGCCACGTCGGAAGATTCTGCAGGCGAATGCCGAGGCTGTCCGCGTTGAGCGCGAGGTCGTACTGAAAGGAGTGCACCAGCTCGTGGCCCAGTACGTGGCTCGTCTCGCCGTACGTGGGGGTGAGAGGCATCACGACGCGCTCGCGGAGCGGCTCCGTGAAGCCGCCCGTGCCGGGGCCGAGGGGCGCCTGCGTGACATTCGTCTGCTGGAAGTCTGCGTCGTTGGCGTAGAAGATGATCGGCTTCCTCTCGTCGAACCGGTGCAGAAAGACCTCCGTGTGGCGATCGTACCAGCGCTCGGCCATCCGGGCCGCGTCGCGCACGGCCCGCTCCTCCACCGGGTAGAAGTAGAAGACGAAGTGCTCCGTCTCCAGGGTCTGAAAATTGAAGGTGTCGTACTGGACCTTATTCTTCCCGAAGTACTGCGCGGGCGCCTCCGGCACGCCGAGGAGTGCGAGGGTCGATAGGGCGAGAAGGAGGGCAGAAACTCTCAGGAAGCGAGAGCGCATGGCGGAGAAACTGCGTTGCGAGAAGAAACCAGGCGGAGCACCCTGAGCCATCGCGGGCCCGAACCCAACGAGTTCGGGCCTCGCGGTATTATTTCGATGCGGACATCTGCGGACCGTTACAGAGGGGATTCATATCAGCCGTATCGCTTTTGGGCGCTCTTCACCCGACCCGTGCCTTCTCGGGCCGAGACAGATCCTTGCTGGCGCGATCGAGTAAACGAGGGACAAAGTTGGTGTCAAGCACCCGTGAAGCCCGATCTGAGTTGACGTAGATCAAGGACACCCCCTGAGAGGGCGCATAGGTTGGGGAGCGCATGAAATGAACACTCCACCCCTTTCCCTTATGCGCATTCGCCTCCGTGCCTTCCCGCTCGTTCTGTTCCTCGCCGTCGCCCTCGTCGGCTGCGGCGGCTCCGACTCGTCCCCCGACGACGCGGCCACCAGCTCGTCGACCTCGGCCACACAGTCAGAATCCGCAGGGGAGGTGGACCGGACGGTCACCCTGCATCCCAAGGGCAACCAGATGAAGTACCGGGAGACCGAGTTCACCGTGGCGCCCGGCGAAACGATCCGGCTCGTCTTCGAAAATACGGCGACGAGCCCCTCCATGCAGCACAACGTCGTGGTGCTTGTCTCCACGGAGGAGGGCATTTTCCAGGAGGTTGGGGAGGCCGGGACGCGCGCCGGCTCCACCAACGACTACATTCCCCAGAAGGAGAACCTCCGGGACCAAATTCTCGCCTACACGCCGATGTCCAAGCCGGGCGAGACCGTAGAGGTGACGTTCACCGTTCCGGAGGAGACCGGTGACTACGGCTACGTGTGCACCTTTCCGGGCCACTGGGCCACGATGCAGGGCACGATGTACGTACGGGAGGAGGGCGCTGCGTAGGGGGCTTCCCCACACTGCGGGCGAAATCTTCCCACAGCGTGGCTCTCGGCATCCGTGCCGGCGCGTGGGGATTCCTCTGACAGACCGGGTGCCCGAAGACGCCGTTCTTCCGTGTGACACGAAAATATTCTATTCGTACCTTCTTATCCGAAATGTTCTCGATCCCCATGCGATACCTCAAGTATCTCTTCATTCTGCTTCTCCCGCTGGGCCTGCTGGGTTGCGGGGGCTCGTCGGGGAACGGCGATGGCGGTGCTCCTGCCTCCTACGTCCCTCCCGGCGAGAAGGACGACTACTACCTCTTTTACTCCGGCGGTCACTCCGGCCAGGTGTTCGTCGCCGGCCTGCCGTCGCTTCGTGAGATTCAAACCGTTCCGGTGTTCACGCCTTCGCCCGGCCACGGCTACGGCTTCAGCAAGAAGTCGAAGGAGATGATGGGCGAATACCGGTGGGGCGACGTGCACCACCCCGGCCTCTCGAAGACCGACGGCGTGTACGACGGCCGCTGGCTCTTCGTGAACGACAATGCCAACAACCGAGTCGCCCGCATCAGCCTGCGGGACTTCAAGACGAAACAGATCCTGGGCCCCATCCCCAACTCGATGGGGAACCACGGCTCCTCGTTCGTGACGCCCAACACCGAGTACCTGCTCGTGGCCACTCGCTTCTCGGTGCCGCTGCCGAAGGGTCGTCACGCGCCCATCGAGACGTACCAGGAGAACTTCAACGGCATCGTGAGCGGCCTCAAGGTCGACCAGGAAACTGGCGAAATGAGCGTCGGCTGGCAGGTCAAGACGCCGCCGTTCAACTGGGATCTCGGCTCCACTGGCAAGGGCCCGAGTGACGGCTGGGCGTTCTGGACCTCCTACAACACCGAGATGGCCCACGACTCCCTGGAGATCAACGCGAGCCAGCGCGACCGCGACTACGCTGCGTTCGTGAACTGGGAGCGTGCCGAGGAGGTCGTGCAGAACAACGACATCGACACCCGAAACGGGGTGCCCCTCATCGACCCGGCCAACCACAAGGGCGTGATGTACTTCGTCCCCGTCAGCAAGTCGCCCCACGGCATCGACGCCTCGCCTTCGGGCCGCTGGATCGTGGCCTCCGGGAAACTGCAGCCGACGACCACGGTGTTTGACTTCGAGCAGTTCCAAACCGCGATCGAGAACGAGGACTTCCAAGGTGAATTCCGCGGCGTGCCCATCGTGAACTACGACAGTGTCGTTGAGGGCGAGGTGCCGGTGGGGCAGGGCCCGCTGCACACCCAGTACGACGGCGAGGGCAACGCCTACACGTCGCTCTTCATCGAGTCGGCCGTGGCAAAGTGGAGCCTTCCGCCCTGGGACGAGGAGACGCAGCAGGACATGAGCCAGGCCGTGACGGACAAGATCAGCGTCCAGTACAACATCGGCCACCTCCTCATCCCGGGCAGCGACACGAAGGAGCCGTACGGCGACTGGCTGGTGGCGATGAACAAGCTCAAGAAGGACCGCGGCCTGTCGGTCGGCCCCGAGATGCCGGAGACGAGCCAGCTCATCAACATCTCGGGCGAAGAGATGGAGATGATCGAGGAGGACTACACTCCCCCCGAGCCGCACTTCGCGCAGGCCGTGCCAGCGGACGTAATCGACCCGATCGAGGTCTACAAGCAGGAGAACAACGACCACCCGGAGGCGCGCTGGAACCCCGAGAACACGGGCGTCACGCGCAGCGGCGATCAGGTGACCGTCCACATGATCTCCAAGCGGAGCCAGTACTACCCGGACAAGGTCGAGGTGCAGCAGGGCGATGAGGTCACGTTCCACTTGACGAACATCGAGCAGGTATCGGACATGATTCACGGCTTCGGCATCGCCGAGCACAACATGAACGCCGTCGTGTCGCCCGGTGAGACGAAGACCTTCTCCATTACCGCCGACAAAGCGGGCGTCTACCCGTTCTACTGCACCAACTTTTGCTCGGCCCTGCACCAGGAGATGCAGGGATACCTTGAGGTGAAGCCGCGGTAGGGTTTGGTGTGGAAGTCTGGAAGTGTGGATGTGTGGAGGTGGGGGTTCGGCTGTACGAACCTCCCCTCTGCACCTCCCCATTTTACATCCACCCGTCCATCAATCCACCCATCCGTACCGAACTATGTTCGATTTTCTCGACCGCATTCCGAACCTCTCCGAGCAGGCCATCCCCGACCGGGGACGGCTTCTGATGGTTGTGGGGGCGGTGTTGCTCGCCGTAGCCATCTTCCTGCCGCTGTGGCAGATTCACCTCGTGGCGCCGCAGTACCAGGAGGGGCTCGACCTGTACATCTACAGCCACAAGCTCGTGGGCGGCAACGACGGCCAGGACCTGACCGAGATCAACAACCTGAACCACTACATCGGCATGCAGCCGATTGAGGAAGAGGATTTCGCGGAGATGACGTTCATTCCGTTCCTCCTCGGCGGGTTCTCGCTGCTGGCCCTGCGGGCCGCATTCTTCGGCACGGTGAAGTCGGCCATCGATACCCTCGTGCTCTTCATTTACTTTGGGATGTTCTCGATGTGGCGGTTCTACTACCAGCTCTACAGCTACGCACACAACCTGGACCCTCGGGCGCCGATGGACATCGAGCCCTTTACCCCGGTTCTCATCGGCAAGAAGGTCATCGCCAACTTCGATCAGTACAGCTTCCCGCGTGAGGGCTCGGTTCTCCTCCTCGGCGCGATGGTGTGCTTCGGAACGGCGATTTGGATGGGCATACGGTCGAAAGCGGAGGTGGCGGAGACAGAAGAATCCGAGCCTGCTGCGGCCTGAGCGTCTCCCCTCAGAAATTCATGTTGAACGTTTCAACGTTGAACGTTCAACGTTCCAACCTTCAACGAAATGCGACTTTTCTGGGCGCTCACATTTGGACTGCTCCTCAGCGTCGGTCCGGGGCTCGCCCAACCGGCGCTGCAATCCCGCATCGACGCCGCCGCGCCCAGCGATACGCTCGTGGTAGACGGCGGCACGCACCCGGGTCCGTTCGTAATCGACAAATCCCTCGTGCTCGTGGGCCGAAACGGGGCGCACCTGAAGGGCGACGAAGCAACGCATGTCGTGGCCATTGAGGCGAGCGGCGTGACCATCGAAGGCTTCCGAATTACGGATTCCGGCAAACAGCTTTCGGGCGACCACGCGGGGGTGATGGTAAAGGGGAACCGCGCCACGATCCGCGGCAATCACCTGGCGGACGTGCTCCACGGGGTGTACGTGAAGGGAAAGGATCGGGCCGTGATTGTCGAGAACACGATCGAGGGGCCGCCCACCGTCACGCGACCGGTCACGCCCGAGGAGGCGGCGCAGTACGACGGCTGCTCGGTCCCGCCCGAGGGGGGCTCCTGCGAAGTGCCGCTCGTGTCCGCCCAGCGAGGGAATGGCATTCACCTGTGGAGCGCCCTCCACGCCACGATCACGCACAACACCGTCCACCACACGCGGGACGGCACGTACTTCTCCCACTCCGACCACAATTACACGGCGCACAATACGATCCACGACGTGCGCTACGGGCTGCACTTCATGTACTCGGACGACAACGCGTTCGAGCACAATGTCTTCTACGACAACGCATCGGGGTCGGCGCTCATGTACTCCGACGGCATTACGGTGCGTCACAACACGTTTCGCAACAACCGGTCGCAGCGCGGCTACGGCCTGCTGCTGCAGACGATGACGGACGGCCGCTTCGTGGACAACCGGATGACGCAGAATGGGACGGGGATTTACCTCGAAAACAGCACGCGCAACGTGTTCACGGAAAACGTGGTGGCGTCCAATTACCGGGGCTTCCGGCTCACGGGAAGTTCGATGGAGAACCGGTTCGGCCGAAATCTCATCCGCGGCAACCTGCACACGGCGGCCGTGTCGGGGATGAGCGAAACCAACGAGTGGCAGATGGATGGCGTGGGCAACTACTGGGGCACGCGGGGATTGCTGGATGCGGATGCCGACGGTGTCAGTGAGCTGCCATACCGTACGGTGGA
>Ga0207797_1002193_pt1 | contig 13660 bp, 12 predicted proteins | sample PRCRCaboRojoPR_6_FD_187275 | JGI IMG/M metagenome (GOLD analysis project Ga0207797, IMG submission 187275) | Marine sediment microbial community from Cabo Rojo, Puerto Rico - PR CR 10% Liquid 1 (SPAdes) | ecosystem: Environmental > Aquatic > Marine > Coastal > Sediment | place: Cabo Rojo, Puerto... | reverse complement strand
GCCGGGGTCGGCCGGGTCGGCGAACCGAACCGTCAGGTCGCCGGTGGCGGCCGCGACGTGCCAGGTCCCCGTCGTCCGCTCGCCGCCGGCCGTCTCGACGACGACCGCGTACGCGCCGCGACGGGCGACGACCCCGCGCTCGGGCCCGAGGCGGGTCCGGCCGCGCGGGAACTCACCGGTGACGGCGAGGACGTCCCGCCGGACGTCGTCGACCGCGTCCGTGGCCGTGGCGGGACCGCCGTCGCCCGTGGCCGCGTCGGCGTCGGCCGCGTCGGCACCGGCGGTCGGCGCCGTCGCCTCCCCGTTCGGGGCCGTGGTCGTCCCCGTCGCCGGTTCCGTCCGGAGGGCCGCGACGACGACGGTCGCGAAGACCGGCCGGAGTCGGTCGTTCACGACGGTCACCCGGCGCGGGGGCGCGACGTTCCCGGCCGGGTCGGCCGCGCGGTACGGGAGCGACGCGTCGCCCGTCGCGTCCGGGCTCGTCGACCCGTCGGCTCCGCCGGCACCCCCGGTCGCTGCGCCGTCGCTGGTATTCGGATCGGGACCGGTCCCGCCCCCCGCGGCGCCGCGGCCGTCGGTCCGCCGACCGGCGCCGCCGAACACGTCCCCGAGGGGCGTCGAGCAGCCGGCGAGGCTCGCGAGCCCCGCGACGCCGGCCGTCGAGAGGAGGCGTCGACGGCGCATACCGGCGAAACGCCGTCCGCGGGGAAATGACTGGCGCGGCTGGACGGTCGTCCCGCAGCGCACGGACGACGTCGTCGCCGGCGCGGCCTCGCCCCACCGTCGCTGTCCCGCCGGTGACCGCCGTCACCGTCCTGTCGATGGCCGCTTCCACTCTCACGTCGACCGCGACCCGGACGGACCGACACGTCCAGGTGCCTGCGGCGCCAACTCCGGCCGTGGCTCGCGTCCCCTCCGGCCCCCTCGCTCCCCGGTCCGTCCGGTACGGACTGGCCGTCGCGTGGGCGGCCGTCGTCGCGCTCGGCTCCGTCGCGCCGCCGCCGACAACCGGGCCCACGCTGCTCGGCCCGCTCGGGCTCGTCGGGCTGGACAAGTGGCTCCACGCGCTCGCGTACGCGGCCCTCGCCGGACTGGTCGCGTACGCGGTCCTCCCGCGATCGCTCGCCGGCGACGCACGGGTCCTCGCCGTCGCCGGCGGGTTCGGCGCGGCGCTGGAACTCGTCCAGCGGCCGCTCCCGGCCCGCACCGGCGACCCGGTCGACGCGCTGGCGAACCTCGCCGGGGCGACGCTCGCCGTCGCCGCCTGGATCGCCGGTCGCCGACTGCTCGCGACGCGACGGCCGTGGTCCCCGTCCACGTCTGCGGACTCGTCGCCCGATTCGTCGCCGGACTCGTCGCCCGATTCGTCGCCGGAGGAGGTCGCCCCGTCGTCCGGTGACGGCCTCGACGTCGAGACCGACGACTGACGACCGGCGGCGCCGTCGGCCGTTCTCGACCTCGGCGGAACCCGTTGCAAAAGCAACGGTTCTCGCCGCCGACTCGAACGCCACCGCCCGGCTACCGTACCGCGACCGTGTCGGGAGGCGCCGGCCCCGTCGAGGGTCCGTGACTCCGGTGATTTACACTTAACTCCGCGTGGGGAGTTCGAACGTGCGAACGATGATTCGAGCTGTCGACGGCAGCGTGGCGCGTCGTCCCGCGATCCGTCCGGTGGTGCCCCTCGTCGGGCAACGGCGTCGGGAGGGGACCACCCGGTGAACCCGGCCGTCCTGTTCGGCCTCGGGACGATGGTGGCGTGGGGGTTCTGGATCGTCTTCGGGGAACTCGCCTCGGAGTCGATCGACCCGGTGACCGCCGCCGCGATCTCGTACGTCGCCGCGGCCGTGGTCACGACCGCCTACGCGGTCGCCTCCGACGCGTCCCTCGCCGTGACGAACCGGGGGGTCGTCTTCTCCGTCGTCGCCGGGCTGGCCGCGGCGGTCGGGGTCGTCTCGACGTTCCTCGGGGTCTCGATCGGGTCGACTGCCGTCGTCTCCACGATCGGCGGGATGTACTTCGTCACCGCGGCGGTCATCGGCGTGACCGTCCTCGGCGAGCCGATCTCGCTCACCCAGGCCGCCGGGATCGGCCTGGCGATCGTCGCGCTCGTCCTGATCAACAGCTGAGCGGGCCGTCGGCGACTGCTCGGCCGACGTCCTCGCCCCCGACCGCTCGACGCGCGCCGGACGGCGCTACCGCCCCGACAGGGAGCCCGGAGTCCAGGAGCCGTCGAACTCCTCGTGCACGAACGGCTTCGCGTCGGAGCCGGCGTAGGTCCCGACGACCTGCCCGTCCCCCTCCAGGTAGTACTGGTATGTCGTGAGCCCCTCGAGCCCCACCGGGCCCCGCGCGTGGGTCTTGCCGGTGCTGATGCCGACCTCCGCGCCGAGCCCGTACCGGTAGCCGTCGCTGAACCGCGTCGAGGCGTTGTGGAAGACGCTCGCCGAGTCGAGGCCCAGCATGAACGACGCCGCGCGGTCGGCGTCCTCGGTCACGATCGAGTCGGTGTGCTTCGAGCCGTACTCGGTGACGTGATCGACGGCCGCCTCGAGCGAGTCGACGACCCGGATCGAGAGGATCAGGTCGCCGTACTCGGTCGACCAGTCGGCCTCGGTCGCCGCCTCCATCGCCACGATCGACCGCGACGCCTCGTCGCCCCGGAGCTCGACGCCCGCGTCGTCGTACCGTTCGGCGACCCGGGGGAGGAACGACTCGGCCACGTCCTCGTGGACCAGCAGCGTCTCGACCGCGTTACAGACCGCGGGGTACTGCACCTTCGCGTCGTAGGCGATCTCCGTCGCCATCCCGAGATCCGCCTCGGCGTCGACGTAGACGTGACAGACCCCCTCCGTGTGCCCGAGCACGGGGATGCTCGTCGACTCCTGGATGTAGCTCACGAACTCCGAACTGCCCCGCGGCATGACGAGGTCGATGGCGTCGTCCATCCCGAGCAGCGTCTCGACGTCCGCCCGCGCCTCGACGAGCGCCGACCAGCCCTCGGGCATGTCGGCCGTCGCCTCCCGGATGAGTTCGAACAGCACCCTGTTCGAGTGGCTCGCCTCGCTCCCGCCCTTCAGGATCACTGCGTTCCCCGACTTGAGCGCGAGCGACGCGATCTGGACGAGCGCGTCCGGCCGCGACTCGAAGATCGAGCCGACGACGCCGAGCGGCACGGTGACCCTGTACAGCTCGAGCCCCTCGTCGAGCGCCCGCGCCGTCTGCGTCTTGCCGAGCGGGTTCTCCTGTGCCGCGACGCTCCGGACCATCTCCGCGATGCTCTCGAGCTTCGACTCGGAGAGCTTCAGCCGGTCGACGAGCGCCTGCGTGTACTCGCCCGCCTCGAGGAGCTCCTCGGCCTCCCGGACGTCGGCCTCGTTCGCCTCGAGGATCCCGTCGTGGTTCGCGTCGATCGCGTCGGCGATCGCGTGCAGCGCCGCCGACCGCTCCTCGTCGGACGTCCGCGCCAGCTCCAGCGCCGCGGTCCCTGCGTCCTCGACTTTCGTCTCGGTCGTTCGTTCGGTCGTCTCTCGGCTTCCGGTAGTTCGCTCAGTCATCGTCTACGTCTACCCCGTTCGTGGGGACGAATAGCGTCCCCACCGGTTTGCCAGCACCGATTTTCTCCAGGACGTCCTCCGCCGTCGAGTCCGCGATGACGGCGGTGATGCCGTGCTCGCTCACCGAGCGCGCGCCGGCCACCTTCGTCTGGATGCCGCCGAACGTCGCCGTCGAGCTCTCGTCGACCAGCGCCTGCACCTCCGCGTAGTTGTCGCCGACGACCTCGATGCGCTCGGCGGTCGGGTCCTCCTTCGGGTTGGCGGTGTAGACGCCGCCGACGTCGGTGAGGGTCACCAGCAGGTCCGCCCCCACGCCGATCGCGACCGACGAGGAGAGCATGTCGTTGTCGCCGATCCGTATCTCCTCGGTCGCGACGGCGTCGTTCTCGTTGATGATCGGGACGACGCCCCACTCGAGGAGCGTCTCGACGGTGTTCTTGAAGTTGGTGAACCGGTCGGGGTTCTCGAGGTCGTTCTCGGTCAGGAGGAGCTGTGCGACCTTCCGGTCGTGTCGCGCGAAGCTCTCCGTGTAGCGGTGCATGAGGTGCGACTGCCCGACTGTCGAGAGCGCCTGCGACTCCTCGATCGTCTCGTCGGAGTAGCCGATCCGTCCCATGCCCGCGCCGATCGCGCCCGACGAGACCAGCAGCACCTCCCGCCCCTGGTCGAGCAGGGCGGCGACGTCGTCGACGAGCTTGTCGATCTTCGCGTCGTCGAGCCGCGACGTCTCGTCGGTCAGCGAGTTCGTCCCGGCCTTGACGACGACCCGCTGGGCGGCGGCCGCGAGCTGTCGCGCGTTCTCCACCGTCTCGACCTCGGCTATCTCACTCGTCATCGATATCCAGTGCCAGTTCCGCGGACCGCGCTTCGGCCGCCGCGACCGCGTCCGCGATCGTCTCGTCGATCCCACTGTCCCAGAGCACGTTCATGCCCTCGATCGTGGTCCCCTTCGGGGAGCAGACCGCGTCGATCAGCTCCTCGAGGCTGTCGTCGGACCGGAGCACCGTCTCGGCGGCGCCTTTGAACGTCTGTGCGGCGAGGAGTTCGGCGTTCCGGGGGTCGAGTCCGCCGTTCACCCCGGCCTCCGTCATCGCCTGCATCATGTAGAAGACGAAAGCGGGGCCGCTGCCGTTGACCGCGGTCGCGACGTCCATCTGCGCCTCGTCGACCTCGACGTAGAGCCCGGCGTCGTCGAGCAGCGCCCTGACGTCGTCGTCGAGCGCCGCGCCGGTGACGGCCGCCGCCATGTTCCCGGACGCGGCGGCGAGGTTCGGCATGACGCGGACGACCGTCGCGTCCGTCCGCGACTCGAGGAGTCCCGTCGGCACCCCCGCGGCGATCGAGACGAGCGTCTGCTCCGGCGAGAGGTCGAGGTCCCCGACGAGCTCCGCGGCGACGTCGGGCTTCACGGCGAGGAACACGACCTCGGACTCGCTCGCCGTCGCGAGGTCGGTCGTGGTCGTCGCACAGTACTCCGACACGGACTCGAGCGCCCGCTCGTCAACGTCACACGCGACCACCGTGTGATCGCCCCCGCTCGAGAGCCCCTTCACCAGGGCACTTCCCATGTTTCCGCACCCGATGACGCTGGCGTGTACCATTCTATCCCTCCTCGTCGTCTGGGGGACATAGCGGCTGTGGTTTCGGTCTCGGCGCCGACGGGCTACCGACCCGTGGCGGGCCGGAGCGAGGGCCCCGGCCCCGGGTACGGAGGCGTGGTGAGTCGTACAGCGCGTCGTATCGGTCGACAGAGGTCGACACGGGGCGGCCGGAGCCGGTCGCCGCGCTCGCACGACCCTTCTAAGGGAACCAACAGAAGCTTCGGGCCACCGCGCCCGAGGCGATTCACCTGAGCTACACCGACCGCTGTGACGTCTCCTGCGACCGTTCGATGCCGATCCCCGGGATCAGGGCACGGCGGTGAACGCCGCGACGGACCCGCTCCGCCGGTGGGTGCGACGAGTCGACGAGCGTCACTCCACGCGGGATCTCGAACGCTACGAGGGTTCACCGTCGGGACTCCGTGGCTCGACCCAGCTGCCCCACGAACGGACGGCCGCATGACATATGCGATCGGGGCTGTTACCCGTTCGATAAATTGCTGTGAGCAAGTCATGGAACCCGGACGACATCTTCGACGTGCTGGCCAGCGAAGACGTCCGCCGGATCCTGGTTGCCACGAGTGTGCAACCGATGTCGGCCAAGGAACTGGCCGAGATCTGTGATCGGTCCCTGGCAACCGTCTATCGCCGCGTCCACGCGATGGAAGAGTACGATCTCCTCTCGGAAGAGCCCACCAGAGACCCCGACGGGACGCAGTACAGCGAGTACAGGAGCGATCTGAACGAGATCACGATCAGCGTCGAAAACGGGGAGCTCACCATCGACATCGACATCGAACGGGACACGGTGGACCAGTTCGCCGAGCTCATCGAGGATCTCGAACGGACCGGGGATCCGAGCGAAAACGAAGACGAGAACCCATGACTGATCCGACTCTCCGGATGCTGTACGACGCTCGGGTTCGGACTCGTGACACTCAGTACCGTCGCCGAAGTCGCCTACGCGCCGGCCATCATCGGGATCTACGAGATCACCGGATCGACGTTGTTGGTCCTCTACACGATCGAGTCGCTGCTGATCGGACTCGGGCTGGGAAGCATCTACTACTCCGTCCGTCGGTCGTGAACGCCCCCGTCGACGTCTCGGCCTGCTCGGCAGGGACGGCGCCCGGTAGGTCTACAGGGAGGGGCCGAGCGTCGACGACGGGGTCGGCCGGGAGCCGTCGTACGGGGCGACCGCGACCGGCGCGCACGAGCGCCTCTCGAGCCCGCCGTCGCCCGTGTCGCCGAACTCCGACTCGTCACGACCGCACGGACACGTATCGGGACACGGACCTGCGACTCCTCGCTACTGGTGGCGGGCGCGTGGGACGGAAGCCGGCGGCGCTACCCCTCGAGTACGGTCGCCGTCCAGGACCCGTCGAGCACGACGACGTGGTGACCGAGACCCGTCCGTCCCGGACCGGATCCGAACGCGAGCACCGTGATCCGGAGGCGCCCCGGCCTGCGACGCGATCGCCGGATCGGCGTCCGGCGGACGGACCGCCTACCGGGGACGGTGAGCGACCGAGTTCGCGGACGGATCCCGCCCCCGACCCCGAACGGAACGGGCGTCAGGCTGGGCCGAGGTCGCTCGGCCGCTCACGTGTAGAGTTCGTTGAACCGCTGGATCCCGTCGTCGGTACCTGCGACGACGAGTTCGTCGCCCGACTCGATACGTACGTCCGGTCCGGCATCGGAGAGGACCTCTCCATTGCGCTCTACACCGACGACAGTACAGCCCGTTCTCGTCCGAACGAGTGCGTCACCGATCGTCTGCCCGGCCAGTCCGGGGGCCGCCGTCCGAACGATCTCGACTCGCTGATCGAGGGACAGGACGTCCCGGTCCTCGAGTATCGTCGAGGCGATCATGCGGCCGCTCACGGTCGCGAGCGACAGCACGTAGTCCGCTCCAGCCCGATACAGTTTCTGCATGGTGGGCGCTTCCTCGACCCGCGCGATGATCTCGGTTCGAGGGCTCATGTCCCGGATCACGAGCGTTGCGAACTCCGTCGTCGTATCGTCCGGGAGGGCCAGAATGACCGACCGGGCGTCGTCGATTCCCGCCGCTCGGAACGTCTCCGGCTCGACCGCGTCGCCGACCACGTCGACGCCGTCCGTCTCCGTCCGGTCGACGACGGTGTACGGCAGGCCGGCCTCCTCCAGTCCGGCGGCGACTGCCTGCCCGACCTCTCCGTAGCCGATCACGAGCGTCTCTCCGTGATCGAACTGGCGCACTTCCGAGCGGCTGAGTCGCTTGAGCTGCCGGAGTTGCGCCTCGCGGCCAGTCACGAGCAGTACCGTGCCGGCCGTGAGCGTCGCATCCGGATCCGGCGGCGTTTCGAACTCGCCACGGAACCACGCGCCGATCACGTTGATTTCGGCTCGTTCGCCGATCCCGCTCTCGGCCAGCGTCGAGCCGACCAGCTGGCTCCCTCGAGGGATCGGGAGTTCGGCGATCTCGAAGTCGTCGCCGATCTCTACCGCGTCCCCCTCGTCGGCTGTCACGGACGTCGCGACCTTCGATGCGAGACTCTCCCCGAGGAGCGGACGCGGCGAGAGGACCTCGTCCGCGCCAGCGAGACGGTGATACCGTGCCCGGGCGGGATCCTCGAGGACGCTCACGATCGGGGTCTCCTCGGCGACCTCCCGGGCGGTCAGCACGATACTCGCGTCGACCCGATCGGAGACGTCGGCGACGAGTGCACGCGCCGAGCGGAGCCCCGCCCGTTCGAGTCCGGTCACCGATGTGGGGTCCCCGTGAATAACGCGGTACTCGTCCTCGTAGAGTTCGGTCGCGCGTTCCCGGTCCGGCTCGACAATGACGTAGTCGACGTCCCACGACCCGAGTTCCGAGATGAGCGCTTCAGCACGCGCGGTGTACGAGCAGATGACGACGTGGTCCGCGAGTTCCCCGTCGAGCGACTTCGGGACGGTCGTCGAGAAGACGTCCTCGAGCAGCGGAAACGCCAGCACCGGAAGCGCCATAAAGATGAGAACGACGCCCGTGAGGTCCATGACGATGACGAGCGCGTTCATCTCGGGACTCGCCCAGGGGGAATCCGACCCGTATCCCGTCGTGGTGAACGTTTCGACCACGACCCGCAGGGAGTGGAGAAACGAGTGGGTCTCTCCCTCGTAGATACGCATGCCGTGGTGATACAGGACCGTGTAGACGAGCATTACCCCGACGAGAAAAAGCGAGTAGTAGGCAGTGCGCCGCTGCCACTTGTCCATGGGTCAGTCAGAGGAGACCGGCTCGTCGCCGCGTCGCTGCGCGAGCAGGACGTCGAGTGCACCCTCGCGATCGGTTCTGGCCCGGCCGTAGAACAGGTACCAGGCGACGCCACCGACGATGATGGCGGCGGCCCCGACGATCGGGAGGGGACCCATCTGGGTGAGCAGCGCCAGCCCGCCGACCAGGCCCACGACCTGGACGTACGGGTAGCCCGGCGCTCGGAACGACGGCTGGTACGACTCGACGCCGCTGGTCCGGAACACGATCAGGGCGACGTTGACGATCGAGAACACCAGGATCTGGAACGCGCTGGCCAGTTTCGCTAGCTCGACGACCGGGACGAACGCGATCAGCGCGAGCAGGAGGCCGCCGGTCAGCAGGATCGCGTTTCGGGGCGTCTTGAACCGCTCGCTGACACGAGCGAGCCCCCCGGGGGCCAGCGAGTCCCGGCTCATCGCCAGGGGGAACCGCGAGGACGCCAGCACCCCGGCGTTGGCCATGCTGGTCAGTGCCAGCACCGCGACCAGCGCGATGGCGACGACGCCGACCCCGCCGAACAGCTGGCCCGCGCCGTCGGCCATCGGCGTCAACGACGGGCCGCCGTTCGGGCCGCTCGTCGACAGGAGTCCGGGGTCGTTCAGGCCGACGACCGCCGCGACCACGAGGGTGTACAGGACCATCATGATCCCCATCGAGATGAGGATACCCCGCGGCAGGTTGCGGTCGGGGTTCTCGACCTCCTCGGCGACGCTGGCGATCTTGGTCACGCCCGCGTAGGAGACGAACACGAACGCCGCCGCGGTGACGATCCCGCCGGTGCCCTCGTCCGCGAACGGCTGGAAGCGTGTGGTGTCGACCACGACCCCCGAGTTCAGCACGTACGCTGCCAGCGCCACCACGACCGCAGTGACGATGACGGACTGGGCTTTCCCGCTCTGTTTGGTGCCGACGATGTTGAGCGCGACGATGAGCGCCGCCAGCCCGAGCGCGACGACCTTGACCAGTCCGCCCGACAGCGGGACGAGCAACAGGAGGTACGCGCCGAGGCCGACCAGCGCGAACGAGCTCTTGAACACCAGCGAGAACCACGCGCCGATCCCTGCGACGGTGCCGAACAGCGGCCCCATCGCGCGGTCGATGTAGAGGTACGTGCCGCCGGACTCGGGCATGGCGGTCGCCATCTCGGCCTTCGAGAGTGCCGCCGGCAGGACGACCAGGCCGGCGGCGATGTACGCGAGGATCACTGCAGGTCCGGCTTTCGTGAACCCCAGCGCCGGGAGGACGAAGATGCCGCTGCCGATCATCGCGCCCATACTGATGGTGATGGTCGCGTACAGTCCGAGGTCGCGCTCCAGGTCGTCGCTCATCCGACGACCCTCCCGAACGACATCGGAACGGGAGCGTCCCCGACCGGGCACGCGCTACGCCCGACCCGGCGCCAGGGGTCCCCGCCGGCCCGGTCGGAGCGGGGCCTGGGGCGGCATCCTCGCCGAGTTCGACGGTCCACTCGAGCGAGGGAGCCGGCTCCGCCGGACGAGGTCAGGGGCGCTCGGCGTTCCGGACGACGAAGGCCGGGTCGTCCGTGTCGGCGGTCACCTGCGCCGGGACGGTCCCGAGGATCCGGTTCAGTAACGACGGCTCCGTCTCGCCCAGCACGAGGAGGTCGAACGCGTCGCCGAGGTCGACGATGCGCTGCCCGACGTCGTCCCCGTCCGACAGCCGCTGGTCGATCCGGTCGGGGTCGACGCCGGCCTCGACGAGCCGGTCGGTCGCGTCCGCGAGGATCTTCTCGCCCGGCAGGCGGTCGGACTCCTTGCTCGTGTGAAACAGCGTGACCGAGGCGTCGGCCGCCCCCAGCAGTTCGCCGACGAACGACAGGACCCGGTCGAAGTTCTCCTCGCCCCGGAGTGGGACGAAGAGGCGCTCGACCGCGTCCGCCTGCCCCGGCGTCAGGATCACGTCGCAGTTCTCTTCGACGGCGACGCGGTCGATCGTCTTGGCGCGAGCCTTGCCGAAGACGAGCCGGGTCGTCACGGAGACGCCGGCGCGCTCGAACGGTTCGGCGAGGTCGTCCAGTTCCGTCCCCGCGTCCGCCTCGAACTGGTCGCGCCCCACCGACGGCGGCGTCTGTTCCGGCAGGCCGTAGTGGCCGAGGACGACCACCTCCATCGGTGCCAGCGTCTCGACTACCACCGTCGGGATCGGGTCGGCGTCGGGCAGTTCGAACGGGACGAGGACTCTGTGGGTCGTGCTCACGTCTGTTACTGCGACGGCAACCGGAAAAACCGGACGGGGGTCCCGAACGGGCCCCGTCGGCGTCGCAGGCCGTCGGGTGCGACGTCGCTCGGCGGCTGTCCCACTGGCTCACTCGGACGGTGGCGACACAGTGACTCATCGAACTCCGGAGGAGGCACGGACCGTGTCGGCGGCCCTCGGTTCGACGCCGACCCCGACCGAGTCGCCTCTCGACGTCGCGTCGACCGGGAGGATCTGCTCGCTCATCCGGTTAGCCCACCAGGAGCTTGTGGACGTCGTCGGCCACACTCGGCTCCGCGGCGACGAGGTACCGCCGCCCGGGTTCGAGGGTGGTCTCGGGCCGGGCGATCTCGGTCCCGTCGGCGTCGGAGATCACCTGGCTCCCGTCCGGAAAGAGGATCCCCTTCAGCTCCTTCCCGGCGGCCGGTGACCGCGGATCGATCCGGACGTCGAGCACGTCGAGATCGCCCGTGACGTCTTCGAGCGTCCGGATATCGTTCCCCTGAATGCGATTGATCGCCGCTTTCGAGCCCGCCCGCTCGGGATAGACGATCCCGTCGACGAACTCCTCGGCCGACGCCGCCCCCTCGGAGCTGTCGACACGAGCGACAGTCCGGATGTCGTCGGTCAGGTGTCGCATTTCGGCACAGATGGCGAAGTTCGTCGTGTCGTCGCCCGTCAACGCCGCGAGGACGTCCGCTCGCTCGGGGTCGGTCTGTCCGAGGATGTCCGGGTCCGTGGCGTCGCCCTCGATCACGACGCCCGTCCGTCGTCCGGTGACCCGCTCGACGGTCTCGGAGTCGCGTTCGATCAGGTAGACCTCGTGCCCGTAGTCATCGAGGGCCTGTGCCGTGCGATGCCCGACCCGTCCCGCCCCGGCGATGACGATGTGCTGTTCTGCTGTTCGATCGCTCGCTGTGAACACCATGGTTGTAGTCGTGGCTGCTGGTGCCCACTTCCGCGCAGACAGATGTCGACGCGTACGCCGTCGGGAACCGACCCTGCCCCCGTCGTCGGCCCGCGTGTGAGGCAGTCCGTCGCTATCGATATCCCGGGGCTTCGGTAGATTAACCCCGGCGGCTCTTTGCGGGGTCCGTCAACCGCGACCGCGGTTCGGAGCCGAATCACCACGTTTCGGTCCGGGACACCACCCACGGATGCGGCGGCACGGTCGTGTGCGTCCCGGCGGACCCGACAGGTGCAGGATCGACGACGACCCCGCGGCAGCACTCCGTTCTCGGAGTCCGCAAACCGGCGAGCACCGGCGACTCCCGGTTTCGCTCCCGGTACGTCGCCGCTCTCTCCCGGCACATCACGCCTCGTGTGGACGTGTACCGAGACGCGGACCCGGGAGGCCGGTATCGAGGATGGGGACGTCGTGCTCGCCCTCACGCGGAGTACGGAGACGGATCGCGATCCGCGAGCGTGCCCGCGATTTCGCGCCGTCGATCCGGACCGTCGCCCGGCTCCATCGGGGGCCAACCGCGGACGACAGGCCGGAAGCGTCGAGAACTCGTGTTCCCCGAACACGCCGGTGCCAGGGTGGCTGTCGACGAGGTGCCCGGTGGGCCGGTCCAACCGATCGCCGATCCCTCCACCCCCTCGAGGTGGTTGCGCCCGAGGCGACGGCAGACGCTCCGGCGGCCGGGGAGGAGGATCGCGAGAAACTGTTCGGGGGGTAGCCCACCGTCGAGCCGGCCGGTCCCGTCGATCCGAGGGACGACTCCGGCGACACGTCCCGCGTCCCGGAAGCGAGAGTCGTCCGGGTGGGCGCGACGACGCACGACTTCCGGACGCTCCGGACAGTCCGTCGTCGCCCGCCCGAGCCGAAGCCGCTTTACGCGGCGACCGACCAGATCCGACGATGAGCGAGCCGACGCCGGAGGCGTACGAGCAGGGCAAGGGGATGGACGCCCACAACGAGGTGATGCGGGAGGTCCGCGCCCGCAACGACGCCCAGTACGACCCGCACGAGCCGACGCGGGTCTGGCTCGACGAGGACAACACTCCCGACGGGGTCGCACAGTCGCTGACGATCATCCTCAACACCGGTGGCTGCCGGTGGGCCCGCGCGGGCGGCTGTACGATGTGCGGCTACGTCGCCGAGTCCGTCGAGGGCGGCTCGGTCGCCCACGAGGCGCTCCTCGACCAGCTCGAGGTCTGTCTCGACCACGAGCGCACCGAGGCCGACGAGCCGGCCGGGCTCGTGAAGATCTACACCTCCGGGTCGTTCTTAGACGAGCGGGAGGTGCCCGCCGAGACGCGCCGCGCGATCGCGGAGACGTTCGCGGACCGCGACCGGATCGTCGTCGAGTCGCTCCCCGATTTCGTCGACGCCGACAAGCTCCGCGACTTCACCGACCGGGGGCTCGCCGCGGACGTCGCCATCGGCCTCGAGACGGCAACCGACCGCGTGCGCCACGACTGCGTGAACAAGTACTTCGACTTCGTCGACTTCGAGGCCGCCTGCGACCGGGCCGTCGAGGCCGGCGCGGGCGTGAAGGCGTACCTGCTGATGAAGCCGCCGTTCCTCTCGGAGTCCGAGGCGATCGAGGACATGGTCTCGTCGGTCCGGCGGTGTGCGGCCGTCGACGGCTGTCACACCGTCTCGATGAACCCGTGTAACGTCCAGCGGTACACGATGGTCGACGACCTCCACTTCCGCGGGGGCTACCGGCCGCCGTGGCTCTGGTCGGTCGCCGCAGTGCTCGAACGGACGGTAGACGTCGACGCCATCGTCGTCTCGGACCCCGTCGGCCACGGCTCCGACCGCGGGCCGCACAACTGCGGCGACTGCGACGACCGCGTCCAGCGCGCGATCAAGGACTTCGACCTCCGCCAGGACCCGACGGTGTTCGAGCAGGTCGACTGCGACTGCGAACACACCTGGGAACTGGTCGTCGAAGAGGAGACGAGCTACGCGATGCCGCTGGCGCCCTGGTGACATCCTCCCCGTCGTAAACAGTAGTTGCCGATTCAGATTCCAGAGAATCCGCTGAAGCACGACGAGG
>Ga0207797_1002192_pt1 | contig 13663 bp, 16 predicted proteins | sample PRCRCaboRojoPR_6_FD_187275 | JGI IMG/M metagenome (GOLD analysis project Ga0207797, IMG submission 187275) | Marine sediment microbial community from Cabo Rojo, Puerto Rico - PR CR 10% Liquid 1 (SPAdes) | ecosystem: Environmental > Aquatic > Marine > Coastal > Sediment | place: Cabo Rojo, Puerto... | reverse complement strand
GTGCTCTCGAGGTCGCCCTCGATCCACTCGAGTAGGGGCTGGACGCCGGCCTCGACCGCGAGCCGGGCAACGGTGACGGTGTCCTTCGGGTCGAACTCCCAGCCCAGCATGCAGGGCGAGTGGACCTGGATGTACTTCGGCCCGTCCAGGGCCAGGGCCCTCTGGATCTTGTTCTTGAAGTCCGTCGGCTTGGCGATGGAGGCGGTGGCCACGTATTCCAGCCCGTGGGCGAGCGCGATCGCCGGCATGTCCTTCTTCGGGCGGTCCTCGCCGTAGCTCTCCCGACCCGCGGGCGAGGTGGTCGTCGAAGCGCCGGGCGGCGTCGAGCTGGAGCGCTGGATGCCCGTGTTCATGTACGCCTCGTTGTCATAGGCGATGTAGAGCACGTCGTGGCCCCGGTCCCACATCCCCGAGAGGGCCCGGAAGCCGATGTCGAAGGTCGCCCCGTCGCCGCCGATGGCGACGAAGTTCACGTCGTCGTGGTCCATGTAGCCCTCGATGTCCTTGTTGTCGAAGGCGCGGTAGGCGGCCTCCACGCCGCCCGCGATGGACGCGGCGTTCTCGAAGATGTTGTGGATCCAGGAGACGTCCCACGCTGACTCGGGGTACGGGCTCGAGACGACCTCCATGCAGCCGGTCGCCTGTGCGATGATGGTGTTCTCGCCGGTGGCCTCGGTGATGTACTTCATCGCCAGCGCGGGGCCACAGCCCGCACACGCCCGGTGGCCGGCGTTGAACAGGTCCTCGTCGTGATCGAACTCGGGTTCCGGCGGTTCCATGCTCATGACTGGTCGACCTCCTCGAGGATGTCCTCGCGAACCTGCGGCCAGGACTCCTCGTCCTCGAACGCGACCGTGCCGGAGACCGGGTCGGCTGCGAGCCGCTGCATCTCCGCTACGACCTCGCGGATCTCCCGGCGCTGGATGTCCCGACCCGCGAGGCCGACGATGAAACTCCGGATATCGGGTCGCACGTCCGTATTATATAATGCGGCTTTGAGGTCGGTCACCAGGCCACCCTGGTAGCCGAGCGAGACGTCCTTCTCGAGGACGGCCGCCGCGTCCACGCCGCGGAGGGCGGCGCGCAGCTCGTCGATCGGGAAGGGCCGGTAGACCCGGATCTTGACCAGCTTCACCGACTCGCCGCGCTCCTCGTACTCGTCGAGGACGTCCTTGACCGTCCCCACGAGGCTCCCGAGGGTGATGATGGCCACGTCGGCGTCCTCGGGGCCGTAGACGTCGATCAGTCCGCGGTAGTCCAGGCCGTACTCGCGGCCGAACTGCTCGGCGAACTCGTGGACGACCGCGTCGATTTTGTCCTTCGAGCGGAGCATGGCCTCCTGGACGGCATATCGGGTCTCCGTCCAGTGTTCTGGACGGGCGTACGCGCCCATCGTCTTGGGGTCCGAGGGGTCGAGGGTGAAGTTCGGCTCGCGGTCGGGGAGGAACGCGGCCACGTCCGCCTCGCTGTAGATCTCGACGGGTTCTTTGACGTGTGTGAGGATGAACCCGTCCATGGTAGAGAGGGCGGGCAGGGAGATGTCGGGGTCCTCGGCGACCTTGTAGGCCATCAAGAGGTTGTCAACGGCCTCCTGAACGTCTTCCCCGTAGATCTGGATCATGCCACCGTCCCGCTCGGCGAAGGTGTCGGTGTGATCGCCCCAGATGGAAAGCGGGGCCGAGAGGCTGCGGTTCGCGACCGCCATCACCAGCGGGAGCCGCATCCCCGAGGCGGTAAAGAGCGGCTCGCTCATGAGTTTGAGTCCCTGGGAGCTGGTGGCGCTGAAGGCTCGGGCGCCCGCGGCCGCCGCGCCGAGCGCCGTAGAGCACGCGTTGAACTCGCTGTCGACGCGGAGGAACTCGCCATCGAGTTCGCCGTCGGCCTTGAACTGGCTCACCCGCTCGACGATGCCGGTCTGTGGGGTGATCGGATACGCCGAGACCACGTCGGGCTGGATCGACACGACGCCGTGGGCGACCGCCTTGTCTCCTTTGAGCATCTGCATCTCGGCCATTTCAGTTCACCTCCGCGATCATCTCGATGGCGTCGACCGGACACTCCTCGGCGCAGATGCCACAGCCCTTGCAATAGTCATAATCGATGGCGTATGTGCGCTCCTCGATTGCTTTCGCGGCCATATCCGGGCAGAAGGTCTCACACAGGCCACAGCCGGTACAGGCGTCCTGGTCGATGACGGGTTTGAACTCCCGCCAGGAGCCGGTCTTGTTGACCAGGCTGGTTCCGGGCTCGACCACGGCACCCTTCGTGATTGTGAGTTCCTCGTAGGGATCGACCGGATCGCTCATGCGCCGGTCACCACCTGGAAAGCGTCGCTGCTCGCCGCCACGTTGCGCTCGCCGATCTCGCCGGGGAATGTGTCCATGATGACCGACTCGATGCTGTCGAGTTCGATGATGCCCGAGGCGCTCGCGAAGGCCCCCAGAAGTGCCGTGTTCATGATCGGTCGCTCGATGTGCTCCATCGCGATCTCCGTCGCGTCGACAGTGAGGACCGTGGCCTCGGTCTCGAGGCCGAGTTCCTCCGGGGAACTCGACGTATTCACGATGATCGTCCCCTCGCCGTCGAGGCCCTTGCACACGTCCACGAATTCGATGAGGGAGGGGTCCTGTACGATGACGTAGTCCGGCTCGTAGACGTGGCTGCGATCGGTGATCTTCTCGTCGTCGACCCGCGCGAAGGCCTCGACAGGGGCCCCACGACGCTCGACCCCGAACTGCGGGAACGCCTGGGACCACTGCCCCTCCGCGAACGCCGCCTCGGCGATCAGATGGCCCAGCGTCACCGAGCCCTGGCCGCCACGTCCATGGATTCGAATCTGTTGCATTGTGATGTCACCTCGGTTGGGTCCTCGGGAAGACCCCGTGCCCGCAGTGGGCAGTCGGATTGCGCCAGTGACCTGGCCCCTCGCGCCCACGTGGGCAGTCCGAGCGCGCCAGGGATCTGGCCCCCGCGCCCCCGGTGGGCTCTCGGAGTGTGCCAGTGACCTGGCCCCCCGCGCCCGCGGCGGGCAGTCGCCGTCCACCGGCAACCTGGCCCGATTATCTCGACGTAGGGCCAGAACGGGGAAATCCATACGGCCTTCAAATGGTGGTGGGTTAAGTGCTCGGAGATCCTTAATATTCTTTAATTTACATAGCTGATGGTTCACCCCTCGACCGGCCCCGTTCCCGAAATGTCGATTCGGGGCGGCTGAAAACTTCATATTCGTCGGCCGGGCGTCGGCGGCCGGTCCCGGAACTACCAATATACTAATACTACATCGGACCCCGTGGTGATGAGGGACCTTGCCGTGGTGCAGTACCCGAATCTAGCCCGTCCCCTGCCGCTCACCTACCGCGAAAGTCCCCCGTGCGTGTCCCAACCTGACCGGCCCGCTGGTAGGCTTTCGAGCCTGACGGTTTGTCACTCGATTCGGCAGGGATGGGATGGCGTTCCAAGAGAATTGAACGTGTAGAACAATACTTTTGAGGCTGAGCCCCCAAGACGTTCCTACATGGTCGAAGCCGAGGACGTCAGGGCGGCCCTCTCGGAGGTCTACGACCCGGAGATCCCGGTGAATATCGTGGACCTCGGGCTGGTCTATACCATCGAGGTCGACGAGGAAAGCGGGTCGGTACACGTCGAGATGACCCTCACGAGCATGGGCTGTCCGATCGCCGACAGCATCAAGCGCAACGTCGCAACCGCCGCACGGTCGGTGGACGGCGTCACCGACGCGACCGTCGAACTCGTCTGGGAGCCCCCGTGGTCGCCGGAGAAGGCGACCGAGTCGGGCAAAGCACAGCTCGAGTCGATGGGAATCCGGGTGCCCAACTACGACGACGAAGAGTCAGAAGAAGCCGCCTCGAGCGAGACCCCGTTCTGAGCGAGTCGCGTCCGCGCTTGCACCGATTTCGAGTTCCGAGCGCCAGCCGTGCCGGGAACCCAGTGCGTGGGTCCCCTCTCGATCGACAGCCTGCCCCTGGGCCGCGCGTCGGGACCGCCGCCACACTCATCCGTCTGCATCCTATAATATTGTCCGTGACGTGAATTTCTACTCGATGCTCCGCCGTCGGGGTTGGTCGGACTCGACCCTGGTCCGGCCCGCTCTTCGTATTCGACCGGTGCCCTCAGTGGTCGTGCTCACCGTGGGAATGGTCGTGTCCGTGGCCCTCGCCATGGCCGTGCACGTCCTCCGGGCCGACCCGCTCCAGTGTCCCGTCATCCCAGGCCGCCACAGCCTCGCCCACCGTCCCGCTGGCTCCCCGATAGACCGCGATGCCGCGGTCCTCGAAACGGGTGACGGCTTTCCGACCGATGTTGCCGACCAGGACGACCTCGGCCCCCGCCTCGGCGAGGATGACTGGGGGCGATCCGGCGCCGCCGTGGTGTTCGCCACGGTTCTCGACGGTTTCGACCGCACCCGTTTCCGTATCGAGGATCGTAAAGACCGGCGCCCGGCCGAAATGCTCCGCGATCGCCGCGTTCTCGCCGTCCTCGCCGTGCGTGGGAAGCCCGACTTTCATAGTACACTCCGAATATTTGCCGTCCGGTTCCTCAAGCTTTCTGTCCCGGGCCGGGCAAAAGGGCAATGAGGGCTCTCATCGGCCCTCACCTCCGTCCCGACCGCGCCCGGACTCCGTCGCCTCGCGCAAATACGAGGCAAGGATCGTCCGATGACAGCGCTTGGACTCGGTGTTCTCGTAACAGACGAGCGCCAGGTCCTCGCCGGCCGCGAGCCGATCGAGTAGATCGTCGACCGCATCCTGGGCGTCCGCCGTCTCGAGGTGGTCGCGATACCTGTTCTCGTAATCCGCCGCCTCGAAGGCCCTGTTGTGGGCCTCGGCATCGTCCAGGCCGGTCGCCGCGAGCTGCTCGTGATGCCGCTTTGCCTCATCGAGCAAGGACGCCGGCGGTGCCAGCGCGGGGACGTTCTCGTCGACGGCGGCGTAGAACCATGGCGTCGGCCGGCGGACCACCCCGACGAGCCTCGCGCCCGCAGGAACGTCCGCCATGTCGTGCTGGAGGGCTGCCACGTAGGTGTCCTCGAGCTGACCGGTCATCGTTCGAACGTCGTCCGCCTTCGTATTTGAAGCTCCGGCCGGCCCGGACGAGGCTCTGGTGCCGCCCCGCCAGTCTCGGCATACGCCACCGGGAGCCGAATTTGGAAGAGACTCGGAACGCATCCTGAAAAACACGTAAAGCCGTTCCGGACCCAGGGACACCTGGCCGACGAGTCACCCCGTTGCAGCGGACCTCCCGCTGGTCCCTCGTCGGCCACACGGCCGGCTCCCGAGACCGGCCGCCGGATCGACCCACCCCACTCCCATGTCAGACCACGAAAGAACCCTCGTCCCGATCCCGGTTGCCGGTGGCCTCGCTGTCGCGAGTTCGTTTGCGGCGGTCGGTCCCACGCCCGCCTACGTGGTCGCCCCGGTCGGCGACCTCGTCGTCGCCCTGACACCCGATCAGGTGGTGACACTTTCCATACTATGGTTGGGCTCCCTCGGGAGCCTGCTCGGATTCGGGCTCGCCCATGTCATCGCTATCGGCCTCTTCGGCGGTATCGCGGCTGGCGCAGCATGGGCCGGGGACCGATTCGCCGCGGGGCCACGGGCCGAGGGCGTCGCCGTCCTTGGAGGGGGCGCCGCGGGGCTGCTCCTGGGACTGGTCCTCGGTGGCTCACTCCTCTCGGGTGGCGCGGCGGGCCTCGGGCTCGCGGTCGGCCAGTGGGCGACTCGACACCTGGTGGCCGTGCCGACAGCCGTCCCCAGCCAGCAACGTCGCCGCGTGCTGGGTGCGCTCGCGGCCGTGGCGGGCTTCGGAGGCCTCGCGTTCTGGAGTGGACGGGAGGCCGGCGGCACGAACAGCCGGATCGCCGAGTCCGTCTTCGGGACAGAGACCGAGCCCGGACTCGTCGACCGCGAGCCCGTAAAAGACCAGCTCGCGAGCGCCCGTGCCGACTCCTTCGACGTCGAGGGGCTCTCGGGACTGGTCTCCGATATCGAGCACTTCTACGAGGTGGACATCAACTCGATCGACCCCCGAGTTGACGCCGATTCGTGGTCGGTCCAGGTCACCGGCGCGGTCGACAGGCCCATGGAGTTCCGCTACCGTGACCTGCTCAGCTTCGACATCGAGCACCGGTTCGTGACCCTGCGCTGTGTGGGGGACTCGCTCAACGGCCACCAGCTGGACACCGCGCTCTGGACCGGGGTACCCGTCTCGGCACTGCTCGACGCTGCCGGCCCCCGGGGCGAGTACGTCATGTTGCGGGCCGCCGACCGGTATTTCGAGGAATTCCCGGTATCAGCCCTCGAGGACGGCTTCCTCGCCTTCGGCATGAACGGCGAGGTCCTGCCCCGCGGGCACGGCTATCCGGTCCGTGCCCTGATCCCCGGCCACTGGGGCGAGATCAACGTGAAGTGGCTGACCGAGATCGAGATCCTCGATCAGGAGATGAAAGGGTACTGGGAGCAGCGCGGCTGGCACGGGACCGGTCCCGTCAACACGGTCGCCAAGCTCTGGGCCGAATCGCGCCAACCGGACGGTCGCATCGTGCTTGCTGGCCCGGCCTACGCTGGCACCCGTGGAATCGACCGCGTCGAGGTCTCCGCTGACGGTGGCGAGAACTGGACCGACGCCGAACTCGGTCCGGAACTCCCGGGCACCGACGTGTGGCGGCAGTGGCGCCACGTGCTCGACCCTATCCAGGAACCCGTGGACGTCGTCGTGCGCGCGACGGATGGGACCGGGTCCGTGCAACCCGAAGAGGACGCCCAGCCGTACCCGTCCGGCGCCACCGGATGGGTCAGGAAACGCATCGATCCCGCCTGACTGGGCTGTCCAAATTGTCGGTCCCACTTGACTGGGCTGTCTATCCTATCGAACCCCCTTGACTGGGCTGTCTATCCTATCGAACCCCTCCGGACTCGGCTGTCTATCCTGCCGACACGCTCCCCCGGTCGGCAGTCTATCCGCCAGAGCCGCGCCACCCAGCCCAGCGGCCCGTCTCCCGCACAAACCGTTAAACGCCTCTCAGGAGTAGTCTCTATTGTGGGCCCGCGGGGGAGCCGGCCCACAGGGAGGGGCAATGACAGAGAAAACCGCGCTCCAGCGCGACATCCTGATCGAGTGGTATCACAACCCTGAGGCCACCAACGCCGAAATCGCCGATGCGGTCGACTGCTCGCCGTCCTACGTCGCGGAGGTCAAAGACCAGTTCGAGGACTACGACGAGTTCCAGGCGACCCTGGACGAGGAGACCCGGCTCTTCGAGGAGCGGACCGGCCTGACCATCGAAGAGATGAAGGCGGAGATGTAGGCGGGCGCGCCGAGCGACAGCAGCGGTCCGCCGACCGTCTCCCGGCGACGATCCCAGCACTTTGCCAGTCAGGCAAGCGACCCACCGTCCCGACTCCCGTCTATCGACGACTCTCGACTGATATGGAGCGGACAATAGCCCTCTTAGCAGGCTTCATTATCGACCCGGCACGCTCTCTATCCGGTTGACCTGCGCCGGGTCAACCGATACCCCAGCCAACGCGAACGCTTCGCCACCGCCTGCCACCCGGTTTCGGGTGGTCGGGCCGCCCTCTTCTCCGGCCCGACCGCCCCTTCGCGTTTTCGACCGCTCACGGATAGCCGGCTGACACATGTAACGAGAGAATAATTCAGTCGATTACACTATCGACCGAGAGATGTCGGCACCGATTCGTGACTTTCGGCAGCTCTGTCCCCCAATCTCGGATTCTCGTATTCATGAAGTACAATAGAGCCAAAACGAATCCGCTGACGGGAACCTGCGCCCGTGGCACCGTCGCACCTATTTGCGCCGAACATCCCATAATGTATATATTATACAAGGGCACGCATAGGGCCAAGAAAACCGTCGAATAAAGGTCTGAGCCGAGTTCACAGCTCTCGCGATTTCCCACTCCTATCAAATTGAATGTATGGTTAATCCCCATTCCCGTCGAAGGGTCGTATGCAACTGGAGGCAACCGAAATGCAAACTATACGGAAGATCCTCCTACTCGCCACCGTCATGGCGCTCATGGTAGGGATGGCAGGCTGTTCGGCATTACAAGGACCGCCCGGCCCCGAGGGACCACAGGGTCCGGAAGGGCCGCAGGGACCGGAAGGCCCGCAAGGCCCTGAAGGACCGCAAGGACCCGAGGGCCCCGAGGGACCACAGGGACCACCGGGACCACAGCAGATGGCCACCTTCGCCCTGTCCGAGAACCCGGACGGTGAAGGCACCGCCTGTGTGGTCTGTCACACCCAGGGTGGAGACTACAACCTGAAAGTCGAAGCACTCGCCGGTGCCGACATCGGGGCCCACGAGGGTCTCTCGGAGGACGCCGTCTACGATGACTGTCTCGCGTGTCACAACTCCGGCGAGGACCCCGAGTTCCGGCAGCTGCTCCACACTGTCCACATGCAAAGTGACAACTCCCACGCACCCGAATCCTGCTGGAGTTGCCACATCGTGGAAGGATACGGGCCTGACAGTCCGAGCGGACAGGACCTCGAAGGGTAGCGTCGGTCGGTTCCATCCGCTTTTCCGAACGTAAACGCCTCCCGCGAGTCCGGACCGTAGCCGAGCCCCGATTTCAACCGATTTTGAAATCCAAACGATTATGCCGCTACCTGTTCAAAACTAATTTGAAATGGCGGCCGCGCTCGACCTCGCGACGGTGCTGCTGCGGGCGGGATTCGACGAGGTACTCTCCTATCTGACCCTCCACGTGATTTCCTGTCTGGTCCCCGCCTTCTTTATCGCGGGCGCCATTTCGGTCCTCGTCTCGGACCGGTTCATCCTGCGATACCTGGGGCCGGACGCGAGACCGTTCCACGCGTACGGGCTCGCGTCCGTGTCAGGTATCGCGCTTGCGGTCTGCAGTTGTACGATCCTCCCGATGTTCGCCGGCCTCTACAAGAAGGGCGCCGGACTGGGGCCCAGTACGGCGTTTCTCTTTTCCGGGCCCGCCATCAACGTGCTGGCCGTCGTCTTCACCGCCCGGGTCCTCGGTCTCGAACTGGGCCTCGCGAGGGCGCTGTTCGCGGTGGCCGCGGCAGCGGTCATCGGCCTCACGATGGCCAGCGTCTTCCGCGGTTCCGAGCCGGAGGCCACGGAGGGCCCGTCCCAGCCGGTCTCGACCGACGGGGGCGTGAGGACCGAGCGACCCAGGGCCGTGACCGGGCTCTTCATGGGACTGCTGGTCGCGATCCTCCTCGTCGCCGCGAGCGGACTGTTGGCCCTTCCGGTGAAACTGGGGGCCCTCGCGCTCCTGGGTCTCGGTCTGGCCGGAGTCCTGGTGCGGTACTACCAGCGCTGGGAGATCAGAGAATGGCTCGACGAGACGTGGTGGTTCGGCCGGATGATCTTCCCGCTCCTGATCGTCGGGACGTTCGTGATCGGTGTCGTCGGCGGCCTGGCGGCCCACCTCCAGGGACTCTCCCCCTTCGCCTCCGTCGAGTTCGGGGGCTCGACGTACATGGCCTACAAGGTCGCACCTGGACTCCTGACCAGGGAGCTGTTCGGCGCCACTTCGCTCGTCTCGACGGGGACGGCATCGGTCATCGGCGCGGTCCTCTACATGCCCACGCTCCTGGAGGTACCCATCGTCGGCGATCTGTTCGGGTACACACAGGGCCTGATGGCGGACGGACCCGCGCTCGCGCTCCTGCTCGCTGGCCCGTCGCTGTCCCTTCCCAATATGATCGTCATCTGGCGGACCATCGGGACGAAGCGAACGAGCGTCTACGTCGCGCTCGTCGTGGTGATGGCAACGGTCATGGGCCTGGTGTGGGGGACGGTGATCTGAGGTGGGCTCCCAGAACCGTACCAGAACCAATTCGACCCACTAACCACCAATACCAATGCACATCGAAATCCTCGGCGCGGGCTGTCCGAAATGCGAAACGACCGAATCGAACGTACGTGCGGCCGTCGACTCCCTCGGGATCGACGCGACCGTCGAGAAAGTGACCGACCAGACCACCATCACCGAGCGCGGGGTCCTGCAGACCCCGGCGGTCGCCGTCGACGGCGAGGTGGTCGTCTCCGGGAGCGTGCCCCCAGTCGGCCGACTCGAATCGATCCTCTCGGGGTGACCATGAACGCCACCGTCCGCCCGCCTGCGCGTCGTCCCTGTCGGATTTGGGCCGAGGCGGCGGGCCGTCGTCCGTGTCCTCACCGAGCCGCCCTCCGGCCGCGCTGGCACCGACGGCCTCGGTTTGGCCGATGACAGAGATCCCACCGGAGTACGACGTCCAGGCCGCCGAGCGGTCGGCGCTTACCGCAGTGGCCGAGGCGGACGCCGACCCGGCGGTGTCCACCTTCAAAGCGCTCACGGATCCGCTCCGGATCGCTGTCCTCCGGATGCTCGCGGTCCGCACCCTCTGTGTCTGTGTCCTCGTCGACATCCTCGACGTCGAGTATTCCAAACTCTCCTATCACCTCAAAGTCCTCCGTGATGCCGAACTCGTCGAGATGGAGCGGGACGGGAACTTCGCCGAGTACCGGTTGACCGAGCGGGGCGAGGAGATCGCAAGCCTGCTCGACTCCGTGCTGGCCGAGCGGGGGTGATGCCATTCGTATATCCCGATCAGTCACGTGTCGCCCGAGGAGCGGGATTCAGGGGATATATTGATACCGCGGGGCGCGCAAGCCCTCGGTAATGCCCTGGGACGCCGGGAGACAACAGATCGAGCAGGTGCTGGGACGGGGCACACTCGATTGGATCCTGTCGAATCCGATGGTGTCCGCCGGTGCCGTCCTCGGCCTATTCGTCGTCCTCGTTCTCGGCTGGTATCTCGTTCGCTGGTACCGCCGACCCGCCGGCGAATCCTTCAGACGCCTCCTCGCCCGTGAATCGGCGGTGACGATTCTCCTCCACCCCAACCCCGATCCGGACGCGATGGCCGCCGCGATGGGGGTAGCCCACCTGGCCGAAACGGTCGATACCGAGACGACGATGCGGTTCCCTGGCGAGATCCGCCACCAGGAAAACCGGGCCTTCCGGACGATACTCGGCCTCGAACTCGAAGTCGTCGAGGCCGCCGGCGAACTCGCGGAGCCAGTCATCCTCGTCGACCACAACGAACCTCGCGGGTTTCGCAACGCCGGCGCCGTCGAGCCGGTCGCCGTCGTCGACCACCACCCAGGCGAGGGCACCGGCTCGCGCTTTACCGACGTGCGACCGGCGTACGGTGCGTGTGCTACTATCGTGACGGAGTACTTCGAGGCCATCGGGTTCGACGCCCGGATCGCGGACCGCGACGAGGACACGCCTCCCGGGGTCCTCCCCACGTCGGTGGCGACCGGACTGACCTACGGGATCCTCTCGGATACGACGAACCTCACGAAGGGCTGTACGAACGCCGAGTTCGCGGCCGCGGCATTCCTCTATGACGGCGTCGACCAGGACCTCCTCGACCGGATCGCGAACCCGCAGGTCGACGCCGAAGTCCTGGAGGTAAAGGCGCGAGCGATCAACGGCCGGGAGGTGGACGGACCGTACGCAGTCAGCCACATCGGCGAGGTCTCGAACGTCGACGCCATTCCGCAGGCGGCCGACGAACTCCTCAAGCTCGAGGGGGTAACCGCCGTGGTCGTCGGCGGCATCAAGGATGGCGTCCTCCACCTCTCGGGCCGGTCCCGGGACGACCGCGTACATATGGGGAAGGCTCTCGAGCGGGCCGTGGACGGCATTCCGCAGTCGGGTGCGGGTGGCCACGCTCGCATGGGCGGCGGCCAGGTCGAACTCGAGTACATGGAGGGGCTGGGCCCCGGAAGCGGCCTCTCCATCGACGAGTTCGAGGAGCGGCTCTTCCGGTCCCTGGCCGGCGAAGAGGTCAAACAGGTGGCCTGACCCGAACCGAACGGGCCCATCCAGGACCGGTCCGCTCGGGTACCCGAATCAAAGGGCTCGTATAGACCCGTCCCGATGTGCGAGTAATGGCTGCGGGGGTTCTGGTCTGTGGCGGCGCGTCGACCCGGTTCGGCGACGAAGACAAGGTATGCTATCCGCTCGCGGGCAAGCCACTGGTGCGCCACGTCGCCGATCGACTCGAACCCGTGATCGACGAGCTCGTGGTCAACTGTCGTGGGTCCCAGCGGCCGGCCCTGGAGGCGGCCCTCGACGGCTACGCCCGACCGGTACAGTACGCCCTCGACGAGGTCGAGGACGCCGGCCCGCTCCATGGCATCGGCCGTGGGCTGGCCGAAACCGAGTCCGAATGGGCCGTGGTCGTGGCCTGCGACATGCCCTTCGTGGACCCTTCATTCGTCCAGTACCTTTTCCGCCGCGCCACCGAACGCGAAGGAGCCATCCCGCGGTACGGGGAGGGTGACTGGTACCAGCCCCTCCAGGCGGTCTACGACGTCGCTGCGATGCGACGGGCGGTCGCAGCGACCGAAGCCGCGGGCCAGGACCGGCCGATACACGCCGTGAACCGACTCGACGTCATCACCGTCGAGGGCGAGACACTCTGGGCCCAGACCGGCGACTGGACCTTCTTCAACGTGAACACCCGCGAGGACCTCGAGCGGGCCCGGGCGCGGCTCCGTGCCGACTGACCGTCATTCTGCGTCGTGCAAACGCCGGCGCCGGGAGACGACGACCGGGGACCGGCTCAACCCAGGGTGATATCGAGATACAGCATCACGACCACCCCCATCATCGTCCCGAGCGTCGCGACCCGCTCGTGGCCCCGCGTGTGCGTCTCCGGGACGATTTCGTCGCTGATGACGAACAGCATCGCCCCCGCGGCGAAGCCCATCGCGTACGGCAACAGCACGGCGACCGACTGGACGGCGTAGGCCCCGAGGACCGCCAGCGGGACCTCGACGACGCCCGCCCGCACGCCAGCGAAGGCCGCGTAGAGGCGGCGGTCCAGCCCGGCGTTGATCGCTGCCACCGAAACCGCCAAGCCTTCGGGGACGTTCTGGATACCGATCGCGAGCATCAGCGCGATGCCCTGCCCCACGTCACCGCTGCCGAAGCCGACACCCACCGCCAGGCCCTCGGGCATGTTGTGCAGCGTGATCGCGAGGATGAACAGGATTACCCCGGCGATGCGCTCGTCGGCGATTGGGAGCGAAGAGTCCGGCGCGTTGGGGTCCGGGCGCCGGCGACCGGTCAATAAATAATGCGCGTGCGGGACCAGGCCATCCGCCCGATCGAGGAACAGGGCCCCGAGCAGGACGCCGATGAGGACCGGGAAGGGGTTCCCGTCCGAGTACTGCTCGATACCGGGGATGATGAGACTCGTGAACGCCGCAGCGAGCATGACCCCCGCCGCGAAGCCCAGCGCGCTGTCGAGGGCGCGCTCCGAGGGGTCTCGCCAGACGAGGACCAGCGCCGCACCGAAGAGGTTGAAGGCTGCGATGACGAGGCCGCCAGCCAGCCCGTGGATGACCGGATTCGACCCGAGAAGTTCCGTGAAGAGGTCCGCGGCCATGGGGCTCCTGGTCGATGCCGGCACGCGCAAACGAGATAATGGTATGGGTTTGTCGGGCCGCCACGGATCCGCGAGTCCGAACTCCCGTGGGACTGTCGGACCCCGGCCGGTTCCTGGCCGTTCCGGCCGCTCTCTTGGTGTCCCCCGGCCGGTTCCTGGCCGTTCCGGCCGCTCTCTTGGTGTCCCCCGGCCG
>Ga0207797_1002191_pt1 | contig 13671 bp, 9 predicted proteins | sample PRCRCaboRojoPR_6_FD_187275 | JGI IMG/M metagenome (GOLD analysis project Ga0207797, IMG submission 187275) | Marine sediment microbial community from Cabo Rojo, Puerto Rico - PR CR 10% Liquid 1 (SPAdes) | ecosystem: Environmental > Aquatic > Marine > Coastal > Sediment | place: Cabo Rojo, Puerto... | reverse complement strand
TAGGTCAGGTCGCCGATGCGGTCGTCGAGTTCCGGGGGCTCGATGTCGTTGGTCCCGTCGACCGGGTCACCCAGCACCTCGGCGATGCGGGTGGGGACCGTGGCGTAGGAGAACCGGGTGTCCGGGATCATGCCGAGGACGAACGGGGAGTTGAAGGCCCGCTCGACCAGGCCGCCGAAGGCCTTCAGCCCCGCCGCGCCGACGGGCGAGTCGAGCAGGCTCCGGTTGATCGAGTTGACGGCGTCGTTCTCGGTGAGCCAGCGGGTCAACCGGTAGCGGCGGGGTTTGAGCTGGTCCATGATGCCCTCGCTCCGGAGCTTCTGCTCGTAGAGGGCGCCGACCTGGTCGGGGTCCCCGCGGGCCTGGGCCTCCGTGAAGGCCTCGGCGACGAGGCCGCCGGCGGAGACGGCGTGGTTCATGCCCTTGATGATGGGGCCCTGGGCCTGCATCTGCCCGGCGGCGTCCCCGACCAGCACCAGCCGACCCTGGTGGGGCGAGGAGAGAGCGACCTTCTTCGAGTCGGGCACGAGTTTGGCGGAGTACTCGACTTCCTCGTACTCGCCCTGGAACCACTGGTCGAGCAGCGGGTGCGTGAGGAGGCTGTCGAGCAGTTCCTGGGGTTCGGCGCGCTCCTCGGCGATGGCGTCGAGGTGGAAGACCGTCCCGATGGAGAGGCTGTCCTCGTTCGTGTAGAGGAAGCCGCCACCGCGGACCCCCTCGAAGAGGTCACCCGAGAACAGGTGCGAGGCGCCCTCGCCGGCCTCGAGGTCGAAGCGCTCCTCGATGGTCTCCCGGTCCATGTCGACGACGGCCTTGACGCCCTGGAACCACTCCTCGGGCTCCTCCCAGTCCATCAGGCCGGCGTCGCGGGCCAGCTCGGAGTTGACGCCGTCGGCGGCGACGACGAGGTCGGCCCTGATGGGGTCGAGTTCGTCGCAGGTGACGCCGACGATTTCGCCGCCCTCGCGGAGCAGCCCGTTGACCCGGACTTCCGTCAGGAGGCCGCCGCCGGTCTCCCGCGTCATCTCGTGGACCTGCTCGGCCAGCCAGGAGTCCATCTTCCGCCGGAGGACCGAGTCGACCCACTCGACGCCCTCCTCGTGGATGCGCTCGAGGTCGAAGGACTTCACCTTCCGGCCGGCGATGTTGTGGATGTAGGCGTCGTCGATCTCGCGTTCCGAGGCCGCCTTGCGGAAGCCGGGGAACAGCCCGTCGATGGTGTAGGGGGCGTCCTCGTCGGCGAAGATCAGGCCGCCGGAGACGTTCTTCGAGCCGGCGTCGACGCCGCGCTCGAGTACCAGCGTCTCGACGCCGTTCTGTGCCAGTGCTGCCGCCGCCGCGGCGCCGCCGGGGCCGGCCCCGACGACGACCGCCTCGTAGTGCTCGTAGTCCTCAGTCATCGCTTGCCTCCATCACCGCCTCCGCGAACTCGCCCGCCTCCAGTGCCTCCGTCAGCCGCGGGAGGACCTCGAAGAGGTTTCCCTCGATGAAGTAATCCGAGAAGTCGACGATGTCGGCCTCGGGGTCGGTGTTGATCGAGACGATGGTGTCTGACTCGTCCATGCCGACCTTGTGCTGGACCGCGCCGGAGATGCCCGCCGCGATGTAGACGTCCGGCTCGACGACCTGCCCGGACTCGCCGATCTGGCGCTCCAGGGTCACGTAGTCCTCGACGTGGCCCCCGAACTGGTAGGAGGCCGTGATGACGCCCCGGGAGAGCCCCAGGTCGGCGTCCTCGAAGGCCTCGGTCATCTCGAGGCCCAGCTCGATGCCCTCGGTGGGATCGTCGCCGATGCCCCGGCCCAGAGCGACGATGACGTCGTGGCCGCTCAGGTCGATGCCGGTGTCGAGCTGGTCGTACTCGGTGACCTCGACCTGGAACCACTCATCGGGGAGGTCCAGGTCGTGCTCGACGACCTCGCCCGTCCAGTCGTCGTCGGGCTCGGGGAGGTCGAAGGTGCCGGGGATCACGCTCGCCCCCTGCGGGTGGAAGTCCCGGTGGGGCTTGTCGATGCAGAGGATGGTCGAGTACTCGAACCCGGAGAAGTCCGGGCGGGGCATGTGGAGGATCTTCTCGAACTCCTTTGACTCCCCGGGGGTCCCGGTCTTGGCCGGGTTCGAGATCATCGCGTCCTCGATGTAGAGATCCGAACAGTCGGAGGCAAGTCCGGAGTCGAGTTCGCCCTGGACCAGCGCCGAGAGGTCCCGGCCGTTGTTCGTCGCCGGGAAGACCGTGTAGCGGGGCTCGTCGTAGTCCCGCCAGTCGGCGTCCCAGTCCCGGCACATGTGACAGAAGATCTCCGTGTAGGGCTTGTGCCGGAAGCGCTCGAGGCGGTCGTCCGAGTGGAAGACCACCCGGTCGGCTCCGTAGGAGACGGCCTCCTCGGCCAGGTCCTCGACGCCCTCGCCGCCGATGACGACCGCGACGACGTCTTCCTCGTCACCGTAGTCCTCGGCGTACCCGTCCATCAGCTCGCGGGCCTTGCCGAGCATCTCCTTCGAGACGTCGATGAGTTCGCCCTGCTGGGTCTCACAGTAGACCCACATGTCCTCGTAGTGGCCGTCGACGAGGTCCTCGACGTACTGCTTGTCCTTGGTGGGGTGGTCGAGTTCGGGGTACTTCTCCTCGGGCGGGACGTACTCGACCTCGGTCTCCTCCTCGTCCTCCTGGAGGCTGTCGATGCGGTTCTCGATCTGCTTTTTGGCCCCCTTCCGGTCGTCGCCCTCCTTCTCGCGCTCGAGCATGTCCTCCAGCGCGCTCACGTCGTCGATGTCCCGGACCATGTTCGCCAGTTCGGCGATGGTGAGGTCCGTCAGGTCGACGTGGGAGGGGTCGATCTCCCCGTCCTCCTCCTCGACGGACTCGATGCGGTCCTCGATGAGGGTCTTGACGGGGGCTCGGTCCTCGCCCTCTTTCTCCTTTGCGAGCATCTGCTCGAGCTCGGCGAGGTCCTCGATGTCCTTGATCTTCGGGCCCAGTTCGGCAATCTCGTGTTCGGTGGGATCGAGTTCGACCATCGTCAGTCACCTGCCGCGTAGTCCGCCATCTCCTCGAACACAGCTTCCATGGCCTCGTCGTCGTCCGGATCGACCATCGTCGCCTCCCGCTCGGAGGGCCCCTTCGGGATGGGGTCGACCGAGGAGACGATCGTCGGCGAGCCGTCCAGGCCGATGAAGTCCGGATCCAGGTTGAGGTCCTCGTGGTCCCACATCCCGAGGACGTCCTCGTAGTCCTCCGCGCGCTCGGTCGTCTCGGCGCGGAGGTCCTTGTGCCGCAGCCGGTACTCGGCCTTGCGGAAGCCGGTGGTGAACTCCTCGTCGGTCACGATGAAGGCCGGGAGCTCGGCCTCGACGGTCTCGATCTCGGAGACGTCGCCCTCGACGAGGCGCTTTGCGCGGACGATCCCCTCGTCCTCGTCTACGTCCAGTGCGGTCACGTGGGTGATCAGGGGGTAGTCCGGCATCTCCTCGTTGATGTCGAGACACCAGTTGGTCTGGGGGCCGGTGTGGCCGGTCTCCCCGTCGGCGGTCTTGAAGCCGGCGAAGATGAGGTCCGGTTGCTCGTCGAGCTTCTCGATGCCCGTCGCGACGGTCATCGCCGTCGCCCAGGTGTCCGCGGCCCCCATCTCGCGGTCCGAGAGGAGGTAGAGGTCGTCGGCGTAGACGTCGCGCATCCCCTCCTGGAGGATCTCCTTGTAGCCCGGCGGGCCCATGCTCATCAGCGTGACCTCGCCCCCGTGCCGGACCTTCGTCTGCAGGGCCGCCCGGAGCGCGTGCTTGTCGTTCGGGTTCATGACGGTCGGCGTCTCACCCCGCTGGAGGTGGCCGTCCTCGTCGAAGGAGACCACCCCCTCACGGAAGTCCGGGACGCCCTTGGTAATGACTACGCTTCGCATAGTTGTGCCTGTGTGATACCGGCGGCCATACGGGCCTAAGTGTTTCGTACTTCGTCGATGGCCGCAGTCGGCTGCTGTCTGGCGATTATCGCCCGTTTCCGGCGAGTCCTGCCGGGTCGTGTCGACGGGGGCCACCGGTGCCTTCGACGTGCGTCGATACCGCCGGCCCCGGGCGGACCGGCAGGTGGGCACCGCAGGCGGGTCCGGGAGAAGCTGCCCCGCTCAGATGCGGCCGGCGCGGCCGGGGTCGACGTCGATGGCGTCGACGGGGCAGACGTCGACACACAGCATGCAGTCGATGCACTGGTCCTCGTGGGCGGGGTCGGCCTTGATCTCGCTTTCGGGGTGGTCGGGCGTGTCGACCCACTCGAAGACGTCCACCGGGCAGTCCTCGAGACAGGCGCCGTCGGCGATGCAGATGTCGAAGTCGACGGCGACGTGGGTCCCGTGGATGCCCAGCTTCTCCGGTTCCTCGACCGGACCCCAGACCTTGTGGCCCTCGTGTTCCTCCGCCACCTCGCGGTTCTCCTCGAATTCGGGGTCGATAGCCATTGGTGTCTAGACCGGTGAAGGGGACGCACGTAAACTTTGGCCCGAAGGCAGGCGCCGTGGGGGAATTTTCGGCCTGCCTAGGCCTCGGCGGCGGGCACCTCCCGGCCTCCCGCCGGCCGCTCCCCCGGCGGTCTCTCGGGGCCGATGGGGTAGCTGGCGCCCGGTCAGGGATGGGCGAAGTAGACGACCGTCTCCTCCCTCTCTCCCACTCCGTGGGCGTCGACCCGCACGAACCCAACCCGCTCGAACTGCAGCATGGCGTCGGGGTCGTAGGCCGCCACCCCTGGTTCTGCCCGGCCGGAGACCTCGCCCTCCATGGTCCGCATCCGGGTCGGGACGCTCTCCTCGGCCGGCACCCAGTGGACCACGTCGACACCCTCCTCCCGGACCACCTCGATGCCCTCCCCGGTGTACTCGAGGGCGTCCCGGACGTGCCGGACACAGCCATAGCCCTTCAGCCAGACGCGTTCGCCGTGGCCCGGCAGGTCCGCGGCCTCGAGGAGGACGGCCCCGCCGACGGGGATCTCGCGGACGCCGCGGTCCTCGTGGTCTGGGTGGATCGGGGGCTCCCCCGCCGCCGGGCCGCCGACGACCTGGCGCTCGAGGCCGTCGCGGACGAAGAAGGCCCGGTCGGTGGCGTCGTCGATGCGGTCGCGGTTGTGCGCGTAGATGCTCGACATCGCCAGGTCGACGTTGCTCGTCGAGGTGCCGAGTTCGACCATGGCGTCGACGATGGCCTCGCCGCGGATGCCCCGGCGCTCAAGGCTGGCGACCGTGGGGGCGCGGGGGTCGTCCCAGCCGTCGAGGTCGCCGGCCTCGATCAGTTCGCGGATGCTCGAGGTGGACATCGGGACGTCGTAGGCGTCGACCTCGACTTTCCCCCAGTGGAGGACCTCCGGGTAGTCCCACCCGAAGGAGTCATAGACGAACTGCTGGCGCTTGGCGGAGTCCTGGAGGTCGATGCCGCGGATGATGTGGGTGACGCCGGTGAGGTGGTCGTCGATGCCGCTCTGGAAGTCGAGTAACGGCCAGCAGCGGTAGTCGGCGGCCTCCGGGCGGGGATGGGGGGTGTCGATGAGGCGGAAGGCCACCCAGTCCCGGAGGGCGGGGTTCTTGTGCTCGATGTCGGTCCTGACGCGGAGGACCGCGTCGCCGGGGTCGTAGTCGCCGGCGATCATGTCCTCGAACTCCGCAAGCGAGGTCTCGGGGTCCTTGTCGCGGTGGCTGCAGGCCTCGCCGGCGTTTTTCAGGTCCGAGAACTCCTCCTGGCCGCAGGTGCAGGTGTAGGCGCCGCCGCGCTCGATCAGCTCGCGCCCGTGGTCGTAGTAGGTCTCCAGGCGGTCGCTGGCCCGGAGGACGCGGTCCGGCTCGAAGCCGAGGTAGGCGATGGCCTCGAGGATGGCGTCGTAGGCCTCGAGGTCCGGCCGCTTGGTCTCGGGGTCGGTGTCGTCGAACCGGCAGAGGAACTCGCCGTCGTAGCGGTCCTTGTAGCTGCCGACGACCGCCGCCATGCGGGCGTGCCCGATGTGCCAGGGGCCGTTGGGGTTCGGGGCGACGCGCATCCGGACCGTCTCGTAGTCGGCGACGTTGGGCAGGTCCGGCAGGGGGTGGTCCTCACCCTCCTCCTCGGCCTCGAGCTCGGCGAGGCGGTCGGGCGCCAGGTCGGCCAGCCGGTCGCGACGCTTGTCGGCGTCCATGCCGTTGACGCGCTCGACCACGGGGGCGACGACGCCGGGCACCTCGTCGCCGTGTTCGCGGAACTCGGGGTGCTCGCCCATGAGCGGGCCCATGATGGCCCCCACCTGGGCCTCGCTGTCGTGCTTGAGGGCGTTGTAGAGGGCGCTCACCTCGGCGGCCACCGTGACGCGCTCGCGAAGGTCCTCGTCCATTGTCGCCGGCTGCGGGCCGCAGGCTCAAAACTGGGCCGGTCTGGCCCGCGCCGGTCTCCCGGGATCACCCTCCGGCAGCCGGCGGCACCGCCGTGAGTGGCCCGGCCAGGGCCGACAGCACCGGCCTGCCCCCCTCCACCCCGGTCAGGTCGGGGAGCGTGATCGTCTCGAGGTCGCCGAGGACCGGGTCCCCCGTGACCGTCTCGAGCACGGAGGCGTGACGGCGGGCCTCGGCCTGGCAGCGCTCGCAGCCGGGATCGGGCGACTCCAGGACGCGGTTGGCCACGAGCGGCCCCAGGGGAACCCCGTGCTCGCGGAGGCGGTCGACCAGCCGGCGGGTCTCGGCGACGACCAGCCGCTCCGGCGTGAACACCACCCGGAAGGCCGTGCGGTCGGGGTCCCTGAGGAGGCTCGCGACGGTCTCCATCTCCTCGGCGAGGGCGTCGATGCGCTCGCCGGCCGCGTCGTCCGCGCCGCTCGCGAGCAGGCCCCAGGGTCCGAGCACCATCGTGCGGGCGGCGTCGGTCTTCCGGCGGACCTGCTCGCGGAGCGAGGCCGCCGTCCGGACGCCGGTCCCGACGGCCTCGGGCAGGTCGAGCAGCCGCAGTGTGTGGCCCGTCGGCGCGGTGTCGAGGACGACGACGTCCCAGCGGTCGTCGGTGCCGTGGTCCGCGATGGCCGACAGCGCCGCCAGTTCGTCACCGCCCGGGAGCCCGCCGGTCCCGAACAGCTCCTGGACGCCCTCGGCCTCGAGGTCGAGTCCCGCCCGGTCGAACTGGTCGGCCAGCGCCTCGAAGAGGCGGCGGTACCGCTCGGTCCCGGTGGCCGGGTCGGTCTCGAGGCCGTAGAGGCCCTCCGCGACCGCCGTCGGGTCCCCGCCCAGGTCCTCCTCGACGGCGTCGGCAAGCGAGTGGGCGGGGTCGGTGGAGACGACGAGGGTCTCGCGGGCGGGCGCGAGGCCGAGGCCGGTCGCGGCCGCGCAGGTTGTCTTCCCCACGCCGCCCTTGCCGCCGTAGAGCAGCAGGTCGGGCATCGACAAGGTATTGGATTGCCGACCACTTACCTCCCCTGTCTCCACGGGGACGGCGGGACGTGGCCGCCCGGGACCGAGCGGACTTACTCGCGCTCGGCGACGCGGACGTCGCGGTACGTGTCCGGCTCGTCGAAGAGAATGCCCAGGAGCTTCCGGTTCGCTGCCCGGAGGTGCTGGAGGAACGTCGACTGGGCGATTCCGATGATGTCCGCGATCTCCTCGCTTGAGTTCTCCCGCGGCCACTCGAAGTACCCGGCGGCGTAGGACGTATAGAGAGCCTCTTGCTGCCGGTCCGTCAGGTCCTCGGCGATGGTCGACTGCAACTCGGCTTTCGTCCGGAGCCGCCGCTCGCGTTCCCGGGTACCCACGAGTTCCGTCTGCTGGTGGGTGTTCTCGATCGCCCGCACCACGGACCGAGCACTCTCCGTGTTCGAGACGTGTGCCGTGACCGAGGCGACCCCGTCAGCGGCCGAGAGCTCCGTGACCACGGCGCCGTAGTCCGCGAGGGTGGCCACGATAGACGTGTCGCTCACCCCGATCCGGAAGAGGTGCCGATCCCCGTGTTCGTTGAGGTGGTCGGCGACGTCGACCCCCTCACGACCTGCCGCGTACGCCAGCACCGTCTCGGGCGTGTCGATATCCGCCCCGAGATAGAGTTCCAGGCGCTGGTCGGGCCCGACTGCCAGCCACTCCAGGTCGACCCGACAGTCAAACCGCTGGCTCAGGTCGACGGATATCGCCGCCGGATCCTCGTGGGCGAACTCGAGTTCGACCACGTTGTCTGTGAGGAGCGTTTGCTTGCTCTCGACGGCGTTGATGGCGTGTGCGATGGTGGAACCGAGTTCGGCAAGCGTCGACTCCAGGCCCTCGAAGGCCGACCCGTCCGTGGCGATCACGACGAGACACCCGTAGTGTGCCTCTGCGTAGACCAGCGGAACGGCAGCCACCGCCCGGCAGTCCACGCCCGGTGCGAGGTCACAGGCCGGATCCGTCAGGCCGTCGGGGTTCCGCCTGAGGCCCACCTCGCCGGCCTCGAGCGCCTGCGCGAGCACCCCGCCCTCACCGTGGTCGGTTACCCCACCGTCGGGCAGAATCCCGTCCTCGTCCAAGCCCGCTGCCGACCGCACGGTGGGCTCGTCGGTTGCCAGACCGGTCTCGAGGATCATGGCGCCGGCGTAGCCACTCTCGAGGAACTGCTCACAGACTGCCTGGTCGATGGCGTCGCGGTTGTCAGCCAGGGCCAGGCCGCGGTTGGTGTCTCGCAGGAGCGCGTTGACGTGGTTGAGCTGTTCTAGCTCGGCGGACTTCTCGGCGAGGGCTTCCCGCACCGAGCGTTCCTCCCGGAGGAAGGCGAGGACGAAGTACGAGCCCAGGCTCGCCAGCAGGTTGGCTCCCGTCTCCGGCAGTTCCCCGGAGATGGCGAGATCCAGCACTCCGTCACCCACCCCGACGAGTTCGAAGACCTGGTGTGTGGCCATGAGCCCCAACAACAGGGCCAGGACCAGCGGCCGAACATCTCCGAGGTCGCGGGTGGCGACCAGTGAATATCCGATGCCCAGGAGTAGCGCCAGGAGCGGAACGACGGTGAAGAGGAAGCTATCGAGGGAGACTCCGAGCAGGTCCAGGTGACAGCTGACAACGTCACCGAGCAGGAATGTCACGCCCATCGAGGCTACCAGTCCTGTTGGGAAACCGGGTGAAAAGGGTTACTGCCCGATTATCACGAGCGCCAACCGACCGGGTGGAGAATATCGGTGGGTGTCCCGGGACCCCCGAGCAATATAGGTACGCCGTTCAGTGTGACTGAGCCTGTACGTTACGGGTATGCGAGTGTCATTAGACGCGGTTCGGGAGAGATACGCGGCGAAACTCGTCCTCGGGTTCGCCGCGGTGGTGATCGTGCTCGCGGCCATCGGGGGATACATCTATCTCAACACCGGATCGGCCCTCGCGAGCGACGCGGAGCAGGAACTCGAGTCGAGAGCGGACCAGCACGCGGCCCAGCTGGAGCGGTGGGTGGCCAACTCGAAACACACCGCTCAGCGCCTCGCCGCGACGCGCGTGGTCGCGACCGAGGAGCTCGGCCGGATCCAGACCTACTTCAGCACTCAGGTCCTGGACGGGAAACTCACGAGCGGGGCGCGGGCGATCCACTACATCGACACGTCCACGACGGAGATCCTGACGAGTTCACTCCAGCGCCGGGTCGGCGGCAATCCCCGGGCCGAAGGGGCCCCCTGGGCACAGTCCTCGCTGGCGGAGATGGCGCCCGGAGACGTCAGGGTCACCGCCTTCAACCCGGACGTCGCGAACGCGACCGTGATGACCTTCGTCACCCCGGTCCCCGGGCAGGACCGGGCCATCGTCTACGTCACCTCCCTGGGGGGAGTCACCGAGGAGCTTCGCCAGCCCAGCAACCGGTCCTACACCGTCGTCGTCCACGACTCGGGGACGACGGTCATCAACCAGCGGGCACCCGAGACCGTTGGCGACCCGTATGGCGTGGAGTCCCCGGCGATTCGGGACGGGCTCGAGGGGAACTCGACGTTCGCCCGCGTGGGCGCCGGCCAGACTCCAGGGGGATACGGCGACGTGGTGATGGGCTTCGGGTCGGTCACCGCCATGAACTGGACGGTGATGACGAACGCCCCCGCGAGCGAGGTGTTCGCACTCCGCCAGACCATCTCGCTCAACCTGATCGCCCTCCTCGGCGCGGCGGTCCTCGGCCTGGGCGCGGTCGGCCTCACGCTCGGCCGGAACACGCTCTCGTCGCTCCGGGACCTGACCGCCAAGGCGAGGGCGATGGAGGCTGGCGACCTCGACGTGGACCTGGGAACTGACCGACGCGACGAGATCGGGGACCTCTTCCGCACGTTCGAGGCGATGCGTGACTCCCTGGAGGAGCAGATCCAGCAGGCCGAACGCGCCCGCGAGGAGGCCGAGGAGTCCCAGCAGGCGGCCGAGGCGGCCAAAGAGGAGGCGGACGAACAGCGCCGGCGGTCCGAGGACCTCGTCGACCACCTCGAGGCGAAGGCGAGTGACTACCGGGCCGTCATGGAGGCGACGGCTGCCGGGGACCTGACCCGCCGGATGGACCCCGAGAGTGAATCCGAGGCCATGCGACAGATCGCAGAGGCGTTCAACGGCATGGCCGAGGACCTCGCCGACACCGTCGCCGAGATCAACGGCTTCGCGAGCGAGGTCGCGACTTCGAGCACGGAAGCGACCACCGGAACCGAGGAGATCGAGGCCGCCAGCCACGAGGTGAGCCAGTCCATCCAGGAGATTTCGATGGGCGTCGAAGACCAGACCGACAAGCTCCAGGAGGTCGCCGGCGAGATGCAGAGCCTCTCGGGCTCCATCGAGGAGGTCGCGTCCTCGGCCGACCAGGTCGCCGCCACGGCGAGCGCTGCGGCGGAGGAGGGGAGCCGCGGTCAGGCCGCCGCACAGGAGGCGATCTCGGAGATGAACCAGATCGAGGCCACGACCGCCGCGACGGTCGACGAGGTCGAGGACCTGGCGGCGGAGATCGACGAGATCGGCGAGATCGTCGAACTCATCACCGAGATCACCGAACAGACGAATCTCCTGGCTCTGAACGCCTCGATCGAGGCCGCCCGTGCGGGCGAGGCCGGGGAAGGGTTCGCCGTCGTCGCCGACGAGATCAAGAGTTTGGCGGCCGATGCGGCAACCGCCACCGAGGAGATCGAAGAGCGCATCGAGGCCATCCAAGCCCGGACCGACGCGACGGTTGGGGACATCACGGAGATGCGGGGGAGTGTCGTGAGCGGGATGGACACCGTCGAGGACGCCCTCTCGGCCCTCGAGGAAGTCGTCGACGAGGTCGAGGAGGCCAACCGCGGGATGCAGGAGATCAACCAGGCCACGGACGACCAGGCGGCCTCGACCGAGGAGGTGGTGGCGATGGTCGACGAGGTGACGACCGTCGCGAACCGGAACAGCGCGGAGGCCGAGAGCGTCTCTGCGGCCGCCGAGGAGCAGACCTCGGCCCTCTCCGAGGTGTCCACCACCGTCGAATCCCTGTCACAGCGGGCCACAGAGCTGCAGACGATGCTCTCGGACTTCGAAACCGGTGCCGAGGACCTCGCTCTGGACCAGCCGGGCTCCACCAGCCAGATCGCCGTGGCGGACGGCACGGGAGGGCTCGATTCGTGAGCCTCCCGGCCTCGATCGTCAGTCCGTGGCTCTGGCCGCCCTCCCAGGGGAGGTGACCATGGCCAGTCGCACAAACAGCGGGGTGGAGCGGGACGGGCACATCCGGGTCCTCTACGTCGAGGACTCCGCCGAGCTGGCCGCGGTCGTCAAGACACACCTCGAGCGTCGTCACGAGGGGTTCGAGGTGGATACGGTCACAAACCCCGAGCGTGTCCCGGCCCTCATGGCCCGCGAGGCCGTGGACTGTGTGGTGAGCGACCAGCACATGCCGGCAATGACCGGGCTGGACCTCCTGGCTACCCTCCGGGACAGGGGCCACGAGCAGCCCTTCATCCTCTATACCTCCGATCGGTCTCTCACGCTCGACGGGGGAACCGGGCCGTTCGAGGCCGTCTCTCTTCTGTGCAAGGACGTCGGTGATTCGACCTTCAGCCGGCTCGCGACGCGCATCAGGGAGTGCGTCGGCGACCACCAGGTCGGTGAGGGAGGGACTGACTGATCTCGCGACCGGCCGCCGGGTGCCCCCTCACCGCCGGGCTCAGTACTCCCGCTCGATGAGGTAGTCCGCGATGTCAGCCAGGAGGGCGCGGGCCTCGTTGTCCGGGAGTTCCCGGAGGTTGGCCTTGCCGCTACGGACGAGGTCGTGGGCGGTCTCGCGGGCGTACTCGATGCTGCCGGCGGCCTCGAGTTCGGCGACCGCCGCCTCGACGTCGGCCTCCGAGAGCGCGGCCTCGCTGTCGGCGTCAACCAGGCCGTCGACGTCGACGCCCTGCTCGCGGGCGTGGACGGTGATGAGCGTCTGCTTGTTCTCGACCAGGTCGCTGCCGCGCTGTTTGCCGAGCGTCTCGCTGGGGGTGGTCAGGTCGAGCAGGTCGTCCTGGATCTGGAACGCCCGGCCGACGTCGAGTCCGTAGCCATAGAGGGCGTCGACCACGTCGTCGTGGCCGAGCAGGATCGCCGGCACGGAGGCGGCCGCGGCGTAGAGGACGGCCGTCTTCAGCTTGACCATCTCCAGGTACTCGTCGGGGGCGACGGCGCCGTACTCCTCGAAGGCGATGTCCAGGGACTGGCCCTCACAGATCTGGGTACAGGTGGTCGCCAGTTCCGAGAGCGCGCGGACCGACCGCTCGGCGGGCGCGCCCGTCTCGAGCATCCGCTCGAAGGCCTTCGAGTAGAGGGTGTCGCCCGCGAGGATGGCCGTCGAGAGGTCGTACCGCTCGTGGACGGCGGGGACGCCGCGGCGCATCTCGTCGTCGTCCATGATGTCGTCGTGGATGAGCGTGAACGACTGGATGATCTCGATGCTGACCGCCGCGGTCATCACGTCGACTGGCTCCTCGGCCACGTCCGGGAAGGCCCGGTAGTCGACGGCCCCGGGGGCCACGTCCGCGAGGGACTCGGCCGCGAGCAGGAGGATCGTCGGACGGAGGCGCTTCCCGCCGGCCTCGAGCAGGTACCGGGACGCCTCGTAGAGGCGCTCGGGCTCGGCCAGCGGGAGGTCCGTCTCGATGGCGTCGTTGACCAGCTCCCGCCGCCGGGCGATGGCCGCCTCGACGCCCCGCTCGACCGTCATTCCTCGACGAGGGTGATCATCTGGCCGTTGCGGGTCACGTGCAGGTCACGTCCGACCGAGTACCCCTGGTCCTCCGCGAGGTTGACGTAGGCGGAGAAGCCGCTCATGTCCTGGTGGGCCGGGATGACGTGCTGGGGCTGGAGCGCGTCGAGCATCTCGTAGTGGCCCTCGCGGTTGAGGTGGCCCGAGACGTGGATGTCGTCGTAGATGCGGGCGCCCTGCATCCCCAGCAGCTTCTCGGACTGGTAGCGCTGGCCCTCGTTTGTGGGCTCCGGGATGACCCGGGCGCTGAAGATGACCTTGTCGCCGTCGTCCAGTTCGTAGGGCGTCTCGCCCCGACCCATCCGGGTGAGCATCGCACGCGGCTCGCCCTGGTGGCCGGTGACGATGGGCAGGAAGTCCTCCTTGCCCTCGTTCATGACCCGCTTGAAGGTGCGGTCGACGGACTTGCGGTGGCCGTACATGCCGAGGTCCTCGGGGAACTCGACGAAGTCCAGGCGCTCTGCGGTCCCGGAGTACTTCTCCATCGAGCGACCCAGCAGGACCGGCTGG
>Ga0207797_1002190_pt1 | contig 13671 bp, 15 predicted proteins | sample PRCRCaboRojoPR_6_FD_187275 | JGI IMG/M metagenome (GOLD analysis project Ga0207797, IMG submission 187275) | Marine sediment microbial community from Cabo Rojo, Puerto Rico - PR CR 10% Liquid 1 (SPAdes) | ecosystem: Environmental > Aquatic > Marine > Coastal > Sediment | place: Cabo Rojo, Puerto... | reverse complement strand
TTAACAGTTCGCCCGACGGGGACCCGACCCCCGTGCCGAGGCCCGACCCACCCCGTGCCGAGGCCCGACCCACCGCGTCGCCGGTCGACCCGCCGCGGCCGTCACTCCTCGACCCGTTCGCCGGCCCGGCGGAAGAGCCCGCGCAGGGTCTTGACCTCCCGCCCCGTGGGGTGGGCACGGCCGAGGAGCCGGCGCCACAGCCGCTCGGCCTTCGGGCGCTTCTCCGCCGGGTGGCCGAGCGCCACGAGGAACTCGGCGAACTGGTCGTGGAGTCCCTCGATGGCCGACTCGGCCGCGCGGTCGTCGATCGTCGGCACCTGGGCGTCGTCCACGGTCAGCTCACGCAGCGCGTAGCAGACAACGGTCGCGGCCTGGCCGAGGTTGAGCACCGGGTACTCGGCGCTGGCGGGGATCGCACAGACCTGGTCGAGCCGGGCGAGTTCCGCGTTCGTCAGCCCCACGGACTCGCGCCCGAAGACGACGCAGGTGTCTGCCTCGACGGCCGCGAGGTCCGCCGCGAGCTCGTCGGGCGTGGCGAACGGATAGCGGACGTGCTTGGTCGCGTCCTCGTTCGTGATGGCCGTACACCCGACCGTGTGGAATTCCGCGACGAGGTCCTCGAAGTCGACCTCGCGCGCGTTCGGGAGGACGTCCTCGCGGGCCTGCCCGGCGAAGCCGTAGGCCTCCCCGTCGGGATCCAGCTCCGGCGGGTCGACGAGCAACAGCTCCGAGAGGCCGAAGTTCTTCATCGCCCGGGCGACCGTCCCGACGTTGCCGGGCGTCTCCGCGTCGACGACGGCCACGGCGATGTTCGGACCGGAATCGCCGGTCATACGTCCAGGTCGTCAAGGTCCACGTCGAGGGCGTCCCGCTCGGCCTCGTCCATCTCCTCGACCTGACACTCGACCGCCTCGAGCTCGCCGGCACCGGTCGGCATGGGAATGGCGCCCGGATCGCGGTCGACGTGCTCGAGCCCCTCGTAGCCGTCGGGCGCGCGCCCGCCGTCGTCGAACCACTCGTGGAAGCGCTCCTGGAGCGTGACCGTCCCGGCGAACTCGCTGCCGCCCAGCTCGCGGAACCAGTAGAGGAAGTCCCGCTCGTGGTCGCGACAGAGCAACACCTCGGCCAGGGGCTCGCCGTAGACGATGTCGGCCTGGTTGCAGGCGGCCAGGTCCTCCTCCGCGAGCCAGCAGGCGTCACAGGGCTCGCCGACGACGGCGGTGAGGCGGACGAGCCGGTAGCGTGCGTCCTCGGGAATGTCCGCGAGCGGGCGGATCTCGCCGGACTCGTCGAAGATCTCGTCCTCGTCGAACCGCCAGCCGCGGAGCCCGACGTTGACCTTGGTCATGGGCCGGCTACGTGGCCGGCGGTAAAAAGGGGCCTGAAGGGCCGACGGAGCGCGTCGCTTTTCCCCCGGGGAGCCGACCCGGGCGCATGGACACCGTCGATGCCGCCGGCCTCGCCATCGGCGACGACCACCCCCCGCGGATCATGGGCGTGCTGAACCTGAGCCGGGAGTCACCCTACGATCCCTCGGTCTTCGACGATCCCGGCGAGGCAGCCGCCTACGTCGAGGACACCCTCGTCGCCGAGGGCGCGGACATCGTCGACGTGGGCCTCGAGTCGGCGAACAAGCGCTTCGAGGTGCTCCCGCCCGAGGCGGAACTCGAGCGCCTCGAGACCGCAATCGAGGTCCTCGAGTCCGTGAGCAGCGACGCGGTCTTCTCCATCGAGACGCGCTACCACGAGGTCGCCGAGGCGGCCCTCCGCGGGGGGTTCGACATGGTGAACGACGTCTGCGGGTTCGCCGACCCGGCGATGCCCGCGGTCTGTGCCGAGTACGACGCGCCGGTCGTCAAGATGGCCAGCCCGCCGGACCTGGAGCGGCCAGGGGGCGTCGAGTCCGTCGAGGAGATCTACGACGCGCTCGCCCGGGAGGGCTTCACGGACAAGACCATCCTCGACCCCGCGTTCGGCGGGTGGACCGAGGACAAGACGCTGGCCGACGACCGCGAAACCTTCAGCCGGCTCCGCGAGTTCCGCGCGCTGGGCCGGCCCATCCTGGTCTCGATCAACCGGAAGAACTTCCTCCGGGACCTGGCCGGCCGCTCGACCGAGGCGGCCCTGCCGGTGAGCCTCGCCGCGACGTCGATGGCCGTCGAGCGCGGCGCACACGTGATCAGGACCCACGACGTCGCGGAGACCCGGGACGCCGCAATCGTTGGCGACGCCTTCACGAAGGAGCGGGTCCGGGACGACGCGGTCGGCGTCGAGGAGCTCGACGTCACGACCACCGCTGAACTCAAGCGCCACGTGGACCGCGTGGACGGCCAGGCCGACCCCGGACGCGGCGTCAGCCGGGCCTTCCTGCTCCGGGGGGTCTCGCCGGCCGGCCGCGACGCGCTCGCCGCGACCGTCGAGGGGACGGCCCTCCTGTGTGCCGGAACGGGCGAGCGAATCGTGCTCGCCGGGCCGGTCGCGACCCTGGCTCGCGTCCCCGAGCCACACGACGCGCCAGCCCCGCTCAGGGCGGCACTGGACCGGGTGCGAAAAGCGTGTGGGTAAGAAAACTTATACCGGATGCGCGAAAAGGCGGGGGTGAAGGCCGAAAGGGCACCCGGGCAGGGGTACACCCAGGTGCCACTTCGGCTCAACCCGGTTTATCGAGGCAGACAACCTCCGTAGCGACGGGTCCGCGCCGCGGCAACGGGGGCCAGTACCGATGAACTTCGACACCTGGGAGCCGGTCTACGACGCCATCTGTGCCGACATGGGGTACGACCGGGCCGCCGACGAGCACGCCCGTGACCGGCTGGCCGCCCTGGTAAACGGTGCAACGACCTGCTCAGTGGACCCGGCTGCCTTCGAGGGGCAGACGGTCGCCGTCGCAGCGCCCGGACCCGGCCTGGCGGACGCCCTGGACGCCGTGGCGGCCGCCGACGTGGTCCTGGCGGCGGGCACTGCCGCGGATCGCCTCCTCGAGGCGGGCCGTCCCGTCGACTGGATCGTCACGGACCTCGACGGCCACCCCGGCCGCGTCGGCGAGTTCACCCGCGACGGGTGCCGCGTCGCGGTCCACGCCCACGGGGACAACGTGGCCCTGCTCGAGCGACACGTGCCGACCTACGACCTCGCGGCAGTCCTGCCGACCACGCAGGCGGCACCGGTCGGCCCGGTCCGCAACTTCGGCGGCTTCACCGACGGGGACCGGGCCGCGTTTTTCGCGGACGCCCTGGGGGCGGAGGCGCTGACGTTCCCGGGCTGGGACCTCGCCGACCCGTCGGTCGGGGCCGAGAAGCGCCGCAAACTCCGCTGGGCGGCCCGACTGCTGGCCTGGCTGGAGCGCCGCCGTGACGCCCGCTTTGCCGTCCTCGACGGGCTCCGGGAGGACCTCGACCTTTCGGCCATCCCCGGGATGGGGGAGGGCCCGTCGTGAGACTTTTGCCCGGCACCCCCGAGTGCGGTGTATGGCACACGACTGTGCGTTCCTCGAGGATCTGCTGCCCTCGGACCGGGTCTCGTTCCGGGCGGACGCCCGCGACGAGCACGCGACCGACTTCGGGACGGACGTGGAGGGCCAGGGCGTCCAGCCGGACGCCGTCGCCTGGCCGGACTCGACGGCCGACGTCTCGGCGGTGCTCGAGGCGGCGGACGAGCGCGGCGTGCCCGTCACGCCCTACGCCGCGGGCACGAGTCTCGAGGGGAACGCCGTCCCCGCCCACGAGGGGATCAGCCTCGACCTGACGCGGATGAACGAGGTGCTCGACGTCCGGCCCGAGGACTTCCAGCTGGACGCGGAGCCGGGCGTCATGGGCCCCGCCATCGAGGAGGCCGCCGGCGCCCACGGCCTCTTTTTCCCGCCGCTGCCCTCCTCTGGGGACATCTCGACCATCGGCGGGATGGTCGTCAACGACGCCAGCGGCATGCAGACGGTCAAGTACGGCGAGGTCGCCGACTGGGTGCTCGGCCTCGAGGCCGTCCTGGCCGACGGGAGCGTGATCCGGACGGGTGGCCGGGCGAAGAAGACCTCGAGCGGGTACAACCTCGGCGAGTTACTCGTCGGCAGCGAGGGCACGCTGGCGGTCGTGACGAAGGTAACCATCTCGCTGGCCGGCATTCCCGAGCAGATCAGGGGCGGTCGGGCCATCTTCGAGACGCTCGACGACGCCGCGGCGGCCGTCACGGACGCCGTCCAGTCGGGGGTCGACGTGGCGAAGATCGAACTGGTCGACGCGACGAGCGCCCGGATGGCGAACAACTACCTCGACTCGGACCTGCCGGACGCGCCGATGGTCTTCCTCGAGTTCCACGCCAACCACGGCATCGAGGCGGAGATCGACTTCTGCCGGACGGTCTTCGACGCGCACGACCCGCTCCGCTTCGAGCTCGGGGACGAGGAGGAGATGGAGACGCTGTGGACCGCCCGGAAGGAGCTCGCCTTCGCCGTCGCCGACTGGGATCCCGACCTGGCGCCGCTCGTCCCCGGCGACGTGACCGTCCCGATCAGCGACCTGCCCACGATGGTCAGGCAGGTCCAGGACGTCGCCGAGGAGTACGACGTGCTGATCCCGACCTTCGGCCACGCCGGCGACGGCAACCTCCACTACGCCATCCTGGTCGACCACGGTGATCCCGACCACGTCGAGCGCGGGAAGGCGGCCTCCGACGCCATCGTCGAGCGGGCCATCGAGCTCGGTGGCACGGCCACCGGCGAGCACGGGGTCGGCATGGGCAAGCGCGAGTACATGCTCCGGGAGTACGGCGAGGCGACCGTCGAGGCCATGCGCTCGATCAAGTACGCCCTCGACCCGAACGACACGCTCAACCCCGGCAAGATCTTCCCCGAGACGGCCGACGGCGAACGGGTCCGACGCCCGGCGCGGATGGAGCGCTGACCCGTTACCAGAGGATTCCCTGGTCTTTCAGGTGGCGCTCGACCGCCGACGCCGACTCGAACGTCTCGCCACAGACCGAACACCGGTGGGTCGCGTCGTCCTCGGGCATCGCTCGCCCGTCCGTGGCCCCCGGCAAAGAAGGTTGCTGGCCGACGGCGGGCCGCAGGGGTCTACTCGCCGGCGACGACGGCCGCGGCGATGGCGACGGCGGCGCCGATCGTGGCGAAGGCGAGGACGTACGCCGTGGCGAACAGCACCGTCCGGCCGAGCGGCAGCGAGACGCCCGCGACCCCGACCACGCCGCTCGTGAACGCGACCCGGCCGAGGACCGCCGCGGCGACGTACCCGACGGCGAGGCCCAGACTGTTGACGCCGATCGCCACCGGGTCGATCGCCGACCGCCCGGGAACCCGCCAGCTCGCGACGGCGCCCGCGACGAGCAGGACCAGGACGGGCACGGCGTAGTACGTGACGATGGGCACCTCGGGGTCGGTCAGCCGGCCGAGGAAGTCCAGCTCGCCCCCGCCGGCGACGACCACCGGGACCGTGTGGGCGCTGTAGAAGGCGAAGCCGATCGACTGGAGTCCCTCGAGGCTCGGCCACTCGCCGACGAAGGCGAGGGCGGCCGTCAGGACGATCCCCGCGACGTAGGCGCCCACGCCCAGCGCCACGAGCGTGAGCCAGCTTCCGGCCACGTGCTCGCGGAGCGCGTCCGTCACCTCGCCCGGCGGCTCGACGTCTACCACGACGGCGACAACCGACCTGACCGGCAAAAGCGTTCGGGTCTCACTCCTCGGGGTCGAAGTCCAGGGCCGCCGAGTTGATGCAGTAGCGCTTCCCGGTGGGGGCGGGGCCGTCGTCGAAGACGTGTCCGAGGTGGCCCCCGCAGGTCGCACAGACGACCTCGGTGCGTTCCATGCCGTGACTCGTGTCGAGCCGCGTCTCGACGGTGCCCTCGGCGTAGACGTCCCCGAAGCTCGGCCAGCCGGTGCCGGAGTCGAACTTCTCATCGCTCTCGAAGAGCGCCGCCCCACAGCCCGCACACCTGAAGACGCCGTCCGCCTTCACGTCGAGGAGGTCGCCGCTGAACTTCGGCTCCGTGCCGGCCTCCCGGAGGATCCGATACTCCTCGTCGGTCAGTATCTCGCGCCACTCCGCCTCGGTTTCCGGGAGGTCGGTCGCTGGCTCGGGTGACTCCGTCATGGCCGGCCCTTGGAACTGGACGGGCTTAAGCCCGGGCGTGGCCGAAAGCGGAGCCCTTTGCGCCCTCAGACGCCGGTCCCGGTCGCCGCGTCCGGGAGGTCGTGGGCCTCGACCTCGATGCCCAGTTCCTCCAGGGCGCCCACCAGGTGTTCGTCCTCGGCGTAGTCGGCGCCGTCTTCCTCGCGGAGGCGCTGGGCCGTCGCGAGGACCTCGCCGCGACGGTCGTCCGGGATGGCGTACTTGTCGGTCGTCAGCTCGATGACGAGGCCGTCGTGGTCGGTGGTGTACAGCGAGTGGAAGATGCCCCGATCGAAGACGTTGTAGGACTTCCCGGCCCCGTCGAGGGCGGCGACGACCTCCTCGTAGCGATCCGGCTCGAACCGGAAGGCGAGGTGGTGGACGCCGCCGACGGGGGTGCGCTGCTGGCCGGGATTGGCGTCACGATCGTCGCTGACGAAGAAGGTGAGGATCCGGCCGTCGCCGGTGTCGAAAAAGAGGTGGGTCTGGCTGGGGTCGTCCAGGTTGGGCTGGCGGAGGACGAGCGGCATGCCGAGGACGTCCCGGTAGAAGGCGATCGTGTCCGCCTCGTTGCTCCCCCAGATGGTGACGTGGTCCGTCCCCGCGGTGTGCATGGGGCTGTCCGGCAGTTCGGCCGTGACGGGTTCCTGGTCCGGTGTCATCGTCACCGCTTGGGTCCCCTCGCGGGTAACGGTTACTCCCCGTGATGCCAGTCGCTACCGCCCCTCGAAGGTCGGTTCCCGGTCGTTCCTGAGCGCCTCGGCGGCGCGGTCGTAGTCGTCGGTGTCGGCGGCCACCACCTGGCTCGTCGCCTCCGCCGCCAGCGCGTCGTCGAGCTCGCGGTCGAACCCGCGCCGGACGAGTCGCTTGATGTGGGCCTGGGCGACCGGCGGGCCGGTCGCGAGCTCGTCGACGAGGTCGTCGGCCCTCGCCTCGAACTCGTCGGTCGGATAGACGTGGTTGACGAGTCCGAGCTCCTCGGCGCGCTCCCCGTCGAGGATGCGGCCGGTGAGGGCCAGTTCCATGGCCATCCCGCGGTCGAGGATCCGCGGGAGGAGGTAGGAACCCGCACAGTCCATGCTCAGCGCGAACCGGACGTGGGAGAAGCCGATCCGCGCCCGCTCGCTGGCCAGCGGGAGGTCACACGCGAGGCCGATGCAGGCGCCGTCGCCGATCGCCGGCCCGTCGATCTTCGCCACGGTCGGGAGCGGATGGGTGATCAGGGCCCGGACGAGGCTGTGCTCGTGGTCCTGGATCGTCCGAATCTGCTCGTCCAGGGACGGGTCGGGATCCGCGTCACCGCCGAGTTCCTCGATGTCCGCGCCCGTCGAGAACGCGTCGCCAGCGCCTTCCAGCACGACACAGCGGGCGTCCGTCTCCGCGGCGTCCGCCAGCGCCTCGCGCATCGACCGGTACGTCTCCCGGGAGAGCGGGTTGCCCCGGTCGGGGTCGTCCATCGTGATCGTGACGGTACCGTCGGCCACCTGCGTCCGGATAGCTGCTGCCATGGGCGCCGACGTCGCCCGACGCGCCGATAAAGGTTGGCTGGCCGGCGTCAGCGCCCCTCGAACTCGGGCTCGCGGCTCTCCAGGAACGCGGCGATTCCCTCCTCGTGGTCGCGGGTGCCGGCCGCGAGGACCTGTGCCTCGGCCTCGGCCTCGATGGCCTCCTCGAGCGTGCGCCCGTCCGCGCGGTCGATGTTCCGGAGGGTGTATCCCAGCGCGACCGTGGGGCCATCGGCCACGCGTCGGACGAACTCCTCGGCACGCTCGTCGAACTCCTCGGCCGGGTAGGCGTGGTTGATCAGCCCCATCTCGGCCGCCCGCTCGGCGGAGAACCGCTCGCCGGTGAGGGCGATCTCCTTGGCCGTGGCCGGTCCGACGGCCTTCGTGACGAAGTAGGACGTGCCGTAGTCGAGCGTCAGGCCCACGTTCCGGAACGCGAGGCTGAACATGGCGTCGTCGCTGGCGAGGACGACGTCGTTGGCGAGCGCGACGCCGAGGCCGGCACCGAAGCAGTAGCCGTCCACGCGAGCGACGGTCGGCAGGTCACACTCGTGGAGGCCGAGCGCGACGGCCGAGGCCGCCTCGGTTATCTCGGCCGCCCGCTCGTGGCCGCGGGTCGCCTCGTCGTCCCGGTCGGCCATGCCGGCGATGTCGCCCCCGGCACAGAAGGCGTCACCGCGGCCCTGGACGACCACGCAGCGGGCGTCGTCCCGCTCGTCGATCCGCTCGAGGGCCTCGCCGATCCCGCGGTTGATCGCGGGCGAGAGGGCGTTCATCTTCTCCGGCCGATCGAGGGTGATGGTGGCCACGCCGTCGGTCACGTCGAGGTCGATGTCCTCGGTTACCATGGGCGGCCATGCGGTGCCCGGCACCTGTAACTACCGACTCGGGCGACGGGGCTGCCGGAAACCAACCCTTTATGTTGCGGCTTGCGCCTGATATTGGCTAGCGTGCCGGTGGGTAGATTTCGCGACGATCCCCGGGACCTCGACGAGGCCCAGCGGGTCGTCACGGCGCGGCAGTACGCGGAGGGGCTCCACGTGCTCGGCTCGCTGCTCGGCCTGTCGGTGCCCTACCTCCTGGGGGCTGTCGCCCCGGCGGCCCCCGGAGTCTTGCTGAGTCCGCTCGGCTCCATCCTCGGCCTCGTCGTGGGCGGGGTCGCGGGGTACCTGGTGGGCGACCGGGTTGCCAGACGATCGATCGAACGCCGGCGCTCGGCCTCGGGGAACTCGGGCGAGGGCCGGGCGGCCGTCGACGAAAGCGGCACGGCGGGAGGCGAGGGGCCGTCGTGAGTCCGCATGGCCTCCCGTCCGCCGACGGTGGGTTCACAGCCTGGGACGACCGGCCCGCGGTGGGAGGGTGGTGACATCTCCTCGAACGTCCTCTCCGAGCGGATCGGCCTGTTCGGGGTGCTGGCCCTGGTCGTGGGGAACGCGATCAGCATCCCCATCTTCGTGCTGCCGGGGCCCCTGGCCGGAGCGGCGGGTCCCAGCGTGGTCCTCGCCGCCGTCGCCGCGGCGGTTCCGGCCGGGCTCGTCGTCCTCTACAACGCGCAGCTCGGCTCGGCGATGCCCGTCGCGGGCGGGCTGTACGTCTACATCTCCCGCCTGACCGCGCCGTTCTGGGGTTTTCTCGTCCCGTTCACGCTGCCGATCGTCAACTGGGCGGGCCTGCTGTTCACCGCGATCGGCTTCGCGGAGTACACCCGCTTTTTCCTGGACCTGCCGGCCGACTGGCTGATCTACGGGTTCCTCGTCGCCGTGTTGCTGATCAACCTGCTCGGGATCAAGACCGTCGCGCGGGCCCAGATCCTCTTCGTCGTCCTCCTCTTTCTCGCCCTGCTCGTCTTCATCGTGCCCGGCGTCTTCGCGATCGAACCCGGGAATTACACGCCCACGTTTCCCGACGGCTTCGGCGGCTTCGGCATCGCCATCGTCGCGCTCTACTACCCCTACCTCGGCTTCGGGATGGTGACCGAACTCGGCGAGGAGATCGACGACCCCGGCCGGACCATCCCGATCGCGCTCTTCGTCGGCATCGCGATCGTCTCGCTGTTCTACGTCGGCCTCATCGGCGTCCTCGTGGGCGTCGTCCCGGCCAGCGAACTCGCGGAGACGAACGCCGCCGTCGCTGCGGCCGCGACGGAGTTCCTCCCGGGCCCGCTGGCAAACTTCGTGGCCTTCGGCGCCCTGTTCGCGGTCGCGTCGACGGTGAACACGACCCTGCTCGTCAGCTCCCGGACCGTCATGCGGGCGGCCCGGGACGGCATCCTTCCCTCGGCACTCTCCCGGATCCACCCGCGCTTCGGGACGCCCTACGTCTCGATCCTCGCCCTCGGCGTCCCGCCCCTCCTGCTCGCGACGGTCATCCAGGAGGAGGTCGTCGCACTCTCGGTGTTCATCGCCCTCGCCGTCCTCACGGCGATGTTCTTCAGCGCCATCGCCCTGTGGAACCTGCCTCGGGAGTTCCCCGAGCACTACGCGAACGCGACGCTCAAGCTCCGGCGCTCCCGCGGCCTCCTGTTCGCCGTCGTCGGCGGCCTGGTGGTCTCGGCCGGCCTCTGGATGGTCTCGCTGATCCAGCTCCCGATCGCCGGCCTGCTGCTGTACGGCTGGTTCGCGATCGGGTACGTCTACTACCGCTACAAGATCGCCACCCAGCCCGAGGACGGCGGGCTGTACATGCGGATGGTCACGCTGGACGAACACGAGGAGGCCTTCGCGGAGCGCCAGACCTACGAGGGTGCCGCCGGCGACCCCGGGGAGTCGGACTGACGCCAGGGACAACACCTACGGCCCGCCCAGGGCAACCGTGGGGTGATGGCAGCCGACTCGTGGCACTGGCGAGACATGCCGGCCCAGACCGGTCGAACCGTCGTCGTCACCGGCGCGAACAGCGGCATCGGCTTCGAGGCGAGCCGCGCCTTCGCCAGCAAGGGCGCCACGGTCGTCATGGCCTGCCGGAGCACCGAACGGGCTAACGCGGCGCGCGAGGAGCTCGCCGCCGACGTCGACGCCGACCGCCTCGACGTGGTCGAACTCGACCTCGCTGACCTGGATTCGGTTCGCTCCGCCGCGGAGACGATCGCCGCCGGGTACGACGGCCTGGACGTCCTCTGCAACAACGCCGGCGTCATGGCGATTCCGCGGAGCGAGACGGCCGACGGCTTCGAGACGCAGTTCGGCGTCAACCACCTGGGTCACTTCGCGCTGACCGGCCACCTCCTCGAGGCGCTCCGGGCGAGCGCCGACGAGGCCCGCGTCGTCACCCACAGCAGTGGCGTGCACGAGCGGGGCGAGATGCACTTCGATGACCTCCACGGCGAGGAGGACTACGACCGCTGGGACGCCTACGCCCAGTCGAAGCTGGCGAACGTCCTCTTCGCCTACGAACTCGACCGGCGGCTCCGCGCCGCCGACGCGACCGTCACGAGCGTCGCCTGTCACCCCGGCTGGGCCGCCACCAACCTCCAGCGGCGGGGCCCCGCCCAGGCCGGCTCGCGGCTCCGGCTCTGGGCGGTCGGCCTGGCGAATCGGCTGTTCGCCCAGTCGGCCGAAGGCGGCGCCCTACCGCTGTTGTACGCCGCCACGTCCCCGGACGTCGAGGGCGGCGACTACGTCGGCCCCGGCGGCATCCTGAACATGCGCGGCGCGCCCGAGAAGCAGCGCTCGAGTGCGCGCTCGTACGACCGTGAAGTGGCCCGCCGGCTCTGGGACGTGTCTAGCGAGCTGACGGGCGTGACGTACGACCTGCCGGACTGACGCCTGATCCCTGAGACGCACGTCCCGCACCCCGACGGGTATCGCTACTGAAGACTCCCGCGGTGACGGCTCGACGAACATCGGTGTCCGGGGCCCGTCCCGTTGCTCGAGCACGTAGCAGAAGCACACGGGCGTCGCGGATACACCGCCCGTTCGGAGGCGATCCGGGATCGATCAGCGAGCGCCCGCCAGGCCAGGTTTTCTGCGCCGTCGATGGAGACCTACGCGAGACCTCAACCATTCGAGGACTGGGCGCTCGTGACGAGGTATGCCCCTGCGTATCCGCCGAGCGCGCTCAATCCGATGATCCACGCGAAAAGCAAGGGGAACACGAGCAGGATGATGGCGAGTTCCATGGCCCCGGGAATTGCGAGCGCCGATGGCTGCCCGAGGTACAGGACGAATCCGACCACGAGCACCAGGAGGATCGGAACGACTGCAATCCCGCCGGAGATGGCGCCAACCCGCGCACCGCGTCTCGGTGGGGCCGCCTGCAGGTACCCCGCGAGTCCGCCGCCCAGTATCGCGGAAAACCCCGTGAACGAGAGGAGGATCGTCACCACGGCGCCGATCGCTGCGTTTCGAAGTTCGGTTCGGTCGGCCATGCCAGCAATCGGCGCGCTATCGAGATAGGTTCCAGTACCACTTCCCAGCGAATGAGAGGCGGCAGGGATCACACTCCTTGCCTGTCGATTCCGTCGGGCGGGAGAGAAGCGAATCTGGGGTCTCGAGGTTGCACTCGCGGCGAGACGGACCCACGCGTTCGCGTTTCGACGACGTCCTTCCCGCCATCCTGGAACTGTGACGGCGATTAAGATCGGTGAGGGCTAATTCGGGCCATGAACGCGGTGAGTCGCCGAACCGTCCGTAACGGGGTCATCGGTGGCGTCGTTGGAGCCGTCCTCGGGATCGTCCCGATCGTCCTCCTCGTGGCGCCGTTCATCGGGGGTGGGATCGCCGGCTATCTCGAACGCAACGACGCGCGCGGCGGCGCGGTCGCGGGCGCAATCGCCGGCCTCCTGCTAGCGCTTCTCGGCTCCCTCCTCACGGCGATCGTGGTTGCCGTCCGCTTTGGCGACCTCCCGGTATCGGTCGCGAACGGATCCCTGGATGCACTGGCCACTGCGATCGTCCTTCCACTCGTCGGCGTCCTCGGACAGGTGATCGTCGCGGCCGTCGGCGGTGCCCTCGGCGGCATCCTCGAGGCGACTCGTCGGGAACGCGGTAGGAGGGACGAACCGGCGGGCCGCGGCGCCGACCGCGGTCGTCCCGTGCTCGCCATCATCGTGAGTGTGGTGGCCGGTGCTGTCACCTTTGGAGTTGTCGCCCTCGCGGTCACGGCCGTCCTCGATCCACTGATCTGGCCCTCAGCGATCGTCGGGCTCCCGGTCGGGGTCGTGGCCGGCGCTACCGTCGCCATCGTCGGGTATGCATTCCTCCGTCGCGACCCGGGCCGGGGCGGCCACTGGCGTGCGGTCGGCCTCGGTCTGCTCGCCACGGCCGCGGTGTTCGCGCTCCTCCTCGGTGGCCTGTGGATGCTCGGCCAGGAACGCGTCGCCGAGAGTTACCAGAGTACCTACGAGTACGAGGTGAGCCTTGACGCCGACGGCTCGCTCGAGGCGCCGACCATCTACGTCCCAGCACCGACAGGTCCCGACGACGGACAGCTAGCACGCGTCTTCGTCGACGACGTCCGGCCGGACCGGAACGTCCCGGTCGCCGCCCCGACGGCGGAACCGGCACCCGTGAATTTCTCCTATGACCTCGTCGAGACGGAACACGGGCCGATGATCGCCATCTCGGCCGATCGCATCGAAGTCTCGCAGTACTACTATCGGCGGGTCGAAAACGAGACGATGGGCCGAACCGAGCCGATCGATCCCGACGAGTACGATCCCGACGACCCGTCCATGGGCGTGGCCGACGACGGCGGCTTCACCTTCACGGTGACGATGGCCGCCGAGGACTCGATCGAGACGGCCGATCCGTTCGGCACGGAGCCGCTGCTCGGTCCCACGTCCGATCGGGCCGAAACCGAGTGCAGTACGCAATACACCGACACACAGCGCTGCTTCGAGTACGAGAGTCGGGTGTACGCCGAGTACGGGGCGGCCGACGGGACCACTGTCTCCGTCGCTGCCACGGTCGCCGGGCGAAACGAGTGGTTCTCGGGCGGCTGGAGCGGCAACGAGTATCGCGATCGGACTGCCGTCGAGTTGCTCGGACCGCAGTCCGGCTGGCACGCTGCGGCGGGCGAACTCGAGATCGGTAGCGGGTCCTACCGGGACT
>Ga0207797_1002189_pt1 | contig 13674 bp, 12 predicted proteins | sample PRCRCaboRojoPR_6_FD_187275 | JGI IMG/M metagenome (GOLD analysis project Ga0207797, IMG submission 187275) | Marine sediment microbial community from Cabo Rojo, Puerto Rico - PR CR 10% Liquid 1 (SPAdes) | ecosystem: Environmental > Aquatic > Marine > Coastal > Sediment | place: Cabo Rojo, Puerto... | reverse complement strand
TCCGGTACCGATCTGCGCCAGTCGTTATTCCTGTGCCACCATGCCCTAATCTGGGTGATTTTCGGGAAAAATCCCTTATCTGCCATTTCTTTGGCCTTAAGGTACTTAATGTCAAATTTTCTTTGATGGCCTACATAAAGGATATTTCCGGTTTCCTTCTGTGCTTTGACCATGGCAATGCTGTCGTCAATGGTCTTGGCCATACTCTTTTCACAAAGTACATGGCATCCACTCTTAAGGGCATCAATGGTAATGTGGGCATGTTCATGCAACGGGGTTGCAATAATCACCGCATCCGGCTTGTTCTTTTCCAGCAGTTCCCTGTAATCCCAGTAAGCCTCTGCCTTACCGTTCGTCAATTCTTTTGCCCGTTCGTAATTGGGCGGATAATTGTCACATACGGCAGTGATCTCCACATTGGGAATGTTGTTTAACACAAGCACGTGATACCTGCCCCGGCTTCCAACTCCAATCACACCCAGACGAATACGACCGTTTGCTGATTCTTTTTTATCCTGCAATGTTTCAGAGAATGTGATCCCGGGAGCTGCCGTCATAAGCAGTCCGGAACCTGCAAATAGTGAAAGCTTTTTTAAAAAATCTCTCCGCGATTGTAATTTCGGTTCTTCCATAAATTATAGTTGTGGTTTTTTGTAAATTAATAAAATGATATTTATTATATATTATATAATGATCTGTTAAGCTGTTTTGGTTTTGTTTTCAATTACTGATTTTTCGTACGGTATATTTTCCGTTTTGTTATACCATTCCTTAATACTTGGTTGATTGTTATTGTATATGATTTCCGTGGCCTTTTCAGGTTTCAGTTTATCAAGTATTTGGACTTTTTCTTCATCACCGGCCAGTAGGAGTGCAGTAGAAAGTATCTCTGCATCTACCGCGGATTTTGACACCACGGAAGTGGTGCTGATTTTATCCGGATGTTTCCCTGTTTTGGGATGGACAATGTCTCTTAACTCTTCAGAGGTATTACCAGACGTAGATAAAGAAACATCTTTAAGATCCAGGGAATACACATTTTGATTGCTGTCCTCTATATGTCGAATTCCGATTTTCCAGCAATCGCCGTAAGGATGATGACCCCTGGCCAGGACGCTGCTTTCCCCAAAACTGATGAAAGCATTGGAAATGTCTTCCTTGTCCAGAATGCCGTTGAGGTTTTCCAGTGCAATTCCCTTTCCTATACCTCCCAAATCTATCATCATACCTTCTTTCTCCAGGAATACGGTAAGATTTTCCCTGTTTAGCTTCATTTTTTCAATACCGGTGATTTCATGGGCCCTGGAAATGGTATGCTGGTTGTGCCTGTTGTTTTCAGAATATGCCATAATTAAGGGAAGTGCGGTAATATCAAACAAACCATTGGTCAGTTCCTGGTATTCACAGCTTTGGGATAATATCGAAAACAATTCCTCAGTCACCTCAACAGCTTGAATGCCGGAGGAAGCATTGATACGGGATACCGGACTGTTCTCGTCGAACCGGGAAAGTAGAGCTTCCAGCCTGTTTACCTCATTGAAGATCTGCTGAAATACCGACTGGGCAAAACGGCGTTCCAGTCCCCAAAAGATGACGTCCATCCGTGTGCCCATGGCAAAGAAATTGTTATGGTATAGTTCTAACGACATTTTGTGCGCTCAGCTATATTTCCAGTTAGCATCATTTATCCGGAATTTTGGCGACTAATTTATGGATTTTTCTTTGTAATTCGATACCAGTCGTTCAATCGTTTTTTCTTTAAGCGGATTTTGATGTATTACCACTCTATAACGAAGGATAAGGGGTTTGGATTGTGGTACATGAACGGGTTTTCTACCCGGATATACCGGGTTTTGCATACTGCGTTTAGCCCTGATGATCCAGCCTGGTGGGTATTCCGGGTTGGAGGGATGAGCAATGATCAGAATTCCACCAGGATCATCCTTCTTTATAAAGGAACCAGAAAAATCCATCCAGGAACTTTCAGGAACGGCGTTTGTTTTTGGTTCTACAGTGCCATATTCTGCCTTAAATTTAATGTCATCCGGTAGTTTGATCCTTGCGGAAAAACCGCCATATCCCTTTTCATTATCCGAACCACCGATGTAAAGATTATCTTCCAGGGCCTGAATCCCTATGGTGAAATCAACGGTCCTCATCCCATTATTCATCGGATGAATCGTGATGGTATTTTCTTCCTTTGCAAGGGGAATGTTTTTTCCTTCTTCATCTGCTACATTTGGGGATTTCCAGTATACAACAGGCTCAATCGTTAACTTCTCTTTTTCGTATTTTGTATCAACAGATGCAACTTTCCATGCAAAGTTCTCTGTGGTCCACATATCCCCAATCTTTTTTCCTTTATAGATCACCTGGTGCCAGGCCCAGAAAATGCCACGCTGGTGAAGGTGATCCTCCGGGAAATCCTCTGTGAGTATGGTGCCATCAAGGTCGTACAAAGGGTGGATGTAATTATTTCGGGTATATGCTCCATTGTGTGATTTGGGGGCGCTCTGGTAGAAAAGGACTTTTTTACTGCCTTCTTTCACCAGCACCCCCTCTTCCTGCTGTACTGCATTCAATGGGCTGTCCTGCGCCGCAACCCCAAGGGGAAGGAAGAGGATGAGCAGGATGCTATATAATCTTAATTTGTGCATAATAACCAGGGTCTATTTGAGTAGTAGTGAGTGATGAGTAGTGAGTTGTGAGTATATCTGGGGGAAATTGAATTTATAATAAATTCCAATGAAACAGCTGAATGTTTGATTTTAATGCCTAAAAGCTTGTATATTACATCAACAAGAATTGCCATGTATTTACTAATTCTTTATTTGTCAAATCTTCCAAATCACTCACTACTCATAACTCACTACTCATAACTCACTACTTAATAGCTCATTACTTATCAAAGATTTCAGATGATCAGACCTTCGGTTCCCATCCGGGTTCGTACGTTCTGCCCCACATCTGCATGGCCTGGCCGTCGCCCATGATCTTTCCTGTATGGGGATCGATATGGAGGGCTCTTCCCATCTCCTGGGAAATGTTGCCCAGATGACACAGGTGATTGCTTATAGCTCCTTCGTCTATAGGAGAGTGCAATTCTTCTCCCTCACGAATGGCATTCAAGAAGTTGGTCATGTGCTTCACATCCAGACTGCCCATACCCGTGGTATCCATTGTGGCGCTTTCTTCTCCTTCTTTCTTGTGTTTGATTTCATTGTTGTCCAGGTCCCAGGCAATGTAGTTGTTTCTGTCCAGCAGAATGGTGCCTTTGGTGCCGTGGATGGTAGCTCCGCGGCCCCTGTCGTGGAACCGGAAAGGATTGCAGCTTCTGCCTTCCCAGGTGATCATCTTTCCGCCTTCAAACTGGTAATTGGCTATTTGGGTGTCATAGAATTCCCAGTCATCATTATAATGATATCTTCCACCCGCGGAATTGACCATGGTGGGATGTTTTACACCGAGGGCCCATCTGCAGATGTCAATTTCATGGGTTCCGTTGTTGTTGATCTCACCGGTGCCCCAGTTCCAGTACCAGTGCCAGTTGTAATGGACCCAGATATCCTGGTATTCACGGCGTGGGGCAGGACCTTGCCAGAGTTCCCAGTTTAACCAATCTGGAACCGGTGCTCTTTGACCCATTCCAATAGGTCCACGCTGATTGGCATACCAGGCTTTTCCGTGATATACTTCACCAATCAGGCCGTCACGGATGTCTTGCATGGCCTGAATGGAGGTTAGTGCTGAACGTTGCTGGTTGCCCATCTGAATGACCAGATTGCTGTATTTTTTCTTAGCTTTCGTGAGCAATTCACCTTCACGAGGATTATGACTACATGGCTTCTCAACAAAAACATGTTTTCCGTTCTGCAAAGCCATCAAAGTCATTGGTGTGTGCCAGTGATCCGGTGCTGCAGTAGTAACCGCATCCAGATCCTTCTTTTCAACCATTTTGCGGAAATCTTCTATGATCTCGGGCCTGTTGCCGGTCAATTTTTCAGCCATATTGGCTGCTTCTTCCGCTGCTCTTCTGTCTACATCACAGATGTATCCAATGGAAGTATTTTCTGATTCTGCGATTGCTCTGACATGAGCTTTTCCCCTTCCATTAACACCTGCTACACCAAAATTTATTCTGTCATTGGCACCCTGCATTCTTTTCATTCCTGATGCCTGAATGCCATGGGCTCCCAATGTAATACCTGCTGTTCCTAAAGCTGCTTTCTTTAAAAAATCACGTCTTGATTGGTCCATAATATGAGTTTTTTTGTTTTATTTTACATTTGTTGAATAGCTTGAAAACGCTAGCACCTTACTTAGTTATTACCGGATAGGTTCTTGATTTTAACGTTTCTGAATGAAACCTCATGGCCGTGTTCCTGGAGCAGAATATGACCTTCTTCTGCCTCTCCGAAACGTGTCCCGTAATCATTGTATCGTGGAGCTGAATATTTGCTCATCTCCACCATCTTGCGGAAGTTGGCACTGCCTCTTTCATATTCGAGTACCTTGTTTCCATTGAGCCAGTGTTCAACATGGCCGTCATTTGAAACGATTCGTGCATGATTCCATTCTCCGATGGGATTGGGCTCTTTGTTTTTGGCCGGCATCATGTCATACAGGGAAGCCAGTGTACGATTCCCATTTCTGCCCTTGTTGGCATCGGGATGGCGTTCATCATCCAGAATCTGGTATTCCAGGCCGTAGGCGGATCCCGTAATATCACCTTCTCTTTCTGTTACATAGTACTTAATTCCGCTGTTAGCCCCTTTGGTCATTTTGAAATCCAGTTTTAATTCAAAATCACTGAACTCTTCTTCGGTAACAATATCACCTCCGTGGATGGATTCTCCGCCCCCTTCGGCTACTACATTCAGTGCTGCATTATGCACGATCCAGCCTTTTTCAGGGAAATGATCCATATGAGCGCCTCTCCATCCTTCATGGTTTTCACCGTTGAAAAGAAGTTCCCAGCCTTCTTCTTTTTCCTGTTCGGTGAGGTGGTTGTATAAGTAGTTCTTTTGGGGAATGTCCATGGACTTGTTGTGCATCCATGCCGTATCACCGGTCATGATCCTAAGGTTGCGCCATCTGACCTGTAATCCTTCCTTGTCTTCATCGTCGCCTACACCATGTACCTGCAGACCAATGAAGCCTTCCTCGGTCATGTTGTCCACCAGGTTGGCGGCGGGAACGCCGTTGACCCAGGTTTGGATTGTATCACCGAGGGCTTCTATCCGATAAGTGTTCCAGTCGCCATTATTGAATGCCTCTCTGGCCGGTTTGTTTTCTGAAAGATCATACAACCAGCCACGACGGGCTTCATCGTATACGCCACCGCTATAGGCGCGGTCAGAGGGGTCAATCTCCACCTGATACCCGTGAACCCGATTATCCCGGTATTCAGGAATAGAGTTGCTCCGTATCTGTATACCGGAGTTTAATCCCTGGTCTACTTTCAGATCTACCTTGAGTATAAAATCGCTGTAGCGTTTTTTAGTACACAGGAAGCTATTGGGGGTATTCAGAACGGTTTCACCGATGATCGTACCATTCTGTTCTGTATAATTGGCTTCCCCATTCCGCTGAACCCACTGGTCCAGGTTTTCTTCATTATAAAGCCGGTTAAAATCTTCTTCCGTTTGCGAACACGAAACCACAACAAAAAAAGAGACCGCCGCTATCGCTGTGATCCTGAGTAAGTTTTTCATAATTAACTGGTTTTTTGTTTTATAATTAATTTTTAAAAATGTTTGAATCAAATTAAAGTTTTCTTCTTTTCCATTCATATTGCCAGGTATTTATAATCCCTGTATATAAAAGAACCTGTCAAAAGACAAAGAATATTCTTCCTGCTCAATTTGGGTGATAAATTTAAAAAAATCATCCGACGGATCAAATTTCAGGGTTCTATTTTTAATAGTTGAAAATAGATATGAGCAAAGGTATGTCCCGTTAATAAAGAGAAATCCGTTGGTTAGGGGTTCGGGTTAGATGGTAAGGCAAAATCATTAATAAATCCTGTATCCAATTGTCGCAATAAATTTTTAATTTCATATCATTGCATAAAACCTGATCGGAATCAAACAAATCTTAAACTGATACAGCTTATGGATATCAATAGTCAGATACTTTGTTTTGGAGAAATTTTGTGGGATGTACTTCCCGGCAAAAAAGTAGCCGGCGGTGCCCCGATGAATGTTGCCCTTCATCTGAAGAAACTGGGCATGAATGTGAAATTTGCAAGCAGAATCGGTAAAGATGCACTGGGAAAAGAACTGAAAGATTTTCTGGATTCAGTTGCTTTTTACGAATACCTCCTACAGGAAGATCGCAAACATCCAACGGGGACCGTACAGGTAGATCTGACCGATTCCAGCAACCCAAAGTATGATATTGTATTTCCTTCGGCATGGGATTATATAGAAATGACGGAGAAATTAAAGCAAACTGCTGAAGAATCAAAAATTGTGGTGTATGGTAGCCTGGCTTCCAGGAATGAAATAAGTCGTAACACCTTACAGAAAATACTGTCTGGTCATAATGCTTATAATGTGTTAGACATCAATCTTCGGGAACCTCATTATACGAAGGATCGACTAGAAGTCCTGATGAATACGGCTGACCTGGTGAAGATGAACGAAGAAGAACTAACAATTCTATCGCGCTGGTTTATTGATAAGGATAATAATTTGGAAGAGGAAGAAAAAGTGAAATCTTTGAGTTCAACATTTAATTGTCCGGTTGTATGTGTTACCAAGGGAGAGCATGGGGCCGCATTGCTTTATGAAAACCATTATTACCGGCATCCAGGTTACAAGGTTGAACTGGCCGATGCGGTAGGTTCGGGTGATGCCTTTTTGGCGGCCCTACTTCATGGCTATCTCGGCAAGGGTTTGCCTGAAAAGATGCTTGACCTCGCCTGTGCCACGGGTGCTTTTGTGGCTTCCAGGTCTGGTGGTACACCTGAGTACGGGCTGGAAGAGGTTTATAAGATTATGGAATATAGTTAAATCAATAAACTAAAACTATAGAATCATGAAAAAATTATTTCTTTTTATCATTGGATTATTTACAATTACCCTTGTTCATTCACAGGAGCAGAAACAAATCACCGTAGAATCCACCGATCAGTATTTAAATTTTCCGGTCAAACGTTCGAATGAACAAACCATGGCACGGGTGATCGTTGACGGGGAAGTGTACGATGAATTTTCTCTGAAACTGGCTGCTGATAATCCGGATTTTTGGACCTTCCTTGATGTTAGCCGTTTTCAGGGAAAAAATCTAATTGTAGAAGTAGATAATGCCGATATTGCCGAAGAAGCGCTGGATATGGTTAATGCAGATTCCCGTTTCCCGGGTCAGGATAGCCTGTATGAGGAAAAATACCGCCAGCAGGTTCATTTTTCCTCACGCCGCGGATGGAACAACGATCCCAACGGGCTGGTGTATTATAAAGGGGAATACCATCTTTTTTACCAGCACAATCCCTTTGGATGGAACTGGGGTAACATGCACTGGGGGCATGCGGTGAGCAAGGATCTGATCCACTGGCAGGAGCTGCCCAATGCGCTGTATCTTCCCGATCATGATCACATGGCTTTTTCAGGTTCAGCCACCATTGCCGACCAGAATACTTCAGGATTCAGTAAGAATGGTATTGATCCCATCGTGGCTGCCTATACACGCACCGGTAAGGGGGAGAGTCTTGCACTTAGTTATGATAAGGGCAGAACCTTTACTGAATTTAAAGACAATCCGGTGGTTGAACACCAGGGGCGGGATCCCAAGGTATTCTGGTATGAACCGGGAGAACATTGGGTTATGGTGGTGTATGACTATAGCTATACCCATGATATTGGTCTTGGAGAAGAGGCTACCATACAGCAGCATTCAATTTATACCTCTCCTGATCTGAAAAACTGGACCTATCAGTCTGGTGTAACTGGATTCTTCGAATGCCCGGAATTGTTTGAGATCAATGTAGAAGGAGAACCCGGAGTAAAAAAGTGGGTCATTTACGGAGCCGATGGGAAATATATGGTAGGTGATTTTAACGGGAAGGAATTCAAGGTGGAACAGCCCCTGACCAAATATGATTATGGAGGTCATTTTTACGCTTCCCAGATGTTTAATAATGTACCGGATGGACGAAAGATCCAGATCGGGTGGTTTCAGATCGAAACCAGGGGCATGCCGTTCAATCAGTGCATGACCGTTCCGATGAAACTGGAGTTAAAAAAGAAGCACGGGAAATATCTGTTGACTCCCACACCGGTTAAGGAATTCGATAGACTCCATGAGAAAAGTAGTGTTTATGAGGATAAAATCATTACACCCGATAATGGTTTCGTAGCCCATGAAAAAGGGGATATACTGCATGTAATTGCTGAATTCAAATTGGGAGATTCTCATAGAGTAGGATTGAATGTTAATGGTTATGAAATGGTTTACGACCATCTGCGGGGTAATTTTAACGGCACCCATTATAAAATCCCTTATGACCAGGAATTAAAAGTCGAGGTGATAGCAGACAAATCAAGCATGGAGATATTTGTCAACGATGGGGAACTCTATTACGCGGTGCCCCATGATAATGTTAAGGCAGATAAGATCATAGAAGCGTTTGCCGGTGGTGGCGGCTCCAGTAAGGTTATACTCGAACACCTGGAAGTGCATGAACTGAAATCGATTTGGAGAAAAGAAGAATTAAATTGAGGAATTGGTGGGAATGGTTTGAGGCTAAGGAAATGAGAGGTCTAGACTTGGTAATTGGTTAAATTGTTACATTGACACATTGTTGGATTGAGGCGAGGCTAAGGCTAAGAAATAAGGATATTCGGGGGTTGCACCTGTTCTTGCGGGATCAATTTCACACTTTATTTGATCGATTGTCAAATTGTTACATTGTTTAATTGTCAAAATAATTCATTTTAGAGAGAATGTATTTTTACAGGCCATCTATATAGCAATTTAATAATTTAGCAATTTAACAATAGATTTATTTTTAATCCAATCATTCAATCCCGCAAGCGGGCAGGCATTTAATCATTTAATCATTCAAGCATTTAAGCATTTAAGCATTAACATAGTAAACAACACAAAACCTTAAAAGCTATTTTATATGACCAAAGCAAGCAGATTACTCATACGCAGCGCTTATGTAGCAGCTCTTGGCGGTTTTCTTTTTGGATTCGATACGGCTGTAATTTCCGGAGCCGAAACTTCCATACAGGATTTCTGGGATTTAAGCGGATTCTGGCATGGATTCACCGTGGCTGTCGCCCTGATTGGGACAGTGATCGGAGCTTTAACCGCTGGCAAGCCTGCCGACCGGTTTGGCCGAAGAAATGCCCTTCTGGCCGTTGGTGTTCTGTTTTTCGTATCAGCACTGGGAAGTGCCTTGTCAAATATGTGGATTCCCTTTATGATTTATCGCTTTATTGGCGGCCTGGGTGTGGGCGCTTCATCGGTAATCGGACCCATGTATATAGCCGAAATCGCACCACCTGAAAGAAGGGGAAAGCTGGTTGCCATGTTTCAGTTTAACGTGGTAACGGGTATACTGATCGCTTACCTGTCGAATTACATCATTTCCCTGCTGGCTGAACAAGATGCCTGGCGGTGGATGTTTGGAGTGGAGGCCATCCCTGCTGTTCTGTTTTTCGCTTTCCTGTTCGGGGTTCCGGCTACACCGCGTTGGCTTATCCTTAAGGGAAAATCGGATAAGGCCCGGGAGATCCTGAAACTTTTCAATATTTCCAACCTGGAGGAACAGGTCAAAATCATCGAGGATTCCATCTATGCCGAAAGGCACATCCATTCACCCAGGTTGTTTACCAAACAGCTACGAATTCCCATCATGTTGGCCATATTGGTTGCTTTTTTCAATCAGTTTTCCGGCATCAATGCCATCATGTACTATGCGCCACGAATATTTGAAGTTGCCGGCGTGGCAAGAGAATCGGCCCTGCTTCAATCGGTGGCCATCGGGCTGACCAATATGATTTTTACGCTGATTGCCATAAATATCATTGACCGGATTGGGCGCAAGACCCTGTTATTGATTGGTGCAGCAGGATTGACCGTTACACTGTTGATGGTGACCCTGGATTTCCTCGTGGCTGCAGAACCGGGGACGGTTGTGCTTATCGGTTTGATCGGATTCATCGCATTTTTTGCCCTTTCACAGGGCACGGTGATCTGGGTTTATATCTCTGAGATCTTCCCGAACCGGGTTCGGGCTAAAGGTCAGGCCCTGGGAAGCTTCACCCACTGGACCGGTGCAGCCATTGTATCATGGATATTCCCCATTTTTGCCCAGATAGGAAACACCACTTCCACTGGTTACGCCTTTTTGCTGTTTACAGTGATTATGGTCATCCAGTTTATTGTGGTATACAAATTTTTCCCGGAAACCAAGGGTAAATCTCTGGAACAGATTCAGGATGATTTTGGGTTATAAATTTATGATGATTCCTGTTGATTTCTTTGTAGCTGTTCAGTCTGGAATACCGGCAATACCGCCTTGTGCATGAATGTACCCTTGAATTCGGAGAACATGATTCCACGGGTCGTTGAAATGGCCATGGAGTTGATCTCATTGATGAACGTATCCGGGAACTTGACATTGCTTTCGTTGTCTGAGCTCAAATAATCATTGAAATTCTCTACTTCAAATATACAGCTGGTTTCCAGGTAACCCACCTGGTTGTTTTTGTCTTTGTCCATAATGGTGATGTTGGTGATCACGAACACCAGCTTTTTTTCTGCATTGATCCTGTGTTGTAGCTTGAGATCGAAATGAAATGTATTGAAATCGATGTTTTGCTGTTTCGGATGCTTCATTTCAAGATCCAGTGTCTCGATGGCGCTGATTTTATATGTTACTGTGTTTTGCTGTGTCATGTTTGTTGATTTTTGTTGGGTTTACAATGTATTTTGCGTATTGATTTTAGATAATTGGACATGTGCTGATTGATATTCTCTCTTCTTAACAATTTCTTTCATATTTTTAATTGTATGGTAAGGGCCCAGCTGGTATATTCTTTCCGCAAGCCAATCGGGAAGTTGAATGGCTGGTTTCACCCTGGTTTTAAAGATAATTTTTATCCTATCTTTTCCAAGCGGTACAAACCTCCAGGAAGATTTTACCGAAGCGATCCTTTGAATGTTCTCTTTTTCAGGGATGACTCCGGTTATGTTCCTGGTTTTTGTATAGATGGTTCCGTTTTTTGAGTTTCTGAATATCTTAAGGTTGAGTACTACATCCCTGTCTTTTGCCGGCCAGGGGATGTCGGAATGCATGTAGTAGGAAAAATGGTAATCATTGTTTTTGCTGATCAAGGAAGTTTCCTTGGCTGCATGCATCCATTGCTTGAAACCATTTACATCTTGCATCAGAGCAACAAATGCTTTAAGATTGCTTTTCACTTGGCTGACACCCTTTATTTCTATATATTCTGTGTTGTTCCCCGATTTGGAATAGATCTCTATTCCGCTTTCATCTTTAATGAGGTCCCAGGTGTCTTTGGCCTCCATTTTTATCAGAGGCATAAAAAGCACTACGATCCATATAAAACCAAATTGTTTCATAGTAGTTTGAAAAAGAAATAAATGCGATTCATCGGCTTTTGAGGGATTAAAGATAAGAAATGTAAGCGGGATTCAATAAGATTTACTTAAAATATTAATTTTTGTGTTGTCTGTCAGATTTTTATTTTGTATTCGTTCTTACAGTTCTTGCAATATTTAAAGGATATTTAACGCTTTTTGTTAAGCCGAACTTCGGGAAAATTATATTTTTGCCCCAAAATATCGAAATATGGAAATTAAGATTGGAGAGAGCATTAAGGCGCTGATTTTTGATGTGGACGGTACTCTGGCCGACAGCATGCCTGTACATATGGAAACATGGGAATTATTGGGAAATAAGTATGGATTTCAATATACTCAGGAGGAACTGGAACGTTATGCTGGCAGATCGGGTCAGGAAATTGTGGAAATTATCAATGAAAAAAACGGGTTGCAACTGGATCCTGACAAGGTTGCTCATGAAAAAGAGGAGGCTTTTCTGGAGAATCTTGACCGGGTTAAACCCATTGCCCCGGTTATAAGAGTACTGGAAGATAATTGCGGAGTTTTACCCATAGCAGCCGGAACCGGTGGATTCAGAAGTGTCGCAACCAAAATACTCAAGTCTGTTGGGGTATGGAATAAGATTGATACCCTGGTTGGATCGGATGATGTCATTCATCATAAGCCGGCACCCGATACTTTCTTAAAATGCGCTGAAGAATTGGGAGTGGAACCAAAAGATTGCCTGGTTTTTGAAGATGCCGATCTGGGATTTCGGGCCGCACGAAATGCCGGGATGCACCTGATTGATGTCAGACCTTATTATATGGAAGGGTTTGAAACTGAAGAAGTGGAATCTAAAGGTCATTGAACAGGTGCTTAGATGATTGGATGATTGGATGGTAACATTGTGAAATTCTCGCTTCTCTAAAGAAGATATACGTTGTTGAATGGTTGTATTTTTGATTGTAAATGATTGGTTGGTTGATCAAGTTTGTTTTTAAGATCCTTTCTTTCCCTCAGTGATTTCCTTTGTGCACTTCCTGCTTAATATTATTTGCTGCAATACCGGTTCATTCTCTCCTGTGCTTAACATTTCTGCCATTTAGGCGGTGATTTGTGGTAAAGATTTTTTTAAACTATTCCAGGCTTGATTCTCCAAAATATGACATGACATCCAACATCAAACTTGTCAAACCTTCAACCTTTTTATCAATTCCAATCAAACAATTCCACCTGCCAACGGCCAGGCATCCAATCATCCAATCATTCAATCAATCAATCATCAGACTTATTCCTCACCCGGTTCACCCACATCTATACCTTCAGCCTGTAGCTGTTCCATTACATAGTTGGTATATTTCTCATCCTTAAAGGCAAACCAGTCATCCCTGTATTTCGAGGTTTCCACCAAATGTTGAAATTTATCAAAAGGCTTGGTTTTGTAAAGGGAATCAAGCAGTTTGCCCTGAAAATCCCTGTCTACCTTATAAAGAAATTCCTCCATTATCTCAAACAGCTCCCATGGTTCCATACGAGTGAAGATCATATAATTTTCCCAGTGATCGGTGATTTTTCTTAATTCATCAGTATTGAATTCATTGTCAGTTGAGAATTCATCCACATCCGGTAATGACCGGTATTCGCCAGTATCTTTGTTGAGGTAAACATTGTAACCGTTTTCCAGCCTTTTTGCTATATCCAGAATTTGCTCTTTGTTGATTTTCATTGCATTTTTCTTTTGATCCATACCCCTGACGACGGTATAAAATGGATTTTATTTCTGAGTTCAAGTTAATAAAATTTCCCGGACAGGTCAATTTCGTGTGCCGGAAAAATTTACAGAAAATTTATCCGAAGGATTTTTTAGAACCGTATTATTTTGTATAATTGTAACACGATTTTTAAATATGTGTTACTATAAACAATAAAATGATGAGAACAAAGAAACTGTATTTTTTAATTTGGGTTTTATTATTGCCCCAGGTTGTTTTATCCCAGACCATACTTGAAGGGAAAGTGACGGACAGTAATACAGGGAAGCCATTGGCAGGGGCCAATATCCTGGTTCCGGGAACCCAAAATGCAACC
>Ga0207797_1002188_pt1 | contig 13674 bp, 9 predicted proteins | sample PRCRCaboRojoPR_6_FD_187275 | JGI IMG/M metagenome (GOLD analysis project Ga0207797, IMG submission 187275) | Marine sediment microbial community from Cabo Rojo, Puerto Rico - PR CR 10% Liquid 1 (SPAdes) | ecosystem: Environmental > Aquatic > Marine > Coastal > Sediment | place: Cabo Rojo, Puerto... | reverse complement strand
TAGCCCTCCACGACGGGGGCCGAGGGCCGGATGCCCGCCTCCCGCAGGCGGCGGTAGACCTCATCGTCGAGCGTCGTGCCCGTGCCGATGACCTGATGGGTGGCCTTTCCCGTCACCGTTTCCGCCGACAGCTGAAACGCCCGGCTCGCGCTCGTATTCGCCAGGTCAATCGACACCACCACCGCCACACCAATCGCCACACCCAGGACCGACAAACCCATGAGCCATGGATGGCGGGTGAGGTAGCGTCGGCTGGAGCGTTGGAGGAGCGTCATCACGAGGGGCGAAGGGAGAGAGGCGAGGGGGAGAGCATGAGAACGGGAGAGAGCGAATGGGAGAAGACGAGAAGGGGATATTGGGAGAGCGGAGTCTGTGTCGTCCGTCCACTCATCCATTCACCCATTCGCCTCTATCCGCTCGCTCCCACGTAATCGGGGATCTCCTCGCGCAGCGTACCGCCGTGGAGGTGGAGCACGCGGTCGGCGCGGGGAAGCACCTCGGGGTCGTGGGTGGCCACGAGAAGGGTTGTATCGGTGTCACGGACGAGGTCACCCAGGATTGTGAGGACGGCCTGTCCCGTTTCGTAGTCGAGATTGCCCGTCGGTTCGTCGGCCAGGACGAGGAGCGGCTCGTGGGCCAGGGCGCGGGCCACGGCCACCCGCTGCTGCTCGCCCCCCGACAGCCGGTCCGGAAAATCGTCCGCCCGGTCCGCCAGCCCCACTCGGTCCAGCATCGCTTGGGCGCGATCTTGGTCGGCCCGCGGGGTCTGTCCGGCCAGTTCGAGGGGCAGCCGCACGTTTTCCCCCACCGTGAGCGTCGAGATCAGGTTGAACGACTGGAAGACGAACCCGATGTTCGCGCGGCGGAATTTCGTGCGCTCCGTTTCGGACTTCTCTGTCAGGTCCGTCCCACCGATGCGGACGCGACCGGACGTGGGCAGGTCGATGCCGCTGATCAGGTTCAGGAGCGTGCTTTTGCCCGCCCCGCTGCGGCCCATCAGCACCGAAAAGGCGCCGCGGTCGAGCTGGAGCGACACGTCACGAAGCACCGTGCGATCCTGATCGCCCTCGCGATACGTTTTGGTCAGGGCCTCAAGTTCGACAAGGGGAGAGGCGTCGGTCATGAGGAGGGGGAAAGGATGTGGACATCCGGACGGAGTGTGCATCACCTCAGTGCCCAGCCCTTCCGGCGACAGGTCACGAAACCTGCAGGGGACACGGTGGGAGCGGGGCTGTTTCAAAAACACCCGTCCCGTGGAAGAAGGACCGTGTCTCGGGCTATGCGGCGGCGGATCGCCAGAACGGGACGTGGACGGTACACCTTTTGTTCTCGCTCCTCGCACGTTAGAAGCACTCTTTCCCAACGGTTTCCATCGCGTTGCATGTGCGTCTCCGATGTGCCCCCCCGAGCGACGCGGGTCTGCGTGTTCATCGCGGCACTGATACTGATCGGGGCCTGCGACATCCCGACCAGCGGACCCTCCTTCGAGACCGAAACCGGATTGAACAGCCCGGTGGTCGTCAACAAGACCTTCTCCCTTCTCGGCGGCGACGACAGTCAACACGAGTCCCTCATCGACACCACGACGGCGCAGTTCGACTCGCTCTTTACGATCGGCACGTCGGACCAGAAAATCGCCATCGAGGAGGAAGTGAGCGCCTTTGACCTCGGATCGCCCGACGAGATTCTCGACGAGGCCACAAACGGCGTGGAGACCTCGACCTCGCTGTCGGAGGCCGTCGTGCAGGGCAGTGACCTGGCCACCCAGGACGTGGACGCTCAGTTTCGGCGCGAAAATGGCGTGCCTCCCCCCACGTCGTCAACACACACGACCGTCCCGGCGGCCCGCGACACGATCCCATTTCCCCCGGGGCTACTGGCCCTCCCGGACTTCAACCTCATCGACATCCAGGCCGACACCGTGGAGCAGGGAACGTTCACGGACGAGATGACCGTGGACGGCGCGCCGGTCAATCGGATTACGTTCACGCTGTTCAACGATGTGTCCACTCCGACCCCGCTCACGGACGGGGAGGGGAATCCGCCGATGATCAAAGTTCGGGATGAGGGCGGAAATGTCGTCGCCAGTGAGTCCTTCGCCGCCCCGATTGGCCCCGGCGATTCCGAAACCGTAGAGGTCGGCGTGGCCGGGGAGACCCTTGGCGAGAATTCGGAACTGGTGCTGGTGGTGGAAGGAAACGATCCGGAGGACGCGTTCACGGTTGAGCTCTCGTCCCTCCGCTACCGGCGCGTCACGTTGAGCGGGGCTGAGCAGGGGGCGATCATGGTTTCAGAAACCGACGTCTCGACCCGAAATGAAGATACTGCCTCTCAGTTTGCGGGGATCGAGACCCGCAGCGGGACGATCCAGCTGGCGCTGACCAATCACTTCTCGGTTCCCGTCGAGATCGATACGCTCCTACTGGAAAATCATCTCCAGGACTCGGCCCTTCCGGACAGCTTCCAGACCCTCGATGTACTCCGGGAATCCGGGTCCATTGCCGTCGGGGGGACGAAGACGTTCGAGATTGATCTTGGCGACAAGGGCATTGCCAACGGCATTGACGTCCGATTGAAAGCGGTCCTGGCCCACACCGGAAACACGGTGACCGTGGCCGCCGACGATAACCTTGAGGTATCGGCCACGGGCACCCTCCCCGTCGACGCACTTTACTTCTGGCCCAACGGCGAGCAGGTGCGGGCCGGCGGGGCCCTCTTCGTGGATCAAGAACGGGTCCGTTTCGACCAGCCCGGCGACTTCGTGGAGCTGAATACGGGGACGCTCGCGCTGGACCGTATCGTCAGCGAGCCGAGGGTGGCCTTCGAGTCCTTCGCAGTGAGCTTTCCCGACGTTCGCCGTCCGCCGTACAGCGCAGGGGATTCACTCACCATCGAGTTCCCGATCAGGGCGGGCACCAACCCGACAGTCGCCGACGTCGATCTCAGTGAGGCTCGGGTATCCCCGACCGGCGACGTCTTGGACTACCACCTGCAGGGCACGCTGGAAACCATTGCGCCCTCGAACCAGACCGCCGAAAATCTGCGCGTCCTCCGATACGACGACGAAGTCAGCGCAGACCTGTCCCTCGACGATCTCGACGTTCGGGCTCTGACGGCGGCCGTCAATCCCTTCACGGTCGACATCACGGACGATGCGAACGACGACGGACAATTGGACCTGTCCGATTCCGACGAGGCGAGTCAAGCCGCCTTCGAGGGCCTCGGCGGCATTTCGGAGAGCGTGAGTGGGCTCGAGCTTGCAGGGAGCGAGCTCAACGTGCGGGTGACGACCGACATTGGCACCGACGCGCAACTCGTTGCGGCCCTGCAGGGACGATCGGGCACCTCGCGGACCTTCCTTGCCGGTCGGGGTGGGCAGAAGAGCGTCTCCGACACCTCCACGATGGGCGACAATCTCTACGACGGATCCGCTCGCATTCCGAGCGAGGATCTCATTGAGATCGGCGTGGACGGCGCGCCGACGGATGATCCCGTGACCCGGAGCATCACGCTGACAGACGAAAACTCCACCGTCGACGACTTCCTCAGCACCCTTCCCAACTCCCTTCGATTCGTCGCGCAGGCACGCATCACGGGGAATGACGACGGGCGGATTCGCCTGCGTCGTCCTCTTGCTTTTGATTTGGGTCTTGGCGTGACCATTCCGGTACGGCTCAACAACTCGTTCGTCGTTCAGGACACCATCGACGCGGACTTTTCCGCCCTCGAAGATGTCACCGATCCGACCGAAGACGTGACCGTGTCGAGCGCCGAGCTCCGGGTGCGGTACACGAACGGGATTCCGCTGGGGACCGACGTACAATTCGTGGCCCTCGATAACAGTGGGACCGAGGTCGTCTCGCTTCCTGGCGGGGACGGAACGGTTCGGGTCACGCCGGCGCCGAAGGCGACCGACGGCACGGCGAGCGGGGCGAGTTCGGGCACAGGCGTTCTCGAACTGAGCGAACAGGAGCTTCGAGATCTCGCTCAGGGACGGCAGCTCCGTCTGCTTCTGACGATGGATCAGGCGGAGGATGGAGGACCGGCCACGCTCCGTGCCACCGACACCATCGAGCTCTCCCTGGAGGCGAAAGTGGAGGCGTCGGTCAGCGTCAACAACTGAGGCGCGCTCCCGAAAGCCCTGAATTTCTGTGACACAGAAATCCTGAACGATGATTGGGCACCGGCACCTTGTTTATCTGTTCGTCGCCGGAGTGCTGGCCGGACTCCTTCTGAATCTCCCAGAGGCGCACGCACAGTCGGGCACGCGGAGCCAGTGGGCCATCAGCACGGGCGGCGGCGCGTCGGCCACGAGCCCACCGACCACGGCCCTCTACGCCAACCCGGCCCACCTCGGGATTGAAGCATCGGCCTCTCCGTTTGAAGTGCGGCTTCTTGACGTCCGCGCCTACACCGGGGGCGATCTGATGCAGTTTGATCGGTACCGCGACACCTTCGGGAGCGAATCGGGAACGCTCACGGACGCAGAGGAATCGGAGGTTCTCGACGCGTGGTTTGGCGATGAGCGCCGAGTCTTCGACACGTATTCGGAGGTCCTGCCCTTCGCGCTGGCCTACCAGCCGCGGGGCTCGGACTGGGCCTTCGGGCTCGGACTCCGCGGACGGGTCCTGTCGGAAGTGGAAATGGATCGCGGCCTATTTGATCTGTTGCTCGTCGGGGCCGATTCGAACCGAACGGTCCCGGTCAACGGCCGCTATCGGGCGTCCAGCACCGTCGACCTCACGGGGACCATCAGCTACTCCTTCGCGTCCATTCCGCTGTCGATCGGCGTCTCGCCACGGTTGATCGTCGGCACCCAGTACGCCGACGGGGCGCTGAGTTCCACGGTGACGGTGAGCGATTCGGTGTTGACGCACCAGTTCGACTATACCGCCCGCGCCGCCGGACCGGTCAGCCGGAGCGTCTACGATACGTTCGACGCGTTCCAGGCCGATCCGCTGCGCGACGCGTCGGCGGAATTCGGCGGGGAGATGTCCGGGGTTGGGGCGGGCGTGGATCTGGGCGTCGTCTACGAGGTACAGTCCGGGCTTTTCGTCTCGCTGAGCCTCACCGACTTCGGAGCGATCCGGTGGACCCGGGACGCACAGACCACCACCCCGGCCAACAATGAGTTCCGGTTCGAAGGGATCGAGCTGAATCTGGATCGGTTGCAGAACGAGTTTGACGGCGACGTGGGGCGCTACGTGGAGCACCAGGTCGACAGTCTGGCGCGGGCGTCCTATCAGGACGTGGAGCGGGATCGGTCAGCGTTTACGACCAGGTTGCCGACGGCCCTGCACGTCAATGGGACGTGGTCGCGGGACGTCTTCACCCTCAACGGCGGCGCGACCCTGGCACTTAACGACAAGGCCGGGACCGTGAGCGCGGAGCCGGTCGTGCACCTTGGCGGAGAGCTGCGCCTCGGGCCCGTTCCACTCCGGGCGGGCGTGCGCCTCGGCGGGCCGCAGGCCGTGACGCTGGCGGGCGGGATTGGGTTGGACGCGGGAGGGTACCGATTCGACATTGGGATCAGTGCCACCCCCAGCACCTCCACGCTCGGACGTGGCGGCCGCTATGCCGTCGGCCTGTCGCTCGCCACGGTTCGGTTCTAAACGACCTGGGGTTACGCCTCGTCGCGTTGCGGCGCCAGCAGGTAGAGGACGGCCATGCGCAGGGCCACGCCGTTGGTCACCTGACTGAGGATGATCGCGCGCTCATGGTCGACCACCGCGTCGGCTAGCTCGATACCGCGGTTGACCGGCCCGGGGTGCATGATGAGCAGGTCGGGGTGGCGGCGCAGGTGATCGGTGGTGATGCCGAACTGGCGGTGGTACTCGCGCGTGCTGGGGAAGAGGCCCTCGTCCTGCCGCTCCATCTGGATGCGGAGGGCCATCGCGATGTCGCAGCCCTCCAGCGCCGCGTCGAGCCGCGTCGTCGTGCGTACGTCCATTGCGTCCTCCATGCCCACCGGCAGCATGGTCTCCGGGCCGCAGAGCGTGACCTGGGCCCCAAGCGTGTTGAGGGCCTGCACATTAGAGCGGGCCACGCGGCTGTGCGTGATGTCGCCGATGATGGAGACGTTCAGCCCCTCGAAGGTGTCGACGTGAGTGCGCATCGTGAGCACGTCGAGAAGCGCCTGCGTGGGGTGAGCGTGGGCGCCGTCGCCGGCGTTGATGATGACGCTGTCGGTACACCGGGCCAAAAAATGCGGAGCGCCGGGGGAGGAGTGACGGAGGATCACCACGTCTACCTTCATCGCCTCCACGTTGCGGGCCGTGTCCTTGAGCGTCTCGCCCTTTTTCACCGAGGAGCCGGACTTCGACAGGCTCACCGTCTCCGCGGAGAGGCGCCCGGCGGCGAGGCTGAACGAGAGCTTCGTCCGCGTGGACGGCTCGAAGAAAAGGCTGGCGACCGACGTGCCCTGTAGCGTCGGCACCTGTCGGATGGGACGATCCAAGACCGCCCGAAACTCCTGCGCCGTGTCGAGCAGATGGCGAAGCTCGTCGGCTTCATAGGTGGAAAGATCCAGCAGGTGTCGGTGACGGAGTGCGGCCGGACGATCCGGCGCGGCGGACGGTTGCGATTCGGCCATGAAGGAGGGAGGATCGACGGCTTGGAGAAGAGTCGTGAGAGCGCCGCTGCTTAGCGGGTGTCGGCGGTACTGCGGGAGGCGGGGGTCTGGACGAGCCACACGCCGTCCTTCTCGTCCACCTCCTGGACACGAACGCGGATCTCTTCGTCGGGGAGGGTGGGCACCTCGCGGCCCACGATGTCGGTGGCGATGGGCAGTTCGCGGTGGTGCCGGTCAATGATCGTAAGGAACTGGACGGAGGCGGGACGGCCCATGTCCATGAGCGCGTCGAGCGCCGCGCGGCCCGTACGGCCCGTAAACACCACGTCGTCCACCAGCACGAGGTGGCGGTCCGTCACGTCGAACGGAATGCGCGTGGTCTGAATCTGGGGCTGTTCCAGCCGGAGGCGCACGTCGTCGCGGTACATGGTGACGTCGAGGAGGCCCAGGGGCAGCTCAATGTCGGCTTGCTCCCGAACACGCGTTTGGAGCCGACGGGCCAGGTGCACGCCCCGCGTCTGCATACCCACCAGCGCAAACGTGTCGGAAGGGGCCTGCGCGCCCTCCGGATCGATGGGCTCGAGAATCTGCTGGGCCATGCGGTCCAGCGTGCGCCCGAGGTCGCGGGCCGTCATGAGTTGCGCCTTGATGCGGTCGTCGGACGACATGAGCGTATAGGGTTGGGCGTTTTGCGTTGTGTGTTGTGAACTGCGAGCGTACGCCTTCTCCCTTTCCAACGGCGCTTGGGACATGCTCTCCCGTGCTCCCGCGCCCCCATTCTCCCGCGCTCCCCCGACCGCTGTCCTCAAGGAACTGAACACAGGACAAACTTTCTAACGAGCCCCGCCTTGTTCGCCGAATCCCCCGCGCCTTCATGGCTGACTCCAACGTCGCCCGTCGTTACCTCGATCCCGTCGTGGTGTCCCAGCTCGAAACCATGGAGCTTCGAGCTCGCCTCATCGTCGAGGGCTTCATCACCGGCCTGCACCGGAGCCCCTACCACGGCTTCTCGGTCGAGTTTGCCGAGCACCGGCCCTACAATCCGGGCGACGAGCTTCGCCACGTCGACTGGAAGGTGTACGCCAAGACGGACCGCTTCTACATCAAGCAGTATGAGGAGGAGACCAATCTCCGGAACTACATCGTCCTCGACACCTCTGCGTCGATGCGGTATCAGGGGGAGGGGCCGATTTCGAAGCTCGAATACGGGTCCTACCTCGCCGCGGGCCTCCACAATCTCATGCTCCGGCAGCGCGATGCGACGGGCCTCATCGGATTCGACGAGTCGGTCCACACGTTTCGGCCGCCCAAGGCCACGCAGGGCTACCTGCGGCAGCTGCTCGTGACCCTTGAACAGATGAGCCAGCGGGACGCCGAGGGGCAGCGCACGAGCGCCGCGGCCGCACTCGAAGAAGTGGCCCAGCGGGTGAAGCGCCGGTCCCTCGTCGTCGTCATTACGGACCTGTTCGAAAACATCGCGGCCCACGACGACCTCCTGCGGGCCCTGCGCCACCTTCGCCATCGCGGGCACGAGGTGATCGTCTTTCACGTCCTGGAAGGGAATACCGAGCGGCAGTTCCATTTTCCAGACCGGCCCATGCTGTTTCGGGACGTGGAGACGGGGGAAGAGGTGTCTCTCCAGCCCGCCCAGCTGCGCGACCACTACACAGAGGCGGTCGAGCACTTCACCGAGACGTTCCGGCGCAACTGCCTGGAGCACGACATCGATTTCGCGGAGCTTGACACGAACGAGGCCTACGACACGGCCCTGATGGCGTACCTCAACAAACGTTCGCGTCTCGCATGATCGGTCCTACGGCTGAGCTTCCACCACCGGCTTCGGAGTTGGGGAGCGAGCAGTCTCTAGCCGATCGATCAAGGCGTCTTGGGCCTCCGAATCCGGCAACGCGACAATCACGGGGCCGTCGTCGGTGCGAAGAAGAATCACCTCGTCCGGGGTGGCGCTCACAAAGATCTGGGTCGCGGCGTAGCGGCGGTAGTGGCGATGGTGGCGCTGAGCAGAGACGCGACTGATCGCATCGATAGAGGCGTAGGGTAGCGTACAAGATTGAGCGCCCTGCGTGAGAGTCACCGCGTCCGAATGGCATTCCACGCGGACCGGGGGACGAAAGCCCACGAGGCCAACCCCGATCAGTGCAAGCAACGACACGATCTGCCCCCCCCAGAACCAGGCCTGCCACGACGGATTGGCGGTGAGGACCGGCTTCAGAAGCGCCCAGCCCAGGTAGTGGCTCATGAGGACGACGAGGGTCAGGCCTGTGAGGGCCACGATATAGAGCGCCTCGCCCCGCAGTCGGTCGCCCACCCAGGCCCGAACCGCCCGGCCGAGCAGGGAGTAGCTGGGGTGATATGAGCGGGGAGACTCGAAGGTACGCGTCACAGGGCGATGGAAGGACTGCGGTGGGGAGCGGAACGGGGTGATGGCGACCGACCGGCGGTCGCCTCTAGTGGTTTTGCTCAGCTGCTCTGATAAAAACGTCGCTCCAGACCCCGATCTGGAGCCCATCCGGCCGTGCGAATGATGGTTTCCAAATCAAGTTTGGAGCGACACGAGGGGACAGGAAGACTCCATGCGTGCTTGCTTCAAGAATCTACCGAAGTACGCGTGCAGGCTCACTAGATACATCTCGTCTGTCTAGGTATATCTCGTCTGTTTCGTGATCATCAAAGCCCCTCTACGGATCGAAAAATCGTAGGTTGCCCGTCGTCACTGGTTGGACAGGTCGATGTTTCAAGACGTGACGTATTCGCTCAGATCGATCGTCAGCTCCTCCCGATACGCCCGGTACACCGTTACCAGGATGGTGGTAACGGGCACGGCGATCAGGAGCCCGAGAATCCCAAAAAGCATCCCGAATACCAGTAGTGAAAACAGGACGAGGAGGGGATGAATCCCCACTTGATAGCTGAGAATGTTGGGAGTGAGCACGCTTTGTTCGAGGAAGGCCTCTCCGACAAGCACGGCAATGACGATCACGGCTTTGGTCCAACTCCCGAGGATGAGCGCCACCAGGGCCCCGATGACCATGGTGATGAGGGCGCCGATCTGAGGAATCAGGTTCAGCAGTCCGGCCAGCAAGCCAATGAGGAGCCAGAACGGGATGTCAAACAGAAACAAGAGGAAGGACACATTGAACGCTGCGATGGTACTGATGAGGAGTTGTCCGCGGAAGTAGCGCCCCACGATGCTCCCGGCCTCCACGAGGTAGTCCCGCCGCCCGCCAGCCGTCGGGAAGAGGCCGACCAGGGCCGCCTGGACCGCCGGGTAGTCCCGCAGCGTGTAAAAGAAAATAACAGGAATGAGGGCCACGAGGGTCAGAATGCCCAGGACCGACCCGAAAGAGGACGCGAGGTCCTGTATGGCAGTGGGAAGCTGGGCGGCCTGCTCCTTGATGAGCGCCTGCGTCTGATCAATCACCGCTTGCTTTTGGAGGAGATCGGCCTCCTGAAGGGTGTCCAGCACTGTCGAGGCCTCCAACCAGGTGCGAAGACTCTTCATGGTCCCCAAGATGCGGTCGGAAAGGGCCTGAGCCTGATTGGCGATGTTGGGGACGAGAATGAAGGCGAACAGCACGATGAGGCCGCCGACGAGCGCCGTTACGAGGAGAGCGGGAAACCAGCGGGGCACTCGGTAGCGCTGTTCCAACCGCTCAACGAGCGGGTTCAGCAGGTAGGCCAGCAGATAAACGACGCCGAACGGGATGAGGACGCGGCTCACCTTGCTCATCGTCCAGAGCAGCAACAACAGCCCGCCGGAAAGCAGGAGGGCTCGCACGGCCTTGTGGTCTCGCAGGGGCCACAGCAAGACAACTCCGGCCAGCCCGACCAACGGGGGCGTCAGGAAAACCTCCTCCCGGGGCGGCGTGTGCATCTCGTACAGCATCACGAGAAAGAGGACGACCCCTCCTGCCACGAGCACCATTTCGAAGATGGTGCTCCGCAGTCCTTCCGAACGAGGTGAGGCCGCTGAGGAGGGAGGAGCCGGCAGCTCTGAAGCCGACTGAGAGGGCGAGTCCGAGGAAGGGACCGACTCCGAAGACTCGGACGGAGGGGAGGAGGAAGAGGCGTCGGAGGGCATGGGGCACGAAAGGCCGGATCAGGACGCGTGCCTGCTGCAAACTGCTGCTGGTTCGATGGGTTCAGGGTGCGCCGCACGCTTCGCCTCGGCCGGGGACCTCATTCCGTGGGAGACTGTGACGAGCAGTCGCGGGGACATCCCGGCCGGATTTCCCATCTCGGACCGAGTCATATGGAAGAATTCCGGAAGGCCTCGTCCTGGTTGTTGCGTCTTCGTCCGGGACATCCCACCATGTGTAATGCCAACTCCGCGCCGATGCACCACTCGCCTCTCCTGACGCTTCATTTTCGTGCCTGAACTCCTGCTTGCCCAGGCGGCCCCCGTCTTTACCACCGACATGCTCGTCGTGCTCGGGCTCATTGGGGTCGTGCTCGTGCTCTTCATTACGGAACTGATCCCCATCGACATGACGGCCCTCGGGGTCATTGTGGCGGTGGTCCTGCTGGAGCCGTGGACCGGAGTGGGGCCGGCCGATGGCATCGCGGGCTTTGCAAGTCCCGCCACCATCACGGTCCTCGCTATGTTCATCCTCAGCGAGGGCGTGCGGCGCACAGGTGTGCTCCGGCGCGTGGGCAACCGGATCGTGGAGTGGGCGAAGGGGAGCTTCTACAAGCAGTACGGGGCCCTCGTGGGCCTCTCGGGCACCACGGCGGGCGTCATCAACAACACCCCGGTCGTGGCCATGATGATCCCAATGGCCACCAACATTGCCCGCAAGACGAAAATCTCGCCCTCGAAGCTTCTGATGCCCATCTCGTTCGCGTCGATGCTCGGCGGGATGCTCACGCTCATCGGCACCTCCACGTCTATTCTGGCGAGTGACGTGAGCGCCCGCCTGCTCGGGCATCCGTTCTCGATGTTCGAGTTTACGGCGCTGGGTGCGATCGTGCTGGGGACGGGAATCGTCTACCTGCTCGTAGTGGGGCACCGACTGCTCCCCGAGCGCATCAAGCCGGCGGAGGACCTGACCGACGAGTTCGAAATGAGCGACTACCTGACGGAGGTGGTGGTCGTGGAGGACTCGCCGTTCGTCGGGACCACGGTGCGGCAGGCGCTGGCCGAACTGGACCTGGACGTGGACATCGTTCAGATCCGCCGCAACGGGGAGGCGTTCGCTGCGCCCCTCGGGCCGAAGCAGTTCCGCGCGGGCGACGTGCTGTTGCTGCGGACGAGCCGGGACACCCTGGTGGAGCTCATGCAGGGCCAGCGGCTGGAGCCGGTCATCCACACGAAGATCACGCAGGAGGATTTCACGATTGAGGACGAGAAGGAGGTGCTGATGGAGGTCGTGCTCCTGTCCGGCAATCCCTTGATCAATGAGACGCTCCGCTCTGTTCGGTTTGCGCAGCGGTATGACGCACTGGTGCTCGCCGTTCGGCGCTCCGGAAAGCTCCTCTACGACGAAATCGACGCGATGCCGCTGCGGGGCGGCGATACGCTGCTCGTGCAGGCGTCGGCGCAGGCGGTTGAAGGATTCGAGCGGAACCGCACCTTCGTCGTCGTGCAGGATGAGGACGAGGAGGCGAGCTTTCGGAGCGAGAAGCTCCCGATTGCGAGCACCATTGTGGCGGCGGTGGTGGGGTTGGCCGCGCTGGAGGTGGTGCCCATCCTCGTGTCGGCCCTGGGGGGCGTGGTGGCCATGGTGGCCACCGGCTGCGTGCGGCCCAATGAGGTGTACGAGGCGGTGGACTGGAGCGTGATTGTGCTCCTGGCGGGCCTCATTCCGCTGGGGATGGCGATGGAGCGCTCCGGCACGGCGGCGTATCTGGCGCAGGGCATGACGCAGCTGTCAGAGGGGGTGCCGGCCCTCGCTCTGCTCTTCATCTTTTACGTCTTCACGAGCATCGTCACGCAGCTGATCAGCAACAATGCCAGCGTGATCCTGATGATTCCGATGGCCGTGGAGGCGGCGCAGATCACCGGGGCCGATCCGTTCTCGTTCGTCCTGGCCGTCACGTTTGCCGCGAGCGGGGCCCTGCTCACGCCGATCGGCTACCAGACGAACCTCATGGTCTATGGCCCAGGGGGCTACCGCTTTACTGATTTCCTCCGGATGGGGGCGCCCCTGCAGGTGCTCCTCGCCATTGCCACCTGCGTCGGGATCTGGGGGATTTGGGGGGTTTAGCGTTGAGTGTTGAAAGGTTGAGGGTCGAGGAGAGGGCAGCGCACGCCGAGCTAAAACAGATCGTAATCCTCGGAGAAGGATTCCAGCTCGCCGACGACGCGCTGGAGGAAGCTTGCGCCCATGGCCCCGTCGATGATGCGGTGGTCGTAGCTGAGGGAGAGGTACATCATGTGCCGCACGGAGATAGAGTCGCCTAGGTCGTCCTCGATCACGACGGGCCGCTTCTGGATGGCGCCGGTGGCGAGGATGCCCACCTGCGGCTGGTTGATGATAGGAGTGCCCATCAGCGAGCCGAGCGAGCCGATGTTGGTGACGGTGAAGGTGCCGCCCTGCAGCTCGTCGGGCTGGAGTTCCTTGTTGCGGGCGCGCTGGGCCATGTTAGCGGCCTTGCGGGCGAGGCCCGTCACGTTGTAGTCACCGGCGTTCCGGATGACGGGGGCGAGCAGGCCCTTGTTGCCGATGGCGACGGCGATGCCGACGTGGTAGTCCTTCTTCAGGACGATCTTGTCGCCCTCCACGCTGGCGTTGAGGATTGGGTGCTCGCGGAGCGCCTCCACGGCGGCCTTCACGAAGAAGGGGGTATAGGTGAGCTTCACGCCCTCGCGCTCCTGGAAGGCCTCTTTATTGCTCTCGCGGAGCCGGACGAGGCCCGTCACGTCGGCCTCGGCGAAGGAAGTGACGTGGGCCGACGTGGCCTTCGACCGCACCATGTGCTCGGCGGTCATCTTGCGCATCCGGTCCATGGGCTGGACCTCGATGCGGTCGCCGTACTGCTGGCGGAGCTCTTCCTTGCTTGGACCTTCCTCGACCGTATAGTCCCCGCGCACCGGCTGATCCTGGGCGGGCGGACTGGGACGCGGCGGGCGTTCGGGGGCCGTA
>Ga0207797_1002187_pt1 | contig 13675 bp, 11 predicted proteins | sample PRCRCaboRojoPR_6_FD_187275 | JGI IMG/M metagenome (GOLD analysis project Ga0207797, IMG submission 187275) | Marine sediment microbial community from Cabo Rojo, Puerto Rico - PR CR 10% Liquid 1 (SPAdes) | ecosystem: Environmental > Aquatic > Marine > Coastal > Sediment | place: Cabo Rojo, Puerto... | reverse complement strand
AATTGACTGCTGGGTGCTGGGTCAAGTTTTGTAAAAGACCTAAGTATGATTTTAAGTTGTTTTTTTACATGCCCCGGCTTGTGGCCGGGGTTCTTGACTTGCGGGGTTTTTGGCCGATTTTTTCCAAATCGTTTATAATGGGTTTGTAAAAGGGGGTGATGATTATGAAAACCAAAACGGAAATGAAAGTACTCACCTTGATCTGTGCTCTCCTGCTATTCTTTTCGGTCCCAACTTATGCAAACTCTTCCGAACTGATCGGCGGTATCTTTTACACGTCACTCGAACTGCCCAGCCTAAATGAAGCCATCGACAATTACAACGACGAAATAGAAGAAATCGAACAGGAAGGGGTTTCCGCTACGGAAATGGATGAAATCGACGACGCCATCGGGTATTTTGGCGGGACGAAACTGGACCTCAACGATGAAATTTCCCTCAGTGGGACTTTCGAGACCTTCACCGAAAGTACGGGAACAAAAATAGATTATTCGGAGGACGGCAACTCAATAGAAGTCGACCTGGAGATCGAATTATCCGTCAGCGGCCTTGTCGGCACTTTAAGTTTCGAGTTAAACGAGTATATTGGGCTGATCGGCGGCGGGGGTTATTATTTTGGCGAGATCAGCATGTCGGGCTCCGCCACGTCGACAGGGGATTATTCGGACTACTTCGTCCTGGAAGAGACCTCAGACTCCACTGACCTGAACGGTTTCGGCTTTAAAGCCGGAGGTTACTTTTCCTATCCGGTGAACTATCAGCTAGCTATCAACGCTGCGGTTCATTATAGGTTTCTGGAACTGGAGACGGGCGCCAACTCTCTCACCAACGCTACTGCCCTGGATACGAACGGAATAGAACTTAGGTTTGGAGTTGCTTTTGGTGTTTAGAAGTAGTCGATTTCGCCTGACGCAAAGAACTGGTTCAAGCGGGGTGATTTAGCTGAGTTGTTCCTGTGTGAATACAAGTCGCAATAAGTCTTCCTTAAAAGTTCTTACCGCATTTCTCAAAGGTCGCTGAAATCGATAGCTCCCGCTACTCCCAACTTTACTAACGCGCCAGGAACTTTGAACCCTTCGGGAAATCGCACTCCACCTTCGTTTTCAATGAGCATGACTTTAGATAAACGTTCAGGAGGAAAATATGAAATTCAAAAGGTCAGGGGTAACATTAACCGTGTTGCTGATTCTAGCGCTCACAAACGCAGTTGCTGTATCCACTAGTTTAAAGCAGGCCCGGGTAAGGAGAGTAATAGATGGCGATACGATCGAGGTCGAATTTGCAGACCTTAGAATTGAAGTCGTTAGATATATCGGGATTGACACCCCCGAAACTCACGGCGGTATCCAGTGTTACGGTCCGGAAGCTTCTTCGTATAATTCGACTCTGGTCAACAAAAGGACGGTGTGGCTGGAAACGGACGTAGAAGCCAGGGACAAATATGGACGCCTGCTGGCCTACGTCTATCTGGACCCAGCTGGATGCTCGATGGTGAACGCAATCCTCGTGGCTCAGGGTTACGCTCAAGTCGCTTCCTACCCACCCAACCTGAAACATCAGAAACTTTTCGAAGAGCTTGAATGCAAAGCCAGGGAAGATGCCAGGGGGCTCTGGTGCAACTGCCAGGGGCTCAAAAAACCTCGAAAAAACTCTGTCCAGAACGAAAAATCCCGGGCCAGAGCAGAACTTACCGTAGTTATTTCCTGTATCCATTTCGACGCTTCCGGTAACGATCATACAAACGAAAACGGTGAGTGGGTTCTAATTGAGGCCCGCGAAAAAATTGATTTAAGTGGGTGGAAATTAACCGACGAATCGAATCACCAATTCATATTTCCGTCCGGATTCAGTCTGGGCAAAGAGGAGACCGTCCGAATTTATACCGGATTTAAGAGTCGACCAAAAAAAGACAGCGGCTGCGGCCAGAACCCCAGGTACGAGCTATTCTGGGGGTCCGAAACCGCAATATGGAACAATGGTGGAGACGTCGCTTCACTGAAAAAGGGTGGGAAAACCGTCGACAGTTGTAGTTATTTAAAAGATGGTGAAAACAGCAAAGAAGTCATTTGTTCTTACTAAATTAAGGGTTAAGGGAAACCTGGTCGGGGAGACTGGATTTGAACCAGCGACCCCCTGCTCCCAAAGCAGGTGCGCTTCCAGACTGCGCCACTCCCCGATACGCAATACTAACTCTAGTAATAAATCGACAATGTATCTTTTTTGCAAATGCCAGTTAGCTTGCTTTACTTTCAATAGTAGCTCTTTGACGGGAAACTGTCAATCGGGTAATCAAGTGAAGGCCTTACGGCAGTTCAAAAACCTTTTTGAACTGCCAGTATTAAGAGGTTTCGTAACAACCCAATCCAGCAAACAATCCCCCTTTCAGCCCCCCTCATTCCTCGATAAAACTCCCAACCTTTCCAACTGGACGAAAACCAAACCCTGAAGAACAGAAACCGCTATCATGACCCCAAGTAACACCCCGGTGAAAAGCGGGCTGAAGTAATAAATGAGCAACGGCAGGAGAGGTAGCTTTACGGCCCTGTTGTATAGAAAAGTTGTAATGAAACCGTAATCCAGCCCCTTTTCCCGGAGGTCATTCAACAGGGGATACCAGGCGTAAATTGGCCCGGTCGACAGAACTCCGGAAACGATTGCGATCAACCAGCGTTTGGGGCCCGAGCTTACCCCGAGGTAACTCTTTATCGTTTTCTTACTGACGAAATAGTTGATCAGGGTCATAACGACAAAGATAATCCCAAGCGCCGGAAGTATTTTAATAAAGATATTCTTGCTCGCGTGCAAAGAGTCCAGCGCCAGTTCGGGCCTAAACGTATAAAGGGCGGCGTAGGTAAACGCCACCAGTGCCAGAAAGGACCACTCTACTTTACTGTCTTTACCTTGAGCACCTGGTTTATCCTGTTTCTTCATAATACTCCCATTATCGCTACGGTTACTGAAGCCACAACTATGGCCAGTAAGAAACTGGTAACGTTTCTCAAGACGGCGAACCTGGTTCCGAGGACGCTTTCGGCCGGGAGCTGCACCAGACCAACCGTGACCCAGGAGACGAGAAACGCGGTCACGGGCAACAGGCCAATCCCCTTATCCATGAGCTCCCCGCCAATAATGTAGCTCGTCGCAGCGTTACCCGTTAAAACGCTTCCGAGGCCGGCACCAATCAGGGAATCAGCCAGAACCCTTCCCTGAAATAAACCAGTATAGAGACTGGTGGGCGTAACCGTTTTTATCAATCCGACAAGCAACACCACTCCGGCAATAATCGGCAACATCTTGCGCAAACCCTTTGAGGCCTTCTTTATGGACGTAAGTAACTTTGTCATGATACCCCTTTCGTAAGAATTATAGTACGGCAAAACCGTTATTAGAATGGATCTGCTTGACCCTCGCTATATTAGTGAGACAAACTAATTAAATCAATAAACGGTTTGTGACACTATGAGGCGAGTATCCGAGTGGTTCAGGTCATACAAACGTGGAGGCATTCAGGAAGAAAGTACAAATTAGCCAGCAGAATCGGACTCAACGACGAATGTTGGCAAGGTAAAACATTCGACCAGCGAAGCAATTACGTTTTCCCGGCCGGCCCTCGTGTAAAGCCCGCTCAGTTCCTGGTTATAAAGATATAAACCAATAAGGTGGCCAAATTTCTGAAAACCGGGCTTTCCGTCTTCAAAGTAAAGAAAGTCCCGTTCCGGTACGTCGCAGAACGCCTGTGCTATGTAATTCTGCCCGGCAAGATTTTGGAGTTTTTCCTCCCAGTCCGTCCTGTCCATCTCTTGGCCAACGTAAACACCATGCCCGGCAAATTTATCAAACGGCTTCAGCAGATAGGCATCCTTTTTTTCGGCCAGCTTTTTTCTGACCTCGTCCGGATGGCGATCGTAAATATAGGTCTCCGGCAGGTGGCGGTTCAGGAATTCCTTTTCCTCGCCATTAAGATAATCGGTATATTCTTCCTCCTGAAGAATTGCAAACAGTGACTTGTTGTGGACTATCTGAGAGGAAAAACCCCCGACCACCGGAACCGCACCGTCCAGATAAGCGCGGATAAACCCTTCGACCTCGTCGGCACGGTCGATGACCTTTCTCGTGGTTGCCCGGCGGTACACCAGATCGATTCTCTCCGAATCATGAACCAGCTCGCCGGAAGAAAAGGCAAGTTCCCGCGGGTCGGCGATAATACAATCTATCCCTCTGTTCTCGAACTTTCGTCTGAATTCTCTGAACTCGCTCGAGATTCCTTCTCCCTCAAAATCTACTATGGCAACTGTTTGCGGGTCACCGGACGCTCCCGAAAAATTCCGGTAATTTTCCAAAACGGCATCTACCAGGTTCTCCATCGGGCTATAGGTCGATAGTTCATAATCCCCGCCAAGAAAATCCAGTACCCCCAGTTCCAGGAAAACTTTCTGTAGAACCCTGGCCTCGTTCATTCCAGCCGAGCCGTCGGTATTGAACTCACAGAACTGAAGCTTCCCTTTCGGATCGAAGAATACGTCGAACCGGCCTATCGGATAGGGATTACCGTAACCCGGATCTGCCAGAATCAACTCCTCCTCCAGCTCCGTAAACGGAAATACTTCCCGGAAAGCCGAATTATTTCTGTAATGATCGACGGTTTTGTCGAGAATCGCAGTTAACTTATCGATTACTTTTCTCAGACGCTCGAGATCTTCCCCGGAAAGAAACATCGGTTGAAGGAGAAAGTCAATCGGCTGACCGAGATACCGTGCGGAGGATTCTTTAACCATGTCTCGGGCACGGCGGTATTTACGGGCGAACTCCCCCGGATTGTTCTCTACGTACTCCCTGTAGCGGGAGAAGAGGTTTTCGTTCATGTTTGCATCCCGTCACCAGGGGTCAGGTCGATCTCACACCAGGAAAGCGCCCGCTGCTTACCGCGATCTAGCCTATTCAGGGTGCGGGCTTTCGGGGTCTCCCCTTCCGCTGCAAGCTTTTTTAGCGGCTCGAGGTACTCCACTTCGTTTTCTGCAAGACCGGATTCCGCCGCCTTAAGCAGTTCCCGGTAAAACGAGAAGGTCTCGTCCGAAACCACCCCACCACCCTTGCCACTCCGGACTTCTTCTCGGGTCTCGGAGTACTCGGCAGGACTAACGCCCCTGTATCTTCTGTAAAGGAAATCCAGGTTTTTCCGGTCGTAGAGAAGCCCTTTCCAGAACGCGGCATAACTCAGACTGTAAGGGTAAGGCAGAGAGTCGCCCATCCTGACTTCGAGATGCCCTTTAGTCCTCACGTCCGGAAAGACTGTCGACAATAGGTATTCAAGCTCTTCTTCCGTCGTATGCTCATCCATGACGTCACTAACTTTGTCTTCCTTTTCGTAAACCAGATTCCCGTCCTTTTTATAAACCATGACGGGAACGTTAAGAACGTACTCGGCGTAGTCCTCGTAACCAAACCGTCCGGCAAAAACCCCTTCCGGGTAACCACACCTGGCCGGATCGCAGTTATCCCAGATCCGGGCGCGTAGACTGCCGGCATCGTAAATTTCCCCCTCGAAAAACGGCGAGTTATCCAGAACCGCGTAGATTACCGGAGCCAGGTAGTTGGCAACGGCGTTTTTCTTTATATAGTCGGCTTCGTTCAGGTAATCCACGTTCACGTGAATCGCGCCCGTGCCCTTCATCATATTGTGAGCGTACTCGCCCTTGTTACCGAAATAATCGTACATGTAGTCGTATCGTTGTTTAGGGACGATCTCTATGTCCTTAACTCCGGATTCGGGCTGGTAGCCAAGGGCCAATAACTTACTCCCGTTTTTTTTAAGTACCGAAAGAGCATCCTGGAGAAATTCCCGGTAGATGTCTTCCAGTTCATCCAGCGAACTTCGAGGGGCTATGCTTAACTCCAGTTGTCCGCCGGGCTCCAGGGTCACGTTCGCCTCTTCCGAGGTCAGCCCAACTACGTGTCCGCCTTCAGTTACGGACTCCCAGCCTAGCTCGGTTAAAGCCCTCAGAAGGCCTTCTACCCCACCTACCTCACGGTAAGAAACGGCTTCCAGCGTTTCACCGTCAAGGACCATATGTTCAAGCTCGAGCCCCAGTTTTCCGTCCCCCCTGGCAACTTCGGAACCCCTGAAGTAGTCCACAAGCAATTCCATTTTTTCGGAGTAATTCAATACTTGTTAATTCCTCCCGAACTTAACTTCCGACCAGCATCGGCGCGATCCAACTCCGGCCAGTCAGGTTTACGACGATAAGTAAATTCCGAGGTATATTATCTAGTTTTGGTTAGTGTACGCCCTTAATCCCCTTTTCTCAACGTTTCTAATGCACAGAACTACCTCTTATCGGGCAACTTGAGTCGATAAGTTCGATTACCGGTTCGGCCTCATTCACCCGGTGGATCGGAATATATTTTCAACACTGGAATCGCGGAAATCCGCTCTAGAAGGGAATTCAGTTCTGGTAATAACCTGCAACATTTATTATAATTATCTGTCTTAGTGGCTTTTATGATTTGAGGTGGTTATATGCCCTACGAAGCAGATCAAATTAAAGTTCTGGAAGATTTGGAAGCAGTTAGGAAAAGACCGGGAATGTACATAGGGAGTACCGGCCAGGAAGGCGTGATGCACCTGATTGACGAGGTGCTGGACAACAGCATAGATGAGGCGCTGGTCGGTGAATGTGACGAAATCAAGGTAACAGTACATGAGGACGACAAGGTAACTGTGGTGGACAACGGCAGGGGCATACCTGTAGATACCCATGCGGAAAAGGGTTTGAGCGGGGTAGAGGTCGTAATGACCACCCTGCATGCAGGGGGAAAGTTCGATCATAAAAGCTACAAGGTCAGTGGTGGGCTTCATGGTGTCGGTGTTTCAGTAGTAAACGCACTCTCCGAATGGATGCGTGTCGAGGTCCAGCGGGACGGAGCCCGTTACAGGCAGGACTTTTCGCGGGGTGACTCGCTTTCGGAACTAAAGGAGATAGACACCAGAGCGGGAGATAGAGGAACGAAGATCACCTTCCTGCCGGACGAAGAAATATTTGGCGACTTCGAATACGACATGCCCAAACTGACCCACCGCCTGCGCGAACTGGCATACCTGAATAAGGGTCTCAAAATAGTCCTGGAAAACGAGGACGCGGACGTAACCAAGTCCTTCAAGTACGATGGTGGGATCAAGGAGTACGTTTCTTCGATCACCGAAAACGAGGAAAGGCTGAACGACGAACCAATCTACTTCAAACGCGAGGAAGACGGTAACTTCGTCGAGGTAGCGATGACCTTCAGCAAGAAGTTTTCGGAATCTACCTATTCTTTCGCCAACAACATCAATACTCAGGAGGGTGGAAAACACGTAACCGGTTTTAAAACCGCACTGACCAAGACTACAAACGAGTATGCGAGGTCGAAGAAGATACTGAAGAAGAAGGACGACAACCTCTCCGGCCGGGATATTAGAGAAGGCTTAACAGGGATAATCAACGTGCGCATTCCCGAACCGGAGTTCGAAGGTCAGACGAAGACCAAACTGGGCAACCCGGAGATCCGGGAAATCGTCCGAAACGTAACTTCGGAAGCACTGCTCGACTTTTACAAATCAAATAAACAGGTAGCACGGAAGATAATCGAAAAATCTATCGAAGCGGCCCAGGCCCGTAACGCCGCCAAGAAGGCACGAAAACTCGCCAGGAAGAACGCGATGATTTCCACTTCGCTCCCCGGTAAACTGGCGGACTGCACGCAAAGGGATCCGGAGGGGAGTGAACTATTCATCGTGGAGGGTGATTCGGCCGGTGGATCGGCAAAGAGCGCCCGTGACCGGGAATTTCAGGCTATACTACCTTTGAGGGGAAAGATACTCAACGTCGAGAAATCCCGAATGAGCAAACAGCTGGAGAACAAGGAATTAAAGTCAATTATCACCGCAATGGGAACCGGCGTTCAGGACCACTTCTCCCGGGAGAAGCTGCGTTACGAGAAGATAATAATCATGACCGACGCCGACGTGGACGGTGCCCACATCAGGGCGCTGCTGCTCACGTTCTTTTACAGGAACTTTGAGCCTCTAATAACGGAGAACCACGTCTTCATCGCTCAGCCCCCGCTTTACAAGGTTCAATCGGGCAAGAGCAAACAGTACTTCTATACGGAACAGGAACTAGAAGAGTACCTTAACGACAGGAAAACCAAGCCATCGTCAGTCCAGAGGTTTAAGGGTCTGGGTGAAATGAATCCGTCTCAACTCTGGGAGACAACGATGAACCCGGAAAACCGTATAATGAAAAAGGTTTCCGTTAAGGACGCACTGGAGGCGGATGACCTGTTTAGTACCCTTATGGGGAGCGACGTTCAGGCGAGGAAGAACTTCATCAAGGAAAACAGCAACCAGATAACCAATCTGGATATATAATTTCCATTTTTGTGGTGAAAAACTAGGTACCGGTAAATAACAAAACTTTCGGCATGAACGAGTTTCCGAGTCGATTAAGAAAATACAGTTAACCTGGAAGCTATAGTTAACCGCCATAGTTTCATGACTTTACCATCCCGGGCTTGTTGATGTACGAAGCACCTTGAACCGGTTTCTAATTGAATTTGGTGTAATACGCTAATGGCACTAGACGGGATCACTTTAAGCAAACTAAAACTCGAACTCCAGGACGCCTTGACCGGCGGCTGGATAAGAAAGATATATCAACCCAGAAACGGGCTGGTAACCGTCAACGTCTGGGGTGGGGAGGACTACACCCTGCTCGTATCCTGCGGGGACGACTTTCGGATTCAGCTCACCGAACTCGATTTTGAAAACCCGGAGGAGCCGCCGCCGTTCACCATGCTCTTACGAAAACACCTGTCCGGCGGGAAGATAGCCCGTGTAACTCAGCCAAGAGGTCTCGACAGGATAATTAAGATTTCGGTTGACAAAAAGAAGGAAAGCGGAGCCGAGGAAAAGATAGAGCGTAAGGAAGTATACGTCGAGCTCATGGGCCGCAACAGCAACTTTTTCCTGGTTCAGGACGACAACATTATCGGGACCCTACGAGATAAGCAGAGCAGAACGAGGGATACCTCCCCGGGTGGCACTTACGAGCTACCTCCAGACCAGAACAAGGCCAACCCCTTTGAATTGAAACGGAACGAGTTTTACGAGCTCGCTCAGGCGGAAAATCCACTTTGGCGAAATTTACTCAACGGTATAGCCGGAATCGGGCCGACGCTGGCGAAGGAGATACCCACCCGTGCCGGTATGGAACCTGATCAGCAGAACCTGTCGGAAAGTCAACTTAAAGCGCTTTACCGGGCGGCAGAGGACTTCTTTAACGAGCTATCCGTTGACAACTACGAGCCAATAGTTTACCAGGAAGAGGGCAAACCCGTCGAATTCAGCCCGATCGAGCTGGAAAGCTTCTCGGATAAAAAAGGCCTGACGTTTACCAGCATCAGTAAGGCACTTGACCACTACTACAAGGCCCGAGAAACCAGCTTCGAAACGCTCGAGCTGCGCGAGGACGTAGAAGGAACGATAAAGGACGAACTGGATAGGGTGAAGGGCGCGTTGAAAAACGTTAGAAACCAGCTGAAACAGTCCGAGAACAGGGAAAAACTGAAAAAAACCGGTGATATCATTTTATCCAACCTGGGACAGCTAAAAAAAGGGATGAAGCAAGCCAGCATCAACGATCCTTACAACCAGGGTGAAAAAGTGGAAGTCGATCTGGACCCATCCCTGACACCGGAAGAGAACGCGGAAAAATATTACGAACGCTATAAAAAATTGAAGCGGGGCAAGGAAAAGCTGGAAAAAAGGAAGAAGGGGCTAAAAAAAGAACTTAACTACCTGGAGAAGCTTAAGGAACGTTATGAAGATGCCGAATCCCAGGAAGAGCTGGCAAAGCTCGAGGGAGTTTTAAAGGAAAAAGGTTACATCGACGAGGACCTCGGTTCTTCGAGCCAGGAACAGGAGGGCGGCCCGAAGGAATACTGGGTCAAAGGTTACAAGGTAATGGTGGGAAGAAATGCGCGACAGAACGACGAACTGGTTAGAGATGCATCGCGGGACGACCTCTGGTTTCACGTCAGGAACTACGCCGGAGCACACGTAGTGGTCGTCACGGACGGCCGACCGGACAGGGTTCCGGAAGAGGTAATCGTGAAGGCGGCTCAGCTTGCAGCTGCCAATTCCAAGGCCCGGAACGCAGGCCAGGCCACGGTGAGTTATACTGAGGTCAAATACGTCGACAAACCAAAAGGTGCAAAACCCGGATTGGTTCAGATAACAAATGAAAATACGATAAACGTTTCTCCTGGAGAGGTGATATCATAGCTTCCACTATAGTGAACCTGATTATTCTGCTATTAGCTCTTCTGCCAGCTGCAATTATCCACGAGTATTCTCACGGTTACGTTGCCTGGAAGCTGGGCGACCCGACGGCAAAGCAGTCCGGCAGGTTGACTTTGAATCCCATACCACATATAGACCCCGTTGGGACCGTACTGGTTCCGCTGGGACTGATACTGGTTCAGCTGATCTTCGGGGGTGGCCTCTTTATTATCGGCTGGGCAAAGCCCGTTCCGATCGATCCAAGATACTTTCAGGACTCGGAGCGTGGCATGTTACAGGTTGGGCTCGCCGGGCCATTGAGCAATATCATGATGATGTCCCTCGCTGCCGCAATTGGCCATTTGCTTGTGCCGTTTTACATCAACTTCTTTCTCGGTAGAAGCGGCGGCTTTTTCTTTCAGTTCGCTCAGAACGGCCTGAGAACGCTAATTTACTTTTTCGGAGTTTTCGTTATCATAAACATAATTCTGGGGATCTTTAACCTAATTCCCATGCCACCGCTGGACGGTTCGAGAATACTGAATTACTTCCTTTCAGGGCGCGGCAAACAGATAATGGCCCAGGTCGAGCAATACGGTTTTTTTATTGTGCTTGCTCTGCTCTGGCTCGGAGGGGACCTTTTCTTCTGGGTAATACAGCAGATATGGTCGTTCGTTCTCGGCCCGAACTGGATCAACCTCATCGCAGCGGGCGGAATGCTTTAAATCATGCGTAGGTCCAGAACCCCGCCCCAAGGAAAGGGGTTTGTAGAAAAACGGATTTAACCACGAACTTTGTTCTTTTACAAAAGAAGACACAGCCCCGGAGCAAGCTCCGTGGCTTCCTTGGCAGGTTTTGGTTGACTGGCGGTTAAAATGAACACAAGAGAATCTAACCCCGGCGAACCCGGGATCCTATACGTAATAGCTACTCCAATAGGAAATTTGAAGGACGTAACCTACAGGGCCGTGGAAACGCTCCGGAAAGTGGACGAAATAGTGGCGGAGGATTCGCGTCACTCCCGAAGATTGCTCGAAGAATACGAAGTAGAGACGCCGTTTACGTTGAGCTATTACCAGGGAAGCGGCGAGGAGCGCAGAAAAAGTATAGTCGACAAGCTGCAAAAGGGATTGGACCTCGCGTTAATCAGCGATGCCGGTACCCCTTTGATATCCGATCCGGGTTTTAAATTGGTCCGGCTTGCCCGAAGAAAGGATATCGAGGTAAGGAGCATTCCCGGTCCAAGCGCATGTATTGCCTGTCTCTCGATTTCCGGTCAGCCCACCGACAGTTTTGTCTTCGCTGGCCAGGTGCCAAAAAAGACAAAGCAAAAGAGCAATTATTTTGAAGAACTGCGGACGAGGAGGAAGACAACCGTCCTTTACGACTCGCCCCATCGGGTGGAGGGGACCCTGAAAACCATGGCGGACGTCCTCCCTGAAAGGTCGATTACCGTCTGCCGGGAGCTAACAAAACAATTCGAAAGAACACTTAAAGGAAGCCCCAAAGAAGTTCTAAAGGAACTAAAACAGGGAAAACTCAAGGGGGAATTCACCCTGGTTATCAGAGGAGCTACCGAAGAAGAGGCGGCAAGAGCCCGGCGAGAAAAATACGAAGGTATCCCGATTGAACAGCAGTACGAAGGGATCAAGAAACTTAAAGGCCTATCCAGAAAGGAAGCAATGAGGGAACTAGCCGATCTACGGGGTACTTCAAAAAACGAGATTTACGACAAACTCAATAAGTAACCGCTTAGGCGTGTTTGTCGGCGACCGTTGAAGCGCCGTAAGAATCGGGCTTAGTTCTGACGTCGAAGCCGCTGCCGATGATCATACCGACCACTTCGTCAATGATCTCCTTTGTCTTTCCGTGCTTACCTACGTCAACGTGGATCTCCAGGTTATAATCCAGCAGGGTTTCCTCTTCGAGATGCTCCATCAGGTCCTTGGCCAGATCAAAAGAGAGGAAGGCTTCCTTGTAAATCTTGTCCCTCAACGTATAAATCCCGTCCTCCGTCTCTCGCTTCCAGAAGTAACGGCCACCTTTACCCATTCTGTGAATAACTATGGCACTTACGAAGTCAATCTCGTGGTCACCGGAAGCAGCGTGCGAATCGGTCCCAACGACGATTTCGTACTCCGATCGCTGGTCCTTTTCCATCATGCCGATTATCTCATCGACGACCCCGTCAAAACTCAATCTACCTTTTGTCGGATTATGAAACTGTATCAATGTTTAACACCAAGGGGATTATAGCTGAAAAAATAACTTTTTCAAAGCTCCAGCCCATCAGGAGCTTCGGTTCCCGGCCCCAGAACTTCCCGGGCGCAGTAATAACCGCTTCTAACTGCTCCCTCCATTGTAGCGGGCCAGCCCGTATCGGTCCAGTCTCCTGCCAGGAAAAGTCCTTTCTCGCTAGGGTTCTGAGGCGGTCGCAAAGTTTTGCTCTCTGGCGAGGCCTTAAAGGTTGCTTTCGGTTGATATAGCGCCACCGAATCCAGTAATTCCGCCTCATTAATTGCCGGTAGCGGCGAAGAAAGGTCAACCCGAACTTTCTCGACGAGCTCGTCCGGTTCCAGATCTTCCAGTTCGCCAGGGTCCGATATTGTTAGACAGACGTGTTTGCCGCTCTCTTCACTACCTTTGGATACGTTGAAAACCCAGCCGGCCGTTCCCTCCAGGAAGCCGAAGAAATCCGCCTCCATAACTTTTTCGTCAAAAAACAGGTGAACGTTTATTATAGAATTCCATTCCAGTTCCCAGAAAGGATGAGAGAATTTGTCCAGCAGGGAATCCGAAAGTATTTTCTTCAGGGCATGACCCGGTACGGCGGAAAGCACTGCTTCGGAAGATATCTCCTCGCCGTCGCTCAAGCGAACCACGTATTCGCCATTACCCTTCTCAACCCTTTCCACCGGGTGAGAAGTTCGAACCTGTCCTCCTTTCGATTCGATAAACTCAACAGCCGAACGGCCTATCTTCGCGAGTGATCCGTCCAGCCTCCCCAGGCGACCGCCACGTTTATCTAGGAGAACTCTTTTCAGAATCATTAGCCCCATCTTCACGCTCACTTCGTCCACGCTTGCATTTAAAGTGGGGATGATAATCTGGTTCCAGAGCTTAGTGATCGATTTTTCACTTGCTCCCCTCTTTCTTAACCAGTCACCAAAGGATTCCGATCTTTCTTCCGCTCCGGAATTTGACAGCAAGGAGGAGAAAAGCGGCCCGATCAGGCTCAACTTGTCGAAAAAAGAAATAAACGGGAAGCCATAGGTGGCCGAAATCAGGTGAAAAGGTGGAGGGAGTTCATTGCTCCAAACTCGTCCAACCCGGCCGGACTTATCTCGAAACTCGACG
>Ga0207797_1002186_pt1 | contig 13681 bp, 6 predicted proteins | sample PRCRCaboRojoPR_6_FD_187275 | JGI IMG/M metagenome (GOLD analysis project Ga0207797, IMG submission 187275) | Marine sediment microbial community from Cabo Rojo, Puerto Rico - PR CR 10% Liquid 1 (SPAdes) | ecosystem: Environmental > Aquatic > Marine > Coastal > Sediment | place: Cabo Rojo, Puerto... | reverse complement strand
TGAGAATAGTGTAAAGCCATCTCACAGGCATAATAATCTAGTACCGCACGGGCCATTTGCTTAACCTCCCTATCGGTAGCAAAATCATAAAGATTCAGCCAGCCTATAATGTTATAGGGTGCATAGATGGCAGAATTAAATTCTCCGGTGCCCGTTTGAAAGATTTTTTGGGAAAAATAACTTATCCACTGTTTCATTTGCTGCATCCGGAATTTTGCTTCCGGAAATGATTCAGGATACTTACCCTAAGCAATCTGTGCGTAAAGATACCCGGAAGTACGGCTCATATTGATATGGTTCTCCGTACCTTCACACGTCCAGGCATTATAACTGTCGGTTCTCTCAAAAACCCTTTTCAGGAAATCTTTTTCATATTTTTTTACTGGGGGAGAATTCGGGTATCCCAGTAAAATCCTGGGGAGGCCGACAAGATTAAAATGAAAGGTGGGTTTCTTCCTGTAAATTTTCATTCTTTGATTGAAAAGCTCTGCTTCCGGGCTACTTGCCCCATATTTTTCAAACACTGCGATAATCTTGGGATAGTTGTATTTGCCAAAATCGGACAGATCGCCCCTTCCGCCAGGTGGTGTTTTTCCATTGTTGAAACGGGGATAGAGGGCCGCTATATAATCTATCAAGAGTCTGGCCCTTGCTTTAAAATTGGTTTCATATTCCTGTCCATTCGACTCCCGTGCGATCAGTAAACTGAAAATTAATAAAATACAAAAAAAACTGATTTTCAATTTAACCATAGCGAATAAAATCATTAAACCTTCCTGTTTATAAAATCACTGACCTGCATTGTCACCGGAAATCTTTCCATAGTGGGTTTTCTGTATGTTGGAAACCGCGTATTGTGTAGGCGTCATATCAAACATTTTTTTAAAGGATTTACTGAAATATTGGGGATCATTGAACCCGACCCTGTAAGCAATTTCGGCAATAGTCAGTTCATTCTGTGTCAACAGCTGGGCTGCTCTTTTCAGGCGGATCGACTTGATGAATTCATTGGCCGATTGATCCACGAGGGCCCTAAGCTTACGGTATAAAGCCGACCGGCTCGTTCCCAGTTCCCGGATCAGGCCGGGAACATTAAACTCAGGATCGGAAATATTTTCTTCAACAATCTCAACCGCGCGTTTCAGGAACTGTTCATCAACAGAAGTAAGGGTAACCTCCGAGGGCTCGCATATCAGTTCACGCCTGAAATATTCCCTCAGGCGGGCACGGGATTCAATCAGATTTTTCATCCGCGTAAGCAAAAATTCAGGATTAAAGGGTTTCGTAACAAACTCGTCGGCTCCTTTTCGAAAACTTTCAATCTGATACTGATCCGACTGAAGGGCTGTCAGAAGAATAACAGGAATATGGCTGGTGTTCAAGTCCTGTTTCAAGTCCCTGCTGAGGCTTATGCCATCCTTTTCTTTCATCATGATATCCGAAACGATGATATCGGGATTGTATTCCCTGGCTTTTCCAATCCCCTCTTCGCCGTCAAATGCCTGATATATGTTAAATTCTTCTTTTAAAATGTTACGAAGAAACTGCTGCATCAATTCATCATCTTCAATGAGCAATGCAACGGGTTTATTTTCTGCTCCATGCTGGTCATTCTCATCTTCCTTCTCCTCTGCCGAAAGAATCTCTGAAACTCCCAATTCTTCCTCACTTGCATACTCCTGCACTTTAGAAGTTGCATATAAATCCCTGTCTTTTTCATTCACCAGTTGATCCGTATCCAGGTGGTTTTTGCCGACAGGTATGCTCACGGTAAACCTTGTGCCTTTACCTTCCTCGCTTTCTACCTCAATTTCCCCTTTATGCAATTCTACAAGGCTTTTGGTCAGTGCAAGCCCTATACCGCTATTGGTCCCGTAAAGGGTCGAATTAAGGCTGGAAGCGGATCCTCCTATCTGATGAAAGCGTTCAAAAATTTTGGGAAGCCGGTCTTTTGAAATCCCTATCCCGGAATCTTCAATTATGATATTCAAATAACCGGAAATGTCCCTGTTTCTACCCTTTAGTGGCTGTAATGCATCTTTAATCACGGCTCCCTTACCTACTTGCGGTTGTATTTTTAGTGAAATTTTCCCACCATCCGGCGTAAACTTGAATGCATTGGACAATAAATTGTAAAAAACCTTTTCCATCTTTTCCCGGTCAATCCATAAATCATAGGAATTATATCCGGAATTAAAGCTGAAGTTAATTTTATGATCTTCGGCAAAGGCATTAAAAGCCTGCTTAACATCTTTCAACATTCTGATCACATCAGTTTTCCGGGCATGCAAAGTCATATGCCCGGTTTCTATTCTTCTGAAATCCATTAGCTGATTGATCAGATGCAATAATCTTTTCGCATTATCGTGAATACGTGTAAGTTGCTTTCTGATATAACCGTCATTAACGCCCCGGGATAACAAGTGCTCGAGGGGTGACAGGATAAGAGTGAGCGGTGTCCTGAACTCATGAGATACATTGGTATAGAACTGCAGCTTCATATTGTTCATTTCTTCAATCTTCTTTTTCTCCATTTCTTTCAACTGAATCTCGTGTTTCATCCGGGCTTTATAAAGCACCATTGCCCTGGCTCCATAGAGAATTAACAAGACAATGACTCCATATCCAATAAATGCCCAGGTTGTCAGCCAGGGTGGAGGAAGTATCTTAACCTTTACCGATGCTCCTTCCTGATTCCATATACCATCATTATTTGAAGCTTTAACCCTGAAGTTATAAGTGCCGGGAGGAAGATTCGTATAGGAGGCATACCTGCGGTTGCCAAGATCTCTCCAATTTTCATCAAATCCCTCCATCTTGATCCGGTAACGGTTTTTACCCGGAGCTGCATATGAAAGGGCTTTAAATTCGAATGAAAATACATTCTGGTTGTGCTTAAGGGTGATCTGGTCCTCGGCGCTGATATGCTCATCGAGAGGAGAACCCGGTGCACCTATGGGAACCGGCTCGTTTTTGATCTGAAAATCGGTGATCACCACAGGCGGTTCATAAGGATTCTTTCTGATCCGGGCCGGTTGGAATACGGTAAAGCCGTTAATGCTTCCAAAATAAAAACTGCCTTCATCAGATTTCATTGCAGCATCATACGAAAACTGATTGGTAGACAAACCGTCACTCATGTCATAATTATGGATGATATCATCATCCGGATGAAATTTACAGAGACCCTGATTGGTACTCAGCCATAGATTGCCCTGTTTATCTTCCAAAATAGCATGAATGGCGGAATTGGGCAGGCCGTCACTGGTATTGTAAACATGAAATTGATTATTATCGCGGTCATAATGAACCAAACCGCCTCCCTCCGTACCTACCCATAAACGATCTTTTTGATCTTCAAAGATGCACCGCACATCAAACTGCTCAAACAATCCAAAATCGATGGTCACCAGTGAATCACCCTCTCTATCAAGTCTCTTCAGGTTAGAACCACCCAACCAAAGCGTACCTGTATCGTCCTCATAAAGCGTGGTGACCCGGTCATGGTAATTGCTTCCATTTTTTTCCGAAGAATTATAATGTTTAAAAATACCCTGTTCAGGATTCATTTTATCCAGGCCGGATAATGTGGCAATCCAAAGGTTTCCATATCGGTCCTCCTGAATATCCCAAACATTGTTATTGGCAATGCTTTGTGGATTATCAGGATCGTGGGTATAATTGGTGAAATTCCCGGTACGAAGATTAAAACGGTTCAAACCTCCCGAATAGGTTCCTATCCACAATATCTCTCTACCTGTCTGATGGACGGCTGTTACTACATCACTGCTTAACGAACGGGGATCGCCATTTCTGTGCCTGAAATGCTCAAAAGTTTCCTTTTCAGGATCAAACAAGTTCAATCCGCCACCATCTGTCCCTATCCAAATTCTTCCCTTGTGATCCTCATGAAAACTTAAAACAGATCTGTAGCTTAAAGAATTTTCCCTTGACGGGCGTGAAGTATAAGTATGGAAATCCTTGGCATTTGTGTTAAATATATTGATCCCACCGTCAAAAGTACCAACCCAGTAAATCCCATGGTTATCCTTATACAGAGAATATATGGCCTCACTGTTAAGCGATTCCGGATCGCCGACATTATACCTTATATACCTCATTTTACCCGTTTCACGATTCAATACATTAATCCCTTCCCCATCCGTAGCAATCCAGAAAATATTGCTTTTCACCTGCATCACATCCTTTACAATTTCATTGCTCAAGGAATTCCTGCCTGTACTTCCGTAAAAAGCCTCATATCTTCCGTCAGAAGGATCGAAAACATACAAACCTCCACCTTCTGTCCCGATCCAAAGGTTGCCGGAATTGTCTTTATAGAGATTTTTGTTATACCGTTTTTTGTCCTGGGGGACATTTGGGAAAGGGTAATATTCAGCGCCTCCGGTATCAAGATTATAATGGTAGATTCCAGGGTGCTGAGAACCTATCCACAGGTTAGCCCCGGATGATTCAATAATGGCTGTAACATTGGTTAATTCATTATTTTCGTTAATCTGAACAGGAATGAAACGATCATTTTGCCGGTCATAAAGATTTAGTCCTCCACCAAGTGTTCCGGCCCACAAATTGTTCCGGCTGTCTTCATATAAATAACGAACAAAATTATGACTAAGAGAGGTATCTTTCCCCGGTTGATGTAAATATCGCTGAAAATGATCTTTTCTAACATTATACCTGTTTAAGCCGTTGGCAGTGCCAATCCATAAATCTCCCCGGTCATCTTCAAGAATGGAATATACCTTATTATTGCTAAGGCTGCAGGTATCGTCAGGAATTCTCCGGTAAACAGTAAACTCATATCCATCATATCGATTAAGACCGTCGTTGGTACCAATCCAGATAAATCCCCGATCATCCTTTATCACAGCATTGACTGTATTTTGTGAAAGACCATCTTCCACAGTCAAATGCTCAAATCGAAGATCCTGCTCCTGAGCTGAAATATCGACAAGCCATAAAATGCAGAAGCCAATGATAAGGGCTATGGATCTTTTCATAGGGCGTATATATGGGTTCAGGTTAAATTTTAAGTTAGGGAGACAAAATAATAATAATTCAATAAAATATCAATTGTCCATTTTAGATTTCCCTAAAATTCTCATAAATAAGCAGCGTGAAAATTTTGAATCAAGAGAAATAGCGAGAAAATAAATGGATTTTGTGAGAAAATTTCGGCTTATAAAGGGCTTATGGTGCTTCCTCAAATCAACTCATGTTTTTCCAGATAATCATAAAAAAGCTGTTTATAGCTTTCTCCCAGTGGGATTAAATGGTCGTCAATTTTTACCTTATTCTTGTGGATGTATTCAATCTTATCCACGGCTATGATATAAGACCGGTGAATCCGCAGAAATTGATCCTCGGGTAAATGATGCATGATTTGAGGAAAACGCAAAAGCGTGTATATGGTTTCCGTATTGGTTTTAATGATCAGGTAATTGCTTAGTCCCTGAATGTATTGAATGTCGTCCAACCTTACCTTCTGCATTTTATACTGAGTCCTGACAAAGATATAATGCTTTTGCCGGTGGACATGACCATTACCCGAAAGACCAACTGCACCGGTTTCAAACATATTGTTATAAATTCTGTTAACGGCCTTCACGAAACGGTGAAATGTAAATGGTTTCAGAAGATAGTCCTGGACATTGAGTTCATAAGCCTTAACCGCAAAGTCTTCATATGCAGAGGTAACAATAACATTCGGGTAGTTTTCAAGGGACTCCAGCAACTGTATACCGTTAAAATCAGCATGGTTCAGGTCGAGAAAAATCAGATCAACAGGCTGTACCTTAATATAAGGATAAGCTTCCTCCGGTTTATCAAAAACTTTTCTTAGCTGCAGAAAGGGCACCTTTTGAATGAAGGATTTCATTTGTTCCATCGAGGTGGTATCCTCCTCGACTACAATACATCGTATGACATTCATTTGCTTAAAGTTTTCTACAATTCGGTGTTGTTTTTTCCAGAAATTCAATATCAGTTATAGAAAGATATTTTAGAAAGCCGTGTGTTGTTTTTTATCCCAGATTAAAGTTTTGGGTTCAGGGGAACAAATTACAACATTATTCATGTGAATGCAAGTATTTTGATTATTTTTTTTGATAATTTCATGAAAATTTATTTTTTCATGATAAAACCCGTTCATACATGTAATATTTAAAATCATCACCAGAATAGAAGCGTTTGCATGAAATATTTTTATTTCTCATTAACTCTTATTTTCTTGCCTCTAATTGGGGTGGGTTTAATGAAACGCTGAATGTTTTCTCATAGGCATAAATTTAAGGTTAAACATAGGGTTTTTAATACATGTCTGCATCAGCTCTTTCAATTAAACCCACTTCCTTTTAAATGCTAAACCATCTTAATTTATTTAATCATGAAACATTTATTTATTGTTTTGTTGTTCCTGTTTTTTGGGAGTTTTACTGCCCTATCCCAACAAACCATTACGGGGACAGTTACAAATGCAGAATCGGGAGATCCCATTCCGGGAGTGTCTGTCGTTGTAAAAGAGCAGACTGCCATTGGAACCTCCACAGATATGGATGGGAAATACTCCCTTAGGGTATCTTCTGATGCTGAAACCTTAGTATTTAGCTTTGTGGGAATGCAAACCCAGGAGGTAGCCATTCAAGGGCGAACGACCATTAACATTGCCTTGCAACCGGCGATTGAAGAAATGGAAGAGGTGGTAGTAGTGGGTTATGGTACAAGGAGCAGAAAGAATCTCATCAGCTCGGTATCAAAGGTGGAGGCAGAGGAGATGCAGAAAGTATCTGAGCCATCTATTGATGCTGCTTTACAGGGACAAGCTGCAGGAGTTACAATAAACCGCAACTCCGGAGCCCCCGGGCAGGCTGTATCAGTTAGAATCAGGGGCGTTACTACAGTTTCAGGCTCTAACCAACCCCTTTATGTGGTGGATGGAGTGCCGGTAATAACAGAAGATGTAACAACTGATAGCTATGGGGGACAATCAGGAAATGCCATTTCCAACCTGTCTCCAAATGACATCGAATCTGTAGAAATTCTTAAAGATGCCGCGGCCACAGCCATCTACGGAGCAAGGGCTTCCAACGGAGTGGTACTGATTACCACAAAGGAAGGCAGGAAAGGTGATGTGGATATCAGTATGAATTTTTCGTATGGTATTCAGAATCCCATTGAGCGATACAAAATTATGAGCGTTGGAGATTATTACAAATTTGCCGATATGGCCTTCAATACAGCTTTACCTTATACCAGTTACTGGTCATACGCCAAAGGTTGGGTTGATGATTTTAACCTGACGCCCGAAACCTCCGATGAATTGAACAACCTATACAACAACAACCTGGAAGGATTTGACCGTGATGTAACCAATTACATGGATGCGGTTTACAAGTCGGACGTACCCATCTGGGAAGCTTCATTAAGTGCCAGAGGTGGTGACGACAATACTACCTACTACCTGGGCTTCTCCAATATCGATCAACAGGGTGTTGTTGTAGGACAAAGCTATAACAGGAAAAGTGTGCGTTTCAATGCCAATCAGGAGGCCAATGATTGGCTGGAAATTTTCGCAAAGGTCAACTATTCAGTAGAAGAGGTGAATATGATCAACAATGATAACAATATTTATGGAGTGCTCTCGACCGGTTTGCTGGAAGCCCCGGGAATACCTGTTTATGATGAACAAGACGAATTCACCACATCAGGATTTCTGTTTTCGAATCCGGTTCAAATGGCCTATGAAATTGACGGAGTGTCCAACAGTTCCAGAATTGTTGGTAATGCCGGTTTTAATGCCAAAATTATCAGGGGTCTTACCTTCAGAAGCAATCTGAATATGGACCGGCTCGATTTTCAGGAACGTCGTTACATGCCCTCCACAACATCCTGGGGAAGCACTTACAACGGGAAAGGCTTTTTAACTTCAGATGTATATACAAGATGGCTTACTACCAATCAATTAAACTATGTAGCAGATATTGGAGCGCTCAATGTAAATGCAACTGCTGTTTTGGAGTATCAGGACTACATGAGAACATACAACCATGCGGAGGCAGACAATTATCCAACACCCGACCTGCGCTGGCCTTATTCAGGTGCTGAGCTTTCTAATATATACGGTAATCCGGGATATCGTACCGAAAATAAACTTTTTTCAGTCGTATCAAGGGTAGCGTTGACTTATGATGATCGTTATCTGCTGGAAGGGGCCTTCCGCTCTGATGCTTCTTCCAAATTTGGGGCAGAAAACAGGACGGGTTACTTTCCTTCATTCGCTGTTGGATGGAAACTGCACAATGAATCTTTCTTCAACGTGGATGCCATCAGTGAGCTGAAAATTAACGGAAGTTATGGCATAACCGGTAACGAATCGGGTATCGGTGATTTTACTTCACTTACCGTTGCCACTTCCAAAGCATATGGTGATTTCTCAGGAATTCATGTGGACCAGTTGGGTGATTCCAAATTATCCTGGGAGGAGACTTCGCAATTAAATGGGGGAGCGACATTGGGTCTGTTAAATGACAGGATTATATTTGAATATCAATATTATGAGAAAGAAACCACCAACTTGCTTCTGAGTAAACCTCTTCCGGCAAGCACCGGATTTACAAGCATCCTATCCAATGTGGGAGAAATGAAAAACCGCGGTCATGAGTTTTCGCTCAGGGCAAACATCTTAAACGGAGAATTTAAATGGACCAGTACATTCAACCACAGCTTCCTGAAAAATAAAATCACTAAACTTTACCAGGAACAGCCCATCGACAGGGGATTTACCAGTCGGGTCGCCATAGGCCATGCACTTGGCAGTTTCTATGTGTTTGAAGCATATGATAAAGATGGAAACGGGACCATCCTGGACGAAAACGGGGATGTGGAATACCGAGACCGAAATGGAGACGGGGTGTTAACCGATGACGACAAATACTTCGCCGGTAAACCTTTGCCCGATCACAGCGGGAACTTCCACAACCAATTCTCCTATAAAGGACTCAGCCTGTCTGCCAATTTCAACTACAAACAGGGGCGGGAGATATATAACAATACCCTGGCTTTTGCAGGCGCCTCAGGTTCACCGGTTTTCGGCAAGCTGGCCTCACAAACCAACTACTGGACTGATAACAACACGGATACCAATTTACCAAGACCAGCATATGGTGCTGCCCAGTCAAACAACAACAGGGATTCCGACAGATTTATAGAAGATGGATCCTATCTCCGTTTCCAGAACATTACCCTTTCCTATACCTTGCCTGAAAGGTTATTGCAGGATGTACAGTTAAGGATCTACCTCGGAGCGGATAACATATATACCTGGACCGATTACTCAGGGCTTGACCCCGAACTCAATGTTTTTGGAACAGACGATGTGGCTACAGGTACCGATTTCCTGACACAGGGTTTAAACCGCACCTATAAAATAGGGCTCAATGTAACCTTTTAACCTTAAAAATTGATTATCATGAAAACAAAAACTATATCCTTGCTAATTGTAATCATTATGCTGATATTAAGTGGATGTGAGGAATTCACGGATACAGAGCCCACTACTTCCATATCAGCAGAAGGAATGATTTATGACGAAGCCTCTGCAAAACGTGTAATGAATGGAGTTTACAGTGCCATGCAGGTGGATAATGGTGGTACTGTTTACGGAGGGTATATGAGAATGGTTGACGGCGTATACGCTGATAATGTAAACCATACTGGCTCCTACCCTGATGTAGCTGAATTATGGGGCAATGACGCAATTTCTTCCAATCTCTTTATAGATGCTGTTTGGGAAGGACACTATCTGGTCGTTTACAGAGCCAATAAACTAATTGAAGGTCTGGAGAAACTGGGAGCAGAAGACATTCCTACAGAAACCAAAAATGCCCTGATCGCAGAAGCCAAATTCTTGCGGGCATTAATTTATTTCCGTCTGGTCAATTATTTTGGTGATGTTCCTTTAATAACAGAATCCTTATTGGATGATCTTTCTAACAAGGACCATCCCAGAAATTCAGTAGATGAAGTTTATTCACAGATCAAGCAGGATTTAGAAGATGCCGAAAGCAACGTCATGGATATGGGCGCCCCGTTCAGGGTTTCACCTGAAGCTGTTCAGGCTCTCAAAGCCAAAGTATATCTCTATTCAGGGGAATATGGAACGGCGCTTTCTGCTGCTTCCAATTTTGCTTATAGCGGAGATTCACCGATTGGAGACCTGGCATCCAATTATGCAGATGTATTTGATGAATCCATGTCAACCTCAGAAGACATTTTCAAAATCTTGTTTACAAAAACGGATGGCAATAACCTGGCATGGTTTCTCCACGGACCGCCGGCCAGGGGGGAAGTAGGAGCTTCAGAATCCTTACGAAATGCTTTTGAACAGGGCGACGAAAGGGCCGGATTGATACACCTGACAGAAAACACCTGGTATATAGAAAAATATGCTGATGTTGCAGGTGGAGCCGATTACCCACACGTGTTCAGGCTGGCTGACATGTACCTCATTTATGCAGAGGCATTGATCAGAGCCAACAGCAACTATGCAGAAGCTTCCACTTATGTAAACTATGTCCGCAACAGGGCAGGGTTAAGCGATACCACACTTACCAGCAACAACTGGGAAGATATCATGCTTAAGGAGAGAAGGCTGGAGCTATATGCTGAGGGTGAACGCTGGCTCGATGTCAAACGTTTCGGAGTTGCTGAAGAAGTGATCTCCAGCAAACCCAGTGTAACATTTGCCAATGTTCGGAACAAATATCTGCTCTGGCCGATTCCACAAAATGAGATCGACGCCAATGAACAGATCAGTCCGGCAGATCAAAACCCGGGTTATTAATGCCTTAAAAAGGGAGTATGAGCGGCTCCCTTTTTAATGGAAACAGCGTAAAGATTGTTAAACTACATAAACAAAAAGATTATAAGGATGGAATGGTCAATTTTTTGTCTTAATCTCATTGGTACATAAAATAACTCAATTCATCACCATGAAATGGCGGTCTGCATAGTATATTTTTAATTCTAAATTTCTCAATGTTTCTTGCACTTAGCAAATAATAAAAAAATGGAGTGGGTTTAATGAAATGCTGAAATTCTTGTCATAGGCATACATTTTAGGTTAAACATAAGGTTTTCATACATGTCTTCATCAGCATTTCAATTAAGCCCATTTCCTATTAAGAACTAAACCTTAAATCTTTTTAGACTATGAAAAATTTAATTGTTTTCTTGTTGTTCCTGTTTCTAACCGGTCAGAGCGCATTTGCCCAGCAGACCATAACAGGAACAGTGACAAATGCAGAAACGGGGGATCCCATCCCGGGGGCATCTGTGGTGGTAAAAGGAAGGACTTCGGTAGGTACTTCTACCAACATGGATGGAGAATACTCCCTGGAAGTGCCTTCATTTGCACGGACATTGGTTTACAGCTTCATCGGCATGCAAACCAAAGAAGTGCCAATTGATGACAGAACCACCATTGATGTAGAGTTAACACCAGCAGTAACAGAAATGGATGAGGTGGTGGTTACTGCTCTGGGCATATCAAGACAAAGGAAATCTCTGGGCTATGGAGTCGAAGACGTTCAAAGTGAGGAGATAACAAGAGTTCCGCAGGCAAATATGCTGAGTAGTTTGAGTGGTAAAACTGCTGGTCTGGAAGTAAGAAATGCAACCGGGGGCGTAAGCTCATCTACACGTATCACCATCAGGGGCAACAGCGTGCTGAGTGGAAACAATCAACCGCTGTTTGTTGTAGATGGTACTCCTATCAGCAATTACACTACGGATGTCAGTCAATGGGGTGAGGCCGATTTTGGTAATGCAGCCATGGACCTTAACCCTGAAGACATTGAAAGCATTTCGGTGCTAAAAGGGGCCAGTGCTTCGGCCCTATACGGAAGCAGGGCCATGAATGGTGTCATATTAATTACTACAAAATCAGGAAAAACACAAGAAGGTATAGGAGTGGATTACTCGTACAGTGTGGATTTTAGCAGGCCATATATTCTGCCTGATTATCAAAATAAATATGGCCAAGGCGTAAGTGGAAGTGAATTTTGGGCCAAACAGGAAGGAGTTGATCCCAATAATCTGGATGCCTATAACGAGTATGCTTTAAATAATAGCTATGCCTACTATAATGGCATCGGGGGTGGAGTATATGATTATTTTGACGAAAGTTGGGGGCCAAGACTGGATATCGGATTACAACTACCCCAGTTTAACAGTCCGTATACTTTGGATGAAAATGGTTTACCGGTTTATGAGCATACTCCATGGATCTCGCATCCCAATAATGTTGAGAATTTCTTTGAAACCGGGATTTCTGACAAACATAACCTGGCGCTAAGCGGCGGTACAGATTATATGAACGGACGGTTCTCGTTAGCCCGGGAAAGCAGAGCAGGTACAATACCCAATACCGATTTAACCAAAACTTCCTTAAACTTTTCGGGATCATTAAGGCTCACGGAAAATTTGACAGCAGGGGTTAAAAGTACCTATATCAACAACCACAGCGATAATCTACCTTATGGCGGATACTCTGCCAATAATGTCATGCAATCCATTGGAGGATGGTTCGGAAGACAGGTAGATATGATAGACTTAAAGGAAAACTGGCAAAAAAAGGATGCTTTTGGCAAACCTTATACCTGGTCATATTATTACCATGACAATCCTTACTGGACTGTACATAAAAAGCCAACTTCAAGAACAAGGGACCGTGTATTTGGTAATGCCAATTTAAACTATCAGTTGACTGACTGGCTTAATGTTACCGGTAGACTGGGTACCGATTACTGGACCGAGGTACGGGAAAACCAGATAGCGGCCCAGTCCAATTCTACAAAAACAACCGGAGGAAGCTTCTGGCAACAGAAGCGTACGCTCCAGCTAACCAATATCGATCTTTTAATGAATTTTAATCAGTCTGTTACAAATAATTTGCAAATAAGCGGTATCCTGGGTGCAAGGTATTTCAGACGTGACTTTAATTATTCTGAAATTGAGGCAAGTGAATTAACTGTTGATAATCTCTTTACCATAGGCAACGTAGCAGGAAATCCATCTGCCTCAATGAACAGGGAGGAATCGGAAAGGAACAGTGTTTTTGGAGAGATCAATTTTTCTTATAACGATTTTCTGTTCCTGGGCATTACAGGCAGAAACGACTGGAGCTCAACATTACCTCCGGAAAACTGGAGCTATTTTTATCCTTCGGCCAATATTGGGTTTGTGTTTTCTGAGCTCACTAACCTGGGTGGCATACTTTCTTTCGGAAAATTAAGAGCCAGCTATGCACAAGTGGGTAACACGGCCGATCCTTATTCTTTACAAACTACCTATAGTTCATCGGCCAATACTTTTAAGGGCCAAACCCAGTATTATTTCGCAAGAACACTGGCCAACAGCGAGCTGAAGCCCGAACGCAAAACAGCATACGAAGCGGGTCTGGAACTGAATTTCTTCAGCAATCGTTTGGGACTCGATGTTTCTTATTATGATAATGTGACAACTGACCAAATCATGGAGGTTGAATTGATTGCTTCAACAGGTGTAACCGGGAAGTGGATTAATGCAGGAGAAATTGAAAACGAAGGTATTGAAATTTCCGCTTTCGGCGATATTTTCAGGTCCCAGAATGGCTTTAACTGGA
>Ga0207797_1002185_pt1 | contig 13684 bp, 9 predicted proteins | sample PRCRCaboRojoPR_6_FD_187275 | JGI IMG/M metagenome (GOLD analysis project Ga0207797, IMG submission 187275) | Marine sediment microbial community from Cabo Rojo, Puerto Rico - PR CR 10% Liquid 1 (SPAdes) | ecosystem: Environmental > Aquatic > Marine > Coastal > Sediment | place: Cabo Rojo, Puerto... | reverse complement strand
CCGAGCCCCTTCCCTCTCCGCGTCCATTCGATAAGTGCACCTTGATTAAGTCAATCGTCCCCGCACTCTGACGCTAATCTCCCATGCCTGAACACGACCTCTCCGAACTCGAGGATCGCATTTCCACCGAGAGCGCCTTCGTCGACGACCTACTGGACGAAATTGGGCAGGTCGTGGTGGGGCAGCGGTACATGGTGGAGCGCCTCTTGATTGGTCTGCTGGCCGACGGGCATGTGCTGTTGGAGGGGGTGCCGGGGCTCGCAAAGACCCTGACCGTGCGCACCCTTTCCGACGCCATCGGGACGGATTTCCAGCGCATCCAGTTTACGCCCGATCTCCTGCCCGCCGACCTCCTTGGCACGCTCGTCTACAACCAGAAGGAGGGCTCTTTTTCGATCAAGAAGGGCCCGATTTTCACCAACATCATTCTGGCCGACGAGATCAACCGCTCGCCGGCCAAGGTGCAGAGCGCGCTCCTAGAGAGCATGCAGGAGCGGCAGGTCACCATCGGGGAGGAGACGTTCGCTCTGGACGACCTCTTCCTCGTCCTCGCCACCCAGAACCCGATCGAGCAGGAGGGCACCTATCCGCTACCCGAGGCGCAGGTGGATCGGTTCATGCTCAAGATCGACGTGACGTATCCCACGGAGGACGAGGAGCTGGAAATTATGCGCCGCATGGCCCGTACGGACGAGTCGCCCGAGGTGGAGGCTGTGGCGACCCCGGAGCAGATCCTGGAGGCCCGCAACGTGATCAACGACCTCTACGTCGACGAGCGGGTCGAGCAGTACATCGTCGACCTCGTGCTGGCCTCCCGCAATCCGGGGGCGCACGGGCTCGGCGACCTGGAGCCGCTGCTGGAGTACGGCGCGTCGCCGCGAGCCAGCATCAACCTGAACCTCGCCGCCCGGGCGCACGCGTTCCTGCGGCACCGGGCCTACGTGACGCCCGAGGACGTGCGCGCAGTGGCGATGGACGTGATGCAACACCGCCTCGTGATCACGTACGAGGCGGAGGCCGAGCAGGTGGAAGCATCGGACCTCGTGGGGCGCATTCTCGACACCGTGGAGGTGCCCTAAAGGACCGCCTCTGTCGGACTCTCGGACCGGTCGTTTCTCACAGTATGGACCGTCCCAAGACTTTCCAGAAGGACTCGATCACGGTGGACTTCATGGTCCGCCAGCTGCGCGAGACCGTGGGTGTGGAGGTGGTGCCGGTCAACGACGACGTCGACGCGTCTGAGCGGGAAGTAACCGAGAGCAACCTCCACCGGCCCGGCCTCGCTCTGGCCGGGTACGTCGACCTATTTACCCACCAGCGCGTCCAGATCCTCGGCAACACCGAAACCCGCTACCTCCACGACCTCGGCGACGACGAACGCCAGGACGCCTTTCGGAACCTGACGCAGTTTTCGGTCCCCTGCATTGTCGTCACGGACGGCAACGAGCTCGACCCTTCGCTCGTGGACATGGCCACGGCGGAGGGCATTCCTGTCTACCGCACCCCCCTGTCCACGGTGCAGTTTACCTCCTCGCTCCGCAACTTTCTGACCGATCAGTTTGCCCCACAACGCGCGGTGCACGGGTCGCTGGTCGACGTGTACGGCATCGGCCTCCTCCTCATCGGCAAGCCGGGCATCGGCAAGAGCGAGGTGGCGCTCGATCTGGTGGAGCGGGGACACCGGCTCGTGGCGGACGACGTGGTGATTGCGACGCAGCGGGAAGAGTCGATCCTAATGGGGGCGGGCACCGACCTCGTGCAGCACTTTATGGAGGTGCGCGGGCTCGGGCTCGTGGACATCCGCTCCATGTTTGGCATTCGGGCGATCCGGTTTCAGAAGCGCATCGAGATCGTCGTCAACATGGAGCTTTGGGACGAGGACAAGGAGTACACCCGCATTAACATGGTAAAAGATACCCATGAGATTTTAGGAATTGATCTTCCCATGGTCCGGGTGCCCATCACGCCCGGGAAGAACATCACGGTGATCTGCGAGGTGATCGCCATGAACTACCTGCTCCGCCACTACGGTCACGATCCGGCAGAGGTGTTCACTGAGCGGCTTCGCAACCGAATCCAACAGGAGGGCCCCCCGATGCCGCGTCGAGGCATCGAGTACTTCGAGCAGGACTATGAGTAGCCTTGAGGGGAGCTCAGAGGCCATTTTTTCGTCCATCGGGAACGACTCTTTAAGATGCTGGCAGTTTTAGGAATGGGCTTCCTGACGATGAGTCTCTGGTTGACAGGACTGAGCCTGCCCCCTATGTTGGTTGGCGGCGTTGTCAAATACCCCCAAAGAAACGGCCTTCTTTCTCGCACCAAAAGTGCGCGCTCGGCATAGTCTTTGTCTCTCAATCGCCTATGAGACGTGCAGGGACAGATCGTCCCGGCGTCCCTAATTGTCAGGGCGGAGTCCGCTGCCGCAGCGCGCGATCCCACCGGACACCCAAGACGACACCGTGATGGACGCAGACCAAAAATACGTTTACGATCCGGAGACCTGCTCCTTTCAGCAGGTGGAAACGACCTGGAAAGATTGGCTGGCGTATGCCGGTCAGATTGCGGGTCTCGCCGTGATCTTGGCCGGACTTCTCGTTTGGGGGTTGGATCAGCAATGGATCGCCTCTCCCAACGAGCAAACCCTCAAAGTTGAAAAGGAGGCTCTGGAGCGCCAGCTCGATCAGGTCAACGGTCGGATGACCGTTCTTTCCAGTCGCCTCGACTCGCTGGCGGAACGGGACCGGACGCTCTATCGACGGCTGTTTCAGATGGAGCCGATCTCGGACGACGTGCGACAGGTGGGCGTCGGGGGCAGTGACCCCTACCAGCAGTTCGACGAGATGGGGGCGGACACGGAAGCGCTCCTGAAGCGGACGGCACAGAAGCTCGACAAGCTGGAGCGGCAAATGAGTCTGCAGAAATCCAGCTACCGCGAGCTGTACCGCGTTGCGAAGAAGCGGCAAGATCGGCTTCGACAACTCCCAGCCATCCGCCCGGCAAACGGGCGTATTGTCTCCAACTTTGGCATGCGCGAGCACCCCATCCTGAAGGTGCGCAAAATGCATGAGGGCATCGATTTCCTGCTGCGGCGGGGGACGCCTGTGATGGCGACGGCTAACGGCCTGGTGAAGCGCGCGGAGGAGAGTCCAAGCTACGGAAAAGTCATTGAAATCCGCCACCCGAAGTCGGGGTACATGACCCGGTACGCGCACCTCTCCGAAATTCCGGACGACATCTATCGGGGTGCTGAGGTGGGGCGCGGCGACACCATCGGGTACAGCGGCAACACCGGGCTTTCCACCGGGCCGCACCTCCACTACGAGGTGCACGAGCTCGACGGCCAAGCCCTCGACCCCATGCACTTCTTGATGCCGGGCATGAGTCCGGAGAGCTACCGCAAACTCGAACGGCGCACGCAGCAATATCGAGCGAGCGTCGACAACGCATCGCCCTCGCAGGCGGCCCGGTAAGGCGTTGGGACTCGAGGTTGGCGAGACAGAAGAGGAAGGGTCCGAAAGGTCTTTGGCCGGTGTAGTCGCGCCGGTGTTCGAAAGCAGTTCGGCGTGTCTGGGCCCCGTCTATACGAACACGGTCGTTCATCCGTTGAGGAATAATGGAAAGAGCCTGGGGTGCCCGTGAACGAAAGCGAGAGTGCGGCACCGTCTGCTCTTTGGGGCGTTAGGCCCCGACTCCCTCCCGGATCTTTTTGCGCTTCCCCGACCGATGCAGACGCTCTCCGCGACGACCGCCTGGACGTGGCTCCGGACGATCGTTGGGGGCATGGCCATCGTCGTTGCAGGGGGGCTCCTTTCTCCCACGCAGGCTGCGGCGGAGAGGGGGGGCGCCCGAGCCGTGGCCGACACGACGGCCCCCATCGTCCGGAGCGTGGACGTTCGGGGCAACCGTCACTTTTCGGAGCGGAGGCTGAAACGGAATATCCGGACGCGGCCCAACCGGCGCGTGCTCGGCATTCCGGGCTTTACGTGGTGGCGCTGGGTCTATCGGCTGGGCAGTGCCGACTGGATGTGGGATCGTCTGGGCTCGGCGCTGCGGTCGGGGGGCGAGCCGCCCGCCTACCTCGACTCGACCACCGTGGGGGCCGACGCAGAGCGGCTGGAACTGTTCTATCAGCAGCAGGGATTCCGGGAGGCCGCGGTCTCGTACGAGGTCCAGTCCCGATCCGACGGCGACCGCGTGCGGGTGGTGTTCGTCATCGAGCCGGGGCCGGCCACCTACCTGCGGCGCGTTCAGTACGCCGGACTTGCCGCCTTGCAGCCCGAACAGAAACGCCGCCTCGTCACTCGCACGGTGTTCAACGGATCGACGGTCAAGGCCCTCGGAGATACGCTGGCGGTGTCGGTGCGGAATCAACGGTACCAGGAGCCGATGCTCCTTGAGGAGCGGCGGCGGATCTTGACGTATCTGCAGAACGAGGGCTATGCCGCCGTCAGTCGCGATTCCGTGCAGGCGGTGGTGTACCAGGTGGCCCCCGACTCCTTCGACGTGACCCTCCGCATTCGGTCCGGGGCCCGGTACCGCTTCGGCGACGTGCGCTTCGAGGCGACGGGCGCCGAGACGACGCCCCCGCGATACGACACCCTCGACGTTGTCGTCGACACAAGCGGAGGGATTCGTCCACGGGTGACGACCCGAATCGAGGACGACGACCATCTTGAACCGAGCATTCTGCGCCGCAGTCTCCAGTTTACACCGGGGGCGTACTACGACCGATCGGCCGTGCAGGCTACGAAACGTCGGCTCGAAAACACGGGGGTCTTCACCTTCACCAATCTGTCGCCGCAGTACGGGGAGACCGTCCGTATCGACACGACGGACGCGCGCTACCTGCCGCTCCGTATTGAAGGACGGACCCGGAAGCGGCACCGCGTGCAGGCGGAGACCTTTGCGCTCCAGCGGGAATCGGTGGGGGCCACGGAGGCCGGATTGCGGCTCAACGAGTTTGGGGTCGGCCTGAGCGGCGTGTACGAAAACATCAATGCCCTCGGGGGCGGTGAGACCTTCCGCCTCCGGGCGTCGGCCTCCGTGGCCACGGGGCTCGACTCGATGCTCGTGAGTTCGAACCAGTTCGAGGGCAGTGCCTCCCTCATCCTCCCCTACCTCATCCGTCCATTCCGCCCCCTGGACCAGACCTTCGACCTGACGAATGCCCGCACCCGCATCTCCCTGACGGCCCTGACGGCCCTGCGCAGCGACCTCGGACTCCGAATCCGCAGTCGGGTGAATGCGCGCCTGCGCCTGGAGATGGATCACACGCCCACCCAGTCGTCGCTGGTCGACGTGATGGACCTGAGCGTCAGCAATCCGGACACGCTGGATCAGTTTAGCCGCAAGTTTCTAGACCGCGTGTTTGGGCCGGGCGGCGGGAATCTGCAGGATCCGGTTCAGCGCCAGCAGATCCTGGAAGACTACACGCAGCCACAGGTGAACACGGCATTCCGGTACACCTTTCGGTCGGCCACGGCCAATCCCCTGCGGCGCCAGAGCGGGCACATCTACCGGCTTTCCGGCGAAGTGGGCAACACGCTCCCGCTCCTGTTCGATCGGCTGGTATTTGCGCCCGACACGCTGGACTACTCGCTGCCCAGCCTGTTTGGGGAAGCCGGCGGGCTCACTGGGCGCCTTCTGTACCGCCCGTACGTTCGCGGCTCGGTCGACCTGCGGCGCTACGTGCCGATTGGGCCGGGCACCACGCTCGGGCTCAAGCTGTTCGGCGGCATGGCGCACCCGACGGGGCGTCCTACCGTCGTGCCCCTGGACCGCCGCTTCTTCAGCGGAGGGGCGAACAGTGTGCGGGGATGGCGGCTCCGGGAATTGGGGCCCGGCGGGGCCGTCCCGCCCGTCGACACGACGACCTCGGTGCGGGGCGGGTTTGCGAACATCCTGGGGGGCGACATCAAGCTCGAATCGAGCATCGAGCTCCGAACGACTCTCATCCAGCGTCTGTTGGCGGCCCGGTGGGGCGGGGCCACCTTCCTGGACATAGGCAACATGTGGTTTGGACCGCGCAATCGAGGATTCGGGCAGCGGGAGGTCTCCGACTCGACGGGGCAGCAGGGACTCACGGCCGCCCTGGTGGAGGGGGACGACGGTCGATTCCGCGGATTCGAGTCGCTGCTCGACGTGGGGGTGGGCGGAGGCTTCGGCCTCCGTCTGGAATGGGAGTACCTGGTCGTCCGGCTCGACCTTGCCTACCGGCTCCACGATCCCTCGCCCCGAAATGACGATGTCTTCGGCGACAACTTCAGCGGCCCCCTTCTCCACTTTGGCATCGGACAGGCGTTTTGAGGTCGAAGTATAGCGGCCTCCGTTCCTTACAAGGGATGGACCGCCCGTCCCGTTCACTTTTCCTTGGCGTTCGCTCACCGTCATGTCTGCCTTCCGCTCACTGGTTCGGTCCGGGACTCGTCTCTACCGGCGGCTCTTTCGGCGCCGGCTCGATTCGCGCACCCGCGACGTTGCTGAGATCCTGCGGGGCGTGCCGGCCCTGAGTCATCTCTCGTCCAGCGCCCGCTACGCCATGGCCGAGGTGACCCACCGGCGCGCCTATCGGCGGGGGGAGTCGCTGTACTACGAAGGCGACCCGGGCCTGGGGCTGTACATCGTCGAATCGGGTCGTGTGCGCCTGCGCACCGATCGGGATGCGGGACGCTCCCACGAGCTGCGGGTGCTCGACGCGAACGACATGATCGGGGCGCTGTCGCTGCTTGGGGACTTTCCCCGGCTGGAGACGGCCGAGACTGTGACGGATACGCGGGTGCTGGGCTTCTTCCGGCCCGACCTGAAGAACGTTATGCGCCGCGATCCCGGGGCTGGGGGCGAAATTATCATGGCGCTGGCCCGGCACATGGCCGCTCAGCACGTGGAGCTCGTTCGCCGCTACGAGGAGGAGGTCGACGTGCTCACGGCCCTGCAGTCCCACGCAGAAGCCGCCGCAGCGGTGGAGGACGACGTGTCGGCGGAGCCGTAGGGCTTGTTGCGTAGTGCGTATTGCGTGTACCGGCCGGGACGTGCCGCAGGGCAATCGCATCAATCGTCAAAAACGTCAGCCTGATGCTCAGATGTCTATTTTCTGGCAGTGGAGAACAGAAAAGCACTCTCGTTTGTCGTTCCAAACTTGATTTGGAACCCATCCGACTGGGTGGGGAGGCTTCTACGTTCGGCAGATGGGCTCCAAGTCGAGCTTGGAGCGACGGTTTGCGTTCATGCGATTGCCCTGGGACGGGCCGAATGTGAAATCCGCACTCGCGGGTCGGCCGTACAATTTCAGAACCGTCACACCCGATCGGAGATGGAGGCTGAGTTCGGACACGCAGCCCGGATCAGCCGTTCCGCGCTCTGCGTTGAGCCTTTTCGCGTTTTGTACTCTTCCATTGCTTACGCCCAAAGATGGGCCCCCTTTCGCGCCTCAATCACTTCTTCTGGCGGTACAAGTACCTGTTCGTGCCGGGGTTGCTGTTCACCATGATCTCGGCCGGGTTCCAGATCACGGTGCCCATGGTGGTGCGGCAGGCGGTGGACAGCATTCCCCGCTTCGTACGGCTCTACACCCTGTACGAAGGCACCCCAGCCCAGGCGGAAATCTACGCCTACTTCTTCGTCGCCCTGCTCTTGTTTGCGGCGGCCATCATCGCGCTGTCGGGGACGAGTGGGCTCTTCATGTTTTTGATGCGGCAGACAGTGGTGGTGGCCTCGCGGCACATCGAGTACGATCTGCGCAACGACCTGTACGATCACCTCCAGCGGCTCTCGCAGACCTTCTACCAGGAGTACTCCACGGGCGACGTCATTACGCGGGCGACCGACGACATTGAGAAGGTGCGACGCTACATTGGACCGGCCATCATGTACGTCACGCGCTCGCTCGTGATGGTGCTGGTGGCGGCGACGGCCATGTTCATCATCTCACCCACCCTCACTCTCTACGCGCTCACGCCGCTGCCCCTGCTGGCGATTGCGGTCTTCTTTATGGCGCGCATGGTGCACCACCGCAGCGATCGGCTTCAACAGCAATACTCCACGCTCACGAGCCGCGTGCAGGAGGCCCTCTCCGGCATCCGCGTACTGAAAGCCTACACGCGAGAGGAGGCCGAGGCGGAGGCCTTCGACGCGGAGAGCCGTGAGTACCGGGCGCGCAATCTCGATCTTGCGTGGGTTGAGTCGGGGTGGCGCCCCTCGTTCCTGCTGCTGGTGGGCGTCTCCACGGTGATCGTGGTCTGGATGGGAGGGCGGCTCGTGGCCGAAGGCGCCATCACGATCGGGAATATCGCCGAGTACATCATCTACATCAACATGATGACGTGGCCGGTGGCGTCGCTCGGCTTCGTGATCACGATGATTCAGCGCGCCTCCGCGTCGGTGCTGCGGCTGCAGAAGATTATGGACCGCGAGCCGGACATCGCCGACGGGCCGCAGACGGACCCGTCGATTCAGTCGATCGAGGGGGCGATTCGCTTCCGCGACGTGTGGTATCAGTACGAGGACGAAGACGAGCCGGCCCTCCGGGGCGTGAGCTTCGATCTTCCGGCCGACCACACGCTCGCCGTCGTGGGCCGCACCGGCTCGGGCAAAAGTACGCTCGTGCGCATGATTCCGCGCCTCCTGGATCCGGACGCGGGCACTGTGGAGATCGACGGGCACGACGTCCGCACAATCCCGCTGGCGACGTTGCGCGAGCACATGGGCTATGTGCCGCAGGACGTGTTTCTCTTCAGCGACACGGTGGCCAACAACATCGCCTTCGGTGACCTCGACGCCGATCGAGAAGCGATTCGGCGGGCCGCGGCGGAGGCGGACCTTGCGGAGAACGTGGCGGACTTCCCCGACGGGCTCGACACGTACGTGGGCGAGCGGGGCATCACGCTGTCGGGCGGGCAGAAGCAGCGGACGTCGATTGCCCGCGCGCTCATCCAGGACCCGCGCGTCCTCATTTTCGACGACGCACTCTCGGCGGTCGATACGGCGACGGAGCGCAACATCCTGCATTCGCTGCGGCAGCGACAGGGCAGCCACACGCTCGTGATTGTGAGTCACCGCCTCAGCGCCGTGCAGGAAGCGGACCTCATCCTGGTGATGGAGCGGGGTGAGGTGGTGCAGCGCGGCACGCACGACGAGCTCGTGGCCCGGGATGGGCTCTACGCGGATCTCCACGAGAAGCAGATGCTGGAGGAAGAGATCCAGGCGTTCTAGCGTTGAAGGTTGAAACGTTCAACGTTAAACGTTCCAACGTACAACGCTCCATGACCACCGACGTCATCCCCCTCGGAACGGCCTCGGCGTTGCCGACGGAGGACCGCCATCTCTCGTCCGTGGCCATCGAGCGGAAGGGGCGCGTGCTGCTCTTCGACTGCGGGGAGGGGACGCAGTACCGACTGATGCACGCCGACCTGAGTCGGGTGCGGGTGGACGCGATCTTCGTGACGCACCTGCACGGCGATCACTGTTACGGGCTGCCCGGCCTGCTGTCGACCCTGGCGCTGCAGCAGCGACGCGACCCGGTGACACTCGTGCTGCCGCCCGGCGGACGTGCGATGCTCGACGCCTTCCCGGGCGACGCGCCGGACGACCTTCCGTTTCCGTTGCGCATCATGGAGATCGGCGACGACTTGTCCCGCTCGGTCGTCTATGAGACGGACGAGTTTACCGTGGAGGCACGCCCGCTGGACCACCGCGGGTTTACGATGGGCTTTCGGTTCGAGGAGCGGACGCGGCCCGGGCGGTTTCAGCCCGAGAACGCGCGGGCGCTGGGCGTGCCGGAGGGGCCGGCCTTTGGGCAGTTACAGGAGGGCGAATCGGTGATCACGGCGGACGGCACGACAGTTCGCCCCGAGCAGGTGACAGGGCCGCCCCGCCCCGGCATTTCGGTCGCCTACGTCACCGACACGCGGCCCTGCGACGGCGGCCGCGCCCTCGCCGACGATGCGGACCTGCTCTACCACGACGCGACCTTCGCCGACGACCACCAAGAACGGGCGAAAAAGACCGGCCACTCGACGGCTCGCCAGGCGGCCACGGTGGCGCGGGATGCGGGAGCCGAGCGTCTCCTCCTGGGCCACCTGAGTGCGCGCTACCCGGATCCGACGCCCTTGATGCGGGAGGCGCAGTCGGTCTTCTCGGACGCGGAGATTGCCGAGGAGCTTCGGCGATACGCCCTCGACCCGCGAGACAAAGAGCCTGAACCGTCTGCGGGGTGATACGCACTAACCAGTATGGCGGATTGGGGAGTGGAGGCGTCCCGGCGGGACGCCTCTACAAGAAAACGACGATGTGTCTTGCGGAAGGGATCTCCAACCTGTAAAGAGGCCCGTCACCCTCCATGCCCGAGCGCACGAATCCCCGCCACCCCGCCTTCGACTACCGAACATCTGCGGCGTACTTTGTGACGGTGTGTACCCACGAGCGCCGGTGTCTCCTTGGGACCGTCCGGCGCGGGCGCATGGCACTCAACGAGTACGGCCGCATCGTGGTGGCGGAGTGGGAGCGATCCGAGACGATGCGCGACGAGGTGGTGCTGGACGCGTTCGTCGTGATGCCCAATCATGTGCACGGGATCGTCTGCCTCGTCCCACCGGACGTGGACGACGTGTCTCCGCCGGGGTATGATCTGGATATAGGGCCAAATCCTACTCGCACAGAGGAGGGTTCTTCCGATGATATAGGGCCGCATGCACCACGGGTATGACCTCGTTGCACTCGGCCCGCGATGCGGCCCTACATAAACAATCAGGGCATCCTCGTTGGGAAGATGGGCGACCTCAACGCCACGCCAAGTCCCTCGGGTCGATGATTGCCGGATTCAAAGGGGCAGTGACCAAGCAGATCAACGAGCAATGAGGCACACCCGGTGCTTCGGTCTGGCAATCGCGGTACCACGATCGGATCCTCCGCAATGAACGGGAATGGCGGGCATGTCGGGAATACATCCGTCGCAATCCGGGGCGATGGGCGGACGATCGGCATCATCCAGACCGATGACGAGCAATTACAGCATCCCACCAGAGGACGAAACGACGAAACGTAACACTCCAGCGACCAATGTCACGCCGCTGTTTCGGACGGCGCAACACTGCGTGTGCCCTCCGAGTTGTCGGTACCCCTTTCTTTTCGTTCCGAACCGCAGCCCCCACGACACTTGTCTGACGACGCGTCCGACGACCATTTCGAACCGGAAGACACCGTCAAGGAGGTCAACACCTTCGACGGGCGCCTCATCCGTCGGCTGGCCCGCTACCTGAAGCCGTACGGCTGGTACATTGCCCTGGCGCTGGTCATCACGCTCGGGGCGTCGGTGCTCGGCCCGCTGCGCCCGTGGCTGGTGCAGAAGGGGATCGACAACTACATCGTGGTGGGCGACCTGGAGGGGCTGCAGCGCATCATCCTCTTCCTGATGCTGGCGCTGGTGGGGGAGGGGCTGCTCTCGTTCGTCGAGAACTACCTCACGCAGTGGATCGGGCAGCAGGCCATCTACGACCTGCGGACCACCCTCTTCCGTCACGTTGAAAACCAGCGGCTCTCCTACTTCGACCGCACGCCCGTTGGGCGCATCATCACCCGCACCACGAGCGACGTGGAGGCGCTCAGCGATGCCCTCTCCTCGGGACTCATCTCGGCGCTAGGCGACCTCTTCAAGCTCTTCTTTATCGCCTACTTCATGTTCACCCTCAACTGGATGCTGGCGGTGGTGACGCTGCTGGTGATGCCGCTGATGGTGTGGGTGACATTCTGGTTTCGGCGCAACGTGCGAAAGCAGTACCGTGAGACGCGCAAGCAGATGGCCCGGATCAACTCCTTCATCCAGGAGCACGTGACGGGCATGCACATCGTGCAGCTCTTTAATCGGGAGGCGGAGGAGAAGAAACGATTCGAGGGGATCAACGACGACCACCGGGCGGCGCACCTGAAGACGATCTTCTACTACGCCATCTTCTGGCCGTCCATCGAGTTCATTTCGAGCGTGGCCCTGGCGGCGGTGCTGTGGTTTGGGGGACTGAGTGCGATCGCCGGGTCGGCCCTCACGCTCGGCGTCCTGGTCGCCTTCATCCAGTACGCGCGGCAGTTCTTTCGGCCCATCCGCGACCTCTCCAACCAGTACGACACCCTGCAGCGGGCCATGGCCGGGGCCGAGCGCGTCTTCAGCGTGCTCGATACCGACGAGAGTCTCGACGAGCCGGAGGCGCCGGTGGAACTCGACGGCGTGAAGGGCACGATCGAATTCGAGAACGTGTGGTTCGCCTACGAGGAAGACAACGAGGGCAATCCCGACTGGGTGCTCAAGGATGTCTCCTTCAAGGTGGAGCCCGGCGAAATGGCGGCGCTGGTGGGGGCAACGGGAGCCGGCAAGTCGACCGTGATGAACGTGCTGCTCCGCTTCTACGAGATTCAGAAGGGGCGCATCCTGGTGGACGGGCACGACATCCGCGACCTGCGGCTCAAGGACCTGCGCGAGCACATCGGCCTCATCCCACAGGACGTGTTTCTCTTCAGCGGCTCTGTGCGGCGCAACCTGACGCTGGACGATCCGTCCATCGACGAGAATCTGATGCGCCGCGCGGCGAAGACGGTGCAGGCCGATCAACTCATTGAGCGGCTGCCGAACGGGTACGACCAGGACGTGAAGGAGCGTGGCTCGTCGCTCTCGCGCGGCCAGCGGCAGCTGCTGGCGTTTGTGCGCGCTCTCCTCTACGATCCGGACGTGATGGTGCTCGACGAGGCCACCTCCAGCGTCGACACGGAAACGGAGGCGCTCATCCAGCAGGCCCTGGAGCGGGTCACTGAAGGGCGCACCACGCTCGCCATCGCGCATCGGCTCTCCACCATCCAGGACGCGGACAAAATCCTGGTGATGCACAAGGGCGAGATTCGGGAGCGGGGCACCCACCAGGAGCTGTTGGCGATGGACGGTCTCTACCGGAAGCTCTACGACCTGCAGTACGCGGATCAGGCCCCGGGCGCTTCCTGGGGGGACGGAGAGGCGGCCGACCGGCGCGTCGGAGCGTAAGCGGTCGGGTATGGAGGGATGGGCGAAAGGGAGAATGGGCGAGAGGGCGTTCACGGGATGCTCACATCCGGGGGCGTAACGGGGCCCGACGAGAGAACACCTCTTGAGTGTGTTTCCGTACGTCACCCGTTGCTCCGCTGAGTAGCGACTCGTTTCCCTGCGCCCGACTCGACATCGAAATGCCCGGTGACCGCACCGCCATTTTGTTCTTCAGCCACCGTCCCGAGCGGGAGTGGCAGAACAAGTGGTTCGTGCGGCAGGACTACGCCACGAATCGGCAGGTGGCAGAGGCATTCTACGAGCACACGCGGACGGCGGTCGCGGAGAGCGGCCTTCCAGTGCGGGAGGTGACGGGGGCGCAGCAGCGGGGCGACTCGTTCGGGGCGCGGCTTGCCAACGCGATGGCTGATGCATTTGCCGAGGGCTACGACCGGGTCATTGCCGTGGGGAGCGACTGTCCGACCCTGCACGAGGTGGGGTGGGACGAAGTCGCCGAACAGCTGGAGGAGGGCACTCCGGTCCTCGGGCCGAATCCCGACGAGGCGGGGACGTACCTGATTGGGATGACCCGATCGCAGTTTGACCGTGACGCCTTCGCGGCGCTCCCTTGGAAAACGCCCCGTCTCTTCGAGTCCCTGCGTCGCCACCTCACCGAAACGGCAGGAACGG
>Ga0207797_1002184_pt1 | contig 13685 bp, 12 predicted proteins | sample PRCRCaboRojoPR_6_FD_187275 | JGI IMG/M metagenome (GOLD analysis project Ga0207797, IMG submission 187275) | Marine sediment microbial community from Cabo Rojo, Puerto Rico - PR CR 10% Liquid 1 (SPAdes) | ecosystem: Environmental > Aquatic > Marine > Coastal > Sediment | place: Cabo Rojo, Puerto... | reverse complement strand
ACCATGCCGGGACGACGAGCCACAGCGCACCGTACAGGGCCATGAGCGCCAGGTAGAAGCCATAGAACCGGGATTGATCGCGCCAGGAGCTCGACAATCCGTACAGCTTGGCCGCCACGATGTGATCCACGGCGCCGTGTGGAATGCCGGTGAGCACGACGGCAATCATCAGCACGATAAAGGCGGTGGCTCCTCCCGAGAGGACGCCGCCGAGGGCCAGCACGATGGTCGCCAGCGTCGTCGCGACGGCGGCCGCGTACACACGGGGTGAGCGGATGGACGGATTAGAGGAAGGGGGCACGGTTCGATACGTCGGCGGTGGTGGAAGCGCATGCGGAGGCCGGCCCGGGGCCGAGGCGGTTGGGGCCAGCCAGCCTCAACGTACAGACTGAAGTCCCGGCTGTCCACTTCCTCACGGGCCCGTTACGAGCATCGTTTCTGCCGGCGGAAATTTGGGCCATGAGCCGCGCAGTGCGAGAACACTCGCTCAGTGGGCGCGTTGCATCCTTTCACGACTTGCAAATCGCATCTACTATCACCGAACTACATAGCGCCGTGGCAAAAGCGAAAGAAGGAGACGAGGTCCAAGTCCATTACACCGGGAAACTCGAAGACGGGACGGTGTTTGACACCTCGGAGGACGGCGAGCCGCTCAGCTTCACGATTGGTGAGAACCGGGTGATCCCGGGATTCGAAGAGGCCGTTACCGGAATGGAGCCAGGCGACTCCAAGACCACCGAGATCGACCCGGAACAGGCGTACGGCGAGCACCGGGAAGACATGGTCATGGAGCTGGAACGCGACCAGATTCCCGAAGGCGTTGACCCGCAGGTGGGACAGCAACTCCAGCTGCGCCTCGAAAACGGCCAGACCGTGCCAGTGCTCATCACGGCCCTCGGCGAGGAATCCGTTACGATTGACGCCAACCACCCCCTGGCGGGACGGACCTTGGAGTTTGAAATCGAGCTTGTTGACGTGGGAGAAGGAAGCAACGACGAGGGAGGCAACATCGTTACCCCGTAGGTTTTCTCCCCGACACGCGGTATCCCTGCCCCTGTGTGGCGTCTTGCTGCACAGGGGTTTTTTGTGGGGCGAACGGACGTTTCGCCGCGATTTTCACCGAGCGAAGGTTGCTGCACTCCGCGCGCACGCCTAGGTTCAACTATCCCCGATTGGCCCACTCATTCGTCTGCCTGTCCACGCAATCTTTCTGGTTCCATGAACGTTGCCGATCCCGAATCCCGCACCGCCCCTGCCGACGGCAGCCAGCGTCTGTACAACTTCTCGGCCGGCCCGGCGGCGCTGCCCGAAGAGGTCCTCATGGAAGCGAAAGAAGAGCTTCCGGTGTACGACCACGTGGGGGCTTCGGTGATGGAGATCAGCCATCGGTCGCCGGCCTACGACAAGATTGAGGCGGCGGCCCGCGACCACCTGCGGCGCCTGCTCGACCTGGGCGACGACTGGCACATCCTCTTCCTGCAGGGGGGCGCGTCCATGCAGTTCCACCAGGTGCCGCTCAACTTCCTGCCCGAGGACGGCTCGGCCGACTACGTCGTGACCGGGCGATGGGGCACCAAGGCCGTCCGCGAGGCCCGGCACGTCGGCACGGCCCGGGTGGCGGCGAGCAGCGAGGCTCGCAACTTCTCCTTCATCCCCGACGTGGCCGACTGGGATCTCGACCCGGATGCGGCATACGTCCACGTCACCACGAATGAGACGGTGAACGGCAACCAGTTCTCCACCGACCCGAACCTCGACGTGCCGGTCGTCACCGACGCGTCGAGCGAGTTTCTGTGCCGTCCGATGGATCTGGAGGGCTACGGCCTCATCTACGCGGGGGCGCAGAAGAACATCGGACCGGCGGGCGTGACCGTTGTACTCGTGCGCGACTCGTTCCTGCAGACGCGCAAGCAGCCGCTCCCCACGATGCTGGACTACGGAACGCATGCGGAGCGCCGCTTCAACACGCCGCCCGTCTTCCCGATCTACATGGTCGAGAAGGTCGGACGCTGGCTGCGGGATCGCGGTGGGCTCGAGGCCATCCACACCATCAATCGGCGCAAGGCCTCTACGCTCTACGACCGCATCGACCGCAACGACTTTTACGTGGGCACGGTCGAGCCCGACGATCGGTCGATCATGAACGTGACGTTCCGCCTGCACGATGAGGACCTGGAGCCGGTCTTCCTGAAGCAGGCCGAAGAGCAGGGCCTCATGAGCCTGAAGGGCCACCGCTCCGTCGGCGGGATCCGTGCCTCCCTCTACAATGCGATGCCGGAGGAGGGCGTCCAGGCGCTGGTCGACTTCATGGACGAGTTCGAGCGCACCCACGGCTAAGCGCCAAAGAGCACCAGAGAGGCGGGCCAAAGAGAACCGGGCCGCCCGCCGCCGCGTGCAGGCCGTCCGTTCCTGTGGACCTTCCGTTCCGAGAAGCGGTCTTCCGCGGCATTCACGACGTGTGCCAGCGATAGCGGTCGCGCAGGTCGGGATCTCGGCTGCGCTTCATCACCGTGCCGCACTTCTCGCAGTAGAAGACGACTTCCTTGACGGGAGCCGAGATGCCGAGCATAAAGAAGAATCCGGAGGTCCATCCGTAGCGCGGCTCGACCGTGACGCGGGGGTGGTCGATGTCGTTGCCGCAGGAGCATTCCCTAAGGTTCATGTTCACCTCCACGGCGCGGCGCGGCAGCGTGCCCACGGGCGCAGCCGGTTCGGTGGCGTCTTGCGTCGCGCCCGAAACGGCCACCTCGCCGTCTCCGGCCGGGACCGGCTCGCGCTTGACCTCGTCCTCGGCCCCCTCGCGCCACCAGGCCTCGAACTCCGCCTCGGCCTGCTGGGCCGGCTCCTGCTCAAAGACATACCGGTCGGCCGACCACGGGCCGTAGCCGAAGGCGAAGACGACGCACAGCAGAAACAGGACGAGTGCCGAGAACTCCAGCGACTGGTTCGCCGTGAGCAGCCCGGCCTCCAGGTGCACCAGGAAGACGGCGCCCGCGAGAATCGGGATCTGAATCAGCGCGGCGATGCGCGTCAGCAGGCCGAACGCGAGGAGAAGCCCGCCGATTAGGTGTGCGAAGCTCACGTAGGCCGCCACCCCGGCAGAGGCCAGCGAGAAGTTGGACAGGTCGACCACGGCGCCAATGCCTTCCGGCGTCGCGATAAAGAGGACCCCGCGCACAAACAACCCGATGCCCAGGTAGATGCGAACGAGGTCCAGAACCTTATCCCGATTCGCGTTGATCCAGTCGACGGCGGCTCGGTACGTGGACATGACAGGGGGAGGGCGCAAATGGAACAGGCAGTCGTAGCGGGCGATGCGAAGACCTCTGCTCATCTAGGAGCCAGCAGGCCTTCACACATCCTCCGTATGGACAAACAGTGAATACGTTGCGCAGGCACCCGCAGAAATTCGGATCGTTACGTTGATACCGCCTCCGAGTCCGTCCGCCTGTCGTCTGCACGGCGGGGATGGGCGGAACCAATCACGGTCGGGCGGAACCAATCACGGTTCGACGAGGACCCATCCATACATTTTTGCGCCTTCGTGCGGAATGCAGAAGTACTGATAGGTGCCGGGCGTCTCGAAGGTGTACTCGAAGGTCTGATCGGGGTCGAGGTTGCCGGAGTCGAAGGGCTCGGCCCCGTCCGGCAGCTGGACGCTTCCGTCGACCGTGGCTTGGCTGGGATCGGCCGTGACGGTGTGCATGATGAGCGACGAGTTTTCCCAGCGAACCGTCTCGCCGGCCTGAACGCGAACGGTGTCCGGCGTGTACTTCAGCATGTTGGTCATGCCCACGACGGCCGCCGGATCGTCGTGCACCGACGAGGCGTTCGGCGAAGGCATCAGGCCGAGGACGAGCACCACCGCAGCCGCGAGCCCTGCCGCTCCCAAGGATGACACCGACGGACCGAGCGAGCGAAGGGGGGAAAGCCAGTTCATAGGCAAGAGCGTTCGGTTGGAGGAAGGCAGCGAACCGCGAGTCCGTTGAGAGGCCGCAGGACGGCCCCCGGGGGCAGCCCCGCGGGCCGTCTCCGAAAGGTACGTGGTCCGCGTTCGCGGACGTTACGGCCCGGCGGTCTTCGAGGAACGAACAGCGGGGCCGTCTTCCTTACTGCCGGTCGCTGCTGATCTCCAGATTCTCGAACATGACGTGCCAGAACGGGAGCTCTTTGCCGTTTGGCAGGGAGAAGCCCGTCGACACGTTCTCGTGCTTGAACTTGTGCTCGCCTTTCACCGGCATGAAGGGAGCCACCATCAGATGGAAGTGACGACGGGTGGGGGTTACCTCACTGTCCTTGACGAGCTTGTAGTCCTCGCCGCGCACGTACTCGGTGAGCATGCCGTGTACGAGGCGCGGCTTGTCGACCACCTCGCCGTTCTTGAGGACGGCGCCCATGCCCCAGAAAGCGGCATAGGTGTATTCGGTCGGCATCAGCGGCGTGCCGACTCCGCTAAAGCCGTGCAAAATGTGATTGGTAACTACGCCGCCGAAAGTCGGGAACTCGGCCCCGGCGGTTGCCAGCATCTCGCAGCAGCGCACCTGGTAGGTGTTGCCGTTCTGGTCCTCCCAGCTCGCCTTGAACTGGACCTGGTCGTCGGAGGTGGCCGCGTCGGTTGCGGTGGCATCGGTGGCCTGCAGCATCATCTGCCCGTTGGCCATCGCCATCGATTTGTTGCCGAAGGGCGTCGGGCGGTCCAGCTGCGTAAACTCATTGCTCCCGGTATTGCGGAAGGGAATGGGGACGCCCGTCATACCAGGGGTGCCCGCGAAGGCGCGCGGCATGTCGGGCGTTCCGAACACGTCTTCGTCCAGCTGACGCTTGGCGGGAAGGGCCACGAAGACGCCGCCGCTGTTCTGCTGCACCGTAAACGAGATGGGGCCGCCCAGCAGCTCGAACGGCTGCTCGACGTTGCGATGGGCCTCGAGATAGCCGTCGGCCTGATTCATCTCCTGCAGCTTCTTGATCATCTGCTTCTGCTTTTCCGACTGCGCCTGGGCCGGCAGCACCGCAACCGCGAAGAACAGCATCGCAAACAGGGTCCCAAAGACGGCGGACGAGGAGCGCGATACGTCAACACAGGGTAGCATGGCGTGGAAAGCGTTGGTCGAAGGAATGTGCGAACTTCATTGCGCGCTCTCGTTGTTGGATGAGATGCCAAGCTCGTTACAAAGGCGCCGCCCTGTCCCGCCGCGCCGGTCGGGTCCGGAGGGGGACTGCGCCTCTGCCGAACGGGCCCGGTCTCTTTGCCGGCTGCCAACCCGACGCAAACAAATTGAGCCGCCCACCTTATCAGAACCCTCGATTGTTCCGTTTCGCGAGCCCGTGCATGCGACTTATGACCGATTCTCCGCTGTTCCCCGATTTGCCCGACGAGGCCCGGTGCTGGATCTACACCGCCGCCGAACCCATCGACCCGTCCACCCAGGAGGCGATGCTGGAGCAGGTGGATGCCTTTCTGGAAGGCTGGGCGTCTCACCAACACCCCGTGCGGGGGGCGGCCACGGTGCTGTACGATCGCTTTCTCGTCCTGGCGGCCACGCTTGAAGGCGAAGGCGACATCTCGGGCTGTGGCATCGACGCCTCCACCCACGCCATCGATGAGGCCGCCGAGACGCTCGGCATCGAGTGGGCCCCAGCCCTGCACGTCGTCTACAAGCGGGCGGACGGGACGGTCGCGACGTTGCCCCGGTCGGCGTTCCGAAAGCACGTGCAGCGCGGCGACGTCACGGCCGAGACGCCCGTGTTCGACCCAAGCGTGACGGAGCTGGGGGCGGTGCGAGCGGGCGCGTTCGAAAAACCGGCCGCCGCGTCCTGGCACGCTCGCGTGTTCGACATTGCGGAGCCCGCGTAACCCGCGCCTCGTGCGCCTCCCTCTCGGCCGAGGCCTTCTCCCTCCAAGTCCGTGCCGCCCATGAGTGTCGTGACTGCCTGGTGGGACCGCCTGGTGCGGTGGTTCGTCCAGCTCGACCCCTCACGGCGCGAGATCCTGCTCGCGTCCACCGCGTTGTTTGTGGTCATTGCGATTGGGTCCACCGGCTACGTTCTCATCGAGGGATGGCCGTGGATGGATGGACTTTTCATGACGTTCATCACGCTCTCCACGATTGGATTCGGGGAGGTTCATCCGCTGTCGCCCCTCGGGCGCATCTTCACCATTTTTCTGGCCATCACCGGCATCGGCATTGTCACCTTCGTCGCCGCGCGATCGGCCCAGCTTCTTCTCGCCAGCGAACGTCTCCGCGAACGCCGCATGATGAACCGTATCGAAGCGCTCACCGAACACTACATCATCTGCGGATACGGCCGCGTCGGGCAGCGCCTGGCCGACGTCCTGCGCGAAGCCGACCGCGAATTCGTGGTGATCGACTATGCCGAAGAGGCCGCCGAGCAGTTGCGGGACGAAGGCATGCTCTTCGTGCAGGGAGATGCCGAGGACGAGGACATGCTCCGACGTGCCGGCATCGACCGCGCTCGCGGGATCATCCTCGCGCTGCCGGACGACAGCGACAACGTCTTCGTGACCCTGACCGCCCGCGAGATGAACCCTGACGTGTTCATCCTGACGCGCACCGTAGACCACCGCAACCGCAGCAAGCTGCTGAATGCCGGCGCCGACAAAGTCATCGCGCCAAGCGAGGTGGGCGCCGACCGCATGGCACAGGTCGTTCTGCGGCCCAACGTCGACACGTTCATGGAGCGTGTGCTGCATGCCAGTGCCCTCAGCCTCCGCATCGAAGAGGTCGAGGTGCAGCCCGGAGCGCCGCTGGCCGGGCAGACGCTCTCGGAAAGCAACTTCCGCCAGCAGTACGACGCGATTGTCATCGGCATGATCGACCAGAGCGAGGGCGGCGCGATGAAGTTCAACCCGTCGCCCTCGGATCGCATCCAGGAAGGCGACGTTCTGATCGTGCTTGGCGACCCCGACATGATTCATGCGCTGCGCACCCAGGGATGCCAGCCGTGACGCCGGAAACTCTTCCCTGGGCGTGCCGATTCCCCTACGGTCCTGTTCCGAGTTTTTCTTCCTACGATGATCCGACCGCTCCGTCTTATCGCCGCTCTCGGGCTTCTCCTGGGACTGCTCCAGCCGGTGGCCGCCCAGGGATACTTCGACCAGTACGAGATCGAAGACCTGCTCTCGCGCCGGGCCGAGGACCTGGACGCCATCCCGGCGGTCTACTACGACTATCTGGTGCTCAACCATCCGAGCGGCAACAGCGTGATGGCGCGCAATGCGCTCTACGAGCGCCTCGGAGAGGGCGACACCCAACTCGGGCACAAGCGGGCCCAACTCATCGAACTGCTCAACCGCGTGACCCTCGAGAACGTCCCGCTCGGCGACACGCTCGTCGTCCCCACCGAGTTTGGGCTGGACTTCCGGGCCTACTCCCCGTTTCCGCGCTACTACCCCGGGGCGCGCAACCTCGACAAGCTGTTCATCATCCACAAGACCATTCAGGCCTTTGCGGCCTACGAGCACGGACAGCTGGCGCGCTGGGGCATCGTGAATACGGGCAATCCCGACTCGACGGCGACTCCCACGGGCCGGTTCAACTTTAACTGGAAGCAGAAAGAACGCGTCTCAACCTTGAGTCCGCCGGGCGAAGAGTGGCGGATGCACTGGGTGTTCAACTTCCACGCGGCGCGGGGCATTCACATCCACCAGTACGTGATGCCCACAGGCGGACCCACGAGCCACGGCTGCGTTCGCCTTGTGGATGCCGACGCCAAGTGGATCTACGATTGGGCCGAGCCCTGGAAGACGACCACCGGTCACATCGGGCCGGCGTCGGGGCGCGGAAAGCTTCTGGATCCGGGCACGCTGGTGCTTGTCGTTGGCGACGACCCGGAGGGCGATCCGCAGCCGTTCCGCTATGCGGAGCGGTACCCGGTCCTCAAGCGCGTCACGCTGCCGTCAGACCCGTATTCGGTGCCGGCGGGAACCAGCCAGCAGGAAATGTGGGATCGCGTGCGGGGACCCCAGACGTCCGCAGCATCGCGCTAGAGGGCGGGGGGGGCGGGCCGTTGCGGGTTGAGAGTTGGGCGTCGCGGCATCCATCGCGTGGCCCGTTCATGCGTCCCGGGGACGTCTCTGCCTCCGCAGCTCCCGGACCCTCCACGCCCGCAGAGCTTCATCCGTGTGGGATGACCTGCCGCTGGGGGCCCTCGCACGCGTCGAACTCGAACTCCAGCGTGGCGTGCTCGATGCCGAAGGCCTCCCGCATGCGCGTCTTCATCTCGCGCTTGATCTGCTCCATAGCCTCCAGGTCGCGCTTCTGGATGACGACGTGTGCCTCGCAGGCCGTCCGGTGCTCGTCGAGCTGCCACACGTGAACGTGATGCACGTCGCATGCACCGTCAACGCTTTCCATGGTGGCAACCAGGCCGTCGAAGTCAAAGCCGGGCGGCGCGCTTTCCATGAGGATGCGAGTGGTCTGGCGGAGCATCTGCGCGCTCTGCACGAGGATGTAGACGGAGATCGCTGCCGTTAGGACAGGGTCTACGACGTACAGGTCGAAGAACACGACGAGGATTCCGCCCACAATGACCCCCACGGAGGCGAGGGCGTCGGCGACGATGTGGACGAACGCGCTCTCGATGTTGAGGCTGTCCTTCGACGATCGGTAGAGCAGGAGCGCCGTGCCCACGTTTGCTACGAGGGCAATGCTCGCCACGACGATCATGAGTTGCCCGTCGATGGCGCGGGGATCGAGGTAGCGCTCCACGGCTTCCTTCAGCAGATAGAGCGCGATGAGCACGAGCGTGATGAGGTTCACGAACGCCCCGATCACTTCGGCCCGCCGATAGCCGAAGGTGCGGCGCCGGTCCGGGTCGCGGGTGGCCACCTTCCGCGCGTAGAGGCTGATGCCCAGCGAGCCCGCATCGTTCAGGTTGTGCGCGGCGTCGGCGAGGAGGGCAAGGCTTCCGGCCCAGATCCCGGCAATGAACTCCGCGATCGTAATGCCAACGTTGAGGACGATCGCCAGGACGAGCCGCGTCGTGCCTGCGTGGCCGTGGCTGTGCCCGTGGCCGGGAGCGCCGTGATCGTGCGAAGAGCTCATCGTGAGAGGGTCCCTCTTTCTGTACGTATGATCATCTGTTCATGTATCGGGGGTAACCGCGGAAGAGGGGCGTGTTCCGTGGTGGATCCCACCGGCCGGGGCCGTTCCCGTGAGGGCAACGCTCGAACGGCGAAACCGTCCAGCGTGGCCCGCTTTGCGTTTGCCTCCGGCGCGCGCCTTCGCCTCCAGCGTGCGCCTTTGCCCCAGCGTGCGCCTTTGCCCCAGCGTGCGCCTTTGCCCCAGCGTGCGCCTTTGCCCCAGCGTGCGCCTTCGCGAGGAGGATCGGTGCGATGGCGACCCGTAGAGCCCGAAATGAGCTCAGGCGCCCTCGGCGCCGTGCGACAGGGCATTCTCGAGCATCTCGCGCACGTGGTCGTCGGCAAGGCGGTAGTAGACGTGGCGACCGTCGCGCCGGTTGGCGACGAGGTTGGCGCCGCGCAGCACGCGCAGTTGGTGGCTCACGGCCGACTGGCTCATGCCGAGCGCCTCGACGATCTTGTGCACGCACACCTCTCGTCCGCGCAGCAGGCACAGGATGCGGAGGCGAGTTTCGTCGGCGAAACCCTTCAGGATCTGCGACGTCTGCGAGACGATTCGCTCCTCCGGCACGGCCTGCGCCAGCGACTCGTCGGCGGTGCACGCGGTGTCGACCTTGTTCGCTACGCCGTCGCCTGCCATCGGTTGTCGATTTGCTTCGGAAGTGCAAGAGCTACGGCCATTGGCTCTAAACGCTGGACCCCAATCCGTTCCCGCCGTTCGTGGAGGCTCGATGCCGGCAAGAACGCAGACGCCTGCACGGAGCGGTCCGGATCAACCCGGTCCCCACGTCGGGGCAACGGGAACGGAAGGAAGCGTGGCGGGGATCCAGCGAATGAGCCCGCTTCGGTTCGCCCCTTCCCGATTCTGCTGGCCACATGGCGGCTTCTGTCGCCGCCGGCTACTCCCCTGATGCTGGCGTGGCGGTGCGGGGCAGCTGCTTCATGACGGTCGTTTCGCGAAACACCTCTGCGTCCTCGATCGGATTGAAGATACGGGTGACGCGCGGCAGCCAGGAGGTGCTGTCCCACGAAAAGTACGTAATGATGGCTTTTCCGACGATGTGGTCCATGGGCACGAAGCCCCAGAAGCGGCTGTCCTCCGAGTTGTCCCGATTGTCGCCCATCACGAAGTAGTAGTCGTCCTCGAAGGTGTATGTGGAGGTTTCCTGGCCGTCGATGGCGAAGGTGGAGTCGGTCATCTGGCGGGCGCTGTGGCCCTCGTAACGCGTAATGACCGGGCGGTACACCGGCCAGTTCCGCGCCGTCAGCCGAACCGTCTCGCCCTTCTTCGGGATGTAAACGGGCCCGTAGTTGTCGGGGGTATAGCCGCGCCCGGCGGGGTACATCATCGGGCTGTAGTTCTGGCTCTGCATGACGTAGGGCTGCACGCTGTCGACCCAGCTCCACGCGCTGACCTGCTGAATGGCGCTCGGGGTGGCCAGCACGCGCACCTGTGTGGCACTCTGCGTCGGCTCCATCTCGCTCACGCCGGCCGCCGCCAGCTGGCTCCGCGAGATTCGGTACCGCGCATCCTTCTTGTTGACGGCCCAGTACTGCTGCATCCCGTGGCCAAGCGGCAAGGGGGTGCCATTGATGTGGACCACCTTGCGCCGTACCGAGAGGCTGTCGCCCGGCATGCCGATCACGCGCTTGATGTAGTGCAGCTTTCGGTCGATGGGCTCGTCTTCCGGCGGGAAGTTGAACACCACGGGGTCGCCGCGCTGCACCTCGCTGAAGCCGGGAAGGCGCGTGTAGGGAAACTCGATGCCCGGGACGTAGATGGAGGTGAGGGGAACGCCCAGCGTAAGAGGGAGACGGGTGCCGTAGTGCAGCTTCGAGACGAACAGGTAGTCGCCGACGAGCAGATTCTTCTCCATCGACGGCGTGGGAATGCGGAAGAGGTCGAAGAAGAGCGTCCGCACGATGAGCACGACGATGACGGCAAAGACGAGCGCCTCGGCCCATTGCCGGATCGGTCCTTTCGCCTCATCGGTGCGCGAGGCGGTGCGGCGCGACCGCTCGCGGGCAGTCGAAGATGCAGGGGATGAGTCGGGCAAAACGAAGGGGGCAGTGGATGAAGGGGGCGGCAGCGGAAGGCAGGGAGGCCGGACCCGCCCCGGGTCCCGGCAGGCAGGGACGGGTCAGCGGTCCGGACGTGGCAGATTGCGGCGGGGCGGCGGCGAGCGCGGTTGGGGGGACGACTCGGTCTCGGTGCGGGTGGTGTCCAGCACGGGCCGCCGGTGCGGCGTCGTAGCCGAGACCGAGATGGGCGTGTGGAAGAACGAACGCCCGTCGAAGCCCGTCCGGTACCACTGCTCGGCCTCCGCGTCGTAGAAGTAGTCCACGTACGGAGCGCGCGGGGCGTGGCGCAGCGTGTCGAGGAGGGCCCTACGGAGGGCAAACAGGCTGTCGCGATAGCGCGCCTCGGTCGATACGATGACGCCCCGACCTTTCGGACCGGTCACGTCCGTGACGATCACCGGGAGGGTTTCGTTCACAATGAAGCGATACTCGAACTGCACATACTCGTCGCGCGGCTCGCGCAGGTCGAAGTCGCCGAGCGTCTCCGTCGGGCTGCCGAACGCAGTCTGCATGCGAGCGCGCAGATCGCGGGTGGCCGTCGTGTCCAGAAACGTAAAGCGCCGGCTCTGTCCCAGATAGGCCCACTCGGTATCCGCAAAGGTGGTGTCGAACCAGGCCCGTTCCAGCGCAAGCACCACGCGGCGGTCGGTGATCTGGAAGCCGGACGGTTCGGGGGCCGGGTCCTCGGGGGGCGCGAAGAGCGTGTCGAGCGGCGTGGGAATGCGCACCGCAGGCAGCGTTGGCAGGCCCGGCTCGCCGGCGCGAAGGATCTGGGTGGACAGCACCCGGAAGCGCGCGGCCCGATAGCGATCGATGAGCGTCGGGGACGACGCGTGTACTGTCGAGTCCTGCGCCGTCAAATCCTGCGCGTGGACGGAGGCGGGTAGCCCGAGAAGCAGGCCGAGGAGCAGAAGTGAAAGACAGCGGACGGTGGCGCGCAGACCCCGGCAGCGAGAACGCAAGCTCCCAGCACCTCTGCCGTCAGCCGTCGGCCGACTGCGGTCCGGACACGGGGGAGGAGGACATGCCATGAGGGAGTTGCGGTTGCACCGAGTCGAATCCAAATCCACCGTTAACCATCCTCATCCATCGACAGGATTGCAAGGAAGGCCTCTTGCGGGACGTCCACACTGCCCACCTGCTTCATGCGCTTTTTGCCTTCCTTCTGTTGCTCCCACAGCTTGCGCTTGCGCGTGATGTCGCCGCCGTAGCACTTGGCGGTCACGTTCTTCTTCTGCGCCTTGATCGTCTCGCGCGCCACGATGCGCCGCCCAATGGAGGCCTGCACCGGAATCTCGAACATCTGCTTCGGGATCAGCTCCTTGAGCTCCTTCGTGAGCTTGCGGCCGACCTCGTACGCCTTGTCGCGGTGCACGATGGTCGAGAGCGCGTCGACGGGATCCTCGTCCACGAGGATGGTGAGCTTCACGAGGTCGCTCTCGCGGTACTCCAGGAATTCGTAGTCGAACGAGGCGTAGCCGCGACTGACGCTCTTGAGGGTGTCGTAGAAGTCGAACACGATCTCGGCCAGCGGGAGTTCGTAGGTGAGCTGTACCCGCTCGCTATCGAGCCAGCGCTGCTCGCCGTAGATGCCGCGTCGGTCCTCACAGAGCTGAATGAGGTTGCCGATGTAGTCGCTCGGCGTGATGATGTCGGCCTGCACGTACGGCTCGTAGACCGCCTCAATGTCGCCGTAGTGCGGCATGTCTTCGGGGCTGTCGACGGTCACCATCTCCGTTTCGTCGTCGCCGGGCTCCTTCGTCTTCACCTTGTACTCGACGTTCGGCACCGTCGTGATGATGTCGAGGTCGAACTCGCGGTCGAGGCGCTCCTGGATGATCTCCATGTGGAGCAGCCCGAGGAAACCGACGCGGAAGCCGTAACCGAGCGCGGCGGACGTCTCCGGCACGTAGCTGAGCGACGCGTCGTTGAGCTGCAGCTTGTCGAGTGCGTTGCGCAGGTCCTCGAAGTTCTCGTTGTCGGTGGGATAGATGCCGCTGAAGACCATCGGCTTCACCTCCTTGAAGCCGGGGATCGGCTCGTCGGCCCCGTCGCGTGCGGTGGTGATCGTGTCGCCGACGCGGGTGTCCTGAATGTTTTTGACCGAGCCGATGATGTACCCCACGTCGCCGGCGTGCAGCTTGTCGACCTTCTTCCGGCCCAGGCGCAAGACGCCCAGCTCTTCGGCGTCGTACTGCTTGCGGTTCGACATGAACTCCATCGTCTCGCCCTGCTCGAGCGACCCGTCGAAGACGCGAGCATAGACGACGGACCCGCGGTACGAGTCGTAGATGGAGTCGAAGATGAGCGCGCGGAGCGGGCCGTCGGGGTTGCCCTTGGGGGGCGGCACGCGACCGATGAGCATCTCCAGGAGCTCGTCGACGCCCTCGCCCGTCTTCGCGCTAATGGCCGGGATGTCCTCCGCGGGCTCGCCGATGAGGTCTTCGAGCGACTGTGCGACCTCGTCGGGCCGCGCCACCGGGAGGTCCACCTTGTTCAT
>Ga0207797_1002183_pt1 | contig 13685 bp, 14 predicted proteins | sample PRCRCaboRojoPR_6_FD_187275 | JGI IMG/M metagenome (GOLD analysis project Ga0207797, IMG submission 187275) | Marine sediment microbial community from Cabo Rojo, Puerto Rico - PR CR 10% Liquid 1 (SPAdes) | ecosystem: Environmental > Aquatic > Marine > Coastal > Sediment | place: Cabo Rojo, Puerto... | reverse complement strand
TACGACTACCCGGACATTGCGGAAGGAGTTCAGGGAGTCAAGTTCATTCAGACCTGTCTCAAAAGCTCCAACCACGACAGCGACTGGGTTAAGTTGACCTAAACCCAAAAACAAAAGGAGGTAAACTTATGGGCAGACCTGTAACGTTATTTACCGGCCAGTGGGCCGACATGAAATTTGAAGAAATCAGCAAAATGGCGGGAGACATGGGATACGACGGTCTGGAGATAGCTTCCTGGGGAGACCACCTGGACCTGCAAAAGGCGGCGGAGGACCCTGAATACGTGGAGAACAGAAAAAGGATCCTGGAGGACAACGGACTGGACGTCTGGGCCATCGGAACCCATATCATCGGCCAGTGCGTCGGTGCTCGCTACGACAGTCGTCTTGACAACTTCGCCCCGGACGATTTGAGCGGAAAGCCGGATAAAATCAGGGACTGGGCGGTCAAGCAAATGAAATACGCCCCGGAAGCTGCGGCCAACCTCGGCTGTGACGTAATCACCGGCTTTACCGGTTCGCCGATATGGAAGTTTTTCTACTCTTTTCCCCAGACCACGGAAGAGATGATAGAGTCCGGGTTTGACGAGATACTCGAGGCCTGGTCACCAATATTCGACGAGTTCGACGATCACGACGTAAAGTTTGCCCTGGAAGTCCATCCCACGGAAATCGCTTATGACTACTACACGACGGAACGACTTCTGGAGAAGTTCGACTGGAGGGAATCTCTCGGGATCAACTTCGACCCCAGTCACCTGATATGGCAGGGTATGGAGCCGCATCTATTTTTGAGGGACTTTGCGGACAGAACTTACCACGTCCACATGAAGGATGCCTCGGTCAACCTGGACGGCAGAGCCAGCGTAATTGGTTCGCATCTGCCCTTCGGAGATACGAAAAGAGGCTGGAACTTCAGGTCTCTCGGCCACGGAGACGTCAATTTCGAGGCAATAATCAGGGAATTGAACGACATGGGGTATACGGGACCCCTTTCAGTGGAATGGGAGGACACGGGAATGGATAGAAAGTACGGAGCGAAGGAGGCGGTCGATTTCGTGAAACAGGTTGACTTCGAACCTTCCAGTCTTGCTTTTGACGAATCCATGAAGGAGTAAATCGGAACTCCTTACTGGAGGTTATTCCGGAAATAAAAAGAAAAAATCTATCCCGGGAGTTGACCATGAAACAATTAATTGGCCTAGATTTAGGAACTACCGGTGTAAAATCCCTAATAATGGATTCCGGCGGAGAGGTCCTGGCTACCCATACCGAAGAGTACCCTCTATACCAGCCCCGGCAGGGCTGGTCCGAACAGGATCCCGCCGAGTGGTGGGAGGCGGTCCTGCGGGCGCTGAGAAAAATCCTTGCCGAAGACGATGTCATTCCTGATTCAATCGAGGGACTCGCTCTCAGCGGACAGATGCACGGTTCTGTTTTTCTGGACGGAGAAGGCGAGGTGATCCGGAAGCCAATACTCTGGAACGATACCCGAACCACCGAACAGTGCCGGGAAATCAAGGATCGGGTCGGAGAAGAAAGGTTGCTGGAACTGGTCGGCAATCCGGCCCTGGAAGGCTTTACTGCCCCAAAAGTCCTCTGGTTAAGAGAGAACGAGCCGAAAAACTATGAAAAGCTGGAAACCCTGCTTTTGCCGAAGGACTACATAGTGTATCGGCTTACGGGCAGACAGGTAACGGAAAAGTCCGATGCAGCCGGGACCATCCTCTACGACGTTAGCCGGCAAGAGTGGTCGGACGCGGTCACCTCAGAACTGGATCTTGATCGGCAAATTCTTCCCGAAGTGCTGGATTCGGTCGACGCCGTGGCCGAGATCAAACCGGTACTGGCCGATGAACTCGGCCTCCCTTCCGACCTGAAAGTGGTTGCCGGGGGAGCGGATAATGCCTGCAGTGCCGTGGGGAACGGGATAACTGAGGAAGGACTCTTTCTGGCAAGCATTGGTTCTTCGGGCGTGGTTCTGGCTCATTCGGACCGGATGGAAGTGGATTCCGGCGCCAGAGTCCACAGCTTTAACCACTCCGTTCCCGAAAGGTGGTATTTAATGGGAGTCATGCTATCCGCAGGTCTCTCCTACAGATGGTTTCGCGACACTTTTTCTGACCTCGAACAAAAAACAGGAGGTCTCGTAGGGAAGGATCCGTACGAATTGCTCAATGCGGAAGCAGCTCAGGTACCGCCGGGAAGCGACGGCCTCGTTTTCCTGCCTTACCTGAACGGTGAGAGAACGCCTCACAAGAACGCGAACGCACGGGGGACGTTTTTCGGCTTTTCCGGTACCCACGACAAACGTCATTTCGTCCGCTCCGTTTTGGAGGGGATAACCTTTGGCCTGCGCGACTCCCTGGAGCTAATCAGGGATATGGGTGTCGAACCGGAGCAAATTAGAGTAACCGGAGGAGGGGGCAAGAGCGAACTATGGCGCGGCATTCAGGCGGACATCTTCGGCCAGGAAGTAGTCACTACGGCAGTGGACGAAGGTCCGGCTTATGGTGCGGCCCTGCTGGCCGGGACCGGTGCGGGAATCTTCGATTCCGTCGAAGAAGGAGTTGAGAGGTGTGTGAAGGTTACCTCTTCTCAGCAGCCGAGCCCGGAAAACCAGAAGGTCTACGAGGACCTTTACCCGATATACCGTTCGCTGTACAAATCGCTGGAAGAGGATTACGAGAAACTCGCTGAATTTAGAGACAAAAGGGGGTAATAGGATGAAAAAAGACGAAGCAGAGGAACTGGCCCTGGGTTACTACGACAGGGCTAATATTGCGATAACGGATGAGGAGAAGGAAAGGATAGAAGTGGCCGATCTCGGACTGAACAGACTCGAGGAGATCGGCCTGCAGCTCCTTACTTATGTTAACACCGATCGTTACTGCGCCAAAGAGATGGTCCTGTTCCCCGGACAGACCTGTCCGGAGCACAGACACCCGGAAATCGACGGAGAGCCGGGAAAACAGGAAACGTTCAGGTGTAGGTGGGGAAAGGTTTTTCTCTACGTCGAAGGTGAAAAAACGGAGAACCCTACCTGTTCTCCCCCGGAAGGAAACCAGGAATACTATACAGTGGGTAAAGAGATAGTCCTGAACCCGGGAGAACAGTATACGATACCTCCAAACACGAAACACTGGTTTCAATCGGGAAAAGACGGAGCTGTCATTTCCGAATTTTCGAGTCCGAGCAGGGACGAGCACGACGTCTTCACGAACCCTGAGATCGAACGGTAGTCACCAGGCAACAAAGCGAAAGCAGAAAGTTACGACGAACAGTCTACCGGATCGGGAAATAATCGGATTCTCCGTGAACGGAAAGTTGGGAGATTATTTATAAGAAAAGGCGCAGGAAAAAGAAAGAGCCGGGGCAATTCCCACTGGAGTTGCCCCGGCTATAGTTATCTCTGGCTACAATTTGCTTAATTCTTAGAAGAATTTTCCCGGTAAACTTCCAGCTGTTCCTTGAATTTCGGGTCCCTTAATTTGTTAATAGCTCTATCCTGCAGCTGTCTGACCCTCTCCCGGCTAATGTCAAAGACGTCGCCTACTTCCTCCAGAGTCAGTGGCTGATAGTCTTCCAGGCCGTACCGTAATTTTAGAATTTGCTTCTCCCGGTCGGATAGTGCCTTGTTCAACAGTCCCTTGAACCTGTCCTCAAGCATGTCGCCGAAAGCTTCCTTCTCCGGCTGTGGTGAATTATCGTCCGCCAGCACGTCACCCAGAGCTTCGCTGTCACCTTCGTCTTCCCTCAAAGGCTTGTCCAGTGATACGGATTCTCGCTTTGCCTGCCGGGCGTTACGAATTTTATCAACGTCGACGTCCAGTTCTTCTGCTATTTCTTCAGTCGACGGCTTCTCCCCGGTCTCTTCTTTGCGCGACTTGATAAAGGAATCAATTTTCCTGTTCAGGGAAGATACGTGCGACGGCACCCTTACAGTACGGGATTCATTGTTTAAGGCTTTCAGGATCGCCTGTCTTATCCACCAGGTAGCGTAGGTGCTAAACTTGTAGCCCTTGCGCCAGTCGAACTTGTCGATCGCCTTCATCAGGCCAATATTACCTTCCTGAATTATATCCAGGAAATCCAGTCCGTATCCTCTATATTTCTTCGCTATGCTTATTACCAGTCTCAGATTCGCAGAGGCCAGTTTCTCTCTGGCTTCTTCGTCACCCTGCTCTATCCTCTTTGCGAGTTCCTTTTCCTCTTCACGAGAAAGCAGTGGCCCCGCCTCGACCTCATCAAAATACCTGCGGACAGGGCTATCGTTTTTATTATTGTTGTTGGTTACAGAAGTTACCATTGGGCGTCACCTCCCTTCGCACCCAGTCAATTTATCTATCGGAGCACTTGTTTTATCTGGTTTTTCCATCTTAAGCCGTAAAATTATCCCATTATTGTGAACTAACTTTGAGCTTATTAGCAAACCCTTATTTACTCTGCTAATTATTATATCAACAGTTCTTTATTTTTCAAGTCTATTTGGAATAATTTTCAACTCGATATCATTTCACCGATATATCCAGGCGTGAAACTATATACTCCTTATTCCAAATCTAAAATTCCAGCTTAAAAACGAACCCTCGCCGGATCAGTAAATCGATTAAGACTCTCTCGGCCGACAGATAACCTCGAGAATCTCGGTTTCAAATACCTGATTGGAGTGTCCCGGCCTAACCACGCAGGCACTATCCGCACCTTTTCCGGTACCACCGACGGCAACGATCTCTTCCCCGTACGGCACCAGGCCGGCATCGACGGCCATCACCGAGATCTCAAAAGCGACTTTGACCCCCTGGCTCAGAGTTCTCAAGGTTTCCGCCATTATTTCAGCCGGGTAAAGACCTCCGTAGTCATTCTTGATGGACCGAGCGACTCCGGCAAGGGCATGAGTTGTCGTCAGAATTTCAACACCGAGCGAACGCAACTCTTCCCTTTTCTCCGGTTTAATCTCGTCCCTGCCTGGTTCTCTGAAACCGACGTGATGTGTAACGCATACAGTATTTACCCCCTTTCCGGGAGAAAGTTCCAGAAATTTATCCACTGTTTCACCCGTGTTTGAAGCTATCACAACGTGGTTGATTTCCGATTCCGCCAGCCTCTCGGAGGCTAAGCGAAGCGTCCTTTCCGTGTTCTCCCTGCCTGAACTCTCCCAGTACATAGAAACACCCCCGCCGTGTGTACTATTTACGTAAGTCGTATTCATTTAAACCCGACAAACCCAGCCGAGCTTACCAGCTCGAGCCTGTCAGGACTAGCTAAGACGAACCCACGCCATCCTGCTCCTGATCGCTTAGCTGTCGTTCTATCCTCCGCCTGTGACAGTAGTAATAAGATATCGCGCCTTTGACGTTTTCCCGGGTCAGTTCAGTAAATTTTTCTAATATCTCAGCGATCGAGAAACCCTTTTTGTGCAACCTAACTATCTTCCAAACAGGTATTTCGCTCTCCTTAACTACTTCATCACGATCACAGACGTCTTCTCTAATTTCAACGAAAGAACCTATTTGACGATCTCCGGGCCGCGAACTGCCCTGTCTTTTGTCGCTCATTTCAATCAATTACCCGACCAGCTCCATGATTATTTTGAGAAATAAATGTTAAGAAAATGTTAGGAAAAAAGAAAACTTCAAGTTCGTCAGCTATGTGAAAAACTATCCCGCGATTCTCTTAAGCTGGCGCAAATCGAGCGAAGCCATCGACCGGGCGACAAAATTCGCCTGCGACAGATTACCGCCCCGGTCGGGTGAGAACTCATCATTCGGTACCAGGAGACAGAGAGCCCCCGCCGCTTTAGCAGCAAGTAGCCCGTTCTTCGAGTCTTCGACAACCAGGCTCTCTTCAGGCTCAACATCTACGCTTCTGGCTGCTTCCAAAAATATATCGGGGGACGGTTTGCTCTGGCTCACCTGATCATCGGATACTACCCCGTCAAAATACTTTTCAAAGCCGTGCTTTTTCAGGAAGATCTCGGCCAGTTCCATCGGGGCACTGGTTGCCAGAGTTACCTTCAGCGAGCTCTCTCCCGCGGCGCGAACGAAATCCTTCGCCCCGGGCAGCAACGGCGCTTCACCGTAAGATTCCTTGACCAGTCGGATCCGCTTCTCTCTTATCTTCTCAACGGGATCGGTCAGGCCAAAGTTCTCCTTGTAGAATTTTGCGGCAAACCACTGCCCCCTGCCAATTAGGTCATCGTGAGTTATTTCCCTTATCTCTTCGGCCGTCAGGTCGACACCGTAACCCTGCAATAATTCTACCTCGCTATCTAGCCAGGCGTTACGGCTGTCGATTAGCGACCCATCCATGTCAAAATGAATTGCTTTGACCCGACTCAGCGAAGAATAGAAACCGTCCAGCTTTTCCATCGGACCCCCCAATAATTACCAGCTAATAAGGATAAAGCCTCAACCCCGATCTCGGATTGACGGAGTTTGCCGAATAGATTTATCGTGAAAAGTATTTATAGTTTGGCGAAATAACGCTTCAAATGATTCAGAAATCGCGGCTTAGCCAGATCCTCAAGTGCCTCTGCCTCGATTTGCCGCACCCTTTCTCGCGACAACCCCAGCCTTTCCCCAATTTCCGCCAGCGTCTCCGGTTCGTTCTCGTCCAGACCGAAGCGAAGCTTCAGGATCTCTCTCTTCCTCTCCGATAATTCCGCCAGACCGGATTTCAGATCTTCCTTCAATGTAACCCTTAAAGCTTCTTCATCCGGCGGAGAATAGTGCTGGGACTCAATGAAATCTCCCAGTACCTCGTCCGTCCCTTCTTCCACAGGCTTATCCAGTGAAACGGTCCCCTTTTCCGCTCTTTCCGCGCGTTTTACCGTCTCTACAGTAATATCGAGCTTTTCTGCTATTTCTTCCCTTGTAAGCTGACCCTTTCCCTCTTCCTTGTATTTTCGTTTCAGGTTCTTTATTTTCCTGACGATATCGTATGTATGAGCCGGAACTCTAACCGTTTCTCCCTGGTTTACAAGGGCAAGTCTTATTTTCTGCTTTATCCACCATGTCGCGTAAGTACTGAACTTATAGCCTTTGGAGGCGTCAAACTTTTCCACGGCTTCCATTAAGCCGATATTGCCTTCCTGGATCAAATCCAGCAGACTGACACCCTGGTTGGCGTATTCTTTTGCCAGTTTTACTACCAGGCGCAGGTTGGACAGGATTAGTTTCTTTCGGGCCAGTTTGCTCCCCTGATTAATTCTTCGACTCAGGTAATTTTCTTCCGATTTGTCCAGGAGCTCGTATTTCCCGATCTCCGATATATAAATCCCCAGCAGATTACCGGACGAGCCCCCCGGAGTTCCGGGATTCTCCCTGCCGTTATCGCTAACTATCTCTTCTTCGCCCGCGCCGTTATCAGGTTTCATCTCGTAGTATTAAAACTCTCCTCTAGTTACTATATTGATAAGCTAACCGTGATCAAAACTCAACCGCGTAAAGTCAAAACCGGGAGCAACTCTAACCCAATCTTTTATCAATTATACCCCCACCCAGTAGCTCTTCTCCATTATATACTGCGGCTATCTGGCCGGGGGTGACGGATTTCTGTGGCTCGCTGAACTCTACCCTGATGCGCTGGTCTTCCGCCACCACCTGTGCCCGTACGGGCCGGGCCCTGTACCTGATCTTGACCTCCAAGTTTTCAGCCTCCGGGGAATAACCCTTTATCCAGTTACAGTTAGTCGCTATTAGTCCAGAAGAATAAAGGCCTTCCTCGGGCCCGACGACAAGCCGGTTGTTTTCGTAGTCCAGCTCAAGCACGTATCTGGCCTCGTTGGTCTCCAGGCCAAGCCCCCTTCTCTGACCAATGGTATAAAACGGGAGGCCGCTATGCTCGCCCAGAACTTTGCCCTCCCGGTCCACTATTTTCCCGGGCTCGATCCGCTCACCTGCTTCCCCGCTGAGGAAATCCCTGTAATCTCCACCGGGGACGAAGCATAAATCCTGGCTTTCTTCCACGTCGGCCGTAACGAGGCCGGCCTTTTCCGCTATCTCGTATATCTCTTCCTTCCTATAATAACCGACGGGAAATATCGCTCGTTTAAGCTGTTCCTGTTTCAGACCGTAGAGAAAATACGACTGGTCCTTCTCCTCGTCAACCCCTTTCAAAAGACTGGTGATACCTTCTTCGCGCGCCGTTCTGACGTAGTGGCCAGTGGCTATAAGCGGGAACCCCATTTCCTCTGCCTTTTCCAGCAGGAGCTCAAACCTTACAAGCCGGTTACAGCGAGCACAGGGGTTCGGCGTAACACCATCCACGTACGACTCTATCGTCGGCCGGACGATTTCAGACTCGAACTCCGAACTCAGGTCAAGCTTATGGTGCGGTAAATCGAGCTCCTCCGCGACGATTTCCGCGGTATCCAGCGAGCAACAGGCATTTTCTTTGCCCTGATATTCCGGAGAATTCGGGTAATCCCAGAGCCAGAAAGTTACAGTGTGGACCTCGTAACCTTTTCGCTTGAGCAACAACGCTGCTACGGAGGAATCTACGCCCCCGCTTATTGCCACCAGAACTTTCTTCTTACCCCTTTCACCGACCTCTCTCCTTAACTCTCCGACGTCGTCGGTTCGCCACGCTTTGGTACCAGACATAAAAACGTTAAACCCTCTTCTTCGCTGATAAATTGATGTTCTTCGTTCGGCGGCACGTAGGCCGTGCTCCCGGCCTCCACCGCTTCTTCACCTGATTCCGTCTTAATCTTCCCCGTCCCTGCCAGAACGTATACTTCGTGCTCCCAGTCATGGCAATGGTAAGGTGTGTGTCCGCCCTTATCCAAAGTAAAGCGACGCATCGCAAAGTTTTCAACTTCTTCCGGAGCCCCAAGCAAAACTTCTTTCTCAACTTTTTCGGCGCCTTCAAGATCGGTTATCTCTTTCTTCTCGAAATCTCCAGAATGCTTGACTGTTATCATTTATATCACCGAGAAATTTATATCCGTGCGAGGAGATCGATGCAAGTGGGAACACGCCGATCCGTTGAATAGCTCGGAGCTGTAAATTATCATCTCAATCGGTGATACCGTAATGGAAAAGACCGCCGACGTTATAGTCGTGGGCGCCGGCCACGCCGGTTGTGAAGCAGCGCTAATTGCGGCCCGCAGTGGCAGGGAGACTGTCTTGCTCTCTATCGATCTCGACAAGACGGCTCGGCTGTCGTGCAATCCGGCAATCGGCGGCCCCGGCAAATCCCAGCTCGTGAGAGAAATAGATGCGCTGGGGGGAGAAATGGGGAATAATACGGATCGGGCCGCTCTCCATATGAGAAGACTGAATACGAGCAAAGGACCGGCGATGCAGATAATGCGGGCCCAGGTGGACAGGGACAAGTACCGGCGAGAAATGAAGCGCGTCCTGGAGACGGAGGAGAACCTTAGGCTAAACGAAGGCATGGTCCAGGAATTACTCGCCGAGTCGGGCGAGATAAAGGGCGTTGTAACCAGAGAAGGCGTCAGATATCTGGCACCGGCAGTGGTGCTTACCACCGGAACTTTCCTGCAGGGAAGGGTTTACATCGGGGATACTGCCTACCCCGCCGGGCGCACAGGAGAACCTCCGGCAAAGACTCTGTCCGAGAGCCTGGAAGGCCTGGGCCTTTCCGTAGAAAGGATGAATACCGATACCACACCTCGTGTTAACGGGGACTCGATCAACTTTTCCGACCTGGAAAAGCAAGTAACTGCGGACGAACCTTTTGCTTTCTCTTATACGTCTGAAAAGAGGGTCCTGGACGATAGCTACCCCGTGTACCTGACGAGAACTAACGAAAAGACACATAAAATAATCCGGGATAATATCGATAGAAACCCCCGTTACAACGGCACGGTAGTTTCGGCTCACCCGAGGTACTGTCCCTCGCTGGAGAGCAAAATCGTCGATTTTCCGGAACGGAGCCACCACAAGGTCTTTCTTGAGCCGGAAGGGGAGGAGTCGAAGGAATACTACCTTCAGGGGATTTACACTTCATCACCCCCCGACGTCCAGGAAGGTATCGTAAGCTCCATGGAAGGCTTGGAGAACGCACACATAGAACGTTACGGTTACGGGATTGAGTACGATTACCTGCCCCCGACGCAGCTCAAATCGACGCTGGAAACAAAAGCAATTGCCGGACTTTACACGGCCGGACAGATAAACGGTACCACTGGTTACGAAGAAGCCGCGGGCCAGGGAATTCTGGCGGGTATCAATGCAGCAAGAAGGGGGACGGAACAAATCACCCTGGACCGCTCTCAGGCCTTTATCGGGGTCATGATAGATGATCTAGTGACAAAAGGCGTCACGGAGCCTTACAGAATGCTTCCTTCCCGGGCGGAATACAGGATTATTCTCCGGGAAAACAATGCTGACTTCAGGCTGACGGAGCTGGCCCGGGAGCTCGGGACGATCAACGACGAAAGATTTGAGCTGTTCAAAGAAAAGCGAGAAGAAGTTCGGGCGGAACTGGAGAAACTCAAATCCAGCCGGGTCTCACCGGGGGACGACGTCAACAAAATTCTCGAGGAAAACGACACCTCCCCCCTGGAAGACCAGGGAGCCAGCCTCTACGAACTGTTGAAACGGCCGGAACTATCCTGGGACAACGTGCTCGATATCGGATCTCTTTCGGACGGAACTACCCCCGAAGTCCGTCGGGAAGTGGAAATCAGGGCCAAATACGAGGGTTACATTAAAAAGCAGGAAAAGCGGATAGAGCAGTTCCGGGAAATGGAAGATGAGAAGTTCCCGAACACCCTCGACTACGACGAGCTTGACGGGCTATCCACCGAAGGCAGGGAAAAATTGAAAGAAGTTCAGCCCCGAACTCTCGGACAGGCGGAAAGAATACCGGGCGTGACGAGATCCGACATAACGATATTGACGGTCTGGCTCAAGGGTTAACCTCTTTCAGCCACTTTCGCGTTCAGAATTCAAATTAAATTCAAAAAGGAGTGAATCGATCGATGGCAAAGTTATTTTCCGGAATTCAACCGACCGGAGACCTTCATCTCGGAAACTATTTTGGCGCTATCACTAACTGGGTCGATCTTCAGAAAGAACACGACACGGTCTACTGCGTTGTAGACCTCCATGCAATAACGTCCGATTACGAACCGAAGAACTTGCGGGACAACTCCGTGGAGCAGGCGATGGACCTCATGGCCTGCGGCATAGATCCGGACGAATCAATCCTATTTGTTCAATCGGAAGTCACCGAACACGTCGAGCTGCAGTGGATTTTTAATTCAGTAACGTCGTACGGGGACTTGACCAGAATGACCCAGTTCAAAGACAAATCCGAAGACAGGGACTTCGTCAGTGCCGGGCTCTTCGATTATCCGGTGCTTCAGGCTGCAGATATACTATTGTACAAGGCCTCCAAGGTTCCGGTCGGAGAGGATCAAATTCAGCACGTCGAACTCACGAGGCGGATCGCGCGAAAATTTAATAGCAGATTTGGCGAGTTCTTCCCGGAACCGGAACCGATAGTTGGCAAAGCCGCGAGGATAATGTCGACCGCGGATCCGGAAAAGAAGATGAGCAAAAGCGCCCACGACAAACATGCAATCGGGCTGATGGAGAACGAGGATTCGATCTGGGAGAAGGTGAAGACGGCAGTAACGGATCCGGGACAATCAGAAGGGGAAGCAATGAGTCCGGGAGTGGCGAATTTATTTACCTTGCTGGAACTTACGGCGCCGGAATCGACCGTCGAAAGCTTCAGGGATGACCACAGGGAAGGAAATTTGATGTACATCGACCTCAAGGAAGCAGTTTACGAGAACTTGATGAGCGAAATCCGCCCCGTACAGGAAAAGAAGCAGGAGTTGCTGAACAACCGGGACCAGGTAAAAGAAATACTTGAAGAAGGGAGTGAGAAGGCGAGAGAGATAGCCGCCCGGAACATGAAAAAGGTGAGAGAACTGGTCGGGATAAACCCAAGTCATTTCTCGTAAAACTCAAGGCCAAAACTATTTTGGTAAGTCAGTTATCTAGAAGTGGTTTACAGTTATGAAAGACGGCTGCCACGTCCCGGTTATCCCTGAGCTCCTCCAGGAGTTCCTTGACTTTTTCTCTGGCACCATCGCCGGGCTCCACAAAGTTTTTCGGGATCATAGCCAGCTCCGCCTCCAGTTCCGGCGCTAGCTCCTTCAGCTTCTCCTCCCCTGCTTCCAGGTCGTCCGGGTCAAAAAATATCTTCACGGCGCCGTCTTTTTCTTCTATATCTTCCGCTCCGGCCTCGATGGCCTCGAGCTGAAGGGTCTCCTCATCCGTTCCGTTAAGAGATGCTCCGTCTATGGTGATTAAGCCCTTTCTCTGGAAAATCCACCTGACGCACCCTTCGTCACCGAGCTCTCCGCCGAAATCCTCAAAAGTGTTTTTCAGGTAACTGCTGGTCCGGTTCCTGTTGTCTGTTTCAGCCTTAACCCACATGGCAACGCCTTCGGGGCCGTAACCTTCGTAGCTCAGGATCTCGAAGTTCTGCCCCTCCAGCTCTCCCTTGGCTTTTTTCAGGGCCCGTTCGATGTTTTCCTTCGGCATGTCGGCGTCCTTGGCCCGCTCTATCGCAGATGCCAGAGTCGGATTATCCTTCGGATCGGGGTTTTTCCTCGCTTCCTTGATTATCTCTTTGGTCAGCTTACCGAATTTCTTCGCCCTCTTCTTATCCTGTTTTTCCTTCCTGTGTTTTATGTTGGACCATTCGGAATGACCGGCCATAATATCACCATTAAATGTTATCCGATCTGGCTGAAATGAGCAACGGTAGGGAATTAGAAATCGAGCACAGAAAATCAGATAAGGTCTATTCTTCCGACTTGCCATTTATCGACTGGTCCGTTAGTCTATCATCCATAAAATGACTACCGAAGAAGAAAGATTGAGCAAATTATTCTGGGTCCGGGACAGGCTGGAAGAACTCTACGGCCCGATAGAAAGGACTAACAGGCGGAGTCCCCTTGACAGCCTGATTCAGACGGTGCTTTCCCAGAACACGAACGACAACAACCGGGATAGAGCGGAAAAAAGTCTCTGGGAAACATTCGAAAGTTACGAAGAGATGGCGGGGGCTTCCACCGGCAGAATCGCGGAAGCAATCAAGACCGCGGGGCTGCAGAACCAGAAAGCCCGGACGATCAAAGGGATATTGACCGAACTAAAGGAAGACGGGGAACTAAACCTGGATTACGTCAAGAAACTTGCCCCGGAAGAAGCCTGGAAGAAACTTATGGAGTTCGACGGAGTTGGAAAGAAGACGGCCGCCGTGGTAGCACTCTTTTCCATGGACAAACCAATATTTCCCGTGGATACTCACGTTCGGAGAGTAACGACCAGACTTGGTTTGATCAGGCCCGGCGAGAAACACCACGAAACCCTGACCGAACTGGTTCCAGCGGAAGATATGTACCAGTTCCACCTCCACCTGATAAGACACGGCCGGGAAACCTGTAAGTCCCGCAAGCCGCAATGTGGAAACTGCGCCCTGCTCGAACGCTGTCCCACAGGGCGGGAAAACCTCAAAGAAACTTAAGCAAAAAACCCTAAAAGGAGTTGAACTTACTTCTTCCCGGGGTTATAGTCAATTGTACATGCGCCCGTAGCTCAGTTGGACAGAGCGACGGATTCCGGATCCGTAGGCCGGGGGTTCAAGTCCTCCCGGGCGTATTTATTTAATTTATATCTGAGGAATCCGGG
>Ga0207797_1002181_pt1 | contig 13689 bp, 18 predicted proteins | sample PRCRCaboRojoPR_6_FD_187275 | JGI IMG/M metagenome (GOLD analysis project Ga0207797, IMG submission 187275) | Marine sediment microbial community from Cabo Rojo, Puerto Rico - PR CR 10% Liquid 1 (SPAdes) | ecosystem: Environmental > Aquatic > Marine > Coastal > Sediment | place: Cabo Rojo, Puerto... | reverse complement strand
ACAAGGTGCCGCACGTTGTGTCAAACACTACTAGCACGTCCGCACGCGCTGCCATAGGCGACCAGTCGCATCCGCAGATCAACTCGCCCTGCTCCCCTCATCGGAGCAAGGCGATCCGAAGAAGGTCGAGGACTCCGCCTCGTCAGCATCGTCCCTCTGCCCGTACCTCCTTGCCGCTTCCAGACGGGACCGCACGCGATCGGCGGCAGCCTTGACCCGCAACATGCTCTCCTCGACCGACGACGGCTGCACCTTCATCCACCCATTTCCTCCTCACCCTCCAGAAGCTCAGACCTGACCGGTCGCACCGGCTCGCCTCCAGCGGGCGCCGGCCGCATCTTGCCTACCTACCACTTGAACGCGCGCGGCGTGCTTGTTTTGCCACCCACCCTGCCACACGTCTTGACCCATCATCCAACCCTAGTCCAGAAACTCCCACAAACGACGGCCTTGTGCCGGATGTCGCAGCCGGCGCAACGCTTGCGACGAGGTCTTCTGAACGGTCTGAACCGACATGCCCTCTCGCTCGCCAATCTCGCGCAGCGTATACACCTCGCCCCCTACTCCAAAGCGCATCTCCAGGACGCGCCTGTGTCGGTCCGGCAACCTCTCCAGCAGCTCCCTGACCCGCTCCCTGAGCCTGTGATCCTGCACAATGTCCTCGACCGTCGGCCCCCTATCCCTCACAAACTCGCCCAAACTCCGTTCATCTTCACCGTCCCATAGCGAACGGTCCAGGCCGTCCGTCGAACATCGGCGCAGGATCTGCATCAACTCCTCGACCTCGCTTGCTGACATATCGACTAGCTCATCCGATATCTCGTCAGCAGTCGGATCGCACCCCAGCTTCTTCTTCAGCCTCCTTGACGTGGCGCGCAGCAAGCGGATCTGTTCGCCCCGCCACTCGGGTATCTGAATCGTATGCGCAAGCCGGGTGCGGGCACCCTGCACGCTCCGCCGTATCCACCACGTAGCGTAGGTGGAGAAGCGGCACCCACGCGAGGCATCAAACTTCTCCACCGCCTTCATCAACCCCAGATTCCCTTCCTGAATCAGGTCCAGGAACGACACGCCCTGTCCCCGGTACCGTTTGGCGATGCTCACCACCAGGCGCATGTTGGCCCGGATCATGCGCCAGCGAGCCGCCCTGCCCTCCCGGACCAGCGTCTCTAGCTGAGCCACTTGATCAGGAGCATGGTGACCGTTGTTGCGCAGGGCATCCTCCGCCTCTTTGCCAACCTCGACAGCCTCCGCCAGCGCCATCTCCTCATCTGCTTCCAGGAGAGGCTCCTCACGACAGGTCTTCAGATACAGCGCGAGATTATCGGGGACCAGCGTTCCGCTCATAGTCTCTCTCCCCGGTACCAGCGTCCTACAGTGCCATCGCCTTCGAGGAGCCGCCCGTCAGGCAAGGAACCCTGCTCGGCCTGAAATGACAGGAACGACCGGCATATGGCCAACGCCATACTCTCCGCCGAGTGCCAGTGACAAGGACGCACGTAGATGAGATCCACCATGTCACGGTGGGTGAAGCCGCACCAATAGCGGCCGCCACCCGTGGACGGCGTGCGGATCTGAGCCGAGTGCGCCCGCGCCTCACGCATCCACCTGACGAGCTTCCAGGCTTGCATCGGGTCCTCGGAATAGCGGGGAGGAACCAGAGCATGGTCCTGAGAGGACATACTGGCAGCGTCCCAGTCAACCTCACCGCCGTCGACCCACCCTCGCCGAAGCCCGGGGTCAAGTCCTGGACGAAGCAAGTAGTTGGTACGGACGAAATGCACCCTTCTCCACCCTACACATTGAGCGCAGAGAACGTCAAGTCGTCGTCCAGCCCCCAACGTTTCAGGCTCAATGATGGAGAGAGATGGTTTTGAAGAAAGGGTCGTGTCTTGAGAAATGCTACTCATCGTTTCGTGCATGATGGTTGCCTTGGTCGCTCAACTGTCTAGAGGTAGTATGCCAGGTCGTGATGGATCCACCCCGGCGTCGGGGCGTTCGGATGATCGCCCAGGAACTTCCGCACTTCCCCTCCACCCGCTGGCGAAGCTGGTAGATCTCCCAGCGAGACCGGATCGGGCCCACCTCCTTCATCGCCCTCGCCCCCGGCCACAGCATCGGATAGTTGGGATCATCTGTGCCGGCCCATCGTATGACCTCGTACCCGTGGTCCTTCAGCCACTTCAATGCGCCTCGGACCTGGAACCTCCCACCTGAGGTCTCCTTCACCTCCGCCCTCAGGGGTCTGTAGCGCCCATCGGTGAGCCAGAATTTCTTGACCACCACCTTACCGTCCGGACAGATCTTTAGGTCAACGCGCTCCGGATTCCTCTTGGGTATCTCGTGGGTCATCCCTCTGTCCTCCTCCGTCTCCGCTTTCTCATCTCTTGCGAGTGCTACCACATAAACGAGTCTCGGCCCTCAGCCTTCCCACCGAGATTGGCACGACTGAGCAGATCCCCGCCCTCGCCAGGCCAGCATAGCATGGGGACAGCTACCGCTTCAAGCGGCGGGAGCGGACATTTCGGACACGCTAGACAGTTGTTTGTCGGGGGAGAACAGCAAGGCGCAAGACTAGAGGGTGCATACTTAGTTCACACGCACGCGGAGCGGCGTACAATCCCTGTCGGCGGTCGGACGAAGCGGTGCCAAGCCAACGCCTAACACGCTACCTACAGCACCCGACCCCAAAGCCGGATGCTCTGCTTTTCAGCCCATCAACGTTGTGTCAGTAGTCTCCTCTGCGCGCAGGGCACCGTGCTCGCTTAGTATGTCAATCGAGCACGAGAGTCACTACCGCTTCGCTCGCTCCCGACCGCGCTGCTGCCGGCGCGATTGGCGATAGTAGTCGCGCGTTCTCCCCTCATCGGTGACTTCACCCAGATCCTTGAGGAAATCCAACAGTCCCTCACAATCCGGCCCGTGAATGCCCTCGATGTCTCCCTTGATCTGGCCGTCTTCCGTGATCTCTATGACGATCTCAGCCATGCTCCCCCCTACACTCGAATCCGCAGACGAACGGCCGCACCCTCGGCGGTCTCCGTCTGCACCTGGTGACCCGCTTGCCGTGCCGCCCGGCGCACAACTCGGACGGCATAGTTGCGCTTCACGCTGTTGAGTATCTGCTGCCCTCGGGTCCGCTGATCGTACTCGCTGATGATCGCCTCGATGCTGCCATCCTCCCGCCGTCTGAACCCCAGGTCGTTGGCTGAACGGCCGATGTACCGGCGGCGGATCACGAAGTTCGCCTTCTCAGGCCGCCTCCGGCCCTGATACCCGTAAAGGCTCAAGTCCTCTCCCTGCTCAAACTCGATACCCTCCTCAAGACACGTCTCCTGAAGGGCCTGCAAGAAGATCGTCTCGTCCTGAATCTGCGTCTCCACTCGCACGTACTTGCTCATTACCGCTTCTCCTATCCGCCTATCTCAAGCGTCCAGATCCAAGACCGCGCCCATCCGGGTTGCCTTGGCCTGATGACCGCTCTCCTGCCGGCTGCTTGCCGGTCGAGCCCGGGTTGACCATTGTCGCATCCCCTTGATCTGGTCGTGCATCGTGGTGTTCAATGGAACCGTCGCAGCCACTGCCGCCAACAGGTCCTCTGTCTCAACCGCGTCCTTGCCCAGCCCGAACGCCCGGCGAATGGCCTTCTGCACGATCTCCTCCATCTCGGCGCCGGTGAAGTCCTCCGTCTTCTCCACCACGGCATCCAAGTCGAACCGCTCCGGATCCCTTCCCCGCTTGCGCAGGTGAATGGACAAGATCTCCCGGCGCTCTGCAGGCTGCGGAAGGTCGATGAAGAACGTCTCGTCGAAGCGCCGAATCAACTCCGGGCGCAGTGATGTGATGTCATTCGCGGTAGCCACCACGAAGACGGGGGCTTTCGTCTCCTCCATCCACGTCAGAATGGTACCTAAGACGCGCTGGCTGGTGCCTCCGTCCATCTCCCCAGAGCCCATCCCAAGGCCCTTCTCGATCTCATCGAGCCATAGCACAACGGGCGCCGCGGCCTCAACCACCTTCAGGGCATTTCTAGTCTGCGCCTCGCTCTGGCCCACCAACGATCCGAACAGAGCCCCCACGTCGAGTCGCACCAAGGGCATCTCCCCGCCGGCGATAGCCTTCGCCGTGAGCGACTTACCACAACCCGGCACGCCGACCAGTAGGAAGCCTCGAGGGGGTTCAACCCCGAACGTCGTCGCTTCCTCACTGAATGTCCGAGCCAGTCCCTTGCACTCGGCGAGCAGCAGATCCAGGCCGCCGACGTCGCCAAACGTGGCCTGCTGCCGGTAGTATTCGAGAGCTCCGGACTTGCTGAACTGCCTCGCCTTCGCCTCCAGGACCAGGGGCAGCACACCCTCGTCCAGCCGCCCGTTGGCAATCACCGCCTCACCCAGCGCAGCCTCAGCCTCCACCAATGACAGCCCCTGAAGAGCTCGGACGACCTGCTCCCACCCGCCGTCTTCCAGGCTCACGATGTCTGGGCTTGCCTTGGGGTTGTCCAGGAGATCCGCAGCAAACGATTCAACCCGCTCCTGGAGCTCACCCTTATCTGGCAAGGGGAAATTGACCAAGGCGACATCTTTTTCCAGGTCCGGGGGGACCTCAAAAGTCGGACTCAAGAGAACCACAGAGGCCCGTCGCCGGGGTAATACCCTGGCCAGGTCGCGCAGCAGCCGCAGGCACACGCTGTCGTCCATGTAGTGGTGCAGATCCTTGAAGACAATGACGCCGGGCTTACCCGAGGGCGCCTCATCGCTGGGGGCACTCCACACCAGCGCGTGTTCCAGCGCCCTGTCGACAACGGTCATGTTAGGATCCCCTTCGTCTTCCGTGGCCAGCGGATAGAGCTGCTCAAGCCCAGCTGAGATCGACCAGGCATACAACGGGAAACCTCGATCAGCCGCGATGCCCTTCAGCCCGTTGAGTACGCGGGCCTCCTCGTGGCTCTCGATGGCCACCAAGGGATACGACGCTCGGATTAGCCGCTCGACCTGCTCCATGTGCTCCATAGATCAATCTCCTCTTACTCGCTCTGGCAAACTGATTGAGCAGAATCCGACTTCATCCCTCTACCAGATAAACGCATGTCGCCGTGCTGTTTTCCCACTAGAGATCCAGAGCTACACCACTTGTCGGCTCCTGCGCACGCCGGGCCACTTCCTGTGCGGCATCGTGCGTCATCTCCTCGACGGCCTTCAGGTTGTTGAGCACGGCCTCGGTATCGTACGTCTTTCCCGTCCGCTCCTTCACCTCCGGGCTCTTTTGCAGATTGGCCTTGAGCTTGGTCAATGCCTCCGCCAATTCGTCATCGTCGTGCGCATTGAGGAGCGCAAAGGTCTCCTGGAGCCGCCGCGCGCGCTTCGCCACCCCACCGCGTACGTAGCCGTTCTTCTCGATACTGGCGGCGATCTCCAACACATCCTCGTGGATCTGCGCCCGGAGTTGCTCGAAGGCCTCTCTGAAAGGGCTCACCGTCTGGGCCACCATCTCACGCGCCCGATCCATCTCGGCCTCATACATCGCCCGAGCTCGGGCTTCCATAGCCCGCTTCCTGATCCGTTCCTCCTCCTCGCGGGTCCGCGCCTTGGCCATCTGGGCCCTTTGCTCCGCTTTCTCCTCAGCGATCTGCGTCTGGAGCCGTTCGGCCCGGAGCTCATCCGCCAATAGGTCGCCGGGCGCCAGGATCATTGAGGTCTTGTAGGAGGGATAGAGGCCGTGTTCGAGCTCCGACTTGGTAGGATACCGCCTCGTGGCTCGATTCTGAACCCACTCCACAAATCCGTCCAACGTCGTGAATGACTGATTACGGATGACGACGGCGACTTCATCACGCCCACCGCCCTCGTCGCCGTACTGTTCAGCCTGCTTGGTGCGATGCCGCGAGAGCAAGGCATCCCACGCCTCGACTGCCACCTCAACCGCTGCGCCGCGTTCCTCGTCCAGCCGCTCCGCGTAGGCGTCCAGGAGCTCCGCCTTGAGCTCGCTCCACTCATCGACAAGACTCTGCCACTCCTCTTTCCACTCCGCATACGCCGTCACCGGTACGAACCGATAGGGGCGGAAGCCCTCCAGGTCAAACGAGTACCTCTTGAGACAATCGTGTAGCCGCGCCTCCAGTGAGTTGAAAGCCTTGGCATACTCAGGGAACAAGTACTTGGTACCCCGGTGGATGCGCTTGCGCCGTATGTCGCCTTCGGGAATGCCGAGCTCAGCCCAGCTCGCCCGCTGACGCAGCAGGGAAACGCCGTGGACGTCGACGTCCACCAGGATGCCGCGCCGACGCATGCGCTCAAAGTCCATCACATGAGCTCTGATGCGCCCAACGTCCTCGCCCACCTCCCCCGCGAGCTCAGTCCGCCGCTCATCCACACCAGCGAACAGAGCCCTTGCCTCGCTCAGCGCCCGCGGCACCACATCCGCCGGTGCCTCGTGGTTGCTCATCAACCGCAACCCGGCCGACTCGGCAATCGCCTTGATCTCCTCGTCGAAGACCTCGACGTCATCCTCGGTGGCCACCTCATTCTCGATCAAGTCCGCCCGCATAGCATCCGCCAGGATGACGCGGTAGTCTATTGCCGAAGCCTCACCCAATCTTGCTACGATGTCCTCAGTAGTCATTGGCTATGCCTCCTCCGTCTGCCCGCACCGTCTGTGGGCCACTGCATGGCTCCACGAGCTCTGCGCTCCTAAGCATCCCAGTGCCGCCATCGCCTCCGGCGTTCCGATCAGGTCGCCATCGTCGGTCACCACGATCTCGGGCTCCTGCCAGTCCAAAGTCACGATATTAGGCGTTCCGCTCCTGTCGCTGTCTCGAGCCGTTGCTTGCAGATCAATCACCCGCTGGTTAGACGAGCCCTTGTACTGCAGGCCGGGCTCGTCGAGTTCAGATACGTAGGGCCCATCAACGAGCACGTTGGCCGTACCGAGTGCGTATGCGATCCCCGGCTCCGGTCGAGACAGCAACTCAGCCAGCGTGTACCCCGAGTAGAGGATGATGTGCAGTCCGGGATTGCACAGCCGCAACACCCCCAGCAGCGCCGCTAACTCATCCACCTGAGCAAACGGCTCGCCTCCGGTGATCGTCACCGGTAGCTCGGTGGCCAGAAGGCGCTGGGCTACATCGGTGACATCCATCTCCGTGCCGCCGTTGGGAGTCCAGAGATGACAGTTCTGACATCCTGGACACCGAATCGGACAGCCCTGGACAAACAGGGCTGCCCGTCGCCCCGGTCCATCGACGTAGCTGCTCTCGACAAGCTTGGCGATTCTCATATCTGGACTCTTCTGTCTGTGCTCGCTTAGTATACTAAGTCTACAGGATTTTCCCATCTTTCCAACGTACTGCCCCCTGCTATCTTCCCAAATTGCTCAAAAGGGCAGCAATACGCCTTCCATCGGAGCTGACTGTCCGCCGGTCCCCCGCTCTGAGGTTTCTAAACGTTCGCTTGGTGATGGTGCGGGCTGTGTGGTGATCACGGTTCCTCCTGGCTCTCTGTTCGCTTGACTTACTAAGGCTGCAGCCTCCTGCCACATAAACGCCCTCCCCCCGCCCATTTTCCCAATCCGTCCAACCAGTCCTGGGTGTATCGCTCTGCACGTCCCGAGGAGAACGTCAACTACGTGGGAACGCCGCCCGAGGTGATCAGTTCAAGTGGTAGATGCAGGCACGTAGGCACACTCGAGACGCACATACACCTGGGAGGAGACACACCGAATGGCTAACGAGAAAGTGAAGAAATAAGTCGCCCATCGGACAAGCTGGAGCGTAGAAGACCTAGTATCGCCGCAGGTATAGACGCCGGCCGACAAGATGATGGCCCACCGAACGAGTCACGCCAAGAGGGAGCGAGGAGACACTGGAAAAGGGCACAGGTATGCGAGAGCCCGGCGTTGGGGAGACAACTGGCTCAGCATGGACGGCGATGTCCTTGGCTGTCTTTGTGACAGACGGGACAGGATCTACATTGTCTCACCACACCCCGCGGCTGGCAGCGAGAAATCAACCAAGAAGAGCCTGGGAGCCCTGGGAATCCACGGTGCGTCTGCAGGGCACATCCCGCTCTATTATGGAGATGACCTGGTAGCGTTGGTGGCCCCGCTTCGCGCGCTGGACGATTCGCACGCGCGCGACATCGACATTGAGGTGGCCAGGTCTTGTCAGATAGGCAATAGCAAGCGATAATCAGCAAGCGAGCAAGCAAGGAGGCAAACACATGGCCCAGCGAGCAGACACATGTGGGCAAGCCAGTCCCCCATCTTCCTGGACATCGAGACCATTCCCGATGAAAGTCGACGCCATCTGTGGGATCTGCCCGATGCCCCTGACATCTACCCCCTGTCGGCGGCCCTAGTGGGTAGTACCGTGAGCGAGATCCGCGTGTTTCTGGATCAGTTTGCCTTGACTCTCCCTTCCGATTATCTGGCAGCCATCGAGGACGCTGAGCAACAGCGATGCCGCGGCTCGCGCAAAGGTGTGAGCCGCGCACTGACCAAGGCCCGACAGGCGGAGGCCGATCTACGCAAGACGCTCTCGCTCGATCCCGAGCGAGGCCGCGCGGCCGTGGGCTGGCCCGTGGGAGACGGCGAGGTCCAGGGAGCCGCCGTATATGACGGAATGCCAGAACAGGAAGCGCTCAAGCTGATCTGGAACATCCTGGATGACCAGGCGTTCTCCCCCATCGTAGGCTACAACGTTCTGGGCTTCGATCTCCCCGTCATCTTCGCCCGCTCGATCCTGCTCGGCGTGGAGGCAACCAGAGCCATCAACATGCGCAAATACGGCAACCCGGACGTGATCGATCTGATGGTAGCCCGATTCCCGTCCGGCCGGAAGAAGTCGCTCAAGACTCTGGCGGCGCAATACGGCATTGAAGTCCCTTGTCCGGACGTCGACGGTGGAGACGTCTTCGGTATGTCACCCGAGGAACGGGCCGAATACGTTCGCAGCGACGTAATCGTTACCCGTGCCCTCTATCAGCGATTCCGAGGCTACTTCTGCTAGCAGGGACCGCAGGTAGGCTCCAAAACCTGCGTGGGAAAATGGAGGGGAGCCCTACGTTTAAGTGGTAGTAGCATCCCGGCCGACAGGGGATGAGGACAGAACAAGGGACACGACAGGAGGCAGGATGGCCAACGGAGCAGTATCGGAAACCCGGCTCAGCGAGCCCGACGCCTGCGAAATGGTACGGGCCTTGCTGGAAGATGTCGATACCAACAGCACAACGCTCCACAGGACGCTGGCAGTGCCTGGTGAGTGTGATGCCTGCGACGACGAATGGGCGCAGCTGGAAGATGACATCCAGCGCAACGGTGATTACGAGCACGCCGTCCGCCTCACGGACAGCGTCCAGGCCCACATCAGCAGACACCCCAACTGCACACCGGGCGACCTGCAAAGCCAGTTGGGCTGCTTGGAGGCGACATTGCACGTCTGCCTACACGTGCTTGTAGATTGCGTTCAGATTCAGGGCGTCGCTCCATACGCTTGCGTGGCCTCGACCGAGGACGATGAGTCGCTCACCTACCGCACCAAGCACCTACCGTTGGGGTAGTGACTACGTTTTACAGGATGACAGGAGGCACACACAGATGACTAACCAGAATCGGCCGTGGGAATCCGTAGACGTACCAGACAGAATGCGCAGCGATGCCTCTTATCCCGTCGTGCAGTGGATCAACCAGCCGTTTCGGCTGAAGCCTTCGCAGGATAACGGCGGGTTCTTCGTCGCCCGCAAGTACGGCGGTGTTGAGCTTCCCAACGGCGTAGAAGCCCAGTACCATGATGACGTGGGTACTTTCGCCACCAGCCTGACAGCTTGCTTGCTGGCTATGCGAGTTGCGTGGGTGCGGAAGGAAGCCGGTGTTGAGATTCGCTTGAGCGGCTATCAGGACGGTGCCCGCAAGCGCGTCGAGTTCCTGATGCTCCTCCGGGGCGAAGCACCGGACGACATCGTCGGTCCGGTCAAGCTCACCACTGTCGGCACTGCCAATAAGGAGCTGACCATCAACTACCAGGCGTTGGCCGCCACGGCCAAGGCCGCTGGGGCAGAGCCGTTCATGTTCTGGGTCAACCTGCAAGCAGGAGAGACGCAGCAAGTCGGCGATCACGGGGTGACGATGACGCCCATTACGGTCGACGTGCCGGACGCAGACGATCTCGAAGACGCCTTCGTGGGCGTCGATGTGCTAGAGGAGATGATCTTCCCGCTCTCCGAGGATCTCCACAAGTGGCGTGAGGCGTGGAACGGGGACAACATCAGCGACGAGTCCGAATACGACACGCTCGACGGCGATGATGAGGAACCGGCTATGACCTACGACCAGGCCCTTCAGGTCAAGGTCAGCACCCAGTCGGGCTGGCAGACGTTTGGCAAGATCATCCAAGACACGGCGTACGCTCGTCGTGTCATAGACTACGTCCTCGATCCTGCAAACTCTATGTCTGCCGAGATCACCGCCGCGGCAGAGGTCATCAACAAGCATCTGGGTAGCGAGGAGTCTGATCCCTTTGAGGAGGAGATCCCGTTCTAGGCAGAGGCGCCCAGTTGTGTAGAAGCGAAGGGGTTTGGCGCAGGTCTGCCGGCGCCAGCCCCTTACCGTCATTCAGCAAAAAAGGAGCAGGCTGATGGATCAGAAGGCATGGCTTGAGGCATACGATCAACGTGTTGAAGACATAGCCGAGGTGCGGGCCACAGCCATCCAGACTCTCACGGACGCCGGTCTGGATCACGATAGCGCCAAGGACCTGATTTCGGAGGCTCTGGACAGGGAACGAGAGATCCAGGTGCGCCCCATGGGCATCGAGGGGGATAGCGATGTTCAGAAAGCGGACCGGGCGTGGGCTGCGATGGATACCATCGTCAAGTTGTTCACGAGAGACTGGCCGAGTGTGGAGGATGAGGCCCCCGACCCTATCGACGTTGCGCTCGCCCTGATCGACTGTGACAGGACGATCCAGATTCGTGTCGCTGGCATCGACCAGGAGCGCGTGGACAACTACGCTACACGGATGAAGGAGGGGGACGAGTTCCCTCCCATCGTGGCGTTCCTGGACCGCGACGAGGATGATCCAGGGGCATGGCATCTGTGGCTTTCCGACGGGTTTCATCGTTATGCGGCGATGCTCCGCACGATGGACTATACGGCGTCTACCATCGTCTACGCTGGCACCCGAAAGGATGCCGAAGAGTACGCCGCTGTCTGCAATGCACACCACGGTCTGCCTCTATCGAACGAGGACAAGTGGGCCGCCAGTCGGCGTCTACTCGAGTTTCATCCTGAGTGGTCCAACCGAGAGATCGCACGACGCCTGGGAGTCTCTCATCCATTTGTGGGCAAGGTCCGAAAGAAGATGGAGGCCGAGGCAGAGGCATCTGGTAACGATTTCCAGATGCCCGCAGGCCGCGTCGTGAGGCGCGGGGATCAGACGTACGAGTACAGGCCCCCAGAACCGTCGCCCGACGACGAGGGCGAGGCGCAAGGCCGTGACCGGCCGCCGGAGATGTCCGGACCTCAGCAGGTGCAGTTCGAGGTCGATCCAGAAGAACCCGCGCCCCCGACTGAACAGGTGGAGAGCCCCCCACCGCTAAGCTATGCTGAGCGCATCAGGAACACGCTGATAGCCGGGGACTGGCAGAAACTGCGCACGTTGGTTGCAGATCGTCCTGCGAGCGACTTCATGAACGCCCTGCAGGTGGTCTTCACCATGGGCAACTATAGAGAATGGCGAGCAGCGACGGAATGCTTGATCGCCGCCTTCAGCCTTCCCACAGAGGGAGAAAGACAAGTCTGTCCCGAGTGCGGTGGGCGCGTCATCGACATCAGCACGGGCGGCAAGCCCTCACGCACTGTCTGTGTGGTCTGTGGGACAGCTGTAGGTGGTCAGGACATCGAGGCGGCGGATGAGACATAAGGATCTGCGTCGTCGGGTCGCCAGTATCGTGAGAGCCTGCGACGCAGCTCTGGTAGCCGCTGATGCCCACCCCCTCACTCAGGACCAACGTGAGTCGTTGATGGCTACGTTGATCGTGCTCTACGAGAAAGCGAAGTCCGGAGGGCAGTCAACGCCACGGATCGTAGACGCCTATGACGAGAGCCTGGCCTCCATTGATGCCCGCTCACTCACAGAAGAACAACGGGATGCTATTGACCGATTCTTCAACGTACTCTACGAGAAAGCCAAGGATCGGCAAGAAGAGCAAGATATGAAGCCCCCAGTTGTTGGATAGAGACGTCTCCTGGGTGATGGGAAAACGGCAGAGGACAATGCGTTTGAGTAGTAGAGCAATCCATCGAATGGCCCTCGAGCTGAACGAGCAAGCAACCAGAGATCGCCACCAGGAGGTTGTAGCTGCTTGACAGATAACGTATATCATCGCACATGACCGCTAAATGGATGACAGATACTTGCGCACCAGCGAAGTCAAAGAGAGATACAACATCACTCCGCTCGCGCTCCACAAGTGGGAGCAAGAGGGATTGATCGACCCGGCCCGGACCCCTGGCGGCCACAGACGCTATTCGCAGGCTGAATTGGAGGATGTGCTTGGCATCGAAAGTCACACCAAGCAAGGGGGCTGTCTGTATGGGCGTGTCAGCACCCGCAAGCAGAAAGACAACCTGGCCCGGCAAGTCAGGCGACTGAAAGAGTACGCCAGCAGGCATGATCTCCCTATCAAGATGGCGATCACCGATATTGCCAGCGGCCTCAAGGAAAACCGCAGGGGCTTGATGCGCGTTCTCAACTTGGCGGAGAAGGAGGCCATTGATTTCGTTCTCATCGAGTACAAGGACAGGCTAGCGCGGTTTGGATACCAGTACCTGGAGAGGTTCCTTGAGTCTCACGGCGTTGAGTTCCTGGTCAAGGAGGACGACGTCGACAAATCGGCGGAGGAAGAGCTCGTTGAGGATGTGTTGAAGATCGTCACAGTCTTCTCCGCTCGACTCTACGGCAAGCGAGGGGGGCGGCAGGTGAGAAAGGCTGTCGAGGGGGTCATGCGGGATGCAAACGACGATTAGGGGCAAGGTTCTGCAGACAACCCGCGCTCAAGATGAGGTGCTGGACCTTCTCATCCGACAGCAAGAGGCTGCCAAGAGAATGTCTTTCTGTCGGATCTGTGAAGGGAAAAGCCGCAGAGAGATCGTGCAAGGGGGCTTGAAGCCCAAGTTTTCGCTCAATACCCGCTACCTGCGTGATGCTCACTACGAGGCAAAGGCGACGCACGAGAGCGCCGAAGAGCTGATGGACGACCCTAGCAAGGTCATCTTCGGTGGGCGCAAGTGGTGCTACAAACGGAAGTGCGGGAAGATCACCCGAAGAGAATGGAGGAGAAGAAGAAACCGACACCTGGTAAGCCGGGGGGATCGGTCGAAGAACGGCAACCTGAACCTGAGACTGGTAAGACGGGATGATGGTCTTCACCTCCGGGTGACGTGCGCTCCTCACACATGGATCTACTTACCCGTTGGCTTTCCCAAGACGTTTGAAAGTGAGATCGAACAGCTCCTGGAAGGTGACACTGCTTACAAAGTCATGCTTATCCGGGACATTGAAGAAGATGTGTATTCACTACGGGTCTCTTACGCCCAGGGACTGCCCGCTCCGACCATCGGTTTCAAGCACGGTGCTCTCGGGATCGACTGCAACCAGAAGAGCATCGATGTGGTGGTGACAAACCAGCAGGGCCAGTT
>Ga0207797_1002180_pt1 | contig 13697 bp, 12 predicted proteins | sample PRCRCaboRojoPR_6_FD_187275 | JGI IMG/M metagenome (GOLD analysis project Ga0207797, IMG submission 187275) | Marine sediment microbial community from Cabo Rojo, Puerto Rico - PR CR 10% Liquid 1 (SPAdes) | ecosystem: Environmental > Aquatic > Marine > Coastal > Sediment | place: Cabo Rojo, Puerto... | reverse complement strand
CCGTGACTGTCAGCTACCAATACTGGGATTCCAGCGCGAACGGCGGCAGCGGAGGATTCATTACCTCGCAGCATAATGAGGGGCTGCAAAAAATTACCGTGACCGTGTCTTCTGATGGGGAAACCCTTCATACGACCTCCAGTTACAAGGTGGACCGCTGATGAACCGGATCATGCGCTTCCTGCGCCCAAACCCCGGGAAAATCCGGGGCTTCCGCTCCGAACAGGGCGCTTCGCTGGTAGAAATGCTGATCGCGGTGGCCATCAGCGTGATCGTGATCGGCGTGATCAGCACCGCGGTGGTGCAGTTCATGCTGGTCTCCAGGTGGGGCAACGATCAGCTGCTGGTATCCAGCGACCTGCAGGTGGCTGCAATCTGGTTGGGACGGGATGCCGCGGAAGCTTCCAGCTTTACGCCGGACAACTCCGACGTCAACGAGTACGGCACCCTGTCCTGGCAGGATCAGAACCTAAACCTGCACCAATTCCGGTACTTTTACGACCCCGCGGAAGGTGATCTGCGGCGGGAATACCTGATCGACGGGGTCAGCCAATCCACCCTCAGCACAGCCCGGCGGATTACGGCGCCGGGGGATGCCAGCTTCTCGCTCAACGGGAATTTACTCACTGTCTCGCTGACTTCATCCAGCGGCGATGTCAGCGAGACCATCGAGCTGCAGCTCGCCCTGCGGCCGGAGTGATCAATAGATTATGTTCAGCATGAGCAGCACCCCTTCACCATCTCACAGCCACCCGCCCAGATCCAACCTTTTCGATCTTGGGACCAGGATCAGGCGCGGCGGAGCCCGCTTCCTGAGAAATGAGGACGGCCGTTCGCTGCCGGCGGCCTTGATCGCCATCACCCTGGGAACCGTGCTGCTGGTGCCCTTTTTATCCTTCGTCAGCTCCCGATCCCTGAGCACCCGGGCGGCGGCCGAAGCTTTTGAGGAACAGTACGCTGCCGACGCCGGAGTGGAATTCGGAATTTGGTCGCTGCTGGAGGATCCAACCATCAAATCTCAGGCCGATGCCTCTCCCGGGACAGCGGTTCCCGTCTCATTCCCCGAAGCGATTAACGGCCTGATCCCGAGCGTGACCGTAACCGCCCGGCCGATCGGCGAATGGTTTGTCAGGGAACCGGTATCTCCCGATTACGCTGGTCCCGGAGGAGCCCTGGCCTTTCCCAGCGGCTACGCCGGTGGAAACTTCCTTCACGCCATGATGGGTCTGGGAAGCAGTGATTTTAAACGATATAACCGATCCAGCGATACCTGGACAAGCTTAAATTGGAATCCCTGGTGGGCGTATTATTTGACCTATGGAAGCTACGGCGATATCGCTTATACCAGCGGGGATGATATATACACTGTCTATCCAAGTGTGTTAGCGGATGACTACTTATTACGCTACAATGCCAATTCAAACTCTTTTGTCTTTTTAGACAGCACACAGGAGCGAATCCACCAGGGCACAGCCCTAGAGTACGGCGGAGGGGATCAGCTCTTTATGCTCGAGGGAGGAGGTCGAGATTTCTGGCGGTATGACATCCCCAGTGGGGACTGGGATGAGATGAAAAAGCTCCAGGGTTTTGCTTCCGCAGCCCGGGGTGCAGACCTGGTTCACACCGGCGGTAGATATCTTTACGCCCTGATGGGCGGGAACTCCCAGGTTTTTATGCGTTTCGATAAAAACACCGGAAACAAAGGGAAATGGGAGAGAATGGCCGATACACCTGGCCCGGTCGCCGGCGGAGGGTCCCTGGCGTACTTCTCCGGGGACCATATCTACGCCCTGCAGGGCGGAGGGTCGGATCAATTTTGGCGGTATACTATATCTTCAGATACCTGGACCTCCCTGGCCCCTACCCCGGCCGGCGTGGGCCGTGGAGGGGATCTGGTCATGGTGGGATCCGGCAGCGGCTATGCGCTCCGGGGAGGAAACAACCCGGATTTCTGGGAATTCATTGTCACCCCGCCCCGCTATGATGTCCGTTCCCAGGCCGGCGAAGTAGAAATCCACGCCCGATCGGAAATCATTGGGTCCAGCCACCGCATCATCTTCTGGAGTATCGAGTAATCACAGGATAAGTTTGATGGCAAACACCGGAAACTATCAACAGAAAACTAAACTAGACGATTTGAATGTGCTCCCCGACCGCCACCGAAGGAGCAAACTGCGGCCCCTGGTGATTTTAGCCTTTCTGATCTGGGCTGTCTTGCTTGGTTTGCTTTACCCCGCAGGGAGAAGATTTTTGCAGAACCAGCGGGATTTCTCTCAGGTCCAGGCGGAGTTCAACCAGCTCCAGGAAGAGATCGATGATTACCAATCCGTGGAGAACAGGTTGGAAAACCTGCAGACTGAGATCGATGACACCCGGGCTGAGGCCCAGCAGATCAGGGACCGCTACAGCGAGATCAGCCTGGAAACAGTCAGCTGGAGCGGCATATTGTTCTCCATCACCGCCGAGATCCCTCCGGGGGTCCTCCTTGATCAAATCAACCAATCTAATACCCAGGTAGAAATCAGCGGCTCAGCGGCCAGCTATCAGCTGGTGCTTGATCTGGAAGATAACCTGAAAACCATCCCGGAATTGGCCCGGGTGGAAATAGATAGGATCCAATTTCTCCGGGAAATTGAAGACCTCGTAGAAGGAGAACAGCCTCCGGAAGATTTCGATCAAGATTACCCCTATCTTTACAGCCTGGTACTGGACACTCAGGGAGAGGAACTGCAACCATGAAGAATCAGATCAACGTCACCCCTCTCCGGATTGCCGTGATCGGGATCGCTGCGACTGCGGCCTTTTTAGCAGTCCTGGTCGGGGCCACCTTCCTCCGCGCCCGGGCCGCTCAAAACCTTGAGAATGACATGCAGGTGATCGAGGAGAACTTTTCGCAGCGGATGGAAGCCGACCTGGAAAGAATCGCTGAGCTCGAAGAGGAGCTGGCTGAATTCGAGACTGAATTGGAATCCCTGCAAGACGCCTTTCCGGAGGTCAGCGAACCTTTCGATATCTACCAGCAGGGCCAGGCCTTGGCCGTTCAGAACCAGGTCACCCTGCTGAGCATCAGTCGGCTGGGATCAGAACTGTCCGATACCCCCCAGGGCGTCGTTCAGTCCACGAACTATGCCCTCCAGCTGGAGGGACCCGCCCAATCCTGCATTGCCTACATCCAGAGCCTGGAGGATGCCGGTTTGGGCTCTGTCAACCCGGAGGAGATCCAAATTTCGCCCCCGGGCTCATCATGTGAGCTGAACGCCCGGGTGTTCAGCCTCCCGGTCAACCCCGAGTAAAAGTTTCCAGTTTGATAAGTTTAAGGAAAAAAGCGAGTCAGCCGTGTTTACCAGAAAATTAACCACGCTCAACTTTGAAGGCAGCACTATCCGCATCCTGACCGTAAAAGGGGATCAAGTCCAGGCCTGGCACACCCTCAACATCCCCCAGGAACACATGAGCCAGGGTCTGGTGCATCATCCTCCTGCGGTGGCCAAGCGGCTTTCTTCCGCCGTGAAAAAGATCCAGGCATCCACCCGGAAGGTGATCACCTCGGTCACCGATCAGCGCTCCGTGCACCGCCTGCTCGTGCTTCCTGCTATTGACGAAAAACTCCTCGACGAAACCGTGCGGCGGAAGGCCAAGCAGGAATTGGCTATTCCCATAGATGAAGTCGATCTTTCCTGGCGGATCGTCAACCGCTCCAAGGATAAGTATCAGATTTACGTCCTGGCCATTCCCAAGCAGATCATTGACCGGCAGGTGCTCACCCTGGGGCAAATAGGGGCCAAACCCAGAAGGATGACCCCCAAGCCGCTCGCCCTGATGCAGGTGGTCAACCGCCGGCAGGCTTTGATCATCAACCTGGAAGAACACAGCATGGCGGTAGCGATCGTGGTGGGAGGAATTCCCGTGATCGTCCGCACCGTGCCCCTCGAAAGCGGAGAGCTTTCCCGGGAAGCCAAGCTCGACCTGCTGGTTCAGGAGCTGGCCCGGACCACTAAATTCTACAACGAGAGCAATAAGCAGAACCGGCTCCCGGAGGACACCCCGCTCTTTCCAACCGGCGCCCTTTTTGAGACCCTGGCTGTGGAGGAAAGATTGGAAGAATCGGAATCGCTGCTCTCCCGGCTGCAGGAAAGGGCCAACTATCCTGTTGAAAGCTTTAATCCTCACCTTAAGGCACCGGTTCAGCTCTCCCTGACCGCCTACGCGGTCAACCTCGGCCTGGCTCTGGAAGCCGATTAACACAGATGCTTGCGCTGGGTTTCGGCCTGCTGGGTATGGTGATCGGAAGCTTCTTGAACGTGTGTATCGACCGGCTTCCGGAAGGTCAATCGATCGTTTCGCCTCCCTCCCACTGCCCTTCCTGTCAACGCCCTCTCCGCGCCTATGAGATGATCCCCCTGGTCAGCTACTTGATCCTGGGCGGACGATGCCGGACCTGCGGTGAACGGATCCCTTTCCGGGTGCTGCTGGTCGAGCTGGGCACCGGCCTGATCTTCAGCTTGATCTGGCTGCGCTTCGGGCTGAGCTGGGAAACGCTGTTCTCCAGTGCTTATGTCTCCTTCTTGATTCCCATAGGGGTGATTGATCTGAAGCACCAGAAAATCCTCAATGTGCTCAGCTATCCGGCCATCCTGACCGCCGCGGCAGCTGCCCTGATCCTGCACTGGGAGTCCCTGGGCCAGTATCTGCTGGGAGCTGGGGTGGGATTCGGCGTGCTGTTTCTGCTGGCAGCAGTCTCCCCGGGAGCGATGGGGTTCGGGGACATCAAGCTGGTTCTTTTTCTGGGGCTGGCTGTCGGCTTTCCCCTGGTCGTGCTGGTGTTGTTCCTGGCCTTTGTAATCGGCGGCGCCGCAGCCGGCATCCTGCTCCTGGCTGGTAAAGTCGGCCGCAAGGACCCTATCGCCTTCGGGCCCTATTTGGCCCTGGCAGGCGTGATCACCCTGCTCTACGGTAACACCATCATCACCTGGTGGTTAAGGAGAATTGGAGGATGAACATCCTGAACCTGCTCAAATATGTCAAGGATCAGGGGGCTTCCGACCTGCACCTCAAACCCGGCGCCCGGCCCACCCTGCGGATCCACGGCCGGCTGCTCGCCCTGGAAGATGCTCCTGAGCTTTCCGCCCACGATTTGGAAACGATGTTTAACTCAATGACATCCAAGACCCAGCAGTCCGAATTTCAAGAGACCGGGGAACTGGATTTTTCCTATCAGACCGAAACCGATCTGCGCTTCCGGATCAACGCCAGCCAGCAGCGGGGTGAAATCAGCCTGGCTCTGCGGCGGGTTTCCCTGAATATTCCCACGATCGACGAACTTCACCTGCCTGAAATCTGTAAAACCCTGGCCCTGAAATCCCAGGGGCTGGTGCTGGTTACCGGGCCGACCGGATCCGGGAAATCCACCACCCTGGCGGCCATGATCGAACACCTCAACCAGCGCCGCTCCCGGCGGATCGTGACAGTGGAAGATCCGATCGAGTTTATTTACCGGGATAAAGAGAGCTTCATCACCCAGCGCGAGCTGGGCACCGACACCCGGTCTTTTGCGGTGGCCGCCCAGCAAGCCCTCCGTCAAGATCCGGATGTGATCCTGGTCGGGGAAATGAGGGATCAAGCCACCATGGCTGCCTGCATTACCGCGGCCGAAACCGGCCACCTGGTCCTCTCCACCCTGCACACCAATAACGCCCCGCAGTCCATTGACCGCCTGGTGGATTCTTTCCCACCTCACCAGCAGGGTCAGATCCGGATGCAGCTCTCACTCACCCTGCAGGCCGTGCTGGCCCAGCAGCTGCTGCCCCGGCAGAACGGTCAGGGCCGGGTTCCGGCGGTGGAAGTCATGCTGGCCAACAACGCGGTCCGGAACCTGGTCCGGGAAGGGAAAACCCACCAGCTGAAAAACGTCATGCAGACCGGATCAGAGCAGGGCATGCAGACCATGGAGAGGGCTCTGGAAAACCTCTATCGGGACGGTTTAATTTCTCTCGATGCGGCTCTGGCTAACGCCAGAGATCCCGACATCCTGCGCTCCGCCCTGGGCGCGGGAGCATAGCGCCTCTGCGGTAAAAATATTTCAAGATTGAAACCTTAAAATATTCCCTGTAAGGTCGCTGTAAGGTGAGAGATTTTTCACTGTGCTTTAATACACTTGCCAGATCAAAAAGGGCCTATTTTTTCCCGAGATTTGATCCAGGCGACAATTGTGAGAAAAATTCATTCCAAGTTATTCTTTGAGGAGGATAATATGATGAAAAAACTGTTCAAAGCGGAAGGCGGCTTCACCCTGGTTGAGCTGCTGGTCACCATCGCCATCCTGGCCGTGCTGTTCGGTGTGGTTACCCTGAGCCTGAACGGCGTAGGGGCCGACGCGGAAGACACGGTCAAAGAGGCCGAATGCGGCGTGGTCCAATCTGCGATTGATATCTACATGGCAGATGCGAACACGGGCACCATTGCAGCTCGAGCGGAAGCTGACGCCGCGGTGATCGCAGACGCTGATGATGTGGATTTTGAGAACTTCCTGCGCTTACCCACCGAGTACACTTATTGGTGGAGCGCCTCCGGCGATCTCACCTGCCCGGACGTTCCCTAGTAAATCAACCGTCAGGAAAACAAAAAAAACCGCCCTCTCTAACCGAGGGCGGTTTTTCCATTTCTTTGGACTTTTATCCACGCCAACCTTGTTTTCAGCAACTCTGATCAATCAACGGAGGCTTTTATTTCTATTTCCCCAGAATGAAAAAATCCCCGGAAATTTTCAATCCTCTTTCCAGATCGCTTCCAGAAAAACGTCCACCACCTCGGGGTCGAAGTGCTTCCCAGCCGCCTCCTGGATATGGGCCACCGCCTCCACCCGGGACCAGGCTTTCCGGTACGGTTTATCCGAACGGAGCGAGTCCCAGACATCCACCACCGCGAAAATCCGGGCCGGGAGCGGAATCTCCTCTCCTTCCAGACCCTCCGGGTATCCCATCCCGTCCCACCGCTCATGGTGATACAGCGGGATCTCCAGGGCGGACCGCAGGGACTGGATCGGCTCAAGCATCTCAAAGGCGTAGAGCGGGTGGCGGGCGATCTGCTTCCGCTCCTCCACGGTCAGAGACCCCTGCTTGAGCAGAATCTTATCCGGCAGACCCATCTTGCCCACGTCATGTAAATAAGCACCCCGGCGGACATCTTCCAGGCGCTCGCCGGTGATGCCCATCCTTTCCGCGATCCGGGCAGTCAGTTCAACCACCCGCTCGGCATGCCCCTCGCTTTCAATTCCCCGCAGCTCCAGGGCTTCGGCCCAACCCTTGATGATCGCCTCGTGGGCCTGAACCAGCTCCTGATTGGTCCGCTTCAAATCCTGGACCATATTCCGCTGCTGGATCGCCAGGGCGCCCAAACCTGCTAACCGGTTCAAGAAATCGAGCTCTTCCTGATCAAACGTCAGCCGGCTGCGGTGAAAAATTTCCAGCACCCCGACCGCTTTCCCCTGGGTGATCATCGGGAAACCGTAATAGGATCGAAAATCCTCTTGAGCGAAATCAGATGATCGATCAAAAACCGCCTCCACCTGATCCAGATCCGGCGCCAGATATGGTTCTCGAGACTGCGCTGCCTGGCCCCCCGGGTCGCTTCCGGGCTGGACTTCGGTATGCTGGATTGGATTGGTGTGGAAGCCGGACTGACTGATCACCTTGAAGGCTTCCAGTTCAGGATGGTAAAGCAAAATATCCACCGCATCCACATCCAGCAGCCCCAGCACTTGATCACGGAAAGCATCCATGACCGTCGGCAGGGAGAGATTGGAAATGATCGCCTGATCGATGCTCCGCAGCGCGCTCAAGCGCTCAATCTGCCCTTCCGACGTTTGATAGAGATAAGCTTTCCTGAGACCCATGGCGGCCACATTGGCCGTCCTGGAGAGCAGAGCAGCATCCGGGTAGCTGAAGGCCTCCCGCCGGTTGGCCTGTACGGCCAGGCCGCCGATCACCTGATCTTCGACAATCAAGGGGGCCAGCAGCATCGAGATCGGCTGCCGTCCTTCTGAACTCCCGGCCAAATTCCAGGAGGTCCGGCTGAAACGCAGCGGATACACCGGCTCAGCGTCCGGTGCTTCCTCCGCCAGATCGGAAAGATTGACCAGTTCGCCGCAGTTGATCACAGCGCTCAACGCCCCCCGCAGTTCATCCTCCGTGGGTAAATCCGGATTTTCTGCCTGAGCGGTCTCATCAGCGGGCCAATGATAGGTGATGACCAGCTCGTGCTCTTCGGGATCAAAACTGGCCAGCAGCAGGGCATCCAGGTCAAAGAAATAATCCAGATGCTCCTGGATAGCCTGGAAGATCACCTCCATCTCCAGGGTGCCGGCAATTTGGGCCGAAAGATCATCCAGGGCAGCCTGCTGAAGCATGGCCTGGCGGTGGTCTTCCACCGCCTGGGCCCGCTGTTCGGTCTCGTCCGCCAGCCGCTGGTTGGCATCCAGCAGCACCTGCGCCCTGCCGGAGACAATGTCTTCCAGCTGCTGCAGGTAGTTCTCCCGGACGCGCTCCTGCTGCTTCAACTGCACCGCCTGATCAATGGCCCCCGGCAGCTCTCCCAGATAGGCTTTTTTGTGATCCTTGACCAGATAATCCATCGCCCCGGCCCGCATGGCGTGGACCGCGATCGTTTCATCCCCCTCCCCGGTCAAGAAAATCACCGGCAGGTCCTCCAGATCCCGCATCAGATCGAAGGCAGTACCGTCGTCATATGCCAGGTTCAACAGGACCAGATCCACCGGATGGTGGCTGAGCACCATCCGGGCTTCGGTCAGGGTGGAGGCAGTGATCACCCGGTAGGGCAGCTGACTGCGCAGGAAAAACCGCTCCAGGGCTTTCAGGTCGTCTTCACGGCGGTCCACGCTGAGCACGGTGAGCTGTTTCTTTTCGGTCATAGATTTACGATTACCATTTATTGACTGCTGCTTTCATCCCGAACCATTCATCCAGTAATGCGAAAGATATTATAAATCACCGGGCCGGATTACGGCCTTGAGCTGATTTACATTGCGGTAAGGTTGCCGCACAGCGCGCCGGAACCGCTTTGCGAATTTATTAGGAAACATAATCTTTTTGAGATAAAGTGTTCGGATAGATACGTGTAGGGTTTTACTTCTCCCCCTTCGGGCTGGGTGGGATCATACCAGCTCCGGAGCCGTCTGCTCTACCACGGGCCCCGGATGCGCTTCTTCCCGGTTCTTCTCCTCAATCGGTCCCAGGTCCACAAAAGGTTGTTCATGGGGCAGGATCACACCGTGCTGATCGGCTTGCAGCGGTCCCAGGGTCATATGCAGAGTTCTCATCGTGATTCCCCCGACAGATCAAATCATTTTTATTGCCAAAACTATACCTGGAAAGGTTAACCACCATCATGCAGCCGAAAACCCCTCCAACCCCGGCAGCAAGTCAGCTGCAGAGACCCTCCCCAAAAGGGTGAAAACAGCACATGTTACAATTATTTATGAAAATATTGATAAGTATTAACAGTGCAAACACCGTCGGCAACGCTGATTCATCACCCAGTTTTATCGGTGTCAATTCCAGGAGGAAACATGTCAGCGGATCAAAACGCCCAACGCAGCGTTCTTTCAAAGAAGCTGCGCTCCAGCCTCGAACAGGCCGGGAACTTCGTCAGAAAGCGGAAAAAACTCAATACCGCACTTGTGGTTTCAAGCGTGATCAGCTCGGCTGCAGCTACCCTGATCGCAGGGCTGACCGCCGCCCAGGGGCCGGTAGTGGGCACAGGAACAGAAGGCTGGCGGATGGCCTGCACCGCCGCGGCTGTCTTTGGTTTCTCTGCCACGGTCAGCAGCGGCATCAGCCAGCAGCTTAAGGTCAACGAAAAACTGGTCCTGGGCACCCAGTGTTTGAAACAGCTGCAGACCCTGGATATCGGATTGTCCACCGGGAGCAAAGACATCGACGAGGCGGCCCAGGAGTACCGGGACATCGTCCACACCTACCCGGAAATGATGAGCTGAGCGCCGCGAACAGCCGGGTTAGCGCTGGAGAGGGGCCGATAAGAGCCCTTAATTTCTTCGGTCCGGCCGCATAAGACATTAACAGCCGCCATTCCTGACCCGGAATGCGGCCGGGCGCGCTGGATCAAGTTTACACCCCGGTGGTTTCTAAATCCTCCACCTTTTCAAATTGGCTGTTGTACAGCTCCGCGTAAAACCCATCCTGATCCATTAAGCTCTCGTGGGAACCCTGCTCGACGATATTGCCGTCCCGCATGACCAGGATCTGGTCCGCGCTCCGGATGGTAGAGAGCCGGTGGGCGATCACAAAGCTGGTCCGCCCTTCCATCAGCTTTTCCATCGCCCCCTGGATAAGGATTTCGGTGTGGGTATCCACCGAACTGGTGGCTTCATCCAGGATCAGCATCGGGGCGTCCGCCAGGAAGGCCCGGGCGATGGTGAGGAGCTGTTTTTGCCCCTGGGAGATGTTGGTTACTTCCTCGTTGAGCACAAAATCATAGCCGCCCGGCAGGGTGCGCACAAAGTGATCCACATGAGCTATTTTCGCGGCTCTGGTCATCTCCTCGCTGCAGGATTCCAGGTTACCGTAGCAGATGTTTTCAGCGATGGTACCGTTGAACAGCCAGGTGTCCTGCAGCACCATCCCGAAGAGCTGGCGCAGGTCGGCGCGGGTGAAATCCTTGATATTGTGCCCGTCGATCCGGATCGCGCCGCGGTCCACATCGTAAAAGCGCATCAGGAGCTTGACCATGGTGGTCTTGCCGGCCCCGGTCGGGCCGACCAGGGCGATCTTCTGGCCCGGCTTCACCCGGGCTGAAAAGTCCTTGATGACCGGCTTCCCGCTCTCGTAGCTGAAAGACACCTGATCAAATTCAACCTGCCCCCGGATCTTTTCCAGGCGGACAGGCTTTTCCGTTTCGGCCGGTTCTTCTTCGGCAGCCAGGAACTCAAAAACCCGCTCCGCGGCGGCCACCGTGCCCTGCAGTACATTGGAGATGTTGCCCAGCTGGGTGATCGGCCGGGTGAACGAGCGTACATACTGGATGAAGGCCTGGATGCCGCCGACCGTGATCAGGTTCCGGACCGCCAGCCAGCCGCCCAGGATCACCACCGCCACGTAACCGAGGTTGCCGATGAAACGCATGGTGGGCATCATGATGCTGGAAAAGAACTGCGATTTCCAGGCGGTGTCATACAGGGTGGTGTTGTACTCATCGAACTGGGCGATGCTCTTGTCCTCGCCGTTAAAGGCTTTGACAATCACATGGCCTCCGAAGGTTTCCTCCACCTGTCCGTTGACATGACCGAGATAATCCTGCTGCCGCCGGAAGAAAATCTGCGACTGCTTGATGATCAGCATGACCACCATCATCGACAGGGGCACAATCAGCAGGGCGATGACCGTCATTTGCCAGCTGATGCTCAGCATCATCACCAGCACACCGATCACGGTGACCAGCGAGGTGATGATCTGGGTCAGGCTCTGGTTGAGGGTCTGGTTGATGGTGTCCACATCGTTGGTCAGGATGGAAAGCGTCTCCCCGTGGGTCGTGCCGTCGAAAAAACGGAACGGCATGCGGTTGATCTTTTCCAAAATTTCTTTCCGCATCTGGTAGGTCACCTCAACGGCTACGTTGGTCATCAACCAGCCCTGGAGGTAGCTGAGCACGGCTGAGAAAGCATACAGGCCGAGCACGGTCAGGAGAATCCTGCCGATCGTCTCAAAAGGGATTTCACCAGTCCCGGCGATTCTGGCCATAATCCCATTGAACAGCTCCGTGGTGGCCCGGCCGAGGATTTTCGGGCCGACAATCGTGAAAGCTGTCGAGCCGACGGCCAGAATAAAGACAATCACGATCCGGGTCTGATACGGGGCAAGGTAGGCCACCAGCTTCCGGAGCGTACCCCGGAAATCACGGGCTTTTTCAACCGGGCCGCCTGAGCCCATATGTCCGGGGCCGAAGCCGCGGCGGCGCTGTTTTCCATCCCGGGTTGAGGTGGGCTTGGGGGTGGGCTTGGAATCGGACGCTGTCATGCCAGGGCCTCCTGGTTGAGCTGAGAGAGGGCAATTTCCCGGTACACACCACAGGTTTCCATCAAGTGCTGATGGGTGCCCTGTCCGATCAGGTTCCCTTCGTCCAAGACCAGGATTTGATCGGCGTTCTTGATGGTCGCCACGCGCTGCGAGACGATAAAGATCGTGCTGTCGGATAATTCTCTTCGCAGGGCCCGGCGCAGCTGGGCGTCTGTCTTGTAATCCAGCGCGGAGAAACTGTCATCGAAAATATAAATGGGCGCCTGCTTGACCAGGGCCCGGGCGATCGTCAAACGCTGCTTCTGCCCGCCCGAAAAATTGATCCCCCCCTGCGAGACTTCGGTCTGGAGATTCTCCTCCCCGGAGAACACAAAATTTTCTGCCTGGGCTGTTGCTAAGGCCTGACGCAATCTTTCCTGCTCCGCCTGATCATCCGCAAAAAGCAGGTTGCTTTCCACGGTGCCGGTGAACAGGTTGCTGGTCTGGGGGACATAGCCGATCACGCTCCGCAGTTCGCTGAGCGGCAGATCACGCACATCAATCCCATGGACCAGCACCTGCCCCTGGGTGACATCGAAGAAGCGGGGGATCAGGTCCACGACGGTAGATTTCCCGGAGCCGGTCGTTCCCATAATCCCGACCGTTTGCCCGGCTTCGGCTTTGAACGAGATCTGGCAGATCACATCGCTCTCCGCTTCCGGATAGCGGGTGGCTACCTCGCGGAACTCCACGGTGGGCTGGAACGGTTCCGGGAAATGCTCCGGATCCTCAGGATCCAGGATGGTCATTTCGGTTTCCAGGACATCGGCAATCCGGTTGGCGGAAACATCAGCTCTCGGGTACAGGATAAAAAGCATGGAAAGCATCATAAACGCGAACACCACCTGCATGGCATACTGCATGAAGGCCATCATGTCACCCACCTGCATCTGGGCCTGGGCGACCTGATGGGCCCCGACCCAGATAATCAGCACCATGGCGCCGTTGAGGATCAGCATCATGAAGGGCATGACAACCACGAAAACCCTGCTGATGAACAGGTTGGTGCTGGTCAGCTCCCGGTTGACCTCATCAAAGCGCTGTTCTTCATAATCTTCGCGCCCGAAAGCCCGCACCACCATCAACCCGGTCAGGTTCTCCCGGGCGATCTGGTTCAAGCGGTCGATCAGCTCCTGAACCAGTTTGAATTTGGGCACCGCGACCGAGAAGATCACCGCCACCATGCTGAGCAGGATGACGACCGCCAGGGCTATGATCCACCACATGGACGGGCTGTTATCTAAGGCGCGCAGGGTCGCCCCGACCCCGATGATGGGCGCAAAGAACACCAGCCGGACCAGCATGGTGGTCACAGTTTGGATCTGGGTGATATCGTTGGTCGAACGGGTGATCAGCGAAGCGGTCGAGAACCGGCTGAACTCCGCCCCGGAAAACCGCATCACGTGCTCGTACAGGGCCCGGCGCAGGTCGCGGGCCACACCGGCCGCGATCCTCGCGCCCAGCAGTCCGACAGCCACGGTCGCGGCCGCTGAAACCAGGGCGATCCCGAGCATGATCCCCCCGACCCGGAGGATATAATTCCGCTGGATGTCGGCCGTGTTCACCCCCAGCGCTTGATATTCAGCCAGCACGGCCCGGGCGGCCGCCATG
>Ga0207797_1002179_pt1 | contig 13701 bp, 14 predicted proteins | sample PRCRCaboRojoPR_6_FD_187275 | JGI IMG/M metagenome (GOLD analysis project Ga0207797, IMG submission 187275) | Marine sediment microbial community from Cabo Rojo, Puerto Rico - PR CR 10% Liquid 1 (SPAdes) | ecosystem: Environmental > Aquatic > Marine > Coastal > Sediment | place: Cabo Rojo, Puerto... | reverse complement strand
TACCGGCCGATTAGCGCAGGTTGAGTCACGGTTATCGTAACCAGCCAGCGTATTCAACAGCAGAGCGGAATCGGGAACAGATTTGGTAATCGGTCCAATTTGATCGAGAGAAGAGGCAAACGCCACCAGGCCGAATCGGGAAACTCGTCCATAAGTGGGTTTGAGACCAACCACGCCGCAAAAAGACGCCGGTTGTCGAATAGAACCGCCGGTATCGCTGCCGACAGCAGCCATGCAGAGATTCGCTTTCACGGCAGTCGCCGATCCACCGGAAGAACCGCCAGGGACGCGGTCCGTGTCATTGGGATTCAGTGTGGGGCCAAAATAGGAATTCTCATTTGACGAGCCCATGGCAAATTCATCCATATTGGTTTTGCCAATAAAAATAGCATCCTGGGCCCGCAGTTTGTCGATGATAAAGGCATTGTACGGGGGCATGAAATTCGATAATATTTTGGAACCGCACGTCGTGGGCGCGCCTTGCATAGCAATCAAATCCTTGACAGCCAGTACACAACCCGCCAGAGAGCCCGCGTTACCGCTGGCTATTTTTTTGTCAACATCTTTAGCTTGCTCCAAAGCCTGGTCAGCAAAGACCGTGATGTACGCATTCAAATGGGAATTCTGGTCGATTTGCTCCAGATAGGACTGAACCAAATCCGTGCATTTGTGCTGACCGTTGGCAAGCTCTGTTGTGAACGTCGTAATATCTTTTTTTATATCGATAAACGCTGGCATAAATTCAGGACTGGTTGCTTATTCAGTTTCTCCGTTTACATTCGACTTTATATAATGATGGTGAGACAAATTATATTTATCTCACCATACTCGTTGTCAAAACAGGAAAATGTATTACTCTTCAGATTCGGCTTTCTTTTCAGAAGTGTTTTCGGTTTGAGCAGATGTATTTTGCTGCTGTTCTTCTGACTCTTCCTGAGTAGAAGCTTTTTTAAACTCTCTAATCCCTTTGCCCAGTCCTTTTGCCAATTCTGGTAATTTCTTACCACCAAAGATGAGCAAAACCACGAAAAAGACAATTAATAATTCTTGTGGTCCTGGTGCACCTAACATTGTTTACCTCCATTCAAAAATAATTTATGATTTAAAATCATCTCGTACATCAATTTCTTTTTTGACATCATCGGCTGCTTTCTTGAACTCGTTCATGCTCTTTCCGAGACCTCGAGCCAGGTCCGGCAACCGTTTGGCTCCAAACAATAACAAGATCACAACCATGATGATCAACAGTTCGGGCATACCAATCGCCGGAAACATAATTTACCTCCTTATATAAATCTTAATGCTTATTAAAAACAACCTTAAATATATTGTTGATTTCTATTAATTGCAAGTATTAAGTTTTTAAAAGACCTTACTTTTCAAACTTGAATACCAGCGGTACGTTCCCATATATATTTCACAACACCGGAAAGCGTATAAATCATCATAAAAAGAAACAATGCAATCTCTGGAAATAAAAACGCGCAAAAGATAGTCACCACCATCACCGTTAATTTCATCCGGTTGTTGCCGCGTTCCTTTAGGGAAAATTTCGGGAAACCGGAATATTTCAACGTACTTGCCATTAACAAGCTTACAATCGGCACCATGATGATAAGCAACCTGTTAAAAAACGGGATTTGCGCAAACTCGCTCATAATGACAATGCTGCTCAAGGCAGCCGCCGACATCGGAGCGGGCATGCCGTAAAACGATGATTTTCTGCCCTCCCGAAATGTCACCACATTGAATCGTGCCAGACGAAATGAGGCAAAGAGCAGAGGCATGAATGAGAGAATCAAGCCGAGCGCTTCGCCAGAGCTGATGGACTTTAAATAAAATTCATAGATTAAAATGGCTGGCGACACGCCTGAGGAAATCACATCACCCAGTGAATCCATCTGCAGACCGAACTCGCTGCTAAGATGGAAATGCCGGGCAATGACACCGTCAAATCCATCAAAGAGACCGGCAACCACAATAAGCCAGGCTGCTGTAGCAAAATGGCCCGAGACAGTCATTGTTATCGAGAGAAATCCGCAAAACAAATTAACAGAAGTGAAAAGATTGGGGACAGTAATGTATTGGTTTTTATGATGCGTGTTCATTAACCACCGCGATCACGCTTTCGCCAGCCCGAACTCGATCACCTTTATTCACTTTGACAGCAGCCCAATCCGGGAGATAAACTTCCATTCGGGAACCAAATTTTATAATACCATATTTTTGGCCGGTTTGAACTTTATCACCATAACGCAGATGGTTTACAATGCGTCGAGCCATAAGACCGGTTATTTGCTTGAAAGCCAATTTACCATTCGGTGTTCGCAAACCAGTCAGCCAGTTAACATTCCATCGGGAGGCGTCATCAGTCATGGCCGGTTTGTTTGTACCGCGCTTGTAGCGCACATAATCCACTTCGCCAGAAAAGGGCACATAATTCACGTGTACATCAAAAAGAGAAAGAAAAATAGAGATTCTGGTTACCTGCTGTTCGATATACTCTGGTTCCGTCACCTTGTCAATGTCAATAATCTTACCATCTGCCGGTGAGACAATCGCATTCGCGTCTTTTGGTGTTTTTCTCATTGGATCGCGAAAGAAATACACTGACCACAGCGCCAGAAAAAAACTGATTCCGGCAAGGATAAACGCAACTTTACCCGGGGTAAAAATGCCCAGCAATATCATGACAATTCCAAAACCGGCCAATCCAAAAATTGTTGATAATCCATCTTTGCTAATCATGATCAAAGTATGATACGGTCTTTTAACTCTTCGTAAAGCTCCTGAGCCTGGTCTGCATTCCGGCTCATGTTATCCGGATCGTATTTCCGTCTGCCTTCTTTTTCTTCAAGATAACAGGTGTCGAATGTAATCGCATCAGCTACGCCCATGCGTTCGCCAATACGGCCAAATTGCAAAACTAAATATATTAATGTCAAACTACGCCGGTCAAAGAAATCCTGCAAAATCACATTAATTTTCAAAGTTTGCCGACGGATTTCATGAAGCTCTGCCTGACTGACATAATTTTCTTTCAGAATGTCTTTCCCCCGAATAACTTTATCCCCATCCTCCTGTTTCAGAATATATCCAATTTTCGGCCCTTTGAGTTTATTGCCATCAGAGTAATTTTCAACAAATACTTCAAAGGGAATCCACTCGACTTTTTCAACCGTCAATTTGTTGGTAGCAGGCATTTTCTTAAAGTTATTTGCAATCTGATAGCTTTCCAAAAGCCGGTAAATATGAGCGGCACAGCTTGCATTTGCCTGGCCTTTGTTTTTTGCCGTGCCTCTTTTGTTACCAGAGGTGTTGACAATATCGTTTTTCAACTCGATGATTTGCTCGTTTTCCTTTTCACCCTCATAAATCGCATGTACCTGATCTTCATACACTTTCTTTTTCACCTCAATCTCCTTTCACATTGTGTTAGAAAAGAGGACATTCTCATTCAATTCCTGTTTTCTTGAAAATAAAATCGACATGTCGGACCGCATTTTTCTCGTTAAAACACGCTTTGATCTCTTTTTCATTCAAATATTCTTTTATTCGCTCATCCGCTAAAATGTTTTGCTTAAACGACCGTCCCTCCTGCCAGCATTGCATGGCATTTTCCTGAACCATTGCGTAGGCATTTTCGCGACTCGATCCCTTTTCCGTCAATGCCAGCAAGACAGCCTGGGAAAAAATCAATCCTTTGGTGAGATGCAGATTTTGCAGCATTTTTTCAGGATAAATAACCAGATTCTTACAGATACGCGTTAGTCTCGTCAAGGCGTAATTGGTCAGGATACAGCTGTCCGGGAAGATGACACGTTCTACGGAAGAATGGCTGATGTCCCGTTCGTGCCAGAGGGCAATATTTTCCATTGCGGTATCGGCATTGGAGCGCAAGAGACGGGCAAGTCCGGTTAAATTTTCACAGCCGATAGGATTGCGTTTGTGGGGCATGGCAGATGAACCTTTTTGTCCCTTGGCAAACGGCTCTTCCGCTTCCAAAACTTCAGTTCGCTGTAAGTGGCGTATTTCCACAGCAATTTTCTCGATAGAAGCGCCGACAAGCGCCAGAGCATGCAAAAAATCAGCGTGAACGTCGCGTTGAATGACCTGCGTAGTGATGGGGGCGGAATCGAGCCCCAGTTTTTCACAAACACGATCCTGGACACGGGGATCAACAAATGCATAGGTCCCGACAGCACCGGAAATCATGCCCCGGCATGCTGCTTTAGCTGTTCGCTCGACTCGTTCCAGATTGCGTTGCATGTCATCGTACCACAATGCCATTTTGAGACCGAATGTGGTCGCCTCAGCATGAATACCATGACTGCGGCCGATGCAAACGGTATTTTTATGTGTCAAGGCCTGTTTCTTAAGCACATCGAGTAAAGCTCGGAGGTCCTGGCGAATAATCTCTGAGGCTTCTCTGATTTGCAGCGCCATCGCCGTGTCCAGCAAATCGGACGATGTCATACCCAAATGAATGTAGCGTGATTCTTCACCCACATATTCGGCAACGTTGGTGAGAAAAGCGATGACATCGTGCTTGACTTTGGATTCGATCTCGAGAATTCTGTTCACATCAAAATCGGCCTTTTCCTCGATAATGCGAACCGTTTCTTCTGGGATATAGCCCAATTCCGCCTGAGCCTGACAGGCAGCAATCTCGACCCGGAGCCAGCATTTGAACTTGTTTTCATCGCTCCAGACCGCTCCCATTTCAGGTCGGGTATAGCGTTCAATCATAATGATTATCTCTTCCGGTCTTTAGGGTAAGCTTCCAGGGTGACTTTGGCTTCATAGAGTTCAGCTTTGCGGGAAATGACAAGTTCGAGCGTATCATCTTGTTTCAAGTCTTCCGACTCGATGATTTCTTTCACATCTATGCCATTAATCACCTTTTGACCGTTTATTTTCACAATAACATCACCGTACTGCAAGCCAGCGTCTTCTGCCGGGCTGTTCGGTTCAATATCGGTAATAATCACACCGTTGGTGGATTCGAGACCGAGATAACGCGCCACCATTGGTGTCAGTTCGTCATATTGTATACCGGTCCAGAAATTGCGCTTTACCTTTCCATATTCTAAAAGATCATTCAAATGATGTTTTACCCGGTTTATAGGTATGGCAAAGCCTATGCCGATGTTTCCGGTAGATCCCGTAGCCGGAACAATAAATGTGTTCATACCGATCACATTGCCCAGACTGTTTACCAGCGGACCACCGCTGTTGCCTGAATTGATCGCCGCGTCTGTCTGAATCATGTCTTCGTACACCCGGCCGCTTGACTGCCGGCCAAAGTCCTGGCCAATGGCACTGATCACGCCAACGGTAACAGTCGGTTTGGCCGATACATCAAACAAACCGAAGGGATTACCGAGCGCAATGGCCCATTCTCCGATGAGAACATTGTCAGAGTTTCCAAACTGAATGTGCGAAAACTCTTTATCACTTTTAATTTTGAGAACCGCAATATCGGTTTTAGAATCATCGCCAATCAGCTCCGCCTCGAATTGATCTCCGCCTGCCATGGTGACGATAATTTCAACAGCATTTTCAACGACGTGATAATTGGTTAAAATATGTCCTTCCCGTGAAAAGATGAATCCTGACCCGAGGCTTTCCACTTCGCGCATAATTCTATAATTTGGAAAGAAATGTCTGAAAAAGGGATCGTTGGTAAACGGGCTTGTGCGGTAATATTCCCGCACAGCAGTGACGTTGATACCAACGACCGCGGGACTCACTTTTGCCACGGCCTTTGTAATGGCATTATGCCGGGATGCGGTTATCGAATCGTTCGCACCGGCGCGGTTTTGGTGCTCGGCTTCACCCTGTGCCATGGAAGCCGAAATCTTGACCAGCGGATCTGTTTCTTTTTCCGACTTTGAACAAACCGCCAGCAAGACGGTTGCAAAGATGCAGCCGATGAGAAAGGTTATTATTGTCCGCAAAGTTGATTTCATGTTAATACCCATCACCTGTTAACGACTTTGAACTTTTTTCCAATCTTTTAAAAACTTTTCCACACCGGCATCAGTTAACGGATGCCTGGCTAATTTTTCAATAACCGAAAAAGGAATTGTGGCGATATGCGCTCCCAAAAGCGCGGCATGCTGCACGTGCAACGTTCCGCGCACACTGGCAACGATAATTTCGGACGTAATGCTATAATTATGAAAAATTTGCAAAATCTGTTCAATCAGCTCCATACCCTGATGCCCGGCGTCATCCAGACGACCGATAAACGGGCAGACGTAAGTGGCGCCGGCTTTGGCAGCCAGTAGTGCTTGCATGGGACTAAACATAAGCGTGACGTTTGTGCGGATGTGGTCTTCTTCCAGATGTTTAACGGCCAGAAGCCCCTGAGTGGTGCAGGGAATTTTAACCACGATTTTTTTATCTATCTCCCCCAGCCGGTAGCCTTCTTCAATAATCTCTTCTGCTGTGGTGCCAATCGTTTCAGCGCAGACCGGGCCGTTAACAGCATTACAGATGGATTTATAAATATCTTCTGCAGCGCCTTTTTCCTTGGCTAACAATGTTGGATTCGTCGTCACCCCGTCGCACATGCCAAGAGCGACTGCTTTGTTAATTTCATCAAGATTGGCAGTATCTATAAAAAATTTCATAATACCCTCTGAGTAAAGTGATATTCAATGTCAATATTCAACTTTTGTCAAAAACAATCCAAGTGCCGGAGCTGTCGAGCCGGCGGCTTTTCGATCTCTGGCAGTTAAGACATCTTCCATCGACGTGTCAAATTGTCCACTAGCGCCTTCGACCATCGTTCCCACAAGTATTCGGACCATATTGTGAAGGAACCTGTTGGCGCAGATATCAAATACATAACGTTCTGCAGTTTCTTTCCATTCCGCTGCGTAAATATGACACAAAAAATGTTTTACAGCCGCATTTTTTTGACAAAAACTTTTAAAATCCAATGTTCCATTTAACGGTTCGCACATGCGCTGCAGAACGTTCAGGTTTAACGGTTTCCAGTAAATCCAGGCATAACGGCGTCCCACCGCGATCGGGCGTTTGGCAATAAAATAGCGATAGTATCGTTTTTTGGCTGCATAGCGGGCACTAAAATTTGCCGGTACATCCTGAGCGGAAACAATGCGAGCATCGTACGGTAACCGTGAGTTGCCGCCGTTGACAAAAGCATTCAAAGGCAACTCACTGTTCGTTTTGAAATTCACCACTTGTCCGAGAGCGTGCACACCTGAATCCGTACGCCCGGCCGCGGTCGTCTTTATTTTTTCCTCTGTCAGCATGGACAGCGACCGCTCGAGTTCCTCCTGCACGGTACGATCATTTGCTTGTATTTGCCAGCCGCAAAAATCGGTGCCATCGTATTCAATAAGAAGCTTTATATTCCGCATAATTTTTTATACTGCAATGGTAATCGTTAAAATCAATATAGAAAAAAACAATGTGCTGTAATCTTTGGGATGAAACACAAGTTTTTTGTAGCTTGTCCGTCCTTCTCCGCCGGCATAGCAGCGGGCGTCCATGGCCAGAGCCAGTTCATCAGCGCGGCGGAATGCTGAAATGAAGAGCGGCAAAATTAACGGGACAATATTTTTGATTCTTTGAATCAGTGAACCTTCGAACGACGCACCGCGCGAAATCTGGGCATTTTTTAACCGAATGGCTTCTTCCATCAGTGTTGGAATAAACCGGAGTGACAGAGTCAGCATAAGAACAATCTCGTGCGTCGGTACTTTAAAATATGTGAGCGGTTTCATCAGTCGTTCCAGCGCATCTGTCAGTTCGATTGGCGAGGTGGACAGAGTTAAAATCGCGGCAAACACTATGAGCAGCGCGAGTCGCAGAGAATAGACCAAGCCCATTTGCAATCCTTCCTGCGTTATTGGCGCCTGAATCAATGGAACTTGAGCAATCACTTCTCCTTTTGTCCAAAACATGTGTATAAAAACTGTCAATCCAAAAAGCCAGATGAACGGCCGCAAGTTGCGAAACACCACAGACACAGGCAGCTGTGACAGCAATACAGTAGTAATCGAAAGAATGACAAAGAGTGCGAGAATAACTGGTTCAAAAGAAATCAGCAGACTGCTCATAAAAATCATCACAGCGATGAGTTTCGTTCGCGGATCCAGGCGATGCACAAAGGAATCACCCGGGTAATAATGTCCAAGACTGATGTCATTCAAAAAAGCCATAGTAATTTAAAAAATATATAAAAAAACAAGCTAAAATCAAAATAAAACAGGTGCAAAGCCCTGTTCGGGAACGGATTGTATATTTGTTTTTACTTGATCTTTTGACGATTTTTCGCTATTATTTTCGATGGACTATAGGATTGCCTTATATCAATCTCTTCTTTTCAGGCTTCCATTAAATGGCTATTCATTGTGAAAACCTAATCAGGAGTCAAGTTTATGGCAAACAGCAACCAACAAAAACAAACGCCTTACGTGCCTGCAAACACCGATATGAGAGAGTTCACGTTCAAGGCTTTACTGACAGGTGCCATTCTGGCAATTGTTTTGGGAGCGGCCAATACGTATCTCGGTTTAAAGGCCGGTATGACCGTGGCCGCAACTTTTCCTGCGGCTGTGATTGCAATGGCAGCGTTGCGACCATTCAAGGGCACAATTCTGGAGGAAAATTTAGCCCGAACCACCGGAGCTGTGGGAGAAGCCCTGGCGGCAGGAGCAATTTTCACTATTCCCGCTTTTGTGATTTCCGGCGTGTGGGAAAATTTTGATTATTGGACCAGCACTCTGTTAATGCTCGTTGGCGGCATTTTGGGCGTGTTGTTTATTATACTTTTACGGCGAACTTTGATTGAGGATGAATCCCTGCCCTACCCGGAAAGCCGTGCCTGTGCTGAAATTGTCAAAGCCGGACAAGGCGGCCAATCCGGTGCGAAATACGTTTTCGGTTCTATCGGCTTGTCGGCTTTTATCGAATTGTTCAAAAACGAAAACGGCTTTCGACTCATCAAGGATACCGTGGGCGGTTTTTTCAACTTTAAAACATCCATCATTCGTCTGGTAGACGGCGGTGGCAATTTGTATTCAACAGCAGAAGGCGCAACAGCCGAACTGGGTTACAGAGGCGGTATGCTGCTGCAAAGCCCCTCCTCCTCCCCTGCATTTTTAGGTGTGGGGTATATCATTGGTTTTCGCCTCGCTGCGATTACTTTTTCCGGGGGCGTTTTTGGATGGCTCTTCCTGATGCCTCTGGCGGTGTTTTTGATGGGCGGAGATTTATCACCCTTTGCAACTGAACACAGCTGGCTCACAATCGGCAAAGCAGCTTACAGCTCGACCATCAAACCGGTTGCTGTCGGTGGCATGTTGGTCGGCGCTTTTTGGACGCTTTTCAGCATGAGAAATAATCTGATCACAGGCATTAAACATGGCATGGCCGATATAAAACGAGCCGGCAAAGGCGAGGAAGATGTTCGCAGCCGGCATGACAAAGACGTACCTTTTGGTGCGACTTTTATTGCCATTGGCGTGCTTTTTGTATGCATGGTCATTCTTTATCAGGCATTTAGTCACAACTGGGGTTCTGCTTTGTTGGCGGCTGTGGTCATGGCAATTGCCGGTTTCACGTTTGCCGCAGTTGCCGGATACCTGGTGGGAATCATTGGCAGTTCCTCCAATCCCATTTCCGGTTTGACTCTTTCAACTTTACTTATCGCCGCATTGCTGATGATCATGGTAGGCATGCGAGGTAATCCAGGTGTCACTGCTGTGCTGGGTGTGGCTTCTGTGGTTTGCTGTATTGCCGGTGTGGCCGGGGATATGATGCAGGACCTCAAAGTTGGCAATATTTTAGGTGGAACGCCCTGGCGAATGCAGGCCGGGGAAATGGTTGGTGTCATTGCGGCTGCTTTTGTGCTGGTTATTCCGATCATGCTATTACATCAAGCCAATGGCATTGGCAGTGAAGCATTGCCTGCCCCCCAGGCCGGTTTGATGGCGATGATGAGTAAAGGCATCGTCGGCGGCGAGATGGCATGGCCGCTGGTCATTGCCGGTATGCTCTTTTCCGTCGGACTTATTCTGATAAAATCACCTTCTCCCATGCTGATTGCCGTGGGGATGTACCTGCCGTTTCATACAACCTTTGCTATTTTTATTGGCGGTTTCATAAAGTTCGCCGTTGATAAACTGGCTGAGCGGCGAATTCAAACCGAAGAAGACAGAAATACAATCGATAATACCGGATTGTTACTGGCGTCAGGACTTGTTGCCGGCGAGGCATTAATGGGCATTCTGCTTGCTGCACTGGTTGTTGGCAACATCCATTTGAAAACCATGATCGGACTGTCCGAAGAATTTGGCGGTTACTGGTGGCTTGGGATTGTGGTGTTCGCTATCCTGGCTTATGTGCTGATTCGGTTCCCGCTTCAACGGCTGAAAGAAAAAAAACGAGAGGTATAATGGGTACGTCGTCAAATAACGACAAAGAATCAAACGTACTTTACATGGTTCCAGAACACAATGCGAAATTCCGTGAACAGGAAGATCATATTGTGCTTTTGGAACCGAAATTTAAAATGAAATTTCTCAAAAAACATCTGATGCCTCGCATGAAAAGTCCTTACTATAAAATCCATTTGGATGACTTTGGCAGTTTCGTATGGAAAGAAATTGACGGACAGAAAACGGTCATGGATATCGCTGAAAAATTACAAAATGAATTTGGTGAATCTGTTGATCCTGTCTATGAACGTTTGGGATTGTTCATCAACATGCTGGCTCAAAGAAAATATATTTCTCTCACTGAACGATAAAAAATCAAACTTTCTCACCGGGCATTCTCTAGTGGAGAATGCCCTTTTCTTTTTTTATGAGACACATATGACAAAATGTGAAAAAGCTGCACAAACCGTCGTTAATAAATGTCTCAATATTCAAAAAGATGAATCCGTGCTGATTCTGGTCAATGAGCCACTTGTTGACATTGCCAACATTTTATTCAGAATGTGCGCCAAGCGTTCGAAACACACCATGCTGGTGCAGTTATCTCATTTGGCTTTGGGAACACCTCTGCCTGATCAGGTTGCCAGCTTGATGAGTACGAGCAAAGTGGTCATTGCCGCCACAACACCATCGATTTCTCACACCCTGGCACGGCGCCAGGCGTGCCGGAACGGGGCACGGATTGTCAGCATGCCGAATGTGACCATGAATACTTTTTGTCGATTAGCAAATATTAACTTGGAGCGCATCGAACGTCTGAGCCGAAAACTGGCAGATATTCTTACCATGGCAAGGGAAGCTACCGTTTCCGCTCCGAACGGAACCGAAATACATCTTTCTCTAAAAGACGGCAAAGGCTATGCCGATACCGGCATTATCCAACAGCCAGGAGCGTTTTCCAACCTGCCGTGCGGGGAAGCCTCTATCGCACCGGACTTTGTCAACACCAATGGTCGATTGATTGTTGATAGCGGCATGGGCGTGAGCTCTACTGATCAGGATAAACTCACCTTGTCGATAAAACAAGGAAAAGCAGTGCGCATCAGCGGTAATTCGGCAGCGCGCCGGTTGCGACAAAAGCTGTCCAAATTCGGTGCTGAAAGCCGGATGATTGCCGAATTCGGCATCGGCACCAACGACAACGCCCGCATCAGCGGTTATACACTTGAGGATGAAAAAGTTCTCGGAACCATTCATATCGCCATTGGCAACAACATTTCGTTCGGCGGAGAAAATGATGTGCCGATACATTTGGATGCTGTGGTTTACAAACCAACAGTCGAAATTGACGGCCGGCTAATTATTAATCAGGGCAAAATTACTTTGTAATGTTGGATAAAAAATAGGAGTTGAAGGCTATGCGTCTTTTATTTCTGATTGCCCTTGCATGGCTGCTTGCCGGGTGCGATATATTTTCACCAGAGGAAAAGGACAAAATTGACAACGGTTTCAAAATCAAAACAATTAAAGAGATTAAACCCAGTCAGTGGGAATCTGGCGTTTTTTATCAAGCCTTTGAAGAAACAGGACTACACGTTTCTTCAACATCGGATGTAACCAGTCTCCTTGCTCAAGAAATATCAAACGGAGTGCCAATTCAATTTGCCTGGTATGTCGAAAATAAATCGAGTTGCGCTACACCACACGGAATTGCATTTGAGGTCATCGTGCCAGCTACAGTCATTATACAGCTGACGGGAAAAACCGGCAAGGAACCCTCGGCTGTTTTTAAGCCTGTGAAAAACCAACCACACCTGATATGTCCATATTTTGTGATAAAGCTTGCGCCTAAAAAATAATTCAAAGCTCAAAAGTACGAACTCTATGTCTTTAATTGGGGTTCATTATGTCGCAGCACGATAGTCGGAATTATGTGATAATCTCTTCCGAATACTCTTCAGATAAATTCTCCCGTCTCGAACTCGACATTTTGGGCAAGTAAACCGAAAAAACAGACCCCTTGTTTACCTTGCTGTCCACTTCAATGCGGCCATTATGCATATCAACAATTTGTTTGACCAATGACAATCCCAGCCCGGAACCGGTTTCCTCGCGCGCGGTGTTTTCATCGCTCACCCGGTAAAACTTGTTGAAAATTTTATTCAACGCCTCTTCCGGTATGCCGTAGCCCTGATCATAGACTTCGACTAACACCTCTTCGGTTAATTCTTTCATCACCACATCGATTCGTGTATCTGCAGGACTGTATTTGATTGCGTTTGTAAACAGGTTGATAAAAACCTGTTCCATCATGCTATAGTCCGCATAAACGGTGGGCAAATTTTCAACATCGTGGACTTCAACGCTAATATTCTTTTTCGAAGCCAGATGCATGTTATTACCGACAACAATTGCCACCACATCATCAATTTCAACCTCGGCTTTTTGAGGTTGAATCCGGCCGGATTCGATTCGGGAGATATCCAAGAATTTATTCACCAGATCCGTCAATCGAGTTGTTTCAGATAGAATAATTTCGGCGTATTCTCTGGACTGTTCATTAGACGTATCTTCATCCAGCAACAGTTCACTGAAACCGGAAATACTGGTCAGAGGAGAACGCAATTCATGAGCAACCATTGAAACCAGTTCTGTTTTCATCCGGTCAATTTCTTTCTGCTGAGTGATATCGCGCAAAATCGTGACCACACCGATAAGGTCGCCATCTTCCTGCATCACACGTGCCGAGCGTGCCTGAAGAACGCGGCTTTTCCATTCCCCCTCGGGCTTGACCGAAATTTCAACACTGTGTCGTAATGTGGTTTGTTTTTTGGTGGCTTCATCAATCAGCTCGATCAGCCGCGGATCTTGAACATATTCAGAAAGAGGCTGTTCTGTGGCATCACTGCCGTTCAAATCAAACCAATGCTCAGTAGCATTGTTCAAAATAAGTATATTCAAATGCGCATCAGTGACAATCACACCATCTGCAATGTTTTTAATAATGGTCTGGGTTTTATTTCGTTCTCCAATAATTTTGGAAAGATTCATATTCTGCAGGCGCTTCAATTCAAGCGTCATATAATTGAACAGACGCGCGAGCCGGCCAATCTCGTCATTGGAATGCACCTTGACTTCCTGCGAGAAATCACCCTGGGCAATTTTGGTGGCGCTGTGTTCGAAATCCGAGATAGGCTGGGTGATATAGCGGGAGATAAAAATTGCGATCATGCCGGCAACCAGAGCCGCAATGATGAGGAGGAAAATTGTCCGTATAATAAAA
>Ga0207797_1002178_pt1 | contig 13701 bp, 13 predicted proteins | sample PRCRCaboRojoPR_6_FD_187275 | JGI IMG/M metagenome (GOLD analysis project Ga0207797, IMG submission 187275) | Marine sediment microbial community from Cabo Rojo, Puerto Rico - PR CR 10% Liquid 1 (SPAdes) | ecosystem: Environmental > Aquatic > Marine > Coastal > Sediment | place: Cabo Rojo, Puerto... | reverse complement strand
TATGCCTTCCGTACCTACTACGACACAGAGTACGCCCTGGACCGGAGCACCTGGGCCGGCATCAAGGCCTGTTCCTTCTAGACTTCGAGCGCGAGGAGAGCCGGGCTACAGCCCGGCTCTTTTCGCGCCCGAGCCATAGCCGCTTCGTACTCAGCTGACGGCCATGAGAACTGCGCCTGCCGTAGGACGATCCCTGCAGGTGGCCACCCGGTTGCTAGTGCTGCCGCTCTATGACCACGAAACCACGTGCACTGGTCTTACCTTCGGCCACCGAGCGACAGAAGTATACGCCGGACGGCAGGCCATCCACCCTTATCTCATGGCTCCCTGCCGCGTACTCCATCGCGGGCCGGCTGTACACCATCCTCCCCGATGCGTCGAACAGGGAAAGAGATACAGTTGTTGGCTCTCCTATGCGCAACCTGATGACCGGTGCGGATGTCGGATTGGGCCGGAAGGGCAACAGCAGGGATTGCGGCAGACCCCTTTCCCCTACGATACCCGTCGGGCTCCATCCCACCTCTACCTCGTAAAGCCACGGCGCAGTGTCCGGATCGGAGCTCTCCAGGACCGCCCGGTACTGGAAGTACCCGGTGCCCTCCTCCAGCAGGGAATCCAGCAAGCACTCCTCTGTGATCTTCCCGGACCACGGCCCCATATCCAGAGGGTCTTCGGAGGAACGAACCTGCAGCGAGACCTGGGTTCCCGGGGGCTGTGAGCAGTCCCAGTTCAGCTCACCCCATACCGGATCCTCGGGGAGCTGGAGTATGCTGGATTCCAGCAGTCCCTCGGCCTGGTACGAGTCCAGGCTCCACCAGAAGATGTCGCCCTGGCTCCAGGCCGAGCCCAGCACATCCATCTGCCCGTTGCCGTCGATATCCCCGACATGGACACAGCAGGCTCCTCCGAAGGACTCGTCCAGAGGATGTTCGGCCCAGCTGCCGCCGCTTCCGTCGCAGTTCTCCCACCAGGTTATATCGTCGGCCATGATGGCCGCACCGGCCACATCCGTATCGCCGTCCCCATCCAGATCCCCCGCGTCCACCCATCGGGCGCCGCTGCAGGAACCCGCGATGAGATGCTCGGCCCAGACCATGCCCGAGCCGTCGGCATTCTCCCACCATACATATGAGTCCTCGTAGTATCCGGCTCCCAGGATGTCCAGGTCGCCGTCTGAGTCGACGTCGGCCGTGGCCACACAGCAGGCACCGTCGAAGGCCATATCGACCAGATGTTCCTCCCAGAACACCCCCGAGCCGTCGAGATTCTCCCACCAGGCCACGATGTCGCCGATCATGGATGATCCCACGACGTCCATGCAGCCGTCTCCGTCTATGTCTCCGGCACGGACCGACCAGGGGGCGTAGAAGTCGTCATCCACAACGTGTATTTCCCAACTCCTGTAGGCCCCGTCAGGGTTCTCCCACCAGATTATCCGACCCTCCCCGTAGTCAGCGGCCAGGATATCCACGTGTCCGTCCGAGTCAATGTCCTCTCCGCAGACGGAGTGCACGCTGTCACAGCCTACGAAGTGCTTCCACCAGCTGGTTCCGGACCCGTCGATGTTGCGCCACCAGCAGACGAGCTGGTTGCCCACGGCTGCGGCCCCGATAACGTCCATGAACCCGTCGCCGTTCACATCTGCGGGGTAGATCGTGTACGCGCCCGGGTATTCGTCGTCGATGGCATGCCTGGTCCATACGGTACCGATACAGTCGACGTTCTCCCACCACGCTATCTCGCCGCCGCCGCTGGATGCACCGGTGATGTCAATGTCCCCGTCGCCGTCTATGTCCTCCGCGTGCACGTCCCGGACATCCCAGATGTCCGACTCGACGGTATGGCCGAGTGTCCCTGAATACAGAGTAAGCGCGCCGGGCGCGGCATACCAGTTCACAGCCGTGTCCAGATGGAATGAGTCGCCCCATTCGGTGGTGGGTCCCTGTACTCCCGGCCCGCCAGACCAGTCGGTCTGAATGGCCGAACCCTCTGTCAGCGCGGCAAGCACTAAGGCGGCAGCAGTCGAGAGTATCACGGATACCTCCTATTCAACACCATAATCCGCGAGGAGAGATTTTCAAAGCGTACTGACTTCGGGAACGCGAAAACGGGAGAATGGCAGTCTGCGCTATGTGCCTGATCGCGTTGTGTGTCCCCGAGACTGGTGGAGAGTCCAGAACACGCACAGTGTACAATAGCCGCAGAGCACGGCCCTGCGGCTTGCTGAATGGGTGGTACACCCCAAAAGTGGTGGAGAGCCATCAAAAGTGGTACCCCCGACGGGATTCGAACCCATGCACCCGGCTCCGGAGGCCGGTGCTCTATCCAGCTGAGCTACGGGGGCACCATAGGCCGGATATGTCAGATTCGGGGAGGAATGATACTCCAAAAGAGGGTTGAAGACAAGCACTCAGGCCGTTGTGCTAGAAGTCTATTCTCCTGGCATTTGGGGGCTCGCCCTTCTCGAGCAATAGCTCGATCATGGTGCGGCTGCCGCTCCTCGCGGAGACGGCTCCGGGGTTGAGGACCAGGGTGCCGTCGATTGTCTTCTCCATGTAGCTGTGGGTGTGGCCGAAGACCACGATGTCGGGGTTCCGGTGGCTGAACCATGAGAGGACGCGCTTCTCCAGCCCGAAGGGGGCACCGCTGCCGTGTGCCATGCATATGCGGAAGCCCTCCAGCTCAAGGCAAAGTCTCTCCGGCAGGTGGGCAAGCTCCGGGCCGTCCATGTTGCCCTGGACCGCCTTGACCGGGGCCATGCGCTCCAGGTCGGTGATGACGCTTCTCTGGACATGATCGCCCGCATGGAGAACGAGGTCTGCGTCGCCGCAGACCTCGTACACCTTGCCGGGAATGTCGGACAGTCGAGTCGGAATGTGCGTGTCCGAGAGGATCGCTACTCTCAACTAGACTTTCTTCTTCTTGTGGCGGTTGGCCCGGCGCCTCTTCTTGCGCTTGTGCTTGGCTATCTTCTTTCTCTTTTTCTTCTTTCCGCTGGGCACTGTTACCCCACCCTCTCTGCTACTTCTTCGCTACCTTGTCCTTGACGGCCTTGGAGGGCTTGAATACGGGGACATGGCGCCTGGGAACGACCACTGGCTCCTTGGTGCGGGGATTGCGGGCCATCCGCTTGCTTCTCTCCACAACCTTGAACGTGCCGAATCCGCGAATCTCTATGTGCCTGTGGGCGTAGAGAGCCTTGCGGACCTCTTCGAAGAACTGGTCAACGACGGCGCCCACCTGCTTCTTGGTAAGATCCTTGTCGTCGATTGCTTCGGAGATATTGGTTACGATATCGGCCTTGGTCATTTGCTCCTCCTCAGTACAGAACTGATGTGGCCTGCCCCGATGATTCAAACACGCTGTCACTACTCGATACCGCTTTGGGAGCACTGAAGATAGAAGATGCTGTGCTCCTGCGCAAGTCCCCGGTTTTCAATTAGGGTCCGTCGTCGAAGAACGGCGACGGCAGAGCCGCCGCCGTTCCACCTTGGTGGAGCTGACGGGAGTCGAACCCGTGACCCCTTGACTGCCAGTCAAGTGCTCATACCAACTGAGCTACAGCCCCTCTGAAAGCAACGGCATCATAAGGAATCCTGCCTCACCGTCAAGGCCGTCTATCGGCTTCCCGATTCATCCGTTGCGGCCACCGGCTGCTCCCCCCAGCTGGGTACTCCGGTGTCCACAGAGCCGTGCTCCTCAACCGGGCAATGTACGATGTAGCCGCCTTCATGGAGATCGATCGTATACTCCCTCTGGCATGAGGGGCACACCAGCGGCTGCCGTCGCTTGCCTATGCTGTCCAGCTTGGCCACGGAGCCGGTCCATTCGCCGGTGGTGAGCATGTAGAGGGCCTGGTCCGTGGCCAGGGTGTTCATGTTGGCCCTGCACTCGTTGAGCTTCCAGCGGTCCGACAGCTCGTCCGCCTGCCCCGACTCGCAGCCGGACTCCAGGAGTACCGCTGCGACGAGGATCAGGACGGCGACCGTCGCCGCAACCCTCATCTGATAACCACCAGGCGCCTGGTGGCGGTTCGGGATCCGGACAGCCGGACCATGTAGACGCCGCTGGGCACAGGTTCGCCGTTGCCGCTGGTAAGATCCCAGGAGGCGGTGCCCGCGCCGTCCAGGCGGTGGCCGAGGATCGCGATCCTGCGGCCGCTGAGGTCGTAGACGGACAGCTCGGCTGCGCGCATGCCGCTGCCCCAGGCGAAGCTCACCGGTGCCGCGGTCGGACTGCAACTGGGACGGGACAGGTAGAACCTGCGCTGAGTGCCGGAGCTGCTCTCTCCCACTCCCTGCTGGCCTATGGGAACGGCGACCGTAACCGGCGAGTGGTTGCGGGCCCAGGCGGTAACCAGAACGGAGTCGGGATCCTCAGCGAAATCGGCGGTGATGGATACCTGGCCTGACGGATCGGTATAGTCAACTGCGTAGGCCACGGTCTCCGACCACGGCCCCTGCATCAGGCAGACCCTGGCGCCGTCTACGGCACCGTTGTCATCGTTTACTGAGACGTCCACTGTGGCGGTGCCCGAGGGTATCTCGTCGGGCAGGTCCATCTGCAGCTCGCCGGCGGGAGCTGCGCTGTACATGGGCAGCTCCGGGTCGCCGAAGAGGTTGAGGGCCTTGTTAATCCAGTCGTAGTGGGTGTCGCCGGGGATCAGGGGTATGAACTCGTCCTTGGCCATGGCGTGGGCCTCGCCCAGCAGGTACATGTCCTCGGTGAAGAACTTGGCGAAGAACTCCTGGTCCACCAGCTCGCTCCACTGGTTGCCGGGGTCTTCCGGCTCGCCCCAGCCGTAGTGGGCGTTCATCATGCAGAAGCCGCCGCCGTTCTCGGAGCGGACCCAGGCCTCTCCCAGGCAGGTGCCCGTGTGGAAGGCTCCCGACAGGCAGGCGATGGTGTTCCAGATGGAGGGCCTTCCGTACTGCGAGATGTTGGTGAGGCCGTCGAAGTCGGAGTTGCTCAGGCCGCCGGTTCCGATGGATACGTAGGTCTCGCTGCCGTGGCCGGCGTGGTTGACCAGCTGCATTCCCCGGTTGAGCATGTCCATGGTGAGGGCGTAGCTCTGGGTCCCCTCGCTCTGGTAGTGCTTCTCTATCTGCCACCAGTCGGGTGTGTAGAGGGTGTCCACCTTCTCCTTGCCGGCGGAGCCGGGGCAGTAGGGGCTGGACCAGAGTACTCCGGTGGTGAAGCCCATGGACGTGTACCATGCGTCGGTGTCCGGGCCGTCCTCCCAGGTCATGGCCTTGTCCACGAAGGTCTCCGCCTGCGAGACGGTCTCCACCGGCGCCCGGCCGAGTATGTAGTCGGGGTGGTAGTCCATCACGTCCTCGCCGATCTCACCCCACGTGCCGTCGCCGTCGGCGTCCCAGAGGTCCACCCCGGGGGCGGTGTCGTTCATGTCCTGGAAGTAGAGGTCCGCGGCGAACTCGCCGGTGAGGCCCTCCGCCGTCGACCAGCACTCCCTGTGGGGAACGTCGGGGGTATCTCCCGCCAGGAGCACGTAGGTCGGGGGGCTGTCGTCGTAGATGTCCCGCAAGAAGAAGCGCAGGCTCTGGGCCTCGTCGACGCCGGAGTACGCGTCGGAGATGTAGCTCATGTTCACTATGGCCGCCGGTATGCCCTTTACCGTCTTGTACTCCGCCAGCGGCTCGAAGGCGCCCTCCAGCTCCTCGGTGGTGACTATCAGGTACTCGCCCCAGGGAAGATCGACGGCCGGTGACGTCGAATAGGCCGACAGCGCCTGGGGATTTGCCACGGAAGAGGCCACCAGGTCCCGGACGGCGCGGCTGCCCTGCCCTCCCCGGAGGGGTGGCACCCGTCCTCCGGGAGCCAGCTCCAGCTCTATCATCGAGGGAACCGCAGCGGCAAGCACCTCCCGTTCCGGGTCCCAGCGGAACGGCCTTATCAGAACGTCCGCCACCGGGTAACCCATGAGGGTGCCCTGGCCGGCAAGGCTGGCCAGGGGCAGCTCCGCGGCAGTGCGGACCGCCGCCGGGCTGAGCTCTGTGGGTACGAAGTCTTCGGGCCTGCTCAGGGGAACGCCGTGCTGAGCCGGCTTGGGGCTGTGGTAATGCTCGACGATTTCATGCCGCGCCTCCACCACACTGACGGAGACCGCCCTCATCCCCGGAGGAAGGAGCACCTGCACCGGCATGACCGGAAGCAGGGGGGCTCCGGGCTCCGCGGAGGGCACCATCCCCTCGACGTCCAGCACCTGTCCCATGGCCGTCCGCCGGACCCCGGGGTCCAGGGCCGCCGAGCAGTCGATCTCCACCTGAAGCGTCTCCGCCTGCACCATCCAGCAGGCGGCCATCAGTACAGCGAATGCGGTTCTCATGTCTTTACCTCTATGCTTCCATCAGGACCGAGACTATGCTGCTCTTGAAGTACTCCTCAACAACAACCCTCACTACTATGAGTATAGGGACAGCCATCAGCACGCCCCACCCACCCCACAACCAGCCCCAGAAGATGACGCCCACCAGGATGTTCACCGGGCCTATGGGAAGGCGGAAGTCCATGAGCTTGGGCTCCAGGGCGTTGGACACCAGCAGGTTGATGGCCAGAATGCCCGGTATGGTGGGCCAGCTGGAGAGGCCGTGCATGGAGAAGGTCCACAGGACGGCCATGGCGCCTGCCAGCAGGGAGCCGTAGATGGGGACGAAGTTCAGCAGGAACCCCACGAAGCCCCAGAGCATGGCGTAGGAGGGCTCCAGCCACATTAGCAGGAAAAGCCCTATGGCGACGCCGGTTATGCTGCTGGTGATGAGCTTGGTGAGCAGGAATCGCCTGGTGAGCCTCTCCGCCCGCTCCCTTACCCGCCACCAGACCTTGAGCCTGCTGCCGGGGATCCTGTCCCGGAGGCTGTCGGATATCCTTCTGCGGCCCACCATCATGAAGGTGGTCAGGAACAGAACGAACGAGAATGTGGATACCCAGGAGATGATGGGACCGGCGGCACCGGGGAGATGTGCCCACACCGACTGCAGCGCCCGGCCCATGTCAACGCTGGCGCTCTCCCCCTCGGCCTGCAGGACCCTGTTCTGCTGCAGCCACCCCTGAACGGGCTGGATTATTCGGCTGGATATCTCCTCGCGGTTGTTGGCTATCATCCGGATCTGACCGTTGACCAGCATGTAGGCGATGAACAGCACGAAGGCCAGTATCAGGAGTACGAACAGTATGGAGAAGAAGGTGGCCAGGGCCGACTTCTCGGAGACTCCCGGGCGCCCCATCCTCCGCTGCATCCCGCAGATGAAGCTGTCTGTTGCCTCGGCAACCCTGTCCACCAGGGGCGTGAGCACCAGGGTGAGGAAGAAGGCCACCGTAAGGGGAACCAGCACCACGCTGGCCAGCTTCATCACAGCGATGATGGCGATGAAGGCCAGAGTGGTCACAGAGAAGGTCCACAGCCTGGTGGTTCCGGTCTCGCCGTTGTTCATCGCCATCCGCTTCCGTAGGCTTCGGGCCTCCTGTCCTCGATGCAGCTCAGCTTGCGTCTCATCTCATCCACCTCCGACGGGTCCACGAGATAGTCATGAACCCCCTCTGCCACCTCCTCGGCGCCCAGAAGCTCCCCCGAGGGTCGGGCCACGGCCCCGCCGCCCCCGAAGTCCACCCCCAGGTGAGACCCGCCCAGGTTGCAGCCCACGGTAAAGGTCTGCGACTCGGCCGAGCGGGCTCTGAGAAGACACCTGAACAGCCCCTTCCTGCATGCCGGCCACTGAGCGGGGACGAACATGATCCTGCAGCCTTCCAGTGCCAGCGACCGTGCCAGCTCCGGGAATCTGAGATCGTAGCAGACGATGGCCCCCGCAGTGATGCCGTCCATATCGAATGTACCTCCAGGCAGGCCGCCGCAGAAGACCCTGTCCTCTCCCATCTGGCGGAAGAGATGGACCTTCTCGGTGTTGTGGGCCAGGTCACCCCGGGGGGAGTAGACGTGCAGACGGTTCACGACTCCGGCTTCCGTCCTTACCGGAAAGGTGCCCGGTATCAGCCAGATGCCGTACTCGGCGGCCAGCGAGGCAAAAGGCAACCGGCGGATATCCGCGGTGTCCAGCGCCAGTTCCGGCAGCCGGTCGAGGACGTAACCCACGGTGAAGAGCTCGGGGAACACGCATACGTGCGGAACCGGCTCCAGAACCGCGCTCTCCAGATATCGGTCCACGATCCCGTCCGGGCCGCGGTCTATGGGATGCTCTACTGTTCGTATGCGCATCCGCCCTCCTCTTTGCCCCGGTTCGATGGTAATGGTATAGGTACTATGTAACGCTGGTCTCTGCCAGCCGCAACAAACAATACAAATCTACCGGGCCGGGTACCAGAAGGGCTCCCGGCCCGGGACGGGAGAAGGGAGCCGACATTGTCAAAGCCGAGGACCAGCGAGAGGGCGCGCAGGATACAGGCCTCGCCCATCCGAAAGCTGGCCGGCATAGCCGACCGGGCAAAGGCTGCGGGTAAACACGTGTACCACCTGAACATAGGGCAGCCGGACATTCACACCCCGCCGGGATTCTGGGAGGCGGTGCGGGACAACACCCCTGAGGTGCTGGCCTACGGCCCCAGCCAGGGGATACCGCAGCTGAGGGAGGCCATAAGGGGTTACTATCAGCGGGACGGCATACAGCTGGAAACCGATGAGATCCTGATCACAACCGGGGGATCGGAGGCGGTGGTGTTCGCCATGCTGGCCACCTGCGACCCCGGCGACGAGATCGTCTGCTTCGAGCCCTTCTACACCAACTACAACGGGTTCGCCACCATAGCAGGGGTGAAGCTGGTGCCCATCACCTCAGAGGTGGAGGCCGGCTTCCACCTGCCCGGCAGGAAGGTGATAGAGGACAAGGTCACCGACCGCACCAGGGCGGTGCTGATCTGCAACCCCAACAACCCCACAGGCACCGTCCTCCGCAGCGAGGAGCTGGACATGCTGGGCGAGGTGGTCCGCGACAACGAGCTCTACCTCCTTGCAGACGAGGTCTACCGGGACTTCACCTTCGACGGCCGCACCCACAGGTCGGTCCTGGAGCTGCCCGGGCTGGAGGACAGGACCGTGGTCATGGACTCCATCTCCAAGCGCTTCAGCTCCTGCGGAGCAAGGCTGGGCGACATAGTCACCCGCAACGCCGAGCTGATGGCGGGAATCGTGAAGTTCGCCCAGGCCAGGCTATGCCCTCCCACGCTGGCCCAGTACGGGGCCGCCGCCATCTACGGCTCCCTCAGCCGCGAGTACTTCGCCGGTATGGTGAGCACCTACCAGAGCCGCAGGGACGTGCTCATGGAGGAGCTGGCCGACGAGGAGGGCGTGTTCTTCCTCAAGCCCGAGGGAGCCTTCTACGCCACCATCCGCATACCGGTGGAGGACAGCGACGTCTTCGCCTCCTGGATGCTCTCGGACTTCTCGGTGAACGGGGAGACCACGATGGTGGCGCCTGCGGCGGGCTTCTACGCCACGCCGGGGCTGGGCAAGGACGAGATTCGGATAGCCTACGTCCTCAACGAGGACAGCATGCGCAAGGCCCTGGCCATACTGAAGGAGGGGCTGCGGCGCTTCGAGGGCTGAAGAGGCCCGTAATGCGGGATGGGCGGGGGCAAAGCCCCCGCCCGCTCTGGCGCGTAAACCTGTGCTCTCCACAGCTCCCTTGGACGGCTCTACTGTAATTGTACCCCGTTCTGAGAGGTGTTCAACCCCTTGACAAGAATCCGCTCCAAGTCAGCGGAATCGTCATAAATCGCTGAATACTCGTTCTTTACATGATGCCTTCGAAATCCCATCTTTGGGGCTGCCACAAGATCGATAATGCTCCGGGGGAAGTGGAGACACGAACTGGAGAGCACAATCGAGCTCGAATCGGGTTTCGGACAGAGGAGTCCCTATGATAAGATCTGCTCTGACTCTGCTGATGGTCATCTGTCCAGCGGATGGCTCGGACGCGACCGGAGCTGACGTGGTACCGTACGGGCCGCCGGACGGTCCGACGCTCTGGGCCGACTCGGGGCACATGCATACCGCCACCGTGGAGTATCCACAGGTGGCATACGAGGTACCGGCCATTGGAGACACGCTGGTGGAGTTCGCACGGGGCTTCCTGGAGCCCTTCCTGCATCGTCTCGCGGAGGTTGACGACAGCCGGGCGTCCTGGGAGATGGAGATCCGCTTCCGCCGCGAGCCCTCTCCGGACGATCTGGTGTGCCTTATGGCGTACATCTACGCTTACGAGGGCGGCGCCCACGGCATGAGCTGGAGCCGCTCCTGGGTCTACAACCCCGGGGAGGGCTTCATCGATCCTGTCTCCATGCTTGGGGACTCCGCGGACTTCGCCGCCTTCGCAGCCGCCGTGCGGGATACGCTTCTGGCCCGACTGGACTCGGACAGCAGCTGGATCGTGGATGGTACCCTGCCCGAGCGCTCCAACTACTCGGCGCTGCTTCCGCTACCGGACTCAGGCCGGGGGAGCGGCGGCTTTCGAGTGGACTTCTCCCCCTACCAGGTGGCACCGTACGTGTTCGGCGCGCCGCAGGTCGTAGTGCGCGACTGGCCAGGGGCGGAACGCTGACCTAATCGCAGCGGCCGGCTCAGTAGGTCAGTGCGTCCGGGCCGCGGCCTTCGGGGGGGGCGATGACGCGGATGAGCACTTCCGAGGGCATGCAGACGGACATGTCCCCGGTGCTCTTCAGCCAGCCTGCCCGCACGCAGTCCTGACCGGGGCAGGGCGACCGGGCGAATCTGGCCCTTCCACCGCGGACCTCCACCCTCACCGGACCCAGCCGGCCGGGAAGTGAGAGAACGGTATCGCGGGCGAGGCTGATGGTGTCCGAACCTGCGGGCCAGATCAGCTCGACTCTGCCCCCGGGTGCGCCGTCTGTGGCGGTCAGGGCCAGCACCAGGGGAACAAGCCCCGCCAGCACCAGAAGGGGATCCAGTGGCCGGATCCATGGATAGCGGCGCCCCCGGTGGGGCCGGGGGCTACTCCCTTCCGGTCCGGTCGACAACCGAGACCTCGGCGCCGCAGGAGGCACACCTTCCTTCCTTCACGCCAACCGTTGCGCCCCGGTAGCCGCGTCGCCTGACCAGCACCTCTCCGCAGCCGGGGCAGACGGTGTCTCTCACCCCCCCGGCCACGTTGCCTATGTAGACGTGGTGCAGCCTTCGGGAGAAGACGTCCCTGGCCTCGGCCAGCATGGACTCCGGTGTCACCTCCCCGTCGTGCCGGTAGTTGGGGAAGTACCGCGAGAGGTGGACGGGCACCTCGGGTCCGGCGTTGTCGGCCAGCCACGAGGCCATGCCGTCCCACTCCTCGGGACCGTCGTTCTCGCCGGGAATAATCAGGAGGGTCACCTCCAGGTGAGCGGGGCTCCCGGCTACGGTCCGGATGGTTCGGAGCACCGGCTTCAGATGTCCTCCGCAGAGCCTGCTGTAGAAGCCGTCGGTCCACGCCTTCAGGTCCACGTTCCAGGCGTCGGTGAGCTCCAGGTAGCGACTCAGGGGCTCGGGGCTCACGTAGCCGTTGGACACCATCACCACCACTCCCCCCCTCTCCCTCACCAGGGGGGCGGTGTCCTCTATGTACTCGAACCAGATGGTGGGTTCGGTGTAGGTGAATGCCACACCCCCGCTTCCCCTGCTCAGGGCCATGTCCGCAAGGTCCTGCGGGGCCACGTACCTGGTGGGAGCCCCGTCGTCCTGGGAGATGGTCCAGTTCTGGCAGAAGGCGCAGCTGAGGTTGCACCCGGCGGGACCGGTGGAGAGAATGCTGCTTCCGGGAAGGAAGTGGTAAAGGGGCTTCTTCTCTATGGGATCGATGGCCAGGGAGACGCACCGCCCGTAGCCCGGCAGCGCCGGCCGGCCATCCGCCAGTCCCCGCACCCTGCAGAGTCCCAGGGGGTTCTCATCTGTCCACAGACACGCCTGGGGGCACAGTGTGCAGCGCCAGCCTCCGTCCTCCCGCTTCACCCATTGGGGCTTTCTTGCCATTCTCCACTCCTCCCGACCCTGATGCCGTCATCGTCGCCTTCCACTATCAGGATAGCCCGAACCAGCCCCTCCGGCAAGGAATCCGCCAGCTCCCACCCCCCTATGACCAGCGCGGTGGCCACGGCATCCGCAACCAGGCAGCTTCCGGCGAGGACGGAGGCGGACACCGCGCCCTGCGCCGGGTACCCGCTGGAGGGGTCGATGATATGAGAGAGCCTGCGGCCGGCGGAGTCGATGAAGAAGCACTCGTAGTCCCCCGAGGTGGCCAGGGCCCCCTGCTCAACCCGGACGGTGTCCAGGAGGCCGCCGTCCCTGGGATGCCGGATGCCCACGGTCCAGACCTTCGCGAAGCCCGGCCGGGAGCCGCACCGGACCTCTCCTCCGATCTCCACCAGTGCGGCGGAGGCCCCCCTCTCCATCAGGGCGGCGTACGCGAGGTCCGCCGCGTAGCCCTTGGCCGCGGCTCCGAAGTCCACCATCGCCCCCGGGGCCAGCGCTATCGAGTCGGAGGACAGGCTCACCATCCGCTCCCAGCCGGTGATGGCCAGAACCGAGTCGATATCTTCGCGCGCCGGCAGCGCCGGGCTGGCCGGAAAGCCCCACAGACGCACCAGTCCGCCGGCGGTGGGATCGAAAGCGCCTCCGGTGATCCTCTGCAGGCTGTCCGAGGCGGTGACCACGGCCCGGAGGTGCTCGTCGTCCAGGGATGCCCGGCCCAGCCGGTTCAGCCGGCCCAGTCCGTGGTCATCGTAGACGCTCAGCCTGCGGTCGAGGTCGTGGACCAGCCTCTCGGCCCCCTCCAGGAGGGCCTCGGCCGTGTCCGGAGGGCAGTAGACGATGATGCTGGCCATGGTCCCCATGGCGGGAAAGGTGGCGCTGTGCCGCGCCGGCTGGGGAGGGCCGTCACCGCATAGCAACCGGAGGGCGAAGGCCGCCAGGGCCGAGGCCGCGAGAATGACGGCCAGGGCCCTCCGGCCCAGTCGGGGAAGGCTCAGAAATCGTCCCTGCTCACCAGTGTGCCCTGCTCCTCGGCGTGGTAGCGGCACAGGTCGGAGTCGGGCAGCGCCGGGCGGCCGCAGACCCTGCACTTGCGGGTGGGACCGCGGTGCCTGCGCCTGGGCATGCTGGCGTCGGCCCCCGGGGTGATGAACACCAGGAGGTAGAAGAGGATGCCTCCGGCCAGGGCGATGGCGCCGTAGAGGCCGAAGCGCCAGAACTCGCTGTCGGGGCCGAAGAAGAACGCCCCGGTCCACATCAGTATGCCCACCAGAAAGAGCGTGAGCGAGATCGTCTTCATGGGAAGCTCCCTTCGTTGTCTAGAGGAGGTCCATGATGCTTATCAGATGGTTGGTGGCCAGCACAGCTGCGCCGGCCTCCCTGTACTCTTCGGTGACCAGGAGGGCCACGCCTCCGGCCTCCACGGCCAGGTTGATCCAGCCCACTCCCCGTCCGGAGGCCAGCTGGCCCCACCCTGGCAGTATGGCCGACTTCCAGGCGTGCCTGGTGGCCACCGGATACCTGAGGACGGTAACCGTATCCGGGGTGGAGACCTCACCCGCCAGCGGAATGGGGGGCTCCACCTCCAGGGGGAAGGTGCAGGTGCCCACCTCGGCGCCCCAGATGTCCGCCCTCTTCCAGAGCTCAATCTCGGGGGTTCCCTCCTGCAGGTAGGAGTCCACCAGGTCCATTGGCAGACGCAGCCTGAGCCAGCTCAT
>Ga0207797_1002177_pt1 | contig 13703 bp, 17 predicted proteins | sample PRCRCaboRojoPR_6_FD_187275 | JGI IMG/M metagenome (GOLD analysis project Ga0207797, IMG submission 187275) | Marine sediment microbial community from Cabo Rojo, Puerto Rico - PR CR 10% Liquid 1 (SPAdes) | ecosystem: Environmental > Aquatic > Marine > Coastal > Sediment | place: Cabo Rojo, Puerto... | reverse complement strand
TCTCGGCGCTCATGGGCGAGTGCATGGGCGAACTCCGCGGGAAGGCCAGCGGCGACCTCGTGAGCGAGATCCTGCGCGAGGAGATCCAGTCGCGGGCCTAACGGCGATCGGCAGCTCGATTATCGCTCGATTCCCCTTTGCGAATCGATTGTTGGGCCTAACTTATCGGCTTGGTCATATATCTCGATCGGCCTACCGACCGAGAGAATGGTGAATGGTTCTGACGGCCTAATCTATATGTGGCAGCTAGCCTACGTGTGTGTCATGATTTCGGAGTACACGAAGTCAGAGCCGAGGCCGACTTCAGGTGGCGAATACTGTTGGTCCAGAGCCAATGGCCGGGGAACGGACGTGGGGACGGACCAGCATCAGTGGACCGGGCGAGACGGGAGTAACGCGCCCCACTGCGTTCTTGACGATGGGGGAGGGGGTATGGGGGATGCGCGAGGCTGAGTCCGACGCCCCGTCCTCCCCCCTAGATCGGTACCCAGACCCATCGAGGGGCGAAACCCGAAAAGCGCGCGGCTGGAACGACGACGGGACCACGCGCAGGGGAGTACTCGCCGGTCTGGCAGGTATCCTCGCTGTATCTCGGATCGCAGGAGGCGCGTGGTCTGCGAACGCGGCCGACCAGTACGCCGGCTGGTCGCAGTACCACGGGAACGCTCGGCGGACGGGTCGGTCGGCCGCCGGGAATCCGGAAGAGCCGACGCGAACGCGCTGGACCCTCGAGGTCGCTCCTGACGGGGAGGGCCGCAATGATCGGACGGCCCCCGTCGTCGCGGGCGGAACGATGTTCATTCCGAACGCGGACGGGAACCTCGTCGCGGTCGACGTCCCTTCGGGAACCGTCGAGTGGTCCTACACGGCCGCCGGCGGGGTCCAGATCGCGCCCGCGGTAGGCGACAGTCGAGTCTTCCTCGGAACAGGGGACGGCGACATGGTAGCTCTGGACCGGGAGAGCGGTGACGAACAGTGGAGCGTCGGTGCAGGCGGCAGTGTGTCCGCCCCGGCGGTACGGGGCGGGAACGTCTACTTTGGACAGTCCGGCGGGAACGCGGCGGGGATCATGTCTTTCGACGCGGGGTCAGGTGATTTGCGCTGGCAGACGGACGTTTCCACGACCGGGACCCTCCCTTTCCCCTCCTCGATGACCGTCCCCACGCCGGCTGTGGTGGGGGACGCAGTCGTCGCCAACGTCCAGAACTTAGAAGACGCCGGCGGGAGCGGGTTGGTCGCGCTTGACCCGTCGGACGGAACGGAGCAGTGGCAGACGTCCCTCGGGGACGTTTGTTATCCGCCCTCGCTCACGGAGAACACCTGTTTTGCAATCACGAACAAGGGTGTGAACCGGGTGTCGATCGCCGACGGCTCCGTCCGCTGGGAGACCGTCTTCGATGCATTAGGGGCATCGAGTGGAGGGCAGATCACCCCGGACGTGGTCACGGTCGGGGAGGACGCGGTCTATGTCCCGGAGCCGACCGGGGCCGGGGAGTTGGGGTTCGTGGCGTTGAACGCGCGCACCGGGGAGCGCGAGTGGAGTTACGCGACCGACTCGAGACCGAGCGTCGGATCGGGCGTCTCGACTACCGGGTCCCTGGTCTATTTCGCGCTCCAGGGGGAACTCCTCGCGGTCGACGCCGAGAGTGGCCTCGAGGAGTGGACCTACAGACTGACGGAGGACGTCCCGGGGGGACGGGTCCCGAACGTCGGGCGACGGAGTGGTTCGGCGCCAATCGTCACGCAGGACGGGGTACTGGTAAAACACCTCGGAACGGTCCACGCGGTCGACGCTGGGTCCGGGACCGGAGCGGACGACGAGCCCACCTCTCAGTCTCCGACCGCCACAACCGGGGCCCAGCCGGGGACGCCCCGGGACGGGACGGAGACCGACCGGGAAACCCAGCGGAGGGACGACGACGATCCCCCGAAGAGGGGGTTTTTCACGAACGGTGAGAGCGAGGGATTGCTCTCGATCGAGGGATCGAACCTAACGTTGGTAAGCACGCTGATCACAGTCGTCGCCACAGTTGTCACGGTCGTCGATTTGATCAGGGGGAGCAACTGATGGCGCGAGGAATGCCACACCTCTGGGGGGCCGGGCTAGGGATCCCGACGCTCTTGGGCGGTGTGTACGTGCTCGTCACGGGTGGTACCGAAACCGCGCCGGCAGGGTTGGGCTATCCGTTCGTGATTCTGGGCGCGGTCGCGGTCCTGCTGGGCTTTTACGTCAGCCGCGTCTCGCCTGAACCGCCCGAAGTCGACCCGATCGAGGTGTTCAAGCCCAGTCAGCTTTCCGCGTACCTGCTCGGTGTCGCCAGCCTCCCGCTGTTTGTCGCCACGATCTATCTCCTGTTCTGGACCCGGATCCCCTACGTCTGGCCCACGCTAGCGTTCGTCGTGTTCGTGTTCTTGTTCGTGAAGGGGCTCGTCCGGTACTGGCAGAACTCGCTTACGACCTACTACGTGACCGACGACCGCGTCATCAGCGAGTACCGGTTCCTCGGGGTGAAGCGTAACACGGCGGAAATCGCCGAAATCGGGAACGTCGAGCGTCGCCAGTCGGCTGTCGAGACGCTGACTGGACTCGGGAACGTGACTGTCCGGTCGCCCTCGGCGGACGTCCGTTTCAATGACCTGGCGCGGCCCGCAGAGGCCGAACGGATCCTCACTACCCTGAGCCAGCAGTAGGCCAGCCGTCGGTCGTCGGTACTCGGTTCGATCCGTCCAGCACCGCATGGGAGCGGGGCGCGTGCCGCTCTGTATCCGTTCCACAGTATTGGAACGGAGGGAGTCCGCGATGATAACAGACGGAGAATACCCGGGTCGTGGAGGGTGACGTCGACCAATCCAACTCCTGGACTCTCAGTGCTTCTTGGCCTCGGTAGAACGGTCGCCGCCGGCGAACGTCCGCGCCCGCCGGAGAATCCCCAGCATCGTGATGGCCTCGCGCTCGGTGAGGTGCGCCCGACCGAAGATCCGGCGGAACATCCGCATCGTCTTCGCGCGCTTCTCCTCGGGATGGTCAACCGCCTCGAGCAACAGATCCCACTGGTCGTAGAGCCGTTCGATCTGGGCCTCGTCGGCACGCTCACCCTCCACGTCCGGGAGTTGCGTCTCGTCCATGGCGAGCTCGCGCAGTTCGTAGAGCGTGATCGTCGCCGCCTGGCCGAGGTTCAGGACGGGGTACTCGGCACTGGCGGGGATCGCCCCGATCGCGTCGAGTTGGGCGAGCTCCTCGTTCGTGAGGCCGACGTCCTCCCGCCCGAACACGAGGACGGCGTCCGTCTCGACGCCCCCGAGGTCCTCGCGAATCTCGCCGGGCGTCGAGAACGGAAAGCGGACGTGTCGCCGCGAGTCCTCGTTCGTGATCGCGGTCATCCCGATCGTGTAGTAGTTCTCGACCAGGTGATCGACCGTCACGACCTCGGCGTTCGGCAGGACGTCCTCGCGGGCGTGGCCGGCGAACCCGTAGGCCTCGCCGTCCGGATCGTGCACGTCCTCGGGCGGATCGACCAGCAGGAGATCGTCAAATCCGAAGTTCTTCATCGCGCGGGCGATCGTTCCGACGTTCCCCGGCGTCTGGGCGTCGACGACGGCGACGGCCGGGACCGTCATGATGGATATTCGAAGGAGAGGTCGAGGTCCGCGTCGGTCCCGTCGTCGGACAACTCCTCGGTCGGATCGCCGCCCGTCGAGGTCCCGTCGAGGTCAGTATCGCACGAGCCGCCGACCCCACAGGTCCCGACGTCCTCGCCGGTCGTCGGTTTCGGGATCCCTTCCGGGTCGGTGTCGACGTGTTCGATGCCCCCGTAGCCCTCCGGCGCGCGGTTGCCGTCGGCGAACCACTCGTGGAAGGCGTCCTCGAACGCCTCGTCGCCGCGATACTCCTTGCCGCCGTCCTCGCGATACCAGTACAGGAAGTCGCGTTCGTGCTCGTCACAGAGCACCACTTCGGCGAAGGGTTCGCCGTAGACGACCGTCGCCACGTTGCACTCGTGGACCTCGGCGTCGCCGTGGATCAGCCAGCAGGCGTCGCAGGGGGCCTCGACCAGTCGGTGGAGGCGGATGATCCGGGTTCGGGGTTCCGGCGGCATCTCGCCGAACGGCTTGAGGTTGCCGTCGTCGGTGAACACCTCGTCCTCGTCGAAGCGCCACCCCCGGAGTCCGATGCTCACCTTGCTCATGGATCCCCGTTACGCGTGGGGGGACATAAGGAGCGTGCCTCCGGCCGTTTCTCGTCCGGCTCTCGCGACCGGATTTGGCAGTTTGTTTTTACCGCTGGGGGCCGCCTGATAGCCTATGCGAACCGTCGACGCCGCGGGGCTGCCGATCGGCCCCGACCACCCGCCGCGAATAATGGGCGTCCTCAACGTGAGCGAGGAGTCGCCGTACGATCCGAGCGTCTTCGCCGACCCGGGGGACGCCGCGGCCTTCATCGACGAGGAACTGATCGCCGAGGGGGCCGACATCGTCGACGTCGGGCTCGAATCCGCCAACAAGCGGCTCGACGTCCTGTCGCCCGACGAGGAACTCGATCGCCTCGACGTCGCCGTCGAGGCCATGGAGAGCGCGAGCGGCGACGCCGTCTTCTCGATCGAGACGCGGTACCACGAAGTGGCGGACGAGGCGCTCTCGCGGGGGTTCGACATGGTCAACGACGTCTGTGGCTTCGCCGATCCGGAGCTGCCCGTCGTCTGTACGGACCACGACGCCGCGGTCGTGAAGATGGCGTCCCCGCCAGACCTGGGCCGACCGGGCGCCGTCGACGACGTCGACTGGGCCAGCCGTCGCTCACCGGCGTGGGCCGGGGACGCGACCTACGTCGATCGGGTGTACGCCGCGCTCGAGGCCGGCGGGTTCACCGGGAAGACGATCGTCGATCCGGCGTTCGGGGGCTGGAGCGAGGCCAAGACCCTCGAGGACGACCGCGAGACGTTCCGGCGCCTCGGGGAGTTTCGGGCGCTCGATCGGCCGATCCTCGTCTCGATCAACCGGAAGAACTTCCTCCGGAAGTTCGTGGACCGTTCGACCGAGGCGGCGTTGCCGGTCAGCCTGGGGGCGACCGCGATGGCGGTCGAACGGGGCGCGGACGTGATCAGGACGCACGACGTGGCCGCGACCCGCGACGCGGCGCTGATCGCCGGCGTTTTCACGCCAGACCGGGCGTCCACCGACGGTCCGGGCCCGGTGACCGTCCGGGAGGTAAGCGCCGACACGCGCCGGGAGGTCGCCCGACACCTCGACCGGATCGGGGCGAGCGTCGAGCACGCGGGCGACGGCGTTGCTCACGCGATCGAGGTCGAGGGGGTCGAGCCAGCAGCGAGGCAGGACCTCGCTTCGTTCGCCGGAGACGCCGGGGTGACCGTGGCGGATGGGCCCGACGCCGCGCTGTTGCTGGGGAGCGAGACAGCCTTCGACCGACTCGCCGATCGGCTGTCCGAGCAGGGCGACGAGGGCCGGGCCATCGGCGACGCCCTGTCCCGAGTGATCGAGTAGCATGGAGTTCGAGGAGTGGGAACCCGTCTACGGGGCGATCCTCGCCGACTTCGGGTACGACCGGAGCGCGGACGAACGGGCTAGGGACGTCCTCGCCGGGCTGACGGGTCCGTTCGATCTCGGTCGTCTGTCGTCCGTCGAGGGTGCGACCGTCGCGATCGCCGGCGGCGGGCCCTCGCTCGGCGACGAACTCGCCGTCGCGAGCGAGGCGGACGTCGTGATCGCCGCCTCGAGCGCCGCGGACGTCTGTCTCGACGCCGGCGTCGAGGTCGACGCGATGGTCACCGACCTCGACAAGAACCCCGCGATGGCCGGGCGGCTGACCGATCGCGGCGTTCCCGTGGCCGTCCACGCGCACGGGGACAACGTCGACGCGGTTCGGGAGTTCGTTCCGACGTACGACGCGACCAACGTGCTGCCGACCACGCAGGCGGCCCCGGTCGACCCGGTCCGGAACTTCGGGGGGTTCACCGACGGCGACCGGGCCGCCTTCCTCGCGGACCACCTGGGGGCCCGCACGCTCCGGTTCCCGGGGTGGGACGTCGACGACCCGTCCGTCGACGACGAGAAACGCCTGAAGCTCCGGTGGGCCGAGCGACTGCTCTACTGGCTCGAACGGCGGCGCGACGAGCGGTTCCCGGTCCTGGACGGTCGACGGGAGGCCGTGGACACACGGCCGCTCCCGATCGACTGATCCGGGCCGCGAAAGGGGTGCCGCCACACGGCCGATCGTGCCCCGTGACGGTCCAGGAGTCCGCAGGTTCCCACTCCGGCTGTCGCAACGACCGGTGCGCTTTTGGACCGGCCTCCCCACATCAGTTCGAGTGATCGATACTATGACGACGCCGAGGGGCGGTGATCGGCCGTGACCGAACCCCGATTCGAGATCGACGGGGACGTGGCGCTCGTGACGGGGGGATCGAGCGGCATCGGAAAAGCGATCGGCGAACGGTTCGCCGCGGCGGGCGTCGACGTGGTCGTCTGCTCCCGCGAGCAGGACCACGTCGATCCGGTCGCGGAATCGATCGAGGAGACGACCGCGAGCGAGGCGCTGGCGGTCGAGTGCGACGTGACGGATCGGGACGCCGTCGAGGCCATGATCGACGCCACCGTCGCGGAGTTCGGGGGACTCGACGTGCTGGTGAACAACGCCGGGGGCTCGTTCGTGGCGAACTTCGAGGACGTCAGCCCGAACGGGTGGCGGACGATCGTCGACGTCAACCTCACCGGCGCGTACCACTGTACGCAGGCGGGGGCCGGCGCGCTGAAGGACGGTGGCGGATCGGTCGTCAACCTCTCGTCCGTCGCCGGTCGGGAGGGGGCGCCGACGATGACGCCGTACGCCGCGGCGAAGGCGGGCGTCGAGGCGCTGACGAGGAGCCTGGCCCAGGAGTGGGCCCCGGCGGGCGTTCGGGTCAACGCCGTCGCGCCGGGGTTCGTCGCGACGCCGGGGGTCGCCCGGCAACTCGGGATCGACCCCGGAGCGATCGACCGCGAGGTCGTCGACCGCCGGATCGCGACGAGCGAGGAGATCGCGGCGATCGCCCACTTCCTCGCCAGCCGGGGCGCGTCGTTCGTCACCGGCGAGACGCTCACGGCGCGGGGCGCGCCGGAGCCCATCAGCTTCCCGGAGGGCCAGTCGTGACGGCCCGCACCGTTCACCTCCCGGTCGCAGCCCAACCGGGCCTCGAGGACCTGGTGAGCCTGAGTCGCCGGGCCGAGGACCTCGGCTACGAGCGCGTCTGGATGCCGGAAACGTGGGGGCGCGACGCGGTGACGGCCCTGACGAGCATCGCCCACGGCACCGACTCGATCGGCCTGGGGCCGAGCATCCTCAACGTGTACTCGCGGTCGCCCGCCCTCCTGGCGCAAACGGCGGCGACCCTCCAGGAAGTGTCGGACGGGCGTCTGCGCCTGGGCATCGGTCCGAGCGGCCCCGCGGTCGTCGAGGGCTGGCACGGGGTCGACTTCGACCGTCCCCTCCGTCGAACTCGGGAATACGTCGAGATCCTCCGGACGGTCCTGGCCGGCGAGCGCCTCGAATACGACGGCGAAGTCTTCTCGCTCTCCGGGTTCCGGCTCCGGTGCGATCCGCCAGCGTCCCCACCGGATATCGACGCGGCCGGGATGGGGCCGAAGTCCGTCGAACTCGCGGGCCGCTTCGCCGACGGCTGGCACGCGATCGTCATGACCCCCGACGGGTTGCGCGACCGTCTCGAGGACTTCCGGCGTGGTGTGGACCTCGGCGGCCGTGATCCCGACGACCTGACGGTCACGCTCTCGCTGACCGCGTGCGCCCTCTCCGACGGCGAGCGAGCGCGCCGCCTCGGCCGACAACACCTCGCGTTCTACGTCGGCGCGATGGGCACCTACTACCGCGAGTCGCTCTCCAGACAGGGGTACGAGGCGGAAGCGAACGACGTCGCGGCGACGTGGGCCAGCGGGGAGCAGGAGGCGGCCATCGAGGCCGTCGACGACGACCTCCTCGACGCGGTGTCGGCGTGCGGGACGCCCGACCGGGCTCGCGAGGAACTCCGGAAGTTCGAGTCGATCGAGGGGGTCGACGAGATCGCGGTCGGGTTCCCGCGTGGCGCCGACGTCGAAGAGCAGCGAGCGACGCTGGAGGCGCTGGCGCCGTAACCGTTCCGAGAACCGCCGTTCGGGGCGCTACGTCCCCTCGATCGTCGTCCCCGGGGAGCCTCCCGACAGGAACCGGTCGAGGTCATCGAGTTCGAAGATGCTCGCCGGCGCGTCGAGGTCCAGCAACTGCTCGACCTTCCCGGTCATGCCACCAGTGACGTCGGTCGCGTCGCTCCCCCCGAGGACGTCGGCCACCTCGTCGAAGGACTCGATCCGCGGGATCACCTCGCCGTCCCGGAGCACCCCCGGAACCGTCGAACAGAGCCCGACCCGCTCGGCGTCCAGGGCAGTCCCGAGTTCCACGATCACTTCGTCGCCGCTGATGACCGTCGCCCCCTTCGTCGCGTGGGCCACGAGGTCGCCGTGGAGGACCGGCACGAACCCCTCACCGAGCATCGTCGCCACCTGCTCCGTGGGAAGCGTCAGGTTGGCGTCGGCGTCCCTCGCGCCGGCGGAGAAGGGGTGGACGGGGAGCGCGGGCACGCCCCGCTCGTGAAGGCTATCGAGGACGAACCGGTTCAGCGTCTTCATCGAGCCGTGGATGTCCATCGCCGCTCCGGCGTCGTGTGTTCCCGCCGTCACGCTGACCCCGTGTTTCTCCGCCTCGTAGTGGCCGAAACTCCCCGCACCGTGGACGAGCACGAGGTCCGGCGGATCCCCGACGGCGGCTGCCACGGCGTCCGCGGCCCGATCCAGTGCCGGCCCGTCGACCGTCTCCGCGCGATCCTTCTCGGTGAGGACGCTCCCGCCGAGTTTCAGGACGGTCGTCATGGATCCTCGACGCGCACCCCCTCGGTCGAGAGTTCGGCCCGGAAGGCCTCCTCACAGCCGGGCGTGAAGGCCAGTGCCGTCTCGGTTTCCTCGGAAGCGTCGAGGGCGACGATGCACCCGCCGCCGCCGGCGCCGGTCAACTTGGCGCCGAGCGCGCCGGCCGACCGCGCGGCCCAGACCATCTCGTCCAGCGACCGGGAGGAGACGCCGAGCGCCTCCAGCAGGCCGTGGTTGAAGTCCATCAGTCGGCCGAGTTCCTCGAGGTCGCCGGCAGCGAGGGCCTCCTCGCCCCGCCGGACGATGTCCCCGATGGCCTCGACCGTGTCCGCGGCGAACCCGTACTCCTCGCGAAGCGCCCTGACGCCGGAAACGAGGGCACCCGTGTCGCCGGCGCCGCCGTCGAACCCGATGACGAACGGCAGGTTCGGGGCGTCGATCGTCCGGCAGTCCTCCCCCTCGACCCGGACGGCGCCGCCCATCGTCGAGCAGAACGTGTCCGCGCGCGAGGCCTGCCCGTCCTGCACCTCGTATTCCACCCGGTAGGCCCGATCGGCGAGTTGCTCGCGGGGGAGTTCGACGCCCAGTTCGCGGGTCGCGGCGTCGATCGCGGCGACGACGACCGCCGCCGAGGAGCCCAGCCCCGCGCCCAGCGGGATGTCGCTCTCGATCGTCACGTCGAACCCCGCGTCGGGGGCGTCGGCGGCGTCGCGCGCCTGGGCGACCGCCTCGTCGACGTACCCCATCGCGGCCTCGACCAGCGACTCGGAGACGTCGACGTCCGGCTTCCGGCCCGTGTCGCCGTTGTACTCCACGGTGAAGCCGTCGAGCGAGAGGTCCTCGGCGTGGACCCTGAGCCGCGAGTCCTCGCGGCCCTCGACGGTCACTCGGGCCCGGCGTTCGATGGCACACGGCACCGCCGGTTCCCCGTAGACGACGGCGTGCTCCCCGAAGAGATAGACCTTCCCGGGAGCGCTTGATACGACCATACGGGCCTTTCCGGCACCGTGCTTAAGAGACCTTTCGAATATCCGTTGCGAGGAACCGGAACGCGCACGACGGCCGGCGCCGGGCCTGGCGGTCGCTCCCTCGGACGGGTCCTCGATCGATCCGCGAAAAGGACCGAACCGCTAGATCTCGCTCTCGAAATCGTCGAGGGCGTAGGCGGGTTCGGCGCCGCGCCGGTCGAGCGTCTCGTTGGCGAGCAGCCAGTAGACGACCGACAGCGCCTTGCGCCCCTTGTTGTTCGTCGGGATGACGAGGTCGACGTTGCTCGTCGAGTTGTTCGAGTCGCACATCGCGATGACCGGGATGCCGACCGTGATGGCCTCCTTGACCGCCTGGGAGTCGCCGATCGGGTCGGTCACCACGACCACGTCCGGCTCGATGTACCCCTCGTACTTGGGATTCGTGAGCGTGCCGGGGATGAACCGCCCGGTGCGGGCTCGCGCCCCGACGGCCTCCGCGAACTTCTCGGCCGGGAACCGCCCGTACTGGCGGCTCGAGGTCACGAGGATCTGCTCGGGCGAGTAGTTCGCGAGGAAGTCCGCCGCGGTCCGGATGCGCCGGTCCGTCTGTGAGACGTCCAGCACGTACAGGCCGTCGGTCCGGACGCGGTGGATGAACCGGTCCATGTCCGTCGTCTTCTGCTGGGTGCCGATGTGGACCCCGGCGCCCAGGTAATCCTCGACGGGGATGAGGAGGTCGGCCTCCTCGTCGGACATGACGTCCTCGTCGAGGTCGGGTCCCGCGTCCTCGACCTCCTCGGCGTCCGTTTCCGCTTCGTCCTCGGCGGCCGCCGCGGCCGCCTCGGCGTCCGATTCCGCCGCTGGCTCGTCGGCCGTGGCCGCCGACTCCTCCGACGGCTCCGGCTCCTCGGCCGGTTCCGGCTCGGCGTCGGCGTCCTCGGCCTCGAGCTCCTCCTGTTCGGCGTCGTTGTCTGTCATAGTGCGTCGTCCGCGATTCGGATGAGTTCGTTCAGCTTGGCGGTTCGCTCGCCGCTGACGGCGCCCGTCTTGATGAACGGTGCGTCCGTCGCCACTGCGAGGTGTGCGATCGTCGCGTCCTCGGTCTCGCCGCTGCGGTGGGAGACGACCGGCGTCATGCCGTTGCGCCTCGCCAGTTCGATGGCGTCGAACGCGTCCGAGAGCGTCCCGATCTGGTTGGGCTTGATCAGGACGCTGTTGGCCGCGCCCGCCTCGATGCCCCGCTCGATCCGGTCGGTGTTGGTGACGAACAGGTCGTCGCCGCAGACGATCGTTTCGTCGCCGACGCGATCGGTGAGGCGGGCGAAGGCGTCGAAGTCGTCCTCGTGGAGCGGGTCCTCGAGGAAGACCAGGTCGTATTCGCCGACCAGTTCGGCGAGGTACTCGATCTGGGCGTCGGTGTCCCGCGTCCGGTCGCCGTAGCGGTACTCGCCGTCGGCGTACAGTTCCGAGGCGGCGACGTCGAGCCCGAACCCGACCTCGAAGCCGAACTCCGAGCCGACGGCCTCGACGGCCTCGGCTACCAGCTCGAACGCCTCGGCGTCGTCGATCGACGGCGCCCAGGCGCCCTCGTCGCCCTTTCCGGCGGGGATCCCTCGTTCGGCGAGTTGGTCGCCGATCCGGCCGTGGACGGCCGCGTTCGCGAAGACGGCGTCGGCGACGTTCGGTGCGCCGACCGGGGCCGCCAGGAACTCCTGGATGTGGGTGGCGTCGCGCGCGTGCTCGCCGCCCCCGATCACGTTGCCCAGCGGGGTCGGGAAGTTGTCGCCGCGGAACGCCCCGCCGAGGTGCTGGTACAGCGGGGCCCCGAGCACGTCGGCGCCGGCCTTCGCCGCCGCCATCGAGATGGCGACCGCGCTGTTGGCGCCGATCTCCGAGAAGTCGTCGGTGCCGTCCGCGCCGTGCAGTGCGGCGTCGACCTCCCGCTGGTTGCCGGCGTAGACCGTGCCCTCGAGGCGCGGCACGGCGAGTTCCCGTGCCTTCGCGATGGCCTCGTTCGGTCGCAGTTCGATCGCCTCGTGTTCGCCCGTGCTCGCGCCCGACGGGGCCGCGGCGCGGCCGAACCCGCCGCTCTCGGTGAGCACGTCGGCCTCGACGGTGCGGTTGCCCCGCGAGTCGAGCACGCGGCGGAGCCTGACGTCGGCGATCCGCGTCATTCTCCCTCCCGCCTGACCGTGAACGGCAGGACGCCGGCATCGTACTCCTCGGCCGCGATGAGGATCGGTTCCACCTGGTCCGTGTCGACGAGCACCGGTGCCCCGTAGGACACCTGCAGCGCTCGGGCACCGAGGATGCGAGCCTTCTCGTACCGGTTGTAGGGTTCGGTCCCCGACATTACTGGTAGGGTGCCACGATGTCCACGAGGTCCTTGTGCGAGACGAGCATCCGCCGACAGCAGTGTCGCTCGACGCCGAGGTCGTCCAGCACCTCGGCCGGATCCTCGTCACCCTCGACCGCGCGAGCCTTGAACTCCTCCCAGTGTTCCCCCACGACGTTGCCGCAGGTGAAACACCGGACTGGTACCATCATGGGTGGCTCTCAGCGGTAGGACTTCTGGTAGCGGGCCCGCGCTCCGGGGCCGCCCCATTTCTTGGGCTCGGACTGGCGGACGTCGTTCACCAGCAGCGACCGGTCGAACTCCATGAAGGCGTCACGGAGCTGCGCGTCGCCGGTGAACTCGACGATGCCGCGAGCGATGGCGGTCCGCACGGCGTCGGCCTGCCCCATCACGCCGCCGCCTTCGACGCTGACGTGCACGTCCACGTCGTCGCGCTGCTCGCCAGCGATGCGGAACGGCTCGAGCATCTTCAGCCGGGCCGTCTCCGGTTCGACCAGCTCGACCGGCTGGGAGTTGATACGTACCCGGCCCTCGCCCTCGCGCACGGTGGCGCGGGCGACGGCCGTCTTCTTCTTGCCTGAGGTGTTGGTTACCATGTGACGTTAGCACCCAGTTGCTCGGAAACGTCGCCCAGTTGGACGAAGCGGATGGTCGAGAGTCGGTCCAGGGAAGTCCCGTCGAGCACTTCGCCGTCCTCGTCGTAGGGATTGCCGAGGTAGACTCTGACGTTTTCGAACGCCTCGCGACCCCGGGGCTTCTTGTGGGGAAGCATCCCCCGGATCGATCGCTTCATGATCATGTCCGGGCGCTTGGGGTACGCCGGGCCTCGATCGGAGCCGACGTCCAGTCGCGCCCGGTAGGTCTCGAGAACGTCCTCCTCGCGACCGGTGATGACCGCGTCCTCGGCGTTGACGACGGCGACCCGCTCGCCGTCGAGCGCGCGTTCCGCGACGTTGCTCGCGACGCGGCCCATGATGCAGTTCCGGGCGTCGACGATCCTGTCGGCGTCGAATTCCGCGATACTCATCGAATCACCCGCACGTTCGATCCGCCGGGGTTCTTGTCGAGTGCCTGTTCCAGTCGGATCGCCTCGCCGGCCTGCTCGATCTTCGTCTCCGCGGTCGACGAGAAGTCCACCGCGGCGACCGTGACGTTCTTCCGGAGGACGCCGCTGCCCAGGACCTTCCCGGGCACGACGACCGTCTCGTCCTCCTTCGCGTAGCGCTCGATCCGTCCCAGGTTGACCTCCGCGTGCGTGCTGCGGGGCTTTTCGAGGCGGTTCGCGACGTCCTCCCAGACGTCGCCGCCGCCGTCCCTGGAGACGGACTTCAGCTCGGCGATGAGATCCGTAAGTCTCGGGTTCGTCTTGCTGTTCATGTCCACGAAATCGGGGAAAAGTCATGCAGGGAGCAGGATTTGAACCTGCGGACTCCTACGAGACAGCGCCCTGAACGCTGCGCCGTTGGCCAAAC